>Ga0208828_1000387_pt1 | contig 20090 bp, 13 predicted proteins | sample Kivu_160m_FD_185487 | JGI IMG/M metagenome (GOLD analysis project Ga0208828, IMG submission 185487) | Freshwater microbial communities from Lake Kivu, Western Province, Rwanda to study Microbial Dark Matter (Phase II) - Kivu_160m (SPAdes)... | ecosystem: Environmental > Aquatic > Freshwater >... | reverse complement strand
GCGTCGCGTGCCCATTGGACGAAGCGGATAAAACCCCACAGCCCGTTGACTTCCGTCAGTGCCAGATGCGTCTGGTTGGCGGCTCGGGCTTGCGCCAACAATGTCTGTGGCGAGGCTGTACCGCGCATCTTCGAGTAGGTGGAATGAGTGTTAAGATGGACGAACATAGGCTTTGGCTACCCGGAAGCGCACGGAGAATTGCCGATGGATTTTAATTTCAGGAGAATCTCTGTGTTACTTTGGGCTTCCTCTGGGTAACTCCGTGTCGCAATTAACCCGGCGGCATTGCCGATGCTGGTGAAACCATACCGCTGACGGATTTGATCCAGGGAACGCGACAGGCGGTCGTCCTTGGGGGGACGAAATAAATCCAGTTGATTGATGACCGGCAGGAAGTCGGCGGCTTCGAGAATGATGGCCCGCACGCGGTTGCGGCGGTAATTGGCTAACCGGAAAAGACGACTGACTTCCGCAATGACGGTAGCATTGTCATTTGCCGTGAGAGTGCCCTTGCGGTTACTCTTGAAACCGTCAGTATAGTGAATTTCAAAGTTCAACGTTTTAGCAATCTGGCGACGCCGACGCAATTGATAGGCGAGCTGCTCGGCCAAGTGGCGCCCAGCGGTGAGCAATTGGGCCTCGTCGTTGGTGTCGGCGGTCAGGACCGTTTGTTCGCTGAGGCGGTCGGCTTTGTGCGGCGGTTTGACTGGTGAGTTGTCCTGTCCGCGGGCTTCCTGATAAAGGCGGCGGTGATATTTGCCGAAGAGCACCGGGCTGGCTTCGGCGTCCGCGGTCACGGCCTGCACCTGCCTGACCTGCCGGAGCAGGAGGAAATGCATGAGTTTGTTGATCGCTGGTTCGGCGCTCACCGGCAAGACCTCCGTATTCAGCGGGGCGAGAAAGTTGGACTCATCGCCGGCCGGGACGCGGTAAATGGTTTCCGGGACGACGGCCGTGGCAATCTGACTGACCAGTTTATTGATGCTGATACCGATCTGGCTCCGGAGATTGACCTTATTGCGAATGTCTTTGGCCAGAAGATAACCGGCGTTCAGGTTGTCGCGGTAAATGCCACGCATGCCACTCAGGTCGGCAAAATACTGCCCATAAACAGTGGGCTCGATAACCGGCGAGTAACGGGTGACCGTCTGGTAAATGTACTGGTGGACACGTGCATAGAGGCTGGCGTTGTAAGGCAGAAGCATCACGCTGTGCGACATTTTGCGGGCGAGGGCAACTTTCAAACCGGGATAGAGCCCTTCGGTAAGGGCTTCTGCCGAGGCGGAAACGATTGTGCCATTCTGATGATGCGAGGAAATGATGGCCAGCGGGCGGGTGCGCAGGCCGGCATCTAACAAACGCTCCACCTGGAGTTCGAAGTCCAAAAGCCGGATGTGAAAGATAGAGTCGCTATCGGATGACCGCAGAGAACGCTGAGAGCACGAAGAATCAATATTTAAGCCGTGGATTAATGCGGACGAAAACGGATTTGTACTTTTAATAACGGAACCGATCATCTCAATATTCTGACTTTTAAAATGAGAATAATGCTCCCCGCGGTTTGTTTCACTCGTACCTTCTCCAGACCGCCAGCACCACGCCGCCGAGCCGGAATTCGTCTTCCGGTCTGACTCGAATTATCGGATAAGCCGGATTGCGTGGCTGGAGTTCAATGCCATCCGCGCGCGGATAATAGCGCTTCAGCGTAGCTTCGTTGTTGATGAAAGCGACGACAGTTTGCCCGGAGACAGCTTGCGCCTGCTGGCGGACAATGACATAATCACCGTCCTGGATGTTGTCCTCGATCATCGAATCGCCCTTGACTTTCAGGACATAATTGGCCGGATGAACGTAAGCCGGAGGCACTCCGATGACTTCCTGGTTCTCGATGGCTTCCAGCGGGTAACCGGCGGCGATCAAGCCCAGTAAGGGCAAAGTAGATTCGGCAGATTTTTCAGCGACAGCCAGGGCACGTTTGGCATTGGCGCCGCGCCGCTGAAGCACACCACCTTTTTCCAACTCCCGGACATACCAGTTGATCGTGCCGAGCGACTTGATTCCCAGACCGAGCATGATTTCCTGAAAAGTCGGGGCCCGACGGTTATGTTCGCTGAAAGTCCTGACAAAGGTTAGAAACCGTCGCTTCTTGGGTGAAAGTTCTTCCGCCATCCTGCTGTTCCTCTGTTGTTGTCAATTACTCGTAAGTTACTCGTAAGTAATATAAGCAGTTTTTGGTGAAAAGTAAAGAGGTAAAACAAAATATTTTGCGTTTTTAACTCAGCAATATGATCATGGCAATTGGTACAACTGGAAAATAAGCGAGCTGGGGTGTAAGATAGCTTGGTTGATTTGCGGCAGATAAATATATTTTCCCCGGTAAATCAGGGGTTTGTAGATGAAAAAAATGATAATCCGGGTGCTGATATTGGTAGCAGGATCAATGCCTAAAACAGTTACGGCTCAGGACAGTCTCGCTGTGCCTGAAGGGATGGCGGTCTATTACATGGGTATCATTGTCAGAGGTGCGGAATGGACGCCGGATGTTACCCCGGAAGTCCTGTGGCTTCAGGAGGCGCATTTAGCGAATATCAGGCGGCTGGCGAGAGAGGGTCACCTGGTATTGGCGGGACCATTTCTGGATGATGGTAATATTCGAGGGATTTTCATTTTCAAGGTCAAATCACAAGCTGAAGCAGAGCAATTGGCGGCAACCGATCCCGCTGTACGAGCCGGGCGATTGAAAGTTGAAATTCATCCCTGGATGGTGGAAAAGGGGATTTTGCCGTAGAAGTCAAGGCCGAGGTTAAGGTTGAGGTTGAGGATGAGGGGGAAAGGAAATTGGCGCTGGATTTTATTTGACCAGTCCATGGCGGACGGCGTAGCAGATGATTTCGGTGTTATTTTTCAGTTTCATCTTCTGTAAAAGGCGCGTGCGGTAGGTGCTGATGGTTTTCACGCTAAGATTCAGGTCGGCGCTGATGGCTTTGGCGGTTTTGCCGTTGGCGATGGCCAGGAGCACCTGATATTCCCGGTCGGAGAGAGTTTCGTGGAGGGGTTGTTCGGGGGGGTGGTTAAGCTGGGCGACCAGCTTTTCAGCCAAGGTGTCCGTAACGACTTTACCGCCGCTGGTTATTTTGCGGATGGATTGAATCAAGGTTTCGGGTGAGCTATCTTTGGTGAGGTAGCCTGCGGCGCCAGCTTTGAGGACGCGGATACCATATTGGCTTTCGGGATAGATACTGAGCACTAAAACCGGCAGATCAGGTTTGAGGCATTTAAGCTGTTTGAGAGTGTCCAGACCGCTTCTGCCCGGCAGTGACAGGTCAAGTATGACTATATCGAAATGCTGTTCACTTATTTTAGATAGAGCGGTCTGAGAATCGGATGCTTCACCTGCGACGCACAGGTCGCTGGTTTCGCCGAAAATACGCTTGAGTCCTTCCCGAATCAGAGCGTGATCATCTACAATCAGGATTTTGATCATTCGAATTTTCCGTCGAGGGGAATTTCTATGCGCACGGTGGTGCCTTTGTTTTTGATCCCGGTGATTTCGATTTTTCCGTTCCAGGGGAAAACGCGTTCTCTCAGGCCGACGAGACCTAAGTTTTTTGGGTCGTTAACCTGCTCGTCGCGGATACCGATGCCATTGTCCTGAATCAGCATCCGGAGAGTATGATTTTCTATGCGGAGGTTGGTGTCCACACGCGTGGCGCGGGCATGCCTGGCAACGTTGGTCAAAGTCTCCTGGAAGATTCGGAAAATGGCAATGGATTGATCCTGAGCGATCTCTATTTCAGCGGGATTGATGTCGAGATTGCATTTGATGCCGGTGCGTTTTTCGAAATCTTCACCGTACCATTCGAGGGCGGCAGTTAGTCCCAAGTCATCGAGTAATCCGGGTCGCAGATCAGTTGAGATACGCCGTACGGTAGTAATGGTCAGATCAATCAGGTCAAACATCGTCTGGATTTTTTGCCGTAGATCCTTCTGATCGTCTGTTAATTTTTTACTGAGCCAGATCAGGTCCATTTTCAGGGCGGTCAGGGACTGTCCGAGTTCGTCATGAATTTCCCGGGCGATGTAACTGCGTTCCTCTTCACGCACGGACTGCAAGTGGGCGGAAAGATTACGGAACTGGTCGCGGGAATCCTTCAAAGCGTCCTCCACCTGCTTGCGGTCGGTAATATCGATCACAACTCCGCGCAGACCGCTGGGTTGATTGTCGACTGTTATCGCACTGGAATAGATTAAAACCTGGAAAGTTGTGCCGTCTTTGCGCAGGGCGGTATATTCATTGCCGGTGACGGTTTTACCTTTCAGAATTTTGGTAATGTTGTGCTGCAGTCGTTCCCTGTCTTCCGGGACGAACAGCTGGGTGAAATTGATACCATTATGAATGTCCTGCTGATTGTAACCGAAGGAAGCAAAGCCGTGCTGATTCGTAAAACGGAATTTGCCGCTGATATCCATTTCGTAGACGGTCTGCGGCAGGAGGTTGACCAGTTCGCGGAAATTTTTCTCATATTTATCGAGCGATTTGGCAATCCGGCGTCGTTCGACATCGGCGGCTTCTAAGGCGGCCAATCGCTGACGCAATTGCTGGAGTTCCCACAGCAATTGTTCCCGATTTTTATGCGCATCATTGCTGAGTGAGGACAGCATAGTTTATTCCGGCAGTTGAAAGAACTGCATAAGAGCGGTTTTGGCCAACTCGATTTTGGCATTATCGATGACGCAGGAGACCGATGATATACTCGTAGAAATGCCGAGTATATTAACACCAAAACTCCCCAGGGCGGCGCACATCCGACCGGCAATAGCGGGCTTTTCCCGAAAGTGTGGTCCGTAGATTGTGAGAATGGCGACATTGTCAATCCACTTACTGATTTGTGCCTGTACCAGGTTCTTAAGTTCATCGAGATGGTTTAGGATTTGGGCTCGGAAATCGGAGTGAATACAGAAACTGATATCTGCTCCGCCGCTGGCGTTTCCGCTTTCGGTGATGAATTCGACATTAATGGTTTGATTGCCTAAATAGGTCAGGATTTTACCGGCGATGCCGGGTTGATTGGGAGCGGAGAGGATGGAGATCATAATCAAATTTCTTGATTCAATTATTCCGCCGATCGTGATTTTATCCTGCATATTCTGTATTACCAAATAGTGTAAAAAATATAATGAATATTCATGAATCTTGGCATTTTTTTCTAATGCTCGGCCTCGCCCTGCCGAGAACAGGCTATCCAGAAAATCACAAAAAGCAGAAAAATCATAGATAAATCTTGACTTGTAACCTGTGCCGCAATAAATTCTTGACGCATATTGAAATCTATCAAATGTGCGTTGAGGAAAATGATTGAGACACTTAGGGTAGAAGTGGCGAGCAGAAATACGCTGAGCGTAAAAGCAAGACCTAACCAAGGAAAAAGTTCAATCCCTATTGATTGGTTAAATGATTAATCCTGACCTGCACTGGTCGCGTACCAAAAAAACCACTTCGATAAAACTGCCACATAGCTATTTTTATTTGACCCACCGACGAGTGGCGCTTTTGATTGACAATAACTTTAAAAATAATTTAACAAGGGAGTAGATGCTTATGAGGAAGAAATTATTCCTGATAGCTTTTACGATTGGGTTATTGGTCCTTGGACTGATAGCCGGAACGACCGGAAAAATTTCCGGGCGAGTTACGGATTCTGAAACCGGTGTACCTTTAGCCGGTGTGAATGTCGTTATTGAGGGCACCACGATGGGTGCCGCGACAGATGTGGATGGCCGGTTTGTAATTTTGAATATTCCGCCTGCGACTTACAATCTCAAAGCCAGCATGATCGGATATGCGCCGGTGACGGTGCGGGATATCCGGGTGGAGATTGACCTGACGACAAGTACAAATTTTACTTTGCGGACCGAAGTGTTGCAGGGTGAAGTAGTGGAGGTCGTCGCCGAGAAAAAGGTCATCCGCAAGGACGTCGCGGGTAGCCATCAAAGCATTACCTCTGAAGAAATCGCCGCCCTGCCGGTTGCCAGTATTAGCGAGGCGCTGGGTCTGCGGGCCGGGATTACCAGCGCTTTGGAAATTCGGGGCGGTGGTTCCAGCGAAACCATGTTCATGGTGGATGGCATTGTGCTGCGCGACCAGCGTAATAACGCCCCGATGACCAGTCTGCCCTTGAGTGCCATGCAGGAAATTTCGGTGCAGACCGGTGGTTTCAGTGCGGAATACAGCAATGTCCGTTCAGGTGTCGTCAATGTCGTGACTAAAGAGGGAAACGCCAAATACTACGGAGGTTCTTTTACCCTAAAGCTCAGTCCTCCAGCCCAGAAGCATTTTGGAATTTCAGCCTTCGATCCGAATTCTTACTGGCTTAGACCTTATCTGGATGATGAGGTTTGCTGGACGGGTACGGGCAATGGCGCCTGGGACAGCTATACCGCCCGCCAATACCCCAGTTTCTCGGGTTGGAACGAGGTTTCCCGCTCGACACTCGGTGACAAGGATACGACCAACGACTTAACGCCCTATGCCGCTCAGCGACTGTTCAAATGGCAGCACCGTAAAAAAGGCTATATCCAGAAGCCGGATTACAACATCGATTTCGGTTTCGGCGGCCCCGTGCCGGTTATCAGCGAAAAGTTGGGCAACCTGCGCTTTTTCCTATCCCATCGGAACGTCTATGATGCCTACCTGATGGGACTGGCAACGGATGGCAAACATGACCAGAATACGATGCTGAAAGTGACTTCTGACCTGTCGGCTTCCATGAAGCTGTCGGTTTTGGCAATGTACGGCGAATTGCGGGCGACGACGCAGTCACGGAGTGGCACGACCGATCTGATGGAACCCGTCTGGGATATTGCCAGTGAAATCAATCAGGCTGGTTTTACTGTGCCGTGGCGGATCTATTCCAATATTTACTGGTGTCCCACTGCGCAATATTACAGCACGCTTTCTGCCAAGCTCGTGAAAATCGTCAATCCCGGTACATTCTGGGAAGCCCAGATCAAGCGGACCTACAAAAAATACCATACCAATATTCCCGCCTGGCGTGATACTGCGAAAACCTATCAAATCTTTCCCGGGTATTACGTAGATGAAGCACCGGAGGGCTACTGGTCAGCACCGCTGTTTGCCATCGGCGATCAGTTCGGCATGGGTGGCGCGGTCAGCACCTCGCGCGATAGTACGAAATTTACCACCTGGAGTGCCCGGTTTGATTATTCCAGCCAGATCGATTTCCGTAACCAGGTCAAGGCTGGCCTCGAATTCAACCTCGACAAATATGATATGCGTTTTGGTTTGATGAACCTCTTCCTCCCGGAAGGCAACACGCACACTTCCTTTCAGCGCAATCCGATGCGCATCGTTGGTTATGCCCAGGACAAGCTGGAATATGAGGGCTTTATCACCTCGCTCGGATTGGTGGGGGAACTCCTGCTTTCGAACGGCAACTGGTACAACGTTGATGTCTGGAACAAGGATCTGTATTCGGATAAATGGACGGAAGCCAGCGAAGATGACTTGAAAAGCAAGAAAGTCAAACCGAAATTTTACCTCAGCCCGCGCTTGAACGTTTCCCATCCGATTACGGTTAATTCCAAGCTCTATTTCAATTACAACCATAACCTCGAACTGCCGACAGCGCAGAACCTATACCGCATTCAACGCGCTCCAACGAACCAGCTCAATTACATCGGCGATCCGAATCTGCCCTTATCCCGGACTATCGCCTACGAGTTAGGTTACGATCAGGCATTTTTCCGGGATTACTTACTGCATATTGCCGCTTACTATAAAGACATTGATAATGTCGAGGACTGGACCCGCTACATCAACATCGACGGTAAAGTCAACTACTACAAGCTGACTGCCAATTCCTACTCGGATGTGCGGGGTTTTGAATTGGAATTCACCAAGATGTACGGGCGCTGGCTAACCGGCAACATGAACTTTGAATACCGGGTGGGCACCTCCGGTTATTTTGGCATCAAGAATTACTACCAGGATCCGGCGGAACAGCGGGAATATGTCAAACAAAATCCCTATCAGACCAAACCTAAACCCAATCCGCGCCTGAAAGCGGGATTGGATTTTCATACACCGGTGGACTTTGGTCCGCGCATCTTCGGTCAGAATGTATTAGGTGGCTGGCATTGCAATCTCAGTGGCCTGATCCGGCAGGGTTACTATATGACCTGGAATCCCAAGAATTACTCCGGGATTCTGTACAATTTCCAGTATCCGGTTTATCATAATATTGACCTGAAAATCTCCAAAGTCTTCGATTTCGACAAAGTCCACGTCAAGGTTTTCGTGGATATAATCAATTTGGACAATTTCAAGTATTATTCGGGATCAGCTTACTGGGATGTGCATGATTTCAATTATTACATGTACTCCTTGCATCTGCCGAAGAGCAAGACCCAGAGGATTGGCGTTGACAAGCAGATGATTCCCGGCGACGACAAACCCGGTGATTATCGGAGAGCCGGTGCGAAATTCCAGCCGATGGAATACACCGCGAATTATCTCACTCAAGCCAATCCCAACCCGAACGTCATTTACTGGGATGCGATGACGGAAAAATACATGCAGTACGCCAACGGAACCTGGGGAGAGGTCGCGAAGAAGACCATGGATAAGGTACTCGAGGACAAGGCTTATATCGACATGCCGAACCAGAGTTTCCTGACCTTCCTGGATCCGCGGGACATTTTCTTTGGCATGACTTTCTCGTTCGACTTGGGAAAATAATAGGCCGATCCAACCTGTGCAGTGCCGCTGTAGCCAATTTCTCACTTGTTTATTGATCGGTGTGACCATTGGAATGGTCCCCAGACCTTGCTCTGGAGATGAATCAAAATGGTTAGCGATCGGCATGTTGCATGATTGGTTTTCGAGCGGTGGCTGTGAGATGGAAGTCGGACGGCGACATTTGGTCGCGGATCAGGAAGACGGTCTGACTTGGCCGGCATTGTTCGAATACCAGGATATCAAAGCCGCCAAGGGTCTGTGGATCGGGGCGCGTGATTTTTATGATCCGATCCTGGGACAGAACTTTGAATATAAGGTTATTCATTGCGGGCCCCGTATCATGGACGAGGATAATGAAATTTTCCCCCAGCAATTTCTGCTGTACGGCAAATTCCCCCATCCGGTTGTCGTGGTGGATGATAACTTGGGCTCGCATACAGTTTTCATGGATGATGTCAATGAAATTGATCCGACTCTGCCAGCTGACCGGGCCTTGGTCACGGTAGTTAACACCTCGATCGGGGTTACGGAAAAGCGCACCGTCTATGCTTTCAGTCAGCAGTACCATGACAATTACTTCATCCATGACTACATCTTTACCAATACCGGAGTTTACAACAAAGCCGGCGCTGTCCATCAGCAGGATTTGAAAGATGTCTATGTCATGTTTCAATTCCGATATGCGCCAACCCGCTATGCCAGCGTTTACGGTTACGGGTATGCTCCGCAGTCGGCTTCGTGGGGGCACAATGCCGTCAACGAAGTCCTGCATCCATTTTACGGGGATACCCTGCGCGCCTTTTATACGTGGCACGGGCGCCATTCCAAATATGGCATTCCCGATAATATTGGCGGTCCGAATACCGGCAGTACCAAACTGTTGGCGGATGGATTCCTGGGTGCCGCCCAATTTCCGGGTGTGGTCGTTCTGTACGCCGATAAATCCGTCACGGAAAAGGTTGACGATAAAAATCAGCCGGCGAGTGCGCTGTACATCAACTCGGGTGCATCCTATACCCGTCCCAATGATCAGTTCAATCCCAGCCGTATGGCGACGGAATACGGGGTGATGGCATTTGGCATTCCACCCGAAACGCATGCCCAGCGGGTCGGTACGCAGTTTGCCGATTTGTGGAATCCGCCGGACACGGAACAGAGTTCAAGCGGATTTTCGCAATCCATTGCCTTCGGACCTTATCAGATGGCAACCGGTGACAGTATTCACATCGTCTTCGCAGAAGGAGTAAACGGGCTGAGCCGGGCTGAATGCAGTCGGGTCGGTTATCAATGGTACAAACAACTGACACCCTACATCAAACCCGACGGGAGTCAGGTGACTGACCGGGATGAGTTCAAGGACGCCTGGGTATTTACCGGGAAAGATTCCATTAAAAAGACTTTCCTGCGGGCCAAGAGTAACTGGGAAAATGGATTCAATTACGACACTCCGCCGCCGCCACCGGAAGATTTTGTGGTGAGCTCCGGCGGGGATCGTATCAGTCTGACCTGGTCGGATTCTCCTGAGCAGTATGCGCACTTCGGCGGATATCGGGTTTACCGGGCAATGCATAAACCCGATACGACCTTTGACCTGATTTTTCAATGCGGGCAGGGCACTTCCAATCCCATTGTCAATACATACGATGACAAATCCGCACTGCGGGGTTTCGATTACTATTACTATATCACTACGTTCGATGACGGAACGGTCAACACGCTCGACCCCGGAAAGCGTCTGGAGAGCAACCTGTTCTGGACCCGCACCATCGAACCGGCTTACTTAAGGCGTCCGGCAGGCGCCGACCTCTCGCAGATCCGTATCGTCCCCAATCCCTATAATATTCGGGCGACCAATTACCAGTTTGGGGAAAGCGCCCCGGACCGCATCATGTTCTTCAATATTCCACCCCTTTGTCTGATAAAAATCTTTACCGAGTCCGGCGAATTGGTTAATACCATTGAGCATACAAACAACAGCGGGGATGAAAGCTGGAACCTGGTGACCAGTTCGCGGCAGGTGATTGTCAGCGGAGTCTATATCGCCTATTTTGAGGTGACGGATAATTGTCCTGACCCGGTGAGCGGAGCGCTCCGGTTTAAAAAGGGCGATTCAACCTTTCAGAAATTCGTCGTAATCCGATGAAAGTAAAGAATAGTTATGAGAAAAAGTAAATAATTAATAGAAGGATGATCTATGAAGCAAATGCGCAAAATCAAGCCGATTCTAATTGTCCTGGTCGGTATATTTATGCTGACAGGAGTTGTTTTTAGAACAGCCTTCAGTGATGAAAACAAATGGATTGCCATCGGAATGTTGCACAACTGGTATTCCAGTGGCGGATTCGAACCGGAAGTCTGGCGCCGTCATTTAGTTGCTGATCAGCAAGACGGTTTGATCTGGCCGGCCTTGTTTGAGTACAACGACATTCAGGCGGCGAAAGCTATGTGGATTGGGGCCAAGGACTACAATGATCCGGTCATGGGTAACACATTCAACTACAAAGTCGTTCACATCGGTCCGCGGGTAATGGATGAATCCAACGAGATTTTTGCCCAGGAATTTGTTTTATACGGCAAGGAAAATCATCCTTTGGTAGTTGTGGATGGTAATCTGGCCTCTCATACGGTTACGATGGATGATGTGGGGGAAGTTGATCCGACGCTCAAAGCCGATCGTAAACTGCATAACGTCGTCAATACAGCCATCGGGATCACTATTAACCGCGACATCTATGCCTTTAGCCAGCAGTACAACGACAACTACCACATTTTCGATATGGTTTTTAAAAATACCGGCATTTATACCAAAGCCGGAGCAGTCAACCGCCAGACCCTGAAGGACGTGGTGATCATGCTCCAATTCCGCTATGCACCGACCCGTTATGCCGCGGCGTATGGTTACTATTATGCCCCGCAATCCGTTGCCTGGGGGCATAGCACGGTCAATGATATCCTGCACCCGTTCTATAATAATCCCACCAAGAATCCGTATAACTTGCGCGGATTTTACTCCTGGTTGGGGCAACATTCCAAATATGGCGCCGACAATATTGGGGGCCCCAATATTGGGAGTTCCAAGATCGCCGCGGACGGGTTTTTAGGTGCGGCACAATTCCCCGGTGTCGTCGTCCTGCACGCCGACAAATCTGCTTCCGATGAAACCGATGACAGCGATCAGCCCAAAAGCGCCCCTTTCTTCAGTTCCGATGCCGATTTTACTCAGTTCAGTTATGCTGATCAATTCAATGCTTCGCATATGGAGACTGAGTACAAAGTAATGACCAAGGGCTTGCCGGCTCAAACGCATGCGGAGCTTGTCGGGAATCAATATGCAGATTTATGGCAACCTTCGGCGACCGAGACTAATCCTGGCGGTTACACCCAGGCGATCACCTTCGGGCCCTACACTCTGGCTCCGGATGAGGACGTCCGAATTGTGTTGGCGGAAGCGGTGAACGGTCTGAGCCGCAGTGAATGCAAACGTATCGGGAATCAGTGGTATAAACAAATTACTCCTTATATCAAGCCTGGTGGAGCCACGGAAACCGACCGCAATGTTTTTAAGAATGCCTGGGTATTCACCGGCAAGGACTCCATCGTCCAGTCATTTTTACGCGCCCGGGCTAATTGGAACAACGGTATGGTCATTGACGCCCCGCCGCCACCACCGAGTGAATTTACGGTCAATTCGGGTGGTGACCGGATCAGTCTCAGCTGGTCAAATAGTGCCGAGAGTTATGCGCATTTCGGCGGCTACCGCGTCTACCGGGCGATTCATAAACCGGATACGACTTTTGACCTGATCTATGAGTGCGGACAGGGTACGAGCAATCCGACAGTCGTCAACACATATGACGACCGGGCTGCCCTACGCGGTTTTGATTACTATTACTATGTCACCACCTTCGATGATGGAACGGTTAATACAGTCCAGTCCGGGAAAAGGATGGAAAGCAACCTTTTCTGGACGCGTACCAACTCCCCGGCTTACCTGCGCCGTCCGGCGGGAACCGCCTTGTCGCAAATCAGGATTGTGCCTAATCCATATAATATTCGGGCGGTTAACTATCAGTTTGGGGAAAGTGCCCCGGACCGCATCATGTTCTTTAACATTCCCCCGAAATGTAATATTAAAATCTTCACGGAAGCCGGGGAACTGATCAATACCATCGAACATACCAACAACAGCGGGGATGAATCCTGGAATCTGATCACATCTTCCCGACAGGTAATCGTCAGTGGTTTGTATATCGCCTACTTTGAGGTCACCGAAGATGCGGCTGATCCGAACACCGGTGAGCCGTCATTCAAAAAGGGCGAGTCTACTTATTTGAAATTCATTGTCATCCGTTAAATAATTATGAGGAGAATATATATGAAATCAAAGAACCTTGCTCAAGTCCTGATTACACTCGCAATCGGTTTGGCGTTCTTACTGAGCTGGTCGGTGAGTTGTGACAAATTCAATAACGCGATCGAGGATAAAATACGCGAAGATGAATTTGAAATGGAAGACGTGGATCAAACGGCGGCCACACTTTTATCTGATTCCGCCGTGGTGGATACCTCAATTGCCAAGAATGCGGTCGGGGTAGATACGACCGGTACCAATTACATTTTCACTTTCACAGGTACCCGGAAAGACACGATACCGCAAACCAGCATTACCCGTATTCTGGATTCCCTGACCACTTACAAAAATGTTGTGACTGTCAAGGACACGGCTTATCTGTACCGGACCTCTGCCACCCTGAATAATAATTGTCTGAGCTTCACCAATGGCCAAGAGGAAGAAGTCGTCTTTTATTTTACAGATTACGTTCTGATGGAAATCATTGATGCTTCCGGGACGCTTATCGCTGCTGAATCCGACCAGATCCCGGTTGAGCTCAGTGCGGGGTGTTTCACGATCAAAGCCAATGTGCCTACGCCGATTGTCAAAGCGCGCTATGCTTATGAGTTGGCTCCCAACACCCGCTATCTTTTCAAGATCGTTAAAAACGATCAGACCCTTGCGGATGATATTCGTGGTCTGATATTAAATAAGTAAACCGGTCCGATGGAGGTAGTATAATATGCGACGCACAATAATATTGATCATCGGAGTGGTGTTATGGCTGACTCCGCCGCTTTTTTCCAAGAATACCAAGCTGGCCCAGACTGGTTTTAAATTCCTGAGTGTCGCCACGGACGCCCGGGGGGGTGCTCTGAACGATGCTCTGACCACCGTCGAAATCGGCTCGGCTTCGCTGTTCTTCAATCCCGCCGGTATGGCACGCCTGCCCGGTAGATTCGATGTGACGCTGAGCCAGAATACTTGGATTGCGGATATCAAACACAATTCCTATTCGCTTGCTTTCAGTCCTTTCAAAGGAAGATACGGCGTTTTCGGGATGTCGTTTATGTCCATTGATTACGGCGACATTCAGGGTACCATGGTCTGGAACAACAGTCAGGGCTTTATTGATACCGATGTCTTTCAGCCCTCAGCCTGGTCGGCCGGTCTGGGGTATGCCAAAGCGTTATCGGATAAATTCGCTGTGGGAGGTCAGGTAAAAATCACCCAGCAGGAATTGGGTAACAGCTTCCTGCCGGAAGGCGACAGCAGTCTGACCGTCAAGCAGAATTTAGCCTTAGCGACGGCTTATGATTTTGGCACACAGTTCCGCACCGGCTTTAAAAGCCTGATATTCGGGATGTCAGTCCGTAACTTTTCCAATGAAATCAAATACGAAAAGGAAGGCTTCCAACTGCCGCTGACGTTCCGGATCGGCCTGTCGATGAATGTTCTTGATCTTATGGATATGGATCAGAATAAAATGTCCTGCTTAGTCACCGCCGATGCCGTTCATTATCGGGATTATCCCGAACAGCTTAAGATTGGGGTGGAATACAAACTATTGAACATGTTTGCCTTTCGCCTGGGCTATATGACTCCTTCTGATGAGCAGAATGTGTCTTTTGGTTTTGGCGTTTCCAAATTCGGTGCCAGCATCGACTATGCCTATACTCCGTTTGGAATCTTCGATCCGGTTCAACGCTTTACGCTGAGGTTCGCTTTATAATTAATCTTGAGTCGCATTAATATGAAAGTGACATGATGAAGCGGCTTGTGAAGAGTGGGTTAGTGGCATTGGCGGTTCTGTTTTCGAGCTCGGTTTACGCCGGGATTACTGGAAAAATCGCCGGCACGGTAACTGATGCCGCGAGTGGTGCGCCATTGATCGGGGCCAATATCATCATTGAAGGCACGACGATGGGCAGTGCCACGGATACCGAGGGTAATTACATCATCCTGAATGTCCCGCCCGGTACCTATGTCCTGAAAGCCTCAGTCATGGGGTACAAAACGGTGACTGTTCGGGAAGTGCAGGTCACGATCAACCTGACGACCTTGATTAACATTACGATGAGCACGGAAGTTTTGGGCATGGAAGAAGTGGTCGTCGTGGCAGTGCGACCGGTTGTCGTGCGCGACATTTCCAACAGCCAGCTCAGCATCCAAACCGAGACCATCCAATCCCTGCCACTGACCAATGTCAATCAGGTTTTGACCCTGCAGGCAGGCATCGAATCGGGATGGTCCGGGATTGTCGTACGTGGCGGAGACGCCAATCAGACGGTGTTTATGGTCGATGGATTATCACTCAACGATGAGCGTCTGCATAATCCCTACGCCGCGGTCAGTTTGGCTTCGATCGAAGAGATCCAGGTCCAAACGGGCGGTTTCAATGCGGAATACGGACAAGCCCGCAGCGGCGTCGTCAACGTCGTAACCCGGGAAGGCGGTCGTAACCGGTACAGTGCTTCAATCAATATCAATTACCGCCCGGCGGCGCCGAAGCATTTTGGACGCTCCATCTACGATAAGATGTCCTATTTCAATCGTCCTTACTTTGATCCGGAAATATGCTGGCTGGGCACGCAGAGCGGGAACTGGGACAACTATACTCAACAGCAATATTACAAATTTGAAGGTTGGAATGCTGTCTCGGAAGCGACGGTCAAAGATAACGATCCAGATAATGATTTGACGCCGGAAGCCGCTCAGCGCGTTTTCGAATGGTATCATCGTCTGCAGGGAGACATTAAAAAACCGGACTATACGATTGATGTTGGATTTGGTGGACCGGTACCATTCACCGGTGGCCGCTGGGGTAATCCTCGGTTTTATCTATCACATTATCAACTCCGGGACATGTACGTCTTTCCGTTAGCCCGTGAAGCCTGGTCGGAGAATCATACCCAATTAAAGATCACGACCGATATAACTCCTGCCATGAAACTGATGCTGATGGGATTGTACGGCGAGGAGTATGGAGTTTCCACCTATACATGGACGGTTACCCCGACGGGACGATTAGCCCGTACCCAGGATGAGGTCGCCGATTTACCAAACAGTACCAATCGGGGTCTGGCGATCCCATATATGCCGGGTTATTTCAGTCCGGGTGCAATTTACCATCAGATATTTGGGGCCAAATTCACGCACACTTTAAGCGCCCGCAGTCTGTACGAGGTACGTCTGCAATATAAATCCAGTCGGCACAATGTCCGCCAAATCCGCGACCGCGATACAACCCGCTATGAGATTGTACCGGGCTATTGGGTTGATGAAGCACCTTTCGGCTATTCGGCCGATGGCACCAGCGGGCCGGGAAGTATGCACCTCGGCGGCTGGATGAACTTAGGGCGGGATTCGACTGAGAACCGGACCACCACTTTCGGCCTTGATTATACAAAGCAATTGAATGTCCGCAATCATTTCAAAGCCGGATTTGAATTCGTCTATAATGATTTTGACGTGAAATCTTCAACTTATAGTCCCGCAATGCCCAGCTGGACCCGCGACATGGTCTATCGGGTCTATCCCGTACGTCTGGGTTTTTATGTACAGGACCAACTCGATTATGAGGGCTTTATCGCCAATCTTGGTCTGCGATTAGATTTCTCGGATGGCAATTCCAAATATTTTCTGATTGACGAATACGACAAATATTATTCGGCAATTTCAGGAGATAAACTCGAAACCGAGGCGCCTGCCCGCGATTCGAAGGCGATCTTGACCCTGAGCCCACGTTTAGGGATTTCCCATCCCATTACCGATAATTCCAAACTCTATTTCAACTACGGTCATTTTCGCTCCGAACCCAATTCTTCCTATCGTTTCCGAATTCAGCGCGAGAGCAATCATCAGGTGACTTATATCGGCGATCCCGAAATGAATATGGAGAAAACCGTCGCCTATGAACTCGGATTTGAACAGGGGATTTTGAATGTTCTCTTATTAAAAATTGCCGCCTACTATAAAGACGTTACGATGCAACCCGGCTGGATTTTATACCGCGGTCTGAATAATGTGCGCTACTATAAGGCCTCCAACAATAATTATGCTGATATCCGGGGTTTTGAAGTGACCATGACCAAACACGTCGGGCGGTGGCTGTCGGGAATGATCAATTACACCTACGATGTCCGCAAATCCGGTTACTTTGGCTATCTCGAATATAATGAGGATCCCCAACTACAACGTGATTACTTACGATTGAATCCGACGGTAACCAGGCGGCACCCTGTACCGTATGCCCGCGTCAATTTGGATTTTCATTCACCCGATGAATTCGGACCGCGCATCATGAATCAAAACCCACTGGGCGGCTGGCGGCTCACCGTGTTAGCCAACTGGCGTTCCGGGAGCTATGAAACCTTCAATCCGCAAAAACTGCCCGGCGTCGTTGATGACGTGCAGTGGCTCGATTGGCACACCGTCAACCTCCGCATTGGGAAAACTTTCCGGATCAAAGCGTTGGAAGTACAGGCTTATGCGGATGTCTCCAATCTCCTTAATTACAAATATATGAGCGAAGCCGGGTTCGCCGATGAATTCGATCGTCGTGCTTATTTGGAGTCATTGAATTTCGATTGGGAGGAAGGTGTTGAACACGGCCACGATCGGCTTGGCATGTACCGTCCGGCGAGTGTTGCATACGATCCACTCGAACCCAATCCAAACAACGATCCTGCGATCAAAGCCCGCAACGACAAGCGAAAAAAAGACAAGTCCTATATTGATATGCCAAATATCACTGAATTGACTTTCCTGAATCCGCGGAATGTCCAATTTGGTTTGCGTATGAGTTTTTAGTGATCCTGAGGAATATGGTGAGTTACTCTAATAAATATTCTCGATACTGCGGCCTGCTCCTGTTAATCGGGACTACCGTAGTCGCCCAGGTACCGGGAGGAATGGAAAGACGGGTGCGGATCGGTTCCCTGCAGAGTCAATTCACCGCCTGTGGTTTTGAAAGGGCTTTCACCGGGACTGAGTACGTCGGAGTAAAATGGCCGGCGGATTATCCGTATCAGGACAACGCAGTGATTGAAAGAACCTGGGTTGCCTGTCGGAATTTCAGAGACGAGAAAGGGATTGACTGGGAAAAATACGGGGTTTATTTCGATGAAGCGACGGTCAGTTCCTCAGTTTTTCCAGTTGTCCACGAACAGATTACCCGCTTCGCCCCACCGAAGGTATTCGTAGATGGGATTGATATAACCTCACCCTATGCCGGAGATATTGACCGGGTGGATGAAACCATTATCCCTGACCGGATCATCGATAATGTCGTTAACACGGCGATCGGTTTGACCGTGCGTCGCAAGGTGCATGTTTTCAGTCAGCAGTATCATGACAATTATTTCATCAAGGAATACACGTTTACCAATACCGGTAATACGGACTATGACGATGCGCGGGAACTTAACGCTCCGCTCCTCGGGGTGCGTTTTGGCTGGAGTACGCGATACAGTACCTGCCGGGAAGGCGCGGCTTTTTATGATAACCAGCAATCCTGGGGAAAATTCAGCTGGGTGACCAAGCGCGGTGAAAATTACGCGCAGTACGCCAGCCAGTCACTAACGGAGGCCAATGGGTTGGTTGACTGGTTACGCTGTGGGATAACCTGGGGCGGACAATCCGACCGTCGTCCGGATTGGGATAATATCGGGGCGCCCGACATTGATCATGATGGTCGTCTTGGCTCCCCGCAATTCGTCGCAGTCGGCATTCTGCATGTTGACCAGTCGGCCACGAATCACAGCGATAATGTTAATCAGCCCTTTTTGTTGGGTTGGCATGCTTCAGATGCGGTAATCGGAATTTCCGACCAACTTGGGCAGCAGGATCCGGTCGGACAACGCCGTCTTTATGATTTTCTGACGGGGACCGCTTATCCGACCGCCGGTAACGGTGGCACTGATCGCTTCTGGGAAACTTATACAGGTGGCAACATTTTAGATAAGAAATCGCCTTTTACCATCCACAATGATGTAGGTGGAACGAGCATTTGGTGCAGCTATGGTCCTTTTGACCTTCAACCCGGCGACAGCGTCAAGATTGTCGAAGTCGAGGCAGTCAATGGCATCAGCAGAACTAAGTGCGAGGAAATCGGGCGACGCTGGCTCCGAGCCTACAAGAATTCGGCTGATACCGGACCATTTACCTTGCCCAACGGTACCACCACCAACAACAAGGATGAGTATAAGAACAAATGGTTTTACACGGGCATGGACTCGATATTGTTGACGGTCAGCCGGGCTAAACGGTGTTACGATCTGCAATACCAAATCCCCCAGCCGCCCTTGCCGCCACCCAAGTTCGAGGTCAATTCGGGAGGTGATCGTATTTCGCTTTCCTGGTCGCCCAGTCCGTCCGAGAGCGAAGCCGGTTTTGTCGGCTACAAGATCTTCCGCGCGATCGGCAAACCCGATACGATTTTCCAGGAAATTTTCAACTGTCCTAAAGGCATTTACGCCTACGACGACGTCACACCGGTGCGCGGTTTTGCCTATTACTATTACCTATTAGCATATAATGATGGTGCCAATAACTCCGCCGGCGTAGCCAATCCGACGGGCGCACTTTACAGTAGCCGCTTTTATACCAAGACTACTGAACCGGCTTACCTGAGAAGGCAAATGGGACGTGCGCTCAAAGATATTCGCGTAGTGCCCAATCCATTCAATGCCAAAGCCAGCAATATGCAGTTTGCCGACGAGCAGAACAAGATCATGTTCTACAACATTCCGGGACAATGCGTGATTAAAATTTATACAGAACGGGGTGATCTCATCCAGACTCTCAAGCATACCAACGGTTCAGGAGATCATGCCTGGAATTCCCTGACTTCGTCGCGTCAGACCGTTGCCAGCGGGATTTACATCGCCTATATCGAGGTGACTGATGATATTCGGGATATGAATACCAACGAGTTGATCTGGAAGAAAGGCGAGAGCACGACGCGCAAGATACTGGTGGTGAGGTGAGACGATGCAA
>Ga0208828_1000385_pt1 | contig 20172 bp, 18 predicted proteins | sample Kivu_160m_FD_185487 | JGI IMG/M metagenome (GOLD analysis project Ga0208828, IMG submission 185487) | Freshwater microbial communities from Lake Kivu, Western Province, Rwanda to study Microbial Dark Matter (Phase II) - Kivu_160m (SPAdes)... | ecosystem: Environmental > Aquatic > Freshwater >... | reverse complement strand
CTGGATTATAGATAGAATTCACGTAATAAACCCTATTCGATTTGATAATATCCGACGTAATGAGCTTGGTGTTGAAGGTAGTTCTGGAACGAAAATACCTATCAATAAAGTTAAACGCGCTATTAAAAATAATACAAATGCCATTGAAATTTTTATAGAAGATGTTCGCCAGCAGCGCGCTGCAATGGTCTTGAGAGATGTATGTTATGTTATTGAAGCACATTTTGAAATTACTGGAAATGAGGATGATAACTCTGCAAAACACAAAAAAATGTTTGAACGAAGAGTAGAAAAAGGTCAGTGTGTGTACAGACCTTATTTTGGATGTAGGGAATTTCCTGTTAATTTCGAACTTATAAAAGATAAGATTCCCAAATCTGAATTAGAGGGAACTATTGACTTGGGGTGGATGCTTTACGATATTGATTTTGAAAACAATATGGAACCAAAGTTCTTCAGAGTACAGATGATTGATGGAGTTATTAATATTCCTCCCTTTAAGCGAGGAGGTGAATAATGATTATTCAGGCACCAGCTCTGAAGAATAAAAATTTCTCTCACCTTTAAAACCCTCATTTTAATCATAAAATGGGGGTTTTTAGCTACTTGGAGATAAACAGATAAAAATATTTTTTCTCACCTAAAATATTTGACAAATATATGAATTATATATATATTATTCATATGAATAGATACAAAATGAAAATAAACACCGCCTGGCTTGAAAGAAAAAGGGGCTCCCTGATAAAAGAGCTGGCAAATATCGGCCCCTTTGTAGATGGAAGCATAGCAAAGGTTAAAAGAAGGTGTGGAAACAAAAACTGCAAATGCTACCTAAAGGGAGAAAAACATGAGAGTTACTATCTTATGTATAAGGAAAAGGGGGTGACAAAGGCTGTATATATACCGGTTGATATGGAGGAGGAAGTAAGAGAGTGGAATGATAATTACAAAAAGTTAAAAGAGATAGTAGCAGAGATAACAAAGGCAAATAAAGAAATAATAAGAAGGTATGTGAAAGAAAAAAAGCTAAAGAAAGGAAGAGGATGAGTGGAGATGTCTTTTTTAAGACCGTTACCCATTTTTATATCCATTCCTTTCGCTTCGCTTAAGGCACAAAACGGGATGAAAAACCGTTGTCCTTAATCCTTTTTTCTTTTATAAATGTATTGCCAATTTGATTTTCTTTCAGACTTTCCCCAAACTAACAAAATGGCTTGCACTAGTAGATGATCCCAGAAATAAAAACAAGATAACATATGCTCCCAGTCATCTATTGTGGCTGGGTATCTTTTTATTCCTGCTGCGCCTGGGATCAAAAAGGAAGATAAAATATAGGCTCTCAACAGAAGAGTTTTTAGAAAATCTTAACAAGCTTTGCTCAGGATATAACCAAAACGTGGCTCACCATGATACCGTGGAATATTTTCTTCAAAAGTTGCAGCCAGAAGAACCGTGCGTGGTGCGCCAGAAGATGATAAATAGACTCATAAGGATGAAGGCACTGGAAAAGTTCAGGCTCCTGGGAGAATATTATATGATAGCAGTAGACAGCACCGGCCATATGGTGTTTTCCCAAAGGCACTGCCCGCATTGCCTTACCAAAGAAAAGGACAGAAAAGTACTCTATTACTACCATAATGTGCTGGAGGCAAAGCTGGTAACTGCCAGTGGCCTTGCCCTGTCTGTAGAGACAGAATTTATTCTAAATAGCGACGGAAAAAGCAAGCAGGACTGTGAGCTTGCCGCATTCTATAGGATGGCAAAAAGACTAAAGAAGAGATTCCCCCAGCTTAAAATATGCCTTCTGCTTGACTCCCTTTATGCAGCTGCTCCAGTAATGGATATAGCAGAGAAATACAATTGGAAATATATTACAGTTTCTAAAGAAGGTTCAATGCCTGAAAGGTGTGATGAATTTAGAAGGCTTAAAAAACTCTGCCGACAAAATACAGTAGAGTTTAAAGATGGTAAGATCAGCCAGAAATACAGCTGGGTAAATGGAATTGACCATAAGGGAAACTTTTTTGATGTTATTGAGCTTATCGAGACAGCTCCGGATAAAAAAACAAGATTCGTGTGGATGACCAATCTTAAAGTAGGCAAAAATAATATTATCAAAATAGCAAAAGGAGGAAGACTAAGATGGAAGATTGAAAATGAGGGCTCCGGTGTCCAAAAAAATAGGGGATTTAACCTGGAACACCCATACAGTCAAAATGAAACGGCAATGAAAAACTTTTACCTGCTCCTTCAGATTGCCTATATAATCTCTCAACTTATGGAAAAAGGGAGCCTGCTAAATGATAAAGTTTTAAAGGAATTTGGCAGCGTTACCGGATTATTTGAACAGCTTTTAGAAGACCTAAGAACCAAATTTATTAAGTCTTGCTTTTCAAACAAACCGATACAGATACGGCTTTATCCGTAACTTTTAATTATCCGTAACTTTTTATCAAAAACCCTTTATCTGGGGAATCTTCACTAAAAACTTACGGATAATATTTTCTTTTATTGTAGTTACTTCAATCCGCATAAAGATAAAATCATATCTTCATCTCCCTGCCATACCGGAATCTCAATATTCCCTGTAGCATCTTTTTTGCTGACTCCTTCAAGTGCACTTTTCATCATAGTAACATCTGTTGAAGCGTAAATAGATGTTGTGTTAATGCTGGAATGTCCAAGGAAGTCTTTTATGTATGAAAGAGGAATTCCCATCTGATACAGATGTGCACTTCGCGAATGGCGAAATAGATGGGGGTGCACGCGGGGCGGAACATCCGGACAAACTTTCCTGGCCGATTCGCCGTATCGCTTCACAAAGCTTGAGACATTCTCTTCAGACATTCTTTTTTTGAAACTGTTTATGGTTGTATAAAATAGATACTGCTCATTATCACAGGTTCCACCCGTATGAAACCGGGCCAGGTATTTATTTAGGTGTTTTATTGTTTTATCCATCAAGGGAACCGCTCTGGTCCTGCCACCCTTACCGGTAAGATATACAAAAGGTGTGGGTGAGCCAAGTTGAAAGTCCTTTAGCCTTAAATCCAGCATTTCCTGAACACGGGCTCCAGTGTCATAGAGCAGAATCATGAAAAACCGGTCACGAAAACCATTTTTCTTAGTTACATCAGGTTGTTCTAGTACTGCTTTTATTGCCGTTTTTTCCATATACTTTACATGACGTTGTCCTGTTTTATGATGAGGTACCTTCTTTGCTTTTATACACAAAGACATAAGGGCAGGATCCTGTACCGCTGCGTAACTTAAAAATGAATTTACCGCTGCCAGCCTCTGGTTCCTTGTGGCGGCACTGCATTTTCTCTTATCCTTTAGCCAGTCAAGAAATTGGCAGATCAAATCATAGCTAAAAATATCAAATGTGATTTTTACGAAAGGTATGTTCTTTTCTTCCTTGATAAATATTCGCAGCAGGTTGATTGTTTCTTTGTATGATTTTACTGTGTTTTTGCTGCAGCACTTATGTCTTGGAAGATATACTGTAAGAAACCCTTTAACATGTTTAAAGAAGCTACTATCTTTTATCATGACTTAAACCTCCGGAATCAAATCAGCAAATCCCTCCTTTGTTCTTTCTGTAATCACAGGAAAGAAATCGGGGATAAGATGAAGATAATAATCGGTTGCCGACGGGTCGGCATGTCCAAGGTACATACTCAAATAAGGAAGATATGCATTTAAGTCTTTTCCCTCCCTAACCCAAAGATTTAGCCTATTTAGGGCAAACGCATGGCGCAGGGCGTGAACACATGGCGTATTCCCACTGGTATTTGCGATTTGGGCTTTTTGCCAAAAACTGTGAAATATTCGTATAAATGAGCTGACACTGTAATGTTCTCCATTATGGTTTGGGAAAAACCATACGCGGTTGGGAAAAATCTTATTTACTTTTCTATGGTATATACGGCACAGCCTGCAAACATCTTCTGAAAGCATGACAGTACGGTCTTTATTTCCTTTGGAGTTACGTATGGTAAGTGCTCCAGTTTCCAGGTCTACCTGATTAACTTTTAGTAGCCTTGCCTCAGATGAGCGCAGTCCGCAGCAATATATCACCCGAAAGACTGTAGGGATTACAAGGTGCCTTGCCGGGTTCTGCCTGCACGGCTTGCACATGTCGGTTTGCAAAAAAAAGGCTGAAAGTTCCTTTCCGGTAAAAATATGAGGTGTGTACCGGGTCATTTTACCCAGGGTACCACGGGGTATGACATATGCCTCAATACCAATACTGTTTATGTATTTTGCAAGCTGGCGCACTGGTGCTATGCGGCTATGAACGGTGTTTATTTGTTCATCATTTCTGCACTCTGCCCAGTGCATGGCAATTTTTTTAGTCAGAATTTTCTCATTCGGGTAATATTTTCTGCAGAAACTGTCAAAGCACTTAAGTTTTTGTGCGGAGGCCTCATAAGAGTACCCTGTAGCTTTTTTCTCTTTGATCAATTCTTCAATATATGTTTTAAAACTGCTAAAGTAATTCATAATAGCTCCTTTCTTGTAACTTCAATTCCCGTAAGCCCCAAAGCGCATACACGCAGATGCTCCAGATCTGCTGATAGGTAGGCTTTTGCGGACTCCTTTTTCCTGTGGCCAAGGATTGTAGAAATAACAGGAAGTGGAGTCTCATTTTCAAGTAGGCGGGTAGCAATAGTGCGGCGCAGGCGATGAAAGCCCCTACGTTCGCCTTCTGCCTGGCAAATGCCAGCATCTTTCATAACCTTAATTGAAATATTATATGTGGAAGAGCAAACTAGCTGCCTGTAAGGTGCCAGACTCCTAAGAAACACATATTTGCAGTCAGATCCGGGCCTTCCACCCATTATGTAATCAGCAATAGCATTACCGACCTCTGCAAGCAACGGGAGCATCAAAGGGCTTTTTGTTTTTTGTTGGATAATTTCAATAGTACTGGTCCTCCATTTGATATCGTCAAGCTTAAGATTAACAATATCTATTGACCTTAGCCCTATTCTCATTGCTAAAAGTAGCATGGCGTAATTTCTCTTACCTGTGGCGGTTGATCTGTCAATGGCCCGAAGTAACTTCTTTTCTTCATCCTTGCCAAGAATAGGAAAGATGGAATTTTTTTTGTCATGACTGGCGGGAACGGCTCTGGTCAGGTCCATGGTTGAGAGATTCTCTAAGTCTATAAAAGAAAGTAAAGACCGAAGAACGGTTAACTCGTCCATCATATTGCCAGGCCGATGCTTCTTTGAAACATACGGGATAAATGATTTTACATCATAAAGTCCTGCTTCCAAAATATTTTTATACCCTTTTAGTTCCAGATATTCAAGAAACCTCTTTGAGTAGGCACCATATTTTTGAACAGTATCTTGACTTTTATGCTCTTTAAGCAATTGAGAGATGTATGCTTTATGCAGCTGGATAAAAGAATATTCTTTTAATTGGGTCACACTACCCCTCTTGGGGTATTTCCATGTTACAGATCCCTGACTGTAATACTCTTTTAAAATGCGGATGGCACGCCTTGTAAACCAGTGTTTTTGCATGCTGATCTCTCCTCTATCAAGCTTTTTCTTTTGCTTGCTGATGTATTGTTCTGCCAACTTTTCAGAGAAGGTTTTTCTTCCATGCTTTAAAAAATAGTCTTTCAGGTGCCTCCATTCCCAGTCGTAGTGCTTCAAAGTCGATTGCTTGTAGCCGAATGATTTTACCGTTTCTCCTGTTTTTTCGATAAGGGTTGAAAGTAGTGCTTCAGTCATATAAATACCTCCATAATAATGTTTTTTTGATATTATAATGCCCGTTATTATTATGAGGTATCTTGTATAACAACTACAATAAAAGAAAATATTATCCGTAAGTTTTTAGTGAAGATTCCCCAGATAAAGGGTTTTTGATAAAAAGTTACGGATAATTAAAAGTTACGGATAAAGTCTTATCTGTATCGGTTTGTTTGAAAAATTAGAACTAATAAATTTGGTTCTTAAGTTTTCCAGCAGCTCTTCAAATAATCCGGTAACGCTGCCAAATTCTTTTTGAATCTTATTGGCAAGCAGGCTCCCCTTTTCCATAAGCTGGGATATTATGTAGGCAATCTGAAGGAGCAGGTATAAGTTTTTCATTGATGTTTCATTTTGGCTGTATGGGTGTTCCAGGTTAAATCCCCTATTTTTTTGGATGTTAAATCCCTCATTTTCAATCTTCCATCTTAGCCTCCCTCCTTTGGCTATTTTAAAAACATCTTGCCTATTTACTTTGAAGTTTGTCATCCATACAAATTTAGTGTTAACGGTTTTTCCCTTATCTATTTTAGATTCACAAAGCTTAAGGACATCAAAGCTTCTGTCCCTGCAGCCGATATCATTTACCCAGCCGTACTTCTGGCTGGCTTTGTCCTTTAGTGTTTTTATTTCATTTTCAGGACAAAGCTTTTTAAGCCTTAAGAACTCGTCATATCTTTCGGGCATGGAGCCTTCTTTGAAGGTTATTATGTATTTCCATCCAAACCCCTCCAGCATATCTATTACCGGGTAGGCTGCATAGAGGGAGTCAAGAAGCAGGCATATCTTTAGCTGGGGGAACCGCTTCTTCAGTCTTTTTGCCATCCTGTAAAATGCATTAAGCTCGCAGTCCTGCTTTGTTTCCCCGTCACTGTTCTGTATAAATTCTGTCTCTACAGACAAGGCAAGACCAGTACCAGTTACCAGTTTTGCTTCAAGCACATTATGGTAGTAGTAAAGTATTTTTCCATCCTTTTTCCTGGTAAGGCAATGCGGACAGTGCCTTTGGGAAAATACAAGATGTCCCGTGCCATCTATTGCAATCATAAAATACTTTCCAAGGAGCCTGAACTTGTCTAAGGCCTTCATCCTTATCAGTCTGTTTACCATCTTCTGCCTTACCCCGTATATCTGCTCCGGCTCAAGTTTTCCCAGAAAATACTCCACGGTATCATGGTGGGCTGTTTTTTCATCGTAGCTACGGGTAAGGGTGCAAAGATTTTTTAAAAAATCCTTTGTGGACAGCCTGTACTTTATTTTCCTTTTTGATCCCAGGCGAAGCAGAAACAAAAAAATACCCAGCCAGAGAAGGTGACTGGGCCTATATATTATTTTGTTCTCACTGCGGGGATCATCTACCGCTTCAAGCCATTTTGTAAGTTTGGGGAAAAAATGGCAGACTGTTTTAAAAAAAACATCCCCGCTCATTTGCGTCCTTTCTTTAATCTTTTTTCTTCTACATACCTTCTGATTATTTCCTTATTTGCTCTTGTTATCTCCGCTATTATCTTTTTTAATCTTTTGTAATTATCATTCCACCCTCTTACTTCCTCTTCCAGATCAACCGGTATATATACCGCTTTTGTCACCCCGGCTACTTTATACATAAGATAATAGCTTTCATGCTTTTCTCCCCTTAGGTAGCACTTGCAGTTACGGTTTCCGCATCTTCTTTTTACCTTTGCCATGCTTCCATCGACAAAGGGGCCGACCTCTGCCAGTTTCTTTATCAGCCCGTCACTTTTTCTTTTAAGCCAGGCTATGTTTATCTTTAGTTTGTACTTATTCATATGAATAATATATCTATTATTCATATTTTTGTCAAATTTAGGAGGTGAGAGAAATTTTTTTTTACTGATTTACCAGCAGAAGTTAAAAACCCCCATTTTATGAGGGAAACGGGGGTCTTAAAGGTGAGAGAAATTTTTATTCTTCAGAGCTGTACATAAGATACCATCAAATCTTAGGTAACAAGCGCAAAATTTTTACATTGTCATGGTAATTTAAATTTTTTATCACACCCACAATGACAGATAGCGTAACGATAGTACAAGAAGTTATATGAAACGAAGTAAATAACAATTTGGGTGGAACATTGTAATCTCTGTTATAGGAAGCTGCACCAATCATACAGTTAAACTATACCGGATTTCAATCAGTTTCTCTCCCAGGTTTATTTCTTTTTTCGTTCTATCAAATAAAAATCCTTTCTTTTCATAGAAGTTTCTTGCAATTCAATTTGATTGACTTTTTACCCATTCTGCAATATCTTCAATGACGATTTGAGCTACGTTACCAGGTTTTGTGTACTCATCAGGGGTTGACTTACCAGTTCCAGAGATAAAAAGATGGTTTAAGTCTAGATAGAATTTTAAACATACTCTATCTTGTCCAGCCAAACCTTCTTCCCATTCCCTAAAGTCTTCCATTGTGACCTGGTAATCTCGCCCTCCTTGAAGGATCAACATCGGAAGAGATAGATCCCTCGCTTTTTTTACAGGATCATAATCCATCAAGTCTGCCCAGTAAGCTCTCGAAGCACCAAGGACAATTTCATCTTCTCTTATATCAAGTTCTCTTATCTTTTTTAGCTGTCTTTCTATCTCCTCCAGTTGTTTCGTCTCAGCTTCATCTATTTTTCCATCAAGAGATACAAGGTATTCAGTTTGTTCTAATAGTTTTTCTATATACAAGCCATTAGGGCAGCCAGCAAGGAGAATAAGGCCGGCAACCCCCTTATCTTGAGTCGCTACTCGAGGTGCAAGCATTGCTCCTAAGCTGTGTCCAAGAATGAAAATCTTGCTTATATCAATTCCTTCAGCCTCACGAATCAGATTAGCCGCTGCAAGAGCATCATTTATCGTCTCCTCATTTACGGTAAAATCCTTCATCGTGCTAAGAATTTCAGTAGCATATTGTTTAGTCCGCTTTTCATAACGGAGTACTGCAATGCCTTTAGTGGCAAGTCCTCCAGCGAGATCTTTAAAAGGTTTGTTTACACCTATGGTTTCATCTCTGTCATGCGGCCCAGAGCCGTGAACTAGAATGATGGCGGGGAAGGGCCCTTTTTCTTTCGGGATAGTTAGAGTTGCTGGCAGTTGCCATTCGTCGCCAACTATACATTCTCTTTCCGTGTATAAATCAGGATCTGCATACTCTGGAGACCTATAGGCTTCAGAACTCTGGGCGGGAAGAAAAAATAGCCCTGCCACCTTTCCTTCTTTATCCAAGACCACTTTTACATTAAGAGAGATCTTCTCGAATTCACAAGTAACATAGCCACACTTATATCCCATTTCCTCAGTGACTTCAATTTCCCTAATTTCCACAAACTTGCCAGCTTGAGCAATTACACTGCTCCATATCCCTTCAAGGGTAAGATTCTGCTTTTTTAAACCTTCGACCATAATTTCGGCAAGCATCCTATTAGCTTCGTCAAACTCACCATTACTAAGAAGGCCAACAAAGTTTTTGGCTGTTAGCTCTACTGACTCCACATCCTCTACCGCTGGAGCTACAGTCTTTTTAGCACAGGCAATAGTGAAAATTAAGATTAATATTAAAGCCAGTACTATGACTAATTTTCCTTTCCTCATCTCTCCTCCTTACACAGTTTATTAAAAGTAGCAATTTCGCCTAACATTTCTAGTATATACGAAACTCCGCTGAAGCTGAAATTTGGGTGAACGTAGCAAGCCACAAAGCCCATGTTAAGTGAAGTTCCAAAGCCTTATCCACAATAACTCTTTATTACTTTATTATTTAAACCCAGTATAAACATCATTTATCAAAATTTAATCTTTTATTTTGAAATATTCCTTTATCTGCTTCGCATGGCCGCCTTCATGTCCCTCTCCTAAGTAACGATAACCATATAATGATTGTATTGAAACAAAAGAGCCATTAAGCCATTTATGTTTTGATTTATATTTCCATTCATCTTTAATTAAACTATCTATTTTTTCTAACAAAGCTTTATAAGAATTATGCCATTCGTTTATTACTTCTTTTAAACTCCATGACTTTCTTTTCCTTATTTCCTTCTTATTAAATTCCACTTCATTTTTATCTATGTACCAAGGTTTTTTATTATTTAAGACATCATCAGTGGCTTTAATTACTTCCCAATTCCAAGCTGAGATATGAGAAATAATATCTTTTACAGTCCAATTTTCTATTATGATATCTTTAATCATTTTTTCTTCGTTTAGAAGATTAATAGTCTTTAGGAGTTTATTATGATCATTCTTAAAGAATTGTATTACTTTGCCTTTTTCCATTTCTACTCTCTATCTTTAGACTATTTACTCAGCTTTAGCATTACGGACAACATTTGAATACCCGCAATATTGCGTATATTTCCTCTTAGAATTCAACTCAACATTGTGTATACTAGCTATATTAGGCATTGTAATAACGCAATGCCATTTTTACAATAACGTTGTTAGTGCCTCAAATCTGGTACTATGAAAAAATTTAATAAAATTGACAATAGTATCATCTAACTGGCAGAGGAATTCATTAAAAATTTCTAAGCAATTCCTTTAAACTAGTATATCTCTTTTCAACAATATTTCTATTTACTGCCATCCCTATTGCCTTTTTACTTCCAACTATTACCGCAAGTTCCCTGGCCCTGGTAATCGCTGTATAAAGTAAATTTCTTTGCAGCAGCATATAATGAGAAGTTAAGATGGGTATTATGACACATTTAAACTCAGACCCTTGAGATTTATGAATAGATATAGCATAAGATAAACTTATTTCATCCAGCTCAGAAAAATCATAACTAACATTTCTGCCATCAAAATTTACTGTGATTTCTTCCATTTCCATATCTATACCGCTTATAAATCCTATATCCCCATTATAAACATCTTTCTCGTAATTATTTTTTAACTGTATTACTTTGTCATTTAATCGGTACTGCACAGAACCTCTTAACACTTTTTGACTATTAAAATTTAAAATATCCTGAATTCTGGAGTTTAAATTATTAACTCCTACAATTCCTTTATTGGTAGGAACCAGAACCTGGACATCATAAAGAGGATTATAATTAAAACTCTCAGGAATCCTTCTGGTTAATAGATTTAATATCAAATCAACAACTTCTTCAGGCTCTTCTTTTTCAATAAAGAAGAAGTCATTATTTTTTGGTTTACCGATATATGGAAACTGTCCATCTCGGACTTTATGGGCATTATGTATAATAAGACTTTCACCTTCCTGCCTGTATATATTTTTAAGTTCAATTACAGGAACCATACCTGAACTGATTATATCACTTAAAACGTTTCCAGGACCTACTGCGGGTAATTGGTCTATATCACCTACAAAAATGACACGGGTTTGAGGTTTTATGGCTAAAAGCAAATTTCTCATCAACCTTATATCCAGCATTGAAGCTTCATCAATTATTACAATATCTGCATTAATAGGGTTTTTTTCATTTTTTAAAAATTTATTTAATTTTGGGTTGTAATTTAGAAGCCTGTGTATAGTTTTTGCTTCCTTACCAGTAGTCTCATACAGCCTCTTAGAAGCTCTTCCCGTTGGAGCGCCTAAAAGAACGCTTTTATTTTCCTTTTCAAAAATTTTTATAACAAAATTCAGTATAGTACTTTTTCCTGTACCGGGACTTCCGGTTATAACCAGTATTTTTTCAGTTACCGCCTTTTCAATAGCTTTTATCTGAATATCATCCAGAATTATTCTTTCTTTTGATGCCAGATTATTTATTAAATCGTATACACCATCCTTTTTGCTTCCCTCTGTCTTATGTTCCATCCCATGTTCCTTACCCTTATATTCCTTATGTTCTACCTCTTCACCTAAAAGCGCCAGAATTTTTTCACTTACGTATTTTTCAGCATTATAGATACTGGCAAGATAAACTTTGCTCACAACATTATCTTTAACAATAATTATTTTTCCATCCTCTTCAAGTTTACTTAAAGCATCGATAATCTTTCCTAATTCCGTGCAAAGAAAATTCTCTGATATCTCTATAAATTCTTCATATGGGAAGTAGCAATGCCCTTCATCCTCTACAGACTTTAGTAAATGAATTATTCCTGCCTTTATCCTGAACAACGAATCTTTTTCAATACCTGTTTTTAATGCAATTTTATCTGCAGTTTTAAAACCTATTCCAAATATATCCTCTGATAGCCTATAAGGGTTTACCTTTATAACATTTATGGAATTATCACCGTAATTATTATAAATTTTTGTAGCGTAAGTATTGCTTATTCCATAAGATTGCAAAAAGATCATAACCTCTCTTATATTTTTGTGTTTTTTCCAGGATTTTGAAATTAAATTTATTCTTTTTTTACCAATACCATCTATCTCATTTAATCTTTTTGGCTCTTCATCCAGTATTTTTAAAGTGTCAAGCTTAAAATGGGAAACTATTCTGTTTGCCATTACAGGTCCAATACCTTTTATTAAACCTGAGCCTAAATAATTCTCGATACCAACAGCAGTAGCTGGTTCAGTTGTCTTAATACTTTCAATTTCAAATTGTTGTCCATAATTCTTGTTTAAAATCCATTTTCCAGTCACTTCCAATTTTTCACCACATTGAAGCTCAAAGGCATTTCCTACAATTGTTACCAGATTATTATCTTCTAACCTTACTTTTCCAACCATAAACCCGGTTTCAGAATTTTTAAAAATAATCTTCTCTAAAATTCCTCTGATTTTACTTTTTTGATTGTTCATTTTGAGTTTATCTGAGATTATTTGCAGCCTTAAATTCTTTTATAAACTTTGGAATGGAATCCACGGGTAGTTCTACTCTCTTACCGTCTTTCCTATACTCAACATCAATTAATTTACTGCCCAGAAATTTCCTGCCTAAAATAAATCTAAGAGGAAACCCTATTAAATCTGAATCTTTAAATTTTATTCCTGCGCTTACATCTCTATCATCATAAAGAACTTCTACATCTAATTTTTTTAAAGTCTTATATATCATGTCACTTGCTTTAGATAACTCGCTATTTTTTTCAGTGGTAACAATAATATTAACTGTAAATGGAGCTATAGAAGGCGGCCATTTTATCCCTTTATTGTCGTGCAGTTGTTCTATCGCTGCTGCCAGTATTCTAGTGACCCCTATTCCGTAACAGCCCATAACTAAAGGCTTCAACTTTCCATCTACATCAAGAAATCTGGCATCCAGCTTTTCACTGTATTTATCGCCCAACTTGAAAATATGTCCAACCTCAATTCCTTTTTCAATCTTCAGTTCTTTCCCGCAATTACTACATCTGTCTTCCTGCTCTGGCTCGGGATAGGGATAAGTAAAATCACCCAGCTTATTTATTTTATTATCTTTATTTTCCTTACCAGTCTTTTCCTTCACAGTTTTTTCCTTATTGGTCTTCTCCTTACCAGCCTCTGAAATGGATTTTGACATTTCATATTTTGCTGAATAACCGCATACCGGACAAAAAGCCAATTTTTCTTCACCATTTTCAGCAATTACCATAAATTCATGTGAAAACTTTCCGCCGATCAGCCCCGTCTCAGCCTCAACCACCCTATACTGGAGACCAATTCTTTCAAGTATCCTGCAATAAGCATCGTACATACTCTTATAAATAATCCCCAAATCATCATCGTTCCTGCAGAAACTATAGGCATCTTTCATAATAAACTCTCTGGCTCTGAGTAATCCATATCTCGGTCTCATTTCATCCCTGAACTTGACCTGGATTTGATATAAATTTACAGGCAGATTTTTATATGATTTCAAATCTAAATATGCCAGATATGTTATTAGCTCCTCGTGAGTAGGTCCAAGACAGAAATCCCTTTTGTTCCTATCTTTTAACCTGAACATTTCAGGACCATACTCTTTCCACCTACCTGTCTTTTCCCATAAAACCGAAGGTTGCATAACCGGTAAATATAACTCGATAGCGCCTGAATTATTCATTTCCTGTCTAATTATCTCTTCAATTTTTTTCAGGACTCTGAATCCCAGTGGTAAAAAAGAATAAATACCTGATGCAACTTTTCTGATAAGTCCAGCTCTCAGAGCTAAGGAATGGCTTGGTATTTCAGCTTCGCTGGGTACTTCTTTTAAAGTTGGAATAAAAAATTGAGAAAATTTCAATTTAAGCTCCCTTTTACCTATTTAAACTAATCTTTCTAACTCCTTTTTTAATTCTTTAGCTGCAATATTTTTGTCTACTCTTTTTATCACTCTGCCCTTTAAAAATACTGCAGCCTTATCTTTACCAAAGGCTATCCCCAGATCCGCATCTTTTGCCTCTCCAGGCCCATTTACAATACAACCCATAACTGCTAATTTCAAATTCTTTTTTATATCTGCGGTCAGCTTCTCAATTTCATCTACAATTCGCTCTAAATCATCCGTCGTTCTTCCGCATGTGGGACAGGAAATGATATCCACTCCCACCTTTCTTAAGCCTAAACTATTAAGAATTATATATGCAGCTTTTACTTCATCAATTGATTTTCCGGTCAGCGAAACCCTGATGGTATCTCCTATTCCTTTAGACAATAAGATACCAATGCCCACTGAAGACTTTATACTGCCCCTGAATTTAGGTCCTGCTTCAGTCACACCTAGATGCAGGGGATAATCAACTTTATTTGATACTAGCTCATATACATTTATGGTATCCAGAACTGATGATGCTTTTGCCGATATTTTAAAATTTTTAAATTTTAATCTTTCTAAAAGTCTAACATTTTCCAGCGCACTTTCAACCATTGAGTTGACAATGTTCCCGTTATTTTCTTTCAAAATCTTTTTATCTATAGAACCCGAATTAATTCCAATCCTTACTGCAACCTTTTTTCTTTTAGCTTTTTCTACAATCTCTCCAACTCGCTCGTTCCCACCTATATTACCCGGATTTATTCTTATCCCATCAATCCCAATATCCATGCATTCCAGCGCTAACCTGTAATCAAATTGAATATCAGCTACTACTGGAACTGAAAAAATCCCTTCATCAATTAATCGTTTAAGATAACTTATGGATATCTTTTCCGGTATCGCTATTCTAATGAGCTCGCAACCACTGCCGATCAGCTCTTTTATTTCACTTCTAATGCCGTCTAAATCCTCAAGCTTGCTTTTAGTCATAGACTGGACAATAATAGGACTGCTGTCCCCTATTTTTAATTTTCCTATCTGTATAACCCTGGTTTTTTTTCTTTTTATTTGCATTTAGGATTATTATGTACTTAATTATTACATATTTGTGATATTGAAAGGATTTATTATATCAAAAACAAAACCAATGATAAGTATGGAAACCAGAATGAATATTCCTGCAGAATTGATGATCTCTAAAACTTTCCTGGGAACAGGTTTTCTCCTTATAGCTTCAATTATGATTAATACAATATTTCCTCCATCTAAAGGAAGAATTGGAATTAAATTTCCAAAACCCATTAGAATAGAAACCAGTGCAACAAAAAATATATAATTCTGTATACCCATTGACGCTGATTGTTGAAATATGCTTACTATTCCAATTGGTGAAACCGGCCTTGCCTCGCTAAAGGGTATTTTTCCTGAAAACAGCATTCCAAATAACTTTACATAGGTAATGCTTATATCCCAGGTCATCTTAAAACTTTCTTTTACTATTTTAAAAAAGCCCAGCTTCTCTTCAACAAGCCGTGGACTTATCCCCAGAAATCCCTGTCCTTCAATATCATCCAGTATAACTTCAAGTTTCATCTCCTCTCCATCCCGGATAATGGTATAGGTTACTTTTTTACCAGGATGCTTTTTTGTTACTTCCGAAAAATCATCCCAGCTTTCAATTTTTTTATAATCAAGAGCAATAACCTCATCACCTACTTTAAAACCGTTTTTCTCAGCAGGTGATTCAGGTTGAACATAATCAATGATTGTTGTGGGAACCAGCACACCCATACTTAAAAAAATTTCTATCAGTATTACTGCAAAAATTACATTAAACACGGGTCCACCAATTGAGACCATCAGTTTCTTATAGAAAGGCTTATTATGGTAAGCCTTATACTTTATCTCTCGGGGTATGGATTCATTTCTATCCATACCTAAAATTTTATTATAACCTCCTACAGGTATAGCGCTGACACCGTAAGTAGTACCGCGCCTGTCTTTAAATTTAAAAAGTTTTGGACCAAAGCCAATAAAAAACTCTTCAACATGCATTCCTCCAATTTTTGCCAATAAAAAATGCCCGAATTCATGAACTATTACTATCAGGGACAATCCGATTATTGCCAGAATATATTGAAGAATAATAATCAAACTTTGCATAAGAAATCACAACCTGCCAAATCTTCTATTTCTCCGCTGATAATAATTAATAGCCTTCAGGAAATTTTTCTTTTTAAAATCCGGCCAGAGTGTTTTTACAAAATAAAATTCGCAGTATGCAATCTGCCACAACAGGAAATTACTTACTCTATATTCACCGCTGGTTCTTATTAAAAAATCAGGATCAGGAAAACCTTTTGTAAACAGGTAATCTGAAAATGTTTTTTCATCTAATTTTTCAATGTCTATGTCATTTCTTTCAGCTGCTTTATGTATCTTCCTGGCAGCATCTACAATTTCCTGCCTGGAGCCGTAATTAAAAGCAATACTGAAAAAAAGCTTATTATTATTTGCAGTTTGCTTTTCTGCATTTTCAAAAGCTTCCAGTATTTTATAAGGAATTAACTTTCTCTCACCTATCAAGAATACTCTTACACCATTTTTGTTCAAGGTTTCCAATTCCTCTTTTAATGATTCCAGAAATAGATTTAATAAAAAATCGACTTCGTCTTTTGGTCTTTGCCAGTTTTCACTTGAAAATGAGTATACGGTTAAGAATTTTATTCCTAACTGTACGCATGTTGTTATGACTTCCCTGAGAGCTTCAACCCCTGCCTTATGACCAGCAGACCGTGGCAATTTTCTTTTTACAGCCCATCTGCCATTTCCATCCATAATAATAGCCACATGCTCTGGAATATTATTTTTTTTTAGCTCTTTTACGGTCGGAACTCTTATAGAAGAAAAAATAGAAGAAATTAAACTCAAAGTACTTCCTACCTACACTTCCATAATTTCTTTTTCTTTCTGGGCTAAAGAATCATTAAGCTTCTCTATAAATTCATCAGTAATTTCCTGAACTTCCTTTTGAGAATTTATCAGATCGTCTTCAGTTATCTTGCTTACATTTTCCAATTTTTTAAATTCATCATTTATTTCTCTTCTGATATTTCTAATTGCTATTCTCCCATCTTCTGCAATCTTCCTAACTAATTTGACTAATTCTTTTCTTCTTTCCTCATTTAAGGGAGGAACATTCAGCCGGATAACTTTTCCGTTATTTGATGGATTAATACCCAGATCGGATTTGGATATTTGAGTTTCAATCTCCTTTAAAAATTTTGGCTCGTAAGGTGAAATTAGAATAACTCTCGGTTCAGGTATACTGACATTAGACATATGTTTCAATAAAGTTTTACTGCCATAATAGTCAATATAAATATTATCCAGTAAAGATGCGGACGCTCTTCCTGTTCTAATAGTATTAAATTCATGTTGAGTTCTTTCCAGGGATTGATGCATTCTTTTTTTCGCATCAACCAGTAGTGCATCTTTCATTTTTATAGCCATTCCTTTCGCTTCGCTTAAGGCACAAAACGGGATGAAAAACCGTTGTCCTTAATCCTTTTTTCTTTTATAAATGTATTGCCAATTTTATTTTCTTTCAGACTTTACTCCTTTGTAACTAAAGTGCCAATTTTTTTACCCATTATAACTCCTTTTATATTGCCTGGCTTTGTAATATCAAAAACAACAATAGGTAAATTATTTTCCATACATAAGGAAGTAGCTGTAGAATCCAGAACTCTGAGATTCTTCTTTAATACATCCAGGAAAGTTAATTTATCAAACTTCCTGGCATCTTTAAATTTTACAGGGTCTTTATCGTATACACCGTCAACTTTTGTAGCTTTAAATATTATCTCGGCTTCTATTTCAAGCGCTCGCAGCGCAGCAGCTGTATCAGTTGTAAAATATGGATTACCAGTCCCGCCAGCAAATATTACCACTCTTTTCTTCTCCAGATGTCTTACTGCCTTTCTCCTGATAAAAGGTTCAGCAATTTCCTGCATTGATATTGCAGTTTGAACCCTGGTAATTATTCCAATTCTTTCCAATGCATTCTGCAGCCCTAATGCATTCATAATGGTAGCCAGCATTCCGATATAATCAGCAGTAGTTCTATCCATACCATTTGCACTGGCAGAAACACCTCTCCAGAAATTCCCTCCACCAATAACTACTGCGACTTCTACACCTAACTCTACTACCTCTTTTATCTGACTTGATATATTATTGGTAACCTTTGGGTCTATTCCATAATCTAAATCACCTAATAATGCCTGGCCGCTGATCTTAAGTAAAACCCTGTTGTATTTTAATTTTTCCATATATTTTATGCCTATTATCTTTTAAGCAAAAAAATATTAGAAATTACTTATTATTCTTCTCCAAGGATATATCTTACAAACCTTTTAATTACTATATTTTCACCAATTTTTGCTATATTCTGTTTTAACAAGTTTCCAATCTTTACATCATTATCTTTTACAAATAGCTGTTCCAGCAGGCAATTTTCTTCATAATATTTTTTAAGCTTACCCTCAGCAATCTTGTCTATAATTTTTTCAGGTTTACCTTCATTTAAGGCTTGCTTCCTGTAAAGTTCTTTCTCCTTATCCAGCACCTCTTGAGGTACATCCTCCTTTGAAACATATAACGGCGCTGCTGCTGTAATATGAAGCGCAATATCATGTACAAAATTCTTGAACGTTTCATTTCTGGCTACAAAATCAGTTTCACAATTGACTTCGAGCATTACACCAATCTTAGAGCCTATATGTATATAGCTATCAATTATACCTTCTTTAGTAGCCCTGTAAGCTTTTTTGGAAGCTTTCGCCAGTCCCTTTTCTTTTAATATCTCCTCTGCTTTCTTTATATCTCCATTGCTCTCAACTAGAGCTTTCTTACAATCCATCATACCAGCACTGCTTTTTTCCCGTAATTCTTTTACCAATTCAGCTTTAATTTCCATTATTCCTCCATACAATCCTTAAACCCATATATCATCTTCAGGTAAATCTTCTAAATCACCTTCAGTTTTTTCTTCTTCTAACTTTTTTGCTTCTTTTTCTTCCGGGCTTTCCTCTAACTTAACTTTCTGTTCTTTTCCTTTTTTTACAGCATCACATATAACACTTGTTATCAGATTACAGGAACGGATCGCATCATCATTCCCCGGAATAACAAAATCAATAATATCAGGGTCACAATTTGTATCTGTTATAGCTACAATAGGTATTCCCAGCTTCCTTGCTTCTCTTATAGCAATCATCTCTTTATTAGGATCAATAGCATAAAGAACATCGGGGAGTTTTTTCATATTTCTTATACCTCCGATATTGAATAGAAGCTTTTCATACTCTTTCTTTATTCCAAGAACCTCCTTCTTGGGTAACTTTTCAAAAATACCTGACTTTTCCATCTCTTCTATTTCATCAATTCTTTTTGTTCTCTTACTTATAGTTTCAAAATTAGTAAGAGCGCCTCCCAGCCATCTGTTCTTAACATAGGGCATTCCACATTCTGTGGCATAAGATTCGATTATATCCTGGGTTTGTTTTTTTGTACCTACAAACAATATAATCCCGCCCTCACTCGCAACTTTTTTAATATATTCATACGCTTCAATTAAAAGCCTCTGTGTTTCCTGGAGGTCAATTATATATATACCATTTTTATCTGCATATATATATTTCTTCATCTTAGGGTTCCACTTTTTAGTCTGATGACCAAAATGAACCCCTACCTCCAGGAGCTGCTTCATAGTTACAATACTCAAAATAATACCTCCCTATTCTTATGGTTTTTCCTCCACCACTTTAACCATTATATTTGTTCACCATAATGCTGTAAGTGGTGTGTGTAATTTCAACGTTCAAGTCTAGCATAATACATATCTTTCATCAAATAATCAATAATAAATGCTAGCCTTAATTATTTTTTTATTTATTTAATCTATGAGAAAAATTTTAACACTAAAAAGAAATTTATAAAAACTCTTTAAATGACTTCATTCCGTTTTCCACGCCAATATTTGCCAGGGTGATGTAGATTGTAGTTGCGCCTGGTTTGATGAGAAAATTTATTATGAATTTAGGCCCACTAGTGCAAGGGCCTCAAGGGTAAAACTATAAAATAAGTAACGAATTTTGTCTCCAAAGTAGGTAACGGATTTTGGAAGAAATAAGACTTAATCTAAAATTGTCATTTAATTGTAATTAATTTTGAATATTTATTATATCTATT
>Ga0208828_1000384_pt1 | contig 20243 bp, 17 predicted proteins | sample Kivu_160m_FD_185487 | JGI IMG/M metagenome (GOLD analysis project Ga0208828, IMG submission 185487) | Freshwater microbial communities from Lake Kivu, Western Province, Rwanda to study Microbial Dark Matter (Phase II) - Kivu_160m (SPAdes)... | ecosystem: Environmental > Aquatic > Freshwater >... | reverse complement strand
CTATCGGCCTTGATCATGACGGATTCTTGCGGAGCTGGGAGTGTTTCGTCCGGATGAAGGTCGGCGCTTCGAACCGGGAGTATTCCTCCTCGCCGGTCGTCACGCCCCAGGTCGGCGGCCGGACGACGGGCCTCTCGGGCGTCGCCGGCGCGGGGCGCTCGACGCCCCGGGGGGTGAAGGCGTAGGGCGGGGTGTCTCTCTGGATGGGGAAAGGAGGAGGGGTCTTCTTGAACTTCCGGGCCGCCGAAGACAAGACCTCGACCTCCGCCCGCTCCTCTCCGGCTTCGAAGCCGGTGGCGATGACGGTAACCTTGACGAATTCCTTGTTCGAGGAATCGACGACCGTCCCGAAGATGATGTTGGCTTCCGGATGGGCCAACTCGTGGATAAGCTCGGCGGCCCGCGAGACCTCGTGGAGGGTCATGTCCTTGCCGCCGGTGATGTTGATCAGGATGCCCTTGGCGCCCCGGATCGAGGTGTCGACGAGAAGCGGGCTGGAGATCGCCTTCTGGGCGGCCTCGACGGCCCGGTTCTCGCCCGAGGCGAGGCCGGTGCCCATGAAGGCCATGCCCATGCCCTTCATGACCGATTTCACGTCGGCGAAGTCGAGGTTGATGAGGCCATGCTTGGTGATGAGGTCGGAGATCCCCTGGACGGCCTGGCGGAGGACGTCATCGGCCAGCTTGAAGGCGTCCTCCATCCGGGTGTCGAGGCTGACGGATTGGAGGAGGCGCTCGTTGGGGATGGCGATGACCGTGTCGACGGCGTTCCGGAGGTCGTTCAGCCCCTCCTCGGCCTGCTTGGCCCGCTTGAAGCCCTCGAAGCCGAAGGGCAGGGTGCAGACGGCGACGCAGAGGACGTCCAGTTCGGAGGCGAGGTTGGCGATGATCGGCGTCGCCCCCGTCCCCGTCCCCCCGCCCAGGCCCGCGGTCAGGAAGACCATATCCGACCCCTCGAGGAGCTCGATGAGCTTCTCCGTGTCCTCCATGGCCGCGCCCTTGCCGATTTCGGGCCGTCCGCCCGACCCGAGTCCCTTGGTCAGCTGGTTTCCGATCTGGACCTTCGTCGGCGCCCGGTTGGCGTTGAGGGCCTGAAGGTCGGTGTTGAGGGCGATGAAATCGACGCCCTCGATCCCGGCCTCGATCATCCGGTTGAGGGCGTTTCCTCCACCCCCCCCGATGCCGATGACCCGGATCTTGGCGCTGATGGCTTCCTCGACGAGACAGAATTTCAGCCGGCGGTCCGTTTCGTTGCCCATGAGTCCTCCTATTCCTCCTTGAAGTAGTCCTTGAGCCGGGACCAGAACTTGCGCTTCCGCTCCTTGCCCCGGCCGCCCTTGGCAAGCTGCGCCCGGCCGTAGAGGAGAAGCCCCAGGACCGTGGCGTAGTCCGGGGTGTTGACCCGGTCGACGAGGCCCCCCACGCCGGACGGATCGCCCCTCCGGACGGGCAGGTCGAAAATCTCCTCGGCGACGTCTTCGAGTCCCTCGAGAAGGGCCGTCCCCCCGGTCAGGACAACCCCCGAGTTCAGCGATTTCTCGTAGCCCATGCGCTTGATGTCGTTGTCCACGAGCCGGAAGATCTCTTCCGCCCGCGGCTGGATGATCTCGGCCAGGAGCTGGCGGGAGAGGACCCGCGGCTTGCGGCCCTTGCCGACGGAGGGGACTTCGATCGTCTCCTGCTCCTCGCCCGGCGGGCTGACGACGCAGCCGAACTTCTTCTTGATTTTTTCGGCGTCGGGGATGGCCGTCCTCAGCCCGACGGCGATGTCGTTGGTGAAGTTGTCGCCGCCGAGGGGGATGATCGACGTGTACCAGAGGCTCCCCCGCTCGAAGATGGCGACCTCCGTCGTCCCGGCGCCGATGTCGATGAGGCCGACCCCGAGTTCCTTCTCGTCGTGGGTCAGGACGGCGAGGCTGTCGGCGATCTGGTTGAGGACGACCTCCTCGATCTCGACGCCGGCCCGCTCGACGCAGGTCCGGAGGTTCTGAACGAGGGTCACGGCCCCGGTGACGATGTGGACGTGGACCTCGAGCTTGATCCCGTTCATCCCCAGGGGGTCGCGGATGCCGTCCTGGTCGTCGACGACGAATTCCTGGGGGATAACGTGGATGATCTCCCGGTCGGGGGGGATCGAGACCGCCTTCGACTGCTCGATGACCCGGCGGATGTCGTCCTGGGTGATTTCCCGGTTGCGGCCCGAAACGGCGATGACGCCCCGGCTGTTGAAGCTCTTGATATGGGCCCCCGAGATGCCGAGGAAGGCCGAGTTGATCGTCACCCCGGCCATGAGCTCGGCTTCCTGGCGGGCCTTCTTGATGGCTTCGGAGGTCGCCTCGAGGTTGACGACGACGCCCTTGCGGAGGCCCTTGGATTCGGCCGTGCCGACGCCGATGACCTCGGTCTTCCGCTCGTCGTTGAGCTCCCCGATGAGGGCCGTCACCTTCCGCGTGCCGATGTCGATCGCGACGATGTGTCCGTTCTTGGCCATGGCTTCACTCCTCAGCGCTCGATTTGACGGCGGGCTTGAAGATCATTCGTCCGGCGAAACGGAGGTCCGCGTATTCCATCGGGCCGTAATCCCGCAGCCGGTCGTCCCGGCCGGCGAGCCAATCCCGGACGCGCAGGCGGAAGAGGTCGTTGCCGAGCTTGAGCCGTGTCGGGTCGTCGCGGAAGACGAGGACGACGTTCGAAGGTTCCGAGACGTCGAGCGATTCGACGTTTTCGGTCAAGGTCGGTCCGAGGTCCGCGAGGCAGTCCAGGGCGCGTCCGAGCTTCTCCTCCCGCCCGTCGGCGAATCCTCCCTCATCCCGGAGGACGGGCAGGCGGAGGGCGTCGTCCGGCCCGGCCGGGCCGGCGACGACGCCGTCCCGGGAGAGGAGGAGAGGTTCCGGCCCGTCGAGGACGGCCGCCGGCCGGCGGGGGGCGACCTCGACGCGGAGGGACGCCGGAAAGACCTTCCGGACCCGGGAGGCCGCGATGCGGGGGGATTTCTCGAGGAGGGAGGCGACGGTTTCGACGTCGAGAAGGAGGATGTTCCCCCAGGCCTTCGTCCCGACGATGTCCTCGGCCAGGGCGGCCACGGCCGGGTCGGGACAGCGGACCTCGACGGACGAGATCGTCAATTTGTCCCAGGTCAGGAGAAAGGCATAGAGCTCGTAGACGCCCAAGAAGAGGAGTCCGACGGCGCCGAGGCCGAGGGCGACGAGGGGGAGGCGGAGACGGGACTTCCGGGACGGCTTTTTGACCCGGCCGTCGCCCGCCCCCCGGCGGAAGGCGCCGCTCATTTCGCGGCCTCCAGGACGGCGACGAGGTCGGGGACGATCTTGTTGATGTTGCCCGCCCCGAGGACGAGGATGATGTCGCCCGGCCGGACGAGGCTCTCGAGGAGGCGGGGGAGGTTCTTGAAATCCGGCTCGAAGTGGACGCTCTTGTGGCCGAATTTGCGGACTTCCTCGTGGAGCCGCGCTCCCGTGATGCCGGGGATGGGCTCTTCGGAAGCCGGGTAGATTTCGGTGAGGACGAGGACGTCGGCCTGGTTGAAGGCCGTGGCGAACTCCCCGAGAAGGTGAAACGTCCGGCTGTAGCGGTGAGGCTGGAAGACGGCCACGACCCGGCGGTCCCAGCCGCGCTTGGCCGCGTCCAGGGTCGCCTTGATCTCGGTCGGATGGTGGCCATAGTCCTCGACGACCATGATGTCCCGGACCGTGGCCTTGAGCTCGAACCGCCGGCCCGTCCCGGCGTAACTCTCCAAGGCCTCGAGGATGAGCGCCGGGGCGATGTCGAGGTCGAGCCCGGTCGCCACGGCGGCCATGGCGTTGGCGATCATGTGTTTGCCGGGGACGTTGAGCTTGAGCGTCCCGAGCGGCCGGCCCTTGGCGAAGAGGGACGCCCGGCTCGTGAACTTGTCGAAGGCCATGTCCCGGGCGGTGATGTCGGACTGGACCGAGAAGCCGTAGGTGATGAGGCGCCTCTCGAGGGCGGGGATGATGCCCTGGAGGTTGGGGTCGTCGAGGCAGAGGATGATCGGGCAGTAGAACGGGACCTTGTTGGCGAACCGGACGAAGATCTGCTTGATCTCCTCGACGTTGGCGTAGTGGTCGAGGTGCTCGGCGTCGATGTTCGTCAGGACGGCGATGAAGGGCGAAAGGTAGAGGAAGGAGCGGTCGCTTTCGTCGGCCTCGGCGACGAAGAAGTCGCCGGCCCCGAGCTTGGCGTTGGCCCCGATCGTGTTCAGGCGGCCCCCGACGACGATGGTCGGGTCGAGTCCCGCCCGGTCGAGGACGGTCGCGATCATCGAGGTCGTCGTCGTCTTGCCGTGCGAGCCGGCGACGGCGATGCCCATCTTCATCCGCATGAGCTCGGCCAGCATCTCGGCCCGGGGAATGACGGGGATCTGGAGGCGCCGGGCCTCCTGGACCTCGACGTTCTCCTCCCGGACGGCCGTGGAAACGACGGCGACGTCGGCCCCCCGGACGTTCTCAGCCCGGTGGCCGATCGAAATCCGGGCCTGGAGCTTCTGGAGGCGGTGAGTCGCGTCGTTGGCCGCGATGTCGGACCCCGTGACCTTGTAGCCGAGGTTGAGGAGGACCTCGGCGATCCCGTTCATCCCCGTCCCGCCGATGCCGATCATGTGGATGTGTTTGAGCTTGCGGTACGTCGTTTTGACCATCGTCGCTCCTACGTCCGTCCCTTCATCAGGGCCAGGGCCCGGGCCGCGATCCGGTCGGCCGCGCCTTCGGTCCTCAGCGCCGCCAGCCCCTCTTCCATGACCGCCAGCCGGTCCCGGTGGGAGAGGAAATAGAGGATCCTCTGGGCGAACAGCTTCGGCCTCCACTCGGACTCGAGAATGACCTCGGCCCCCCCGACCCGGGCGAGCTCGGCGGCGTTCCGGGTCTGATGGTCTTCGGCCGCGCCGGCGAAGGGGACGAGGATGGCCGCCCTCCGGGCGGCGGCGAGCTCGGCGCAGGTCGTCGCCCCGGCCCGGCAGACGACGAGGTCGGCGGCGGCGAAGGCGGCCGGCATGTCGTCGATGAACGGCTCGACCAGGGCCTCGGCGAAGCCGCTCTCGGCGTAGCTCCGCCGGACCCAGCCGAGGTCGGCCGGCCCCGTCTGGTGGACGAACCGGAGGGCCTTCCGCCACCGTTCGAGGATCGGCAGGGCCGAGGTCACGCCCCGGTTGAGGAAGCGCGAGCCCTGGCTGCCGCCGAAGACGAGGACCGAGAGGCGCTCCTGGCGCGGCTTCCGGGGAACGGCGTAGAAAGCCTCCCGGACCGGGTTTCCGAGGAAGACGCCCTTGCCCTTGAAGTGAGGGAGGGAGCTTTCGAACGCGGCGACGGCCGTCCGGACCCAGGGGAGGAGGAGGCGGTTGGTGAAGCCGGGCCTGGCGTTCTGCTCGAGGATCATCGTCGGGTATCCCAGCCACGAGGCGAGGAGAACGACCGGCCCCGAGCTGTATCCGCCGACGCCGACGACGAGGCTCGGCTTCGTCTCGAGGAGGAGGACGAGCGAGCGGAGGAACGAGGCCGGCAGGAGGGCCAGGGCCGAGAGGCTGCGGAGACCCCTTCCCTTGAGGCCCTCGATCCGGAGGGAAACGAACCGGACTTTCTGGCGGAGCATGAACTCGCGCTCGGCGGGACGGCCGCCGCCGATATAGAGGACCTCCAGTCCGGGAACGGCCTCGGCGAAACGCCGGCCGAGGACGAGGGCGGGAAAGAGATGCCCGCCCGTCCCTCCTCCGCTGATGATGACCCGGGGTTCGCTCATAGTTTCGCCCGGACGTTCCTTTTTCTCTGGGAGATGTGGAGGAGAATGCCGACGGCCAGGAGGCTCGCGAGAAGGGACGAGCGGCCGAAGCTGACCAGGGGGAGGGGGACGCCCTTGCACGGGCCGAGGCCGAGGACGACGGTCATGTTGAGGAAGGCCTGGATACCCAGATAGAGGGTCAGGCCCGCGGCGATGAGCTGGCTTCGGAGCGTCGGGGCTTTGAGGGAGATGGACAGGCCCCGGGCGACGATGACGACGAAGAGGGCGAGGATGACGACCGTCCCCAGAAGGCCGAACTCCTCGCCGATGATGGCGAAGATGAAATCCGTATGGGCGCAGGGCAGGAAGTAGAGCTTTTGGGTGCTCCGGCCGAAATCGACGCCGAGGAGGCCGCCGGCGCCCAGGGCGAGCTTCGATTGGTCGACCTGGAAGGTGACGTCCGCCGAGCTCTGGCCGGGAGAGAGAAAGCCCATCAGGCGTTCGATCCGGTAAGGAGCCGAGAGGAAGTACACGGTCAGGATCGGGACGGCGATCAGGGCGAAGCCGGCGAAATGCTTGATCCGCATGCCGCCGAGAAAGAGGACGGCGAGGCCGAGGACGAAGATGAGGACGCCTGTGCCGAAATCGGGCTGGCGGAGGATGAGGATCGCGACGAGGCTCATGATCCCCAGGGGGACGGCGAGTTGGCGGATGTCCTTGATCTTTTCCCCCTTCTTTTCGACGAACCAGGCGAGCTGGAGGATGAGCGCGACCTTGGCGAATTCCGCCGGCTGGAGGCGGATCCCTCCCAGGATGACCCAGCGGTTCGTCCCGGCCACGGTCGGCATGGCGAAGCAGAGGACGAGGAGGGCGACGACGAAGAGGAGGAATCCGTTGACGAGGACCGTGTTTTCGTAGAGCGGACGCCGGAGGGGGAGAAGGCCGATGATGAGGGCCAGGCCGGCCGCCGCTCCGACGCCCTGCTGGATGAGGAAGTAGAACGGCAGGTGAAATTTCTCGGAGGCGAAGACCCCCGAGACGCTGAAGACCATGAGCACGCCGAGGGTCAGGAGGATGAGGGTCGCGGTGAACAGGGGGCGGTCGAAGCTGTACGGCCGGACGAGGTCCACGGCTAGCTCCTCCTTCCGGCCCGGCCGCCGGCGAGACGGCGGGCCGCCCGCTTGAAGGCCCGGCCGCGCTCCTCGAAGTTCCGGAACATGTCCCAGCTCGTGCAGGCCGGGGCGAGAAGAACGACGTCGCCGCGCTCGGCGGCCCCGAAGGCGAGGGGGACGACGTCGGCGAAGGCTGCCGCCTCGGCGACGGGGACGGCGCCGTCGAGGGCCTTCCGGATTTTTTCCTTGGCCGACCCGACGAGGACGACGCTCCGGACCTTGCCCCGGACGGCGCGCCGGAGGGGGGCGAAGTCCGAGCCCTTGTCCTTGCCGCCGAGGATGAGGACGACGGGGCGGTCGAAGCTGGCCAGGGCTTTCAGCGTGGCGGCCACGGTCGTGGCCTTGGAATCGTTGACGAAGGCGACGCCCCGGTGGGTGAGAACCGGCTCGAGGCGGTGTTCGAGGCCGGGGAAGCGGCGCGTCGCCGTCCGGATCTCGGCCGGGGCCGCCCCGGCCCGGTGGGCGACGGCGGCCGCGGCCAGGACGTTTTCGAGGTTGTGCGTGCCCGGCAGCTTGACCTCGGCGACGGGCATGACCCTCCTCTCCGGGCCGTCGCGGACGACGATCCAGCCGTCGCGGACGAAAGCCCCCCGCCGGACGGGGCGGCGCCGGCTGAAGCCGTGGACATCCGAGAGGAGCTCCGCCCCCCATCCCCAAACGGCGGCGTCGTCGCGGTTGAGGACGGCCGCGTCGCCCCGGCGCTGGGCGGCGACGAGCCGCTTCTTGGCCGCCGCGTAGCGGTCGTAGGTCGGATGCCAGTCGAGATGGTTCGGCGAAAGGTTGAGGACGGCGGCGATCGACGCGTGGAACGCGTGGGCGTATTCGAGCTGGAAGCTCGAGACTTCGACGACGTAGACGTCGGCCTCGCGGCTCCGGTCGACGAAGGACAAGAGGGGCGTTCCGATGTTGCCGGCGAGCCGGGCTCTTCGGCCCGCCTCCCGGAGGATCCGGTGGATGAGGGTCGTCGTCGTCGACTTGCCGTTCGTCCCCGTGACGCCGATGACCGTCCCCTTGAGGAAACGCGAGGCGAGCTCGATTTCGGAGAGGATGGGCACGCCGCGGTCGAGGGCGGCCTGGAATTCGGGAAGGCGGGGCACGCCGGGCGAGGGGACGATGAGGTCGGCGGCGAGGAAAGCCCGGAGGGTGTGCCCTCCGGTTTCGAGGGCGGCCCCCCGCTCCCGCCATCCGGCGGCCGCCGGCCCGAGCTCGGCTTCGGTTTTTTTCTCCGTGATCGTCACCCGGGCGCCGCGCCGGAGGAGGAACGAGGCCGCGGCCTCGCCCGTTTTTCCCAGGCCGACGACCAGGACGTTCCGGCCGGCGAGTTCCATGCTATCTCAGTTTCAGCGTCGTCAGGCTGAAGAGGGCGAAGATGATGCCCAGGATCCAGAACCGGACGACGACTTTCTCCTCGGCCCAGCCGAGGAGCTCGAAATGGTGATGGAGGGGGGCCATCTTGAAGATCCGCTTGCCGCGGCTCAGCTTGAAGTAGCAGACCTGGAGGATGACGGACAGGGCCTCGAGGACGAAGACGCCGGCCACGGCGAAGAGGAGGAATTCCTGCTTGATGAGGAGGGCCACGGCGGCCAGGGTCGCGCCCAGGGAGAGCGCCCCGACATCGCCCATGAACATCTGGGCGGGATGGCTGTTGAACCAGAGAAATCCCAGGCACGCCCCGGTCAGGGCCCCCCCGAAAACGGTGAGCTCCGCCGCCTGGGGAACGCGGGCGATGTAGAGGTACCGGGAGAAGACGGCGTGGCCGGCAACGTAGGTCAGGGCGGTCAAGGCCGAGGCGCTGATGAGCGTCAGCCCGATGGCCAGGCCGTCCAGCCCGTCGGCGAGGTTGACGGCGTTCGAGAAACCGACGAGATAGAGCATGATCCAGGGGATGTAGAACACCCCGAGATAGGGGGCGAACGATTTGAGGAAGAGGCCGTAGGAGTGGAGGTCGAAGCCGTGCTCGGGGCCCTTGGCGAAGCCGATGGTCACGAGAATGGCGGCGAAGACGCCCGAGAGGACGACCTGAAGGCCGATTTTCTGGAAGGTCCTCAAGCCGAGGGAGCGCTTCCGGCGGAGCTTGATCATGTCGTCGAGAAGGCCGACCAGCCCGAAGCTCATGATCGTCCAGAGGGCCAGCCAGACGTAGGTGTTGCCCAGATTCCCCCAGAGGAGGGTCGGCAGGACGGTGGCGGCGATGATGAGCAGGCCACCCATGGACGGGGTCCCCTTTTTGGCCAGGTGGGACTGGGGGCCGTCCGACCGGATCTGCTGGCCGACCTGGAATTTCTGGAGGAGGCGGACGAAGACGGGCGAGAAGAGGAAAAAGACGAGAAGGGCCGTGATCCCGGCCAGGGCCGTTCGGACGGTGATGTAGCGGAAGACGTTGAAGGCCGAAACGTTGTCCTTGAGGGGAACGAGAAGCCAGTACAGCACCTCATCTCTCCTTGACTTCGGCTTCGAGCCGGGCGACGACCTCTTCCATCCGGAGGCCGCGGGAACCCTTGACGAGCACGAGGTCTCCGGGTTCGACGAGCGCCGGCGCGCGGTCGGCCGCCTCGGCGCTCGTGGCGAAGGCGGCCGTCCTTCCGGCCGCCAGGCCGGCATCCTTCGCTCCGGCCAGGATCTTCGGGGCCAGGGCTCCCACGGCGACGATGAAATCCCACCCCTCGCGGACGGCCTGCCGTCCGGCCCGGCGATGAAAGCCGGCGGCCCCCTCCCCGAGCTCGAGCATGTCTCCGAGAAAGGCGACCCGGCGCGACGCGGGAAGCCGGCCGTAGCTCCGCAAGGCCTCCTCGAGGGCGACGGGATTCGAGTTGTAGGAGTCGTCGATGAGGATGATCCCCCGGCCGAGGCGGATGACCCGGCCGCGGTTGGCCGGCAGGACCAGGCCGGGGAGGCGGCTTTCGATTTTCTCCCACGGCAGGCCGAAGGCCGCCGCCGGTCCGAGGGCGGCCAGGAGGTCGAGGATCGGACTTGCGGAAAGGAAGGGGAGGCGGACCTGGCGGATGTCGCCGCCGTAGGTCAGGTCGAAGCGCCAGCCCTCGTAGCCCAGCGATTCGAGGCGCGAGGCCCGGATTTCGGCCTCGCCCGAAAGGCCGAAGAAGATCACCCGTCCGGGAGCCCGGCCGGCCATGGCCCGGACGCGCGGGTCATCGCCGTTGAGAACCGCGGTTCCGCCGGGTTTCATCCCCTCGAGAATCTCGGCCTTCGCCGCGGCGACGGCGTCCAGCGTTTTCAGGAACGCGAGGTGGACGGGGGCGACGTTGGTGATCAGGGCCACGTCCGGCGGGGCGATCGCCGTCAGAGTCCGGACTTCCCCGGGGGCGTTCATCCCCATCTCCAGGACGGCAACCTCGTGGCTCTCCTCGAGTTTGAGGGCCGAAAGGGCCAGGCCGAGGTGATTGTTGAAATTGCCTTCGGCCTTGAGGACGGTGTCGCTAGTCCCCAAGAGGGCGGCGGCGAAGTCCTTCGTCGTCGTCTTCCCGACGCTCCCCGTGATGCCGACGATGCGGAGGGGCCGTTCGGCCAGGACGGCCCGGGCGAGGGCCTGGAGGGCGGCCACGGTGTCGCCGACCTTGAGGAGGGCGAATCCCGGAGGGGCCGGGGAGACGTCGCGGGAGACGACGGCGCCCGCGGCGCCCCGGGCGGCGGCGTCGGCGACGAAGTCATGGCCGTCGCGGCCGGCGACGACGGCGAAGAAAAGCTCCGCGGGGCGGATGAGGCGGGAGTCGATGCCGAATCCCCGGCAGACGATTCCCCGGTCGCCTTGGACGAGGACGCCGCCGGTCAGGGCGGCAATCCGGTCGAGGGACAGCCGGGCCATCCTCATTTCCCTCCCATCGAGGCGAGGATTTCCGCGGCGACCTCGACGTCGCTGAAGGGGAGGACGGCCGTGCCGATTTCCTGATAGGTCTCGTGGCCCTTGCCGGCAATGAGGACGATGTCGCCTTTCTTCGCGAAAGCGAGGGCCCGGGCGATGGCTTCCCGCCGGTCGGGGACGATCTCGTATTTCTTCGAGTTCGCGAGGAGAAATCCCTGCTCGATTTCCCGGAGGATGGACCGGGGATCCTCGGAGCGGGGATTGTCCGAGGTCAAGATGGTCCAGTCGGCGAGTTGGCCGGCGACCTCGCCCATCCTCGGCCTTTTCGTCCGGTCGCGGTCGCCGCCCGCTCCGAAGACGAGGATGATCCGGCCGGGTTTCATCTCCCGGGTCATCTCGAGGAGGCTCCGGAGCGAGGCGTCGGTGTGGGCGTAATCGACGTAGACGCCGAAACCCAGTCCGTTCTCGACCTTTTCGAAGCGGCCGGGGATGCCTTTCACGGCCGCGATCCCGGCCTTGACCGCCTGAGGCGGGACGTTGAGGGCCAGGGCCACGGCGAAGGCGGCCAGGACATTGGACAGGTTGTGCTTCCCGGAGAGGGCCGAGGTGATGGTCGTCTGTCCGCCCGGAAAGCGGACCGAGGCTTCGATCCCCGCCCCGTTCGTCCGGAAGCGTTCGGCCCGGACGAGGGCCGAAGGTTCGAAGCCGAAGGTGATCGTGTTCATCGGCAGCTCGGCGATGAGCTTCCGTCCCCAGGAGTCGTCCTCGTTGACCACGGCCGTCCGTTTCTTAGCGTTGAGGGAGAAGAGCTTTTTCTTGGCTTCGAAGTACTCCTCCATGGTGTGGTGGTAGTCGAGGTGCTCGCCCGAGAGGTTGAGGAAGACGGCGACGTCGAAGCTGACGCCCCAAACCCGTTTCAGGTCGAGGGCGTGAGAGGAGACTTCCATCACGCAATGGGTGACGCCCCGGCCGAGGAGGTCGGCCAGCATCCGTTGGAGGTCGGGCGCCTCGGGCGTCGTCCGGGCGGCCTCCCGGGCGAATCCCGGCCCCCGGTAATTGATCGTCCCCAGGACGGCGGTCGTGAATCCGGCGGCCTGGAGGACGGACTCGAGGATGAAACTCGTCGTCGTCTTCCCTTTCGTCCCGGTGATGCCGACGACCTTCATCTTCCGGGCGGGATGGCCGTAAAGATTCGCGGCCAGGAAGGCCAGGGCCTCGCGCGGGTTGAAGACCTGGACCCAAGCGACCTCGATGTTCTCCGGGCGGGGCCGGTCGGAGAGGACGGCCGCGGCCCCGCGGCCGACGGCCTCGGGAACGAAGGCGAAGCCGTCGAGCCTCGTCCCGCGCAGGGCGGCGAAGAGGTCGCCCGGCCGGACCGCTCTGGAATCGTAGGCGATCCCCCCGACCTCCACGTTCGTTCCGCCGGTCAGGGCCAGGGCCGGCACGCCCTCGAGGAGCTCGCGGAGGGTCATTCGTGATCCTCGTCCTGCAGGCGGGCCGTGATCACCGCCGAGGGACGGACGGGCTGGGGGTGGAGGTCGAGATAGCGGAGGACGCTCCGGGCGATGTCCCGGAAGAGGGGGGCGGCGACTTGCCCGCCGTAATAGACATCCTGCTTTTTGGGGTCGCAGACGACGACGAGGATCGAGACGGCCGGCCGGTCGGCCGGGACGAAACCGGCGAAAGCCGCTAGGTGCTTGGCGCCGGTGTACTTGCCCGCGTTCCGGTCGATGAGTTGGGACGTTCCCGTTTTTCCGGCGATGGAATAGCCGGGGATGGAGGCGCTCTTCCCGGTGCCCTCTTCGACGGCCCGGACGAGGACGGAGACGAGCTTCTCGGCCGCGGCCGCGGAAAGGACGCGGGTCTCCTCCGTCCCGGGCTCGGGACTCCACTCCCGTCCGCCGACGGACCTGAGGAGATGGAGGCCGACCCGTTCGCCCCGGTTGGCGATGATGTTCATGGCCTGGAGGAGCTGGAGGGCCGTGACCGAGATTTCGTAGCCCACGGCGATGGCGTCGAGGGAGCGGCGGGACCATTCCTCCGGAGGATGGACGAGTCCGGCGGCCTCGGCGGGGAGGTCGATCCCCGTCCGCTCGCCGAAGCCGAAGTCCCGGATGGTCCGGTAGAGGAGGTCCGGGCCGAGGCGGCGGGCGGCCTGGATCGTCCCGATGTTGGAGGAGTGGGCGATGACGTCGGCGAAAGCGAGGGTCCCGAAGGGTTTGTGGTCGCGGATGGGGCCGCCGGCGACGACGATCGCGTCGGCGGCGCAATTGAACGGCTCGCCCAAGGCGACGAGGCCGTGCTCGAGGACGGCCGCGGCCGTGACGATTTTGAAGGTCGAGCCCGGGTCGAACAGATGGCGGACGCTCCGGTCGATGCGCTGTTCGGGTGCGGCGGCGCCGAAAGCGTTGGCGTCGTAGCCCGGGGCGCCGGCCATGGCCAGGATCTCGCCCGTCGCCGGCGCGGAGACGATGACCGTTCCCCATTCGGCCTCGTGCTCGGCCATCGATTTTTCGAGCTCCCGCTGGGCGAAGTATTGGATCATGACGTCGAGGGTCAGGACGATGTCCCGGCCCGGCCGGGGGGCGGAGACCGTCTCGACGTTGTATTCGCGATTGAGGGCGTCCTTGAGGACGAAGCGGTGGCCCGGCCGGCCGCCGAGGGCCTTTTCGTACCAGAGCTCGACGCCGGCCAGCCCTTTCTCGTCCCGGTCGACGCCGCCCAGGACGTGGGCGGCTAAACTTCCCTGGGGATAGAACCTCCGGCGTTCCGCCTCGAAATGGATGCCGCGGACGTTTATCTCATGGAGGAGCCGGGCCGTTTCCGGGGCGATGTCCCGCTTGAGATAAATGAATTTCTTCCTGTCCTCGAGCTGCCGGCGCATCTGCTCGAGTTTGTCGGGGCCGAGGCCGAGGACGGCGGAGACCTTGAGAATCGGGGCCATCTGGGCTTCGATCGGCGAATCCGGCGAAGGGGTGCAATAAACGGAGGTCGAGTCGATGCTTTCGGCGAGGATGTGTCCGCGGCGGTCGAATATCGCCCCCCGCTCGGTCTTGACGAGGACGGATTGCTGGCTTTGGCCCCTCACCTCGCGGCTCAGCCGGGCGTGCTGGAAAACCTGGATGTGGACGAGACGTCCAAGGATGCCGGCGGCCCAAAGGCCGAGGAGCACGGCCAGGAGGCGGGTTCGCCGGCGGGCTCTCCTCTGCTCGAGCTCCAGGCCCAGTTCCATGACCTCTTGATTACCTCTTCTCGTAGAGGATTTGCCCGTCCTTCAGGTCTTCGAGGCCGAGCTCTTCCCGGGCGATCTTTTCGACTCGATGGGGCGAGGACAGGGCTTCCCGTTCAGCCTTGAGGTTCCGAATCTCCTTTTCGAGGACCCGCTTCTCGTCCTGATTCCGGCCGACGGCGTAGCCGAGGCGGATATTCTCCGTCAGATGCCAGAGGTAGAACGTCAGAACGCCCACGATCATCAGGCAGGCCGCGGCGGCCAGCAGGATCCGCCGGAGGCTAACCTTCTTGTGGACCATGGAGGCGCTTCTCCGCGGCCCGGAGCTTGGCCGAGCGGGACCGCGGATTGCGGGCCGCCTCGACGTCCCCCGGGACGACGGGCTTCTTGGTCAGGAGCTCGAGGGTCGGAAGGCCTTCCTCAGGGTGGGCGAGGCGGTTGAAAGTCCGCTTGACGATCCGGTCCTCGAGGGAGTGGAAGGCGATGACGGCGACGCGGGCGCCGTCGGGAAGAAGGCCGACGGCCTCCTCCAGAAACTCTCCAAGGCCGGCCAGCTCCCGGTTGACCTCGATCCGGAGGGCTTGGAAGACCTTGGCCGCCGGATGGATTTTCCCGCGTTGGGGAATCCAGCGGCAGACGTCCTCGACGAGGAGCCGGAGCTGGGTCGTGCTCTCGATTTTTTGCGTCCGCCGCAGCGATGCGACGGCCCGGGCCAGTTTGGCGGCTTGCTTGAGCTCCCCGTATTCCCGGAAGAGCTGGGCCAGCTTGGGCTCGGAATACTTGTCGAGGATCGCCGCCGCCGTCAACTTGGGACGGCGGTCCATCCGCATGTCGAGCGGGCCGTCGAGGGAATGGCTGAAGCCGCGGGCCGGGTCGTCGAGTTGGAAGGAGGACATCCCGAGGTCGAGGAGGAGGCCCCGGACGGACTGGAAATCGATTTCGATCGAGGACAGGAGACGGAAATCGGCGTGAAAGAGCTCGACCCGGCCGGCGTAGGGGCGCAAGCGCTCGCTCGCGGCCTGGAGGGCCTGCTCGTCCAGGTCGAGGCCGACGAGACGGGCGGCGGGGTTGCGCTCGAGGATGGCGACCGCGTGCCCGCCGAGGCCGACGGTCCCGTCGATGTAGAGGCCTTCCCGGGAAACGTCGAGCAAGGTCAAGACTTCGTCGCAAAGGACGGGGATGTGTTCGCGGCCGGTCATGACCCCTTCCTGCCCGTCATCAGCTCGGCGATTTTCTTGAAGTCATCCCGGGAGAGGGGCTTGCGCTGGAGCTTTTCGTCCAGGCGGGCGGCGTCCCAAACCTCAAAGTGGTTGTTGAGGCCGATGAGCACGACTTCGGTCTCGAGCCCGGCCATGGACCGGAGAGCGGGGCTGACGAGGACGCGGCCCTTGGCGTCGAGGTCCGCCTGGGCGCCGAAGCTGTTGGCCCGGCGCATGTATTCCTCGACGTCGGGGTCGAGAAATAGATTCGAGCTCTCGGTCGACCCGGTCATGGCCAGCCAAACGGGCAGGGGGAAAACCTTGATGTAGGAGTCCTCGAGGGAGGTGACGAAAAGGTCCTTGCCCCACCGCTCCTCGACCGCGGTGCGGAACTTCTCCGGGACCTTGAGCCGGCCGCTCTTGTCGAGCTTGGCTCTGTAACTCCCGATCAATAAGTTTCCCATAATGTCCCGTTTTGTCCCAGTCTGGTTAAAATATAGCCGCGAAAATGATAAAAGTCAAGAAAAAAATTGAAAAAAAGTGGTGTTCGGATGACCTTAAGGATGATTCTTAACTTATTGAAATTAAAATATTTAGATTTTCATCCGTCCTTGGGTGAGCCATCCTCGGGCGGATTTTCTTCGGCCTCGGGGATTTCGGCCTTCTCTTCGAGGAGTTTTTGGGCGGTTTCGAGATGCTCGGCCGGGACCATGATCCTGATCTCTCCCAGGCCGTCGGTCATGATCCGGTAGAGCGAAGCGATAGCCTCTCCCCGGATGAGACAGAGGATGTCCTGGCTTTCGAGGAAGCTTTTGATGACGTCCGCCTCGGCGAGGTCCCAGGTCCGGGTGAGCTCCACGAGTTCGGTGTCGGACCGGTTGTCGTCGCGCCCGCTCATCGGCGTTTTCCTTTCTCCGCGGCGAGATAATCCCGGATGATTTGGCCGTGGTCGAAGGCCAGCGGCAGGTCGACTTTCCGGGGGTCGACCAGGCGCGCTTCCGCGGCATCGTCCCGGGGAGACGGCTTTCCCTTCGCCCGGGCGACGTAGACGGTCGTGATCGTATGTATTCTCGGGTCGCGTCGGGGGTCGGAATACGTATGGAGCTGGTAGCGGAGCTCGATCCGGAGGGATGTCTCCTCCCGGGCCTCCCGGACGGCCGCCTCCTCCAGGGATTCTCCGTAGTCGACGAATCCTCCCGGCAGGGCCCAGCCCGGAGGAGGATTTTTTCTTTTAATGAGAACGATTTTTTTCGGGCCGCCCCGTCCGCCGACTTCGATGATGACGTCGACCGTGGGGTGGGGGTTGCGAAATCGCCGGCGGCATTTGGGAGCGCCCATCGCCTTTATTTTAATGGAACCTCCGGCTTCGTTCAATCGATCGGTTGGGGTCTTTCGCATGGGTATGAGTTTTCTTATTTCCGATCACATCCCGAAAACGGGAACGGCCGGGGTGTGATGGGAGTTTGCGGACCCAAAGACGTTCTTCGAGGGGCCCGGCGTGTCAGGCGGCGGCATGGCCGTCCTCGTGACCCCGTAGCGGAAGGGGGGCCCCCCTGGCTTTGCCGAGGGGGGGAACCGACGGGACTGGTTCCCCGGGGCCGGGGTTAGAGGATGGCCATGTCGCCGCGACACACGCCGAGAAATAGGCTGGGGAACCGCGAGTGTCTGATGCGCGGGGAGTATAGGGTCCAAGGCGCCGAGCACACACAGGCGTCACCTAAAGAGGACAGCCGGCCGGGCCCGGTGGGATTGGCCCCCCTTGAGGGGCGCCAGGGGGGATTGGCATGGGCCTTGCATTGGATTTATAATGATTCTTGGAGAAGGAGCAGAGCCATGAGGAAGAAGGGCTTCGAAATCGCTCTCGGAGCGGCCTTGTTGCTGACGATTTGGGCCGGCGCCCTAGCGTCGGACCATTACCAGGTCGTCAACGGGCCCAAGGATTTCTATTTCGGCCACGTCAGCCTGGTCGAAATCAAGAACGACGGCCAGGACCCGGTCGTTCTCCGGGAAGGCGCGGCCAAGCCGGAATTGGCCGTGCTGAACGCCCCTATCGGGCCGGGCGATACGATCCAAACGGCTGGGCGGCGGGTCGAAATCCAGCTCGATAACGGGACCATCCTCCGACTCGATACGAATTCCGAGCTCAAGGTCGAGACGATCCTGGCCCAGAGCCTGAGCTCCGGCCAGAAGCTCACCAACCTCGTCCTCCGCCGCGGCCATCTTTACGCGATGTACAAGCAGTTCAGCGCCAAGGAGACCTTCCAGGTCATCACGACCACGGCCGCGGTCAAGCTCCGGATGGATTCCGTGGCCATGGTCGAGCGGGCCGAAGACGGGACGACGTCCGTCCAGGTGAAAAGGGGACGGGCCCATGTCCTTTACGGCCCGACTCCCGACGCCCTCAAGGAACAGGACGTCAAGAGGGGCGAGAGGATCACGATCTCCCCGGACCATCGGTTCGCCCTCCAGGAATATCTCGCCGGGTCGGACTTCGAGCGCTGGAACGAGCAGATCAACGCCGACTTCGTCGACCTTCACGAAGGCCTGACACCGCTTCCGAAACCCGTCCGCCGCCTCCCCAAGGCGATCGTCTACTGGGCCGAGCGCTGGGGCAGCCAATACGGCGAATGGGTCTGGGACGACTATCTCGGCTACATCTGGCGGCCTTTTTTCAATGACCGCTATCCGGACGGAAGCTGGATGCCCTATTACTACGGCCAGTGGTCACGGGTCGGCAATCAGATGTTCTGGGTGCCCAGCGAACCCTGGGGCTGGGTGCCCTACCACCTCGGCGTCTGGCATTGGACGCCCAAGAAAGGCTGGCTGTGGGTTCCCGGATCGGCTTTCGCCCCGGCTTGGGTCGATTGGGGATATTACTTCGGCGGCTTCGGCTACTTCGCCTGGAGACCGTGGTCGATCTACGATTGGATGTGGTGGGATCCCTTCGCCTATCAATACGGCCGATATGGCTTATACTGGTATTCCCCGTTCTATTGGTGGAGGGATTCGGGTTACGGCCTGTACGGATACTATACGACGGGGGTCGGCGGTCTGATGGATCTGCCGCCCGCCAAGCAGGTGCTCGGGAAAATCTCCAAGGACCAGCTCCAGAAGCCGGCCGCTCCCTACGCCATGCCCAAAGAGATCTATAAGGGTTATCGGGCTCTCATGGCCCGCCTCCAAAAAGGGGATCCCTCCGTGATCGAATCGCTCCGGGTCGCGTCCAAAGCCGGGGCGCTCGTCCGTGGCGACGAGCTTCATGCGCCTCGGGTCAACGAACGGGCCGTCCAGGTGAGGACGTTCGTCGAAGCCGTCGAACCGCTCCGGAACTCTCCGGGGCTCAAGAGCCTCCTCAGCCTTCCCGCGCCCGTCACGGCCGACGCTTCCCGCTTCGCCGGACGGACCTACGGCCGAAACCTCGACGCGTCGCCGGCGGCGGCGGTTTCCGTCTCTTCGGGCCGGCTCATGCCCCGGGCCGTCCGGAGCAGACTTCCCGAGCCGACGATGCGGATCCGCGACTGGAATCCCGACGTTTCGGTCGCCCGGAAGCTGGGCGTCAGCATCCGCTATCTCAGCGGATCGAATGAAGTCTACAGTCCCGAGCTCAATCTCAGCTCGGGCATGGGCGGGCGTCACATCCGCCTGGGCGGCGGCGGCGGCTCGTCGAATGCCGGCGGAGGGTCCTCGGGCGGAGTGAGCTCGGGCGGGAGCGTCTCCTCGGGCGGCGGCAGCGCCAGCGCGGGCGGAAGCTCCGGTTCGTCGACGTCCTCGAGCGGCGGGGGCCACATCAAGTAAGCCCTCGCGCAATCCCTTTTTTATTTCCGGACGGCGGCGAGGGGGGCGTCGAGCGCGGCCGCGAGGACGGACATGACCCCGAGGAAAGCCTTTTTGAATTCGGGGCGGAGGGGCTCGACCGGGGCGAATTTCTTGGAGAGCGGATTGATGTAAACTCCTCCCTCCTTGATCCGGTAATCGAGATGGGGCCCGGTCGATTCGCCCGAGGAGCCGACCGTTCCGATCTGCCGGCCGCCCTCGACCTTGTCTCCCTTCTTGACCAGAATCCGGGCGAGGTGGAGATAGTAGGTCTCGAAGTTGTTCTTGTGGCGGAGGCGGATCATCCGGCCCGAGGCCCCGCTCAAGCCCGCCTCGAGGACGGTCCCGTCGGCCGTGGCGTAGACCGGGGTGCCCAGGGGCGCGGCGTAGTCGACGCCGTAGTGGGCCCGGTAGACCTTGCGGATGGGATGGAGCCGGCTGAGGCTGAACCTCGAGGTCAGGCGCCCGCGGCCGAGGAGCGGCGACTTGAGGAACTCCTTCCGGAGGGAGCGCCCCTCGGCGTCGAAGTGGTCGGCCTTTTTCGTGTCGGGGTATTCGAATCGAAAGGCCCGGTAGAGGTCGCCCTGGTTGCGGAATTCGGCGGCCAGGATTTCGCCGTAGCCGGCGAACTTGCCGTCGACGTAGTACTTTTCGTAGACCGCCCGGAACGCGTCGCCTTTCCGGAGGCCGGCCCAGAAGTCAACGTCCCAGCCGAAGAGCTGCTCGATATGCCAGGACAGGGTCGGATTCTCGTTCCGGGCGACCACGGCGGCGTAGAGGCTGTCCTCGATGACGCCGTCGACGTAGCCGAAACGCTTCTCGAAGGGATACTCTTTTTTCGCCGCGACGTACGTCCCGCCCTCGTTCGTGACCAGGATGTAGGAGCGTTCGTCGGTCGGGTATTCGAGGGCGCGGAGGTCGCCGCTTTCGTCGAGGGAAAGCTTGATCGTCCTTCCCGCCCGGATTTTCTTGAAATCGAAGACGGGCTTGACGTCCTTGACGAAACGGTCGATTTCAGCCGGGGCGAGGCCGTGCTTCATAAAAATCTCGGACAGGGTTTCCCCCCGGTCGACGGTCTCCTCGACCGTCGTCCAGGGAGGCGTTTCCGCGGCCGGAAGGGCGGCGGCCTCTTCGGCCGGAGGAGGGGAGGGCCCGCTTGGGATGAGAAGGACGATCCCGCCGATGATGATCCCAAGGAGGGCCGCGCCGGCCAGGGCCCACCGAACCCGGCGGGGAAGACGCCGCTTTTTTCGCCGGGGGGGCTTGGGG
>Ga0208828_1000383_pt1 | contig 20267 bp, 19 predicted proteins | sample Kivu_160m_FD_185487 | JGI IMG/M metagenome (GOLD analysis project Ga0208828, IMG submission 185487) | Freshwater microbial communities from Lake Kivu, Western Province, Rwanda to study Microbial Dark Matter (Phase II) - Kivu_160m (SPAdes)... | ecosystem: Environmental > Aquatic > Freshwater >... | reverse complement strand
TCCGGAAAGCGGTCGAAGTGGTCGTTGTAGGTTGAGATGGCGAAGAAAAAAACCAAAAAGCAAACCACTCTGATCAAACGTCTGTTTGAACGGCGCATGCCGCAGATTGTCTTCATCTACTTTGGGGTGTGCTGGACGATTCTGGAATTCTTAAACTGGTTGGTTGAGCATTATCAGCTGTCACCCTATTTCACCGACCTGGGATTGATCATCCTGCTCTCGCTTCTACCGACAGTAGGGATGCTGGCTTACTTCCATGGGCGTCCCGGACGCGACGTTTGGACCAAGACCGAAAAGATCGGCATTCCGGCCAATATTGTTTGTACCTTAGCGCTGGTTTATATCGTCTTTTCCGGCAAAGAATTGGGTTCAGCCACAACGCAGGTCACAGTGCGGGACGAGCTGGGACAGGTAGTTCGCCGTAAAATGCCCAAGAGCGATTTCAACCGGCGCCTGGCTATCTTCTTTTTTGAAAACAAATCCGGAAATCCCGACCTCGATTATCTGCAATCGGCACTGATGTTCGGCTGTCATCTGGATCTCAGCCAGGACCCGGTTTTCTCGCTGTACTCCGCCTATGACAATGTCATTTATCAGCGCATTCGCCAGGCGGGACTGAAACGCGAAGTCGGATTGCCGATGATGTTGGAAAAAAAGATCGCCGGGGAATTGCAACGTGAATATTTTCTCGGCGGGTCATTTACCACAGCCGGCGATACTCTGATCGTCAGCACCTACCTCTACGAAACAGTCCGGGGCAAACTGCTGACCGAACATGTCTACCGCACCACCAAAGCCCTGACCGTCGTGGATCAGATCACGCGGGATTTAAAACAGGACCTGAAACTGCCCGTCTGGCATATCGAGGGCAATGACGACCTGCCCGTCAGCGAGATGCTGACCAATTCACCGGCCGCCTGCCGCGCTTACTTCACCGGGGCAGACCTGGCCAACCTGAAATTTGACCTTCGAGGCGCAATTCCGTATTTCGAAAAAGCCGTCGCGGCCGATCCGACCTTTGCTTTGGCTCACTGGATGCTTTACAGCTGTTATTCCAATACCGCGCAGTCCGCCTCAGCGCTCAGCGCCTTGCAGGCTACCCTGCAACATCTTTACAAGTTACCCGAAATCCTGCAGTTCGCCGTCAAACAAGAGCACTATCTGGTGACAGAAAATCCGGACAAGGGATTTGCCATCCTGGAAATGTGGGTCAAGCTTTACCCGCGTGACCTGCGGGCGCATTTCCGACTCGCCAATGCCTATCTGCGACGCAACCAGCCCGAACAGGTTATCAAGGAATATAAAATCATTCTGCAGTTGGATCCCACGCGGCGCTACTATCTGCAGTACATCGGCGATGTTTATCGAATCCGGGGGGATTTTAAAAACGCCCTGAAATATCTGACCCAGTACAGCGCTGAATTTCCGAAAGATTATCGCTCTTTTGCCGCGCTCGGGGAACTGTATTTCACCATGGGCAATTATCCTGAGGCTCGTCAGTATTTTTCGGAAGCTCTGGTCATGGCACCGGAGGACATTAACCTGAATTTACAATCCGTGGCTGTCGAGCTGGAATGCGGAAATTTCGCTACTGCCGAACGCCTCTATCATGAAGTTTTAAAACAGACCACTTCCGCCCAGGATCTGGCCTTGATCTATGACGCTCTGCAAAAATATTACCGGCGGCGCGGGCAACTGCGGAACGCACTCCAGGCCCGTGAAAATAAGTTCGTCGCCCAGAGTCGGTTTGCCCTGCCGCTGGAAGTAGCCTTGAATAAATTATACGATGGCTCTTTCGAATATTTCCTGCAAACCGGCGCCAAGTCCCAGGCCGTCGCCCAGATCAAACAGATTGAAAGACAGCTCTTCCCGCCCTGGTCGCGAGCCCTCGCCGCGGGCAAGCTCGAAATCGCACTGGCCGAAAAAGATTACCCATCCGCCCATGGTTACCTGAATCAGCTGGATGAAGCCTTGCGGATCTTTGACGATATCTCAAAAAAACACCTCGTCCACCATGCACGCGGTTGCCTCGCCGAAGCCCAGGCCGATTACCTGACCGCCATTTTGGAATACCAGCAGGACCTCACTTTTCAGCCTACTGATGTGACCGTGCTGATTGACATCGCGCGTTGTTATCGCCTGTTGGGTGAAAATGGCCGCGCCCGCACGTTATTGGAAACCACTCTCAAGGTTCAGCCCTTTAATCCCGACGCCAATTTAGAGATGGCGCGCATCTGCCACGCCTTGCAGGACAATGCCGCCGCGCGTAAACATCTGGACACGGCGTTGCAGGTTTGGGAAAAAGCCGACCCCGATTTCACACCAGCCCAAGAAGCCCGATCCCTGCGCCAGCAATTATCAAATTCGCTCAGTTGAACAGGCACCTGAATTCCGGCCCTGGAAATACGTCAAAAGGGTTTATTTTTCCTGATCTGCTGCAGGGCAGCCTTGATCATCCGTCCTTTTTGACGGTCATGCTGGCGTTTTTCGGCATAGGACAACTCCAAATGCATGGACTCTTTCAGTAACTTCTGATAACTGCGCAAACGTTCTTCTGTCAGTGTGCCCTCCTGCAAGGCCTGGCGAATGGCGCAACCGGGTTCAGTGGTGTGCGTACAATCCGTAAACCGGCAGGTGTTGGCCAGCGCCTGGACCTCGCTAAAATTATCCATGATGGACTCGTCGACGGCAAATAGACCAAGTTCGCGCATGCCCGGCGTATCAATCACCCAGGCGCCGTTAGGCAGGCTCACCATCTGGCGTTGGGTGGTCGTGTGGTGGCCTCTGCCATCTTTTGCGCGTACAGCCTGAGTGGCGAATATCTCGCCTCCGAGCAGTCGGTTCAGGAGCGTGGTCTTGCCCACGCCGGACGAGCCCAGCAGACAGTACGTCCGGGCTTTTTCTAACAGCCCGTTGAATTCCGCATACCCGGCTGCGGTGACATTGCTGAGCGCCACCACTCGGGCGGTTATGTGCGCCTGCCTGATTGCGCTGAACAGGTCTTGCAGGTCGGTCGACGAAATCAGGTCGCTTTTGCTGAGCAGGATTACCGGCTCCACGCCGCCGTCACTGAACATGATCAAATAGCGTTCTAATCGGCGCAGGTTAAAATCGTTGTCACAGGCTTGCATAATGAAGGCGCTGTCAAGGTTGGCGGCAAGCATTTGGTAGTCCACCTCTTTCCCGGCGGTTTTACGTCGTAAAAAGGTCTTCCGCGGGAGCCGAGCGCTGACAATGGCCAACTGGCCCTCGTTGTAATATTGTACTGCCACCCAATCTCCTACACAGGGCCAATCCTGGCGGGTCGCGGCATTGAAAAGAAACTGACCGGAGAGTTCCGCCCGTACTTCCGCGTGTTCATTGCGCACCAGGTAGCGTTCCCGATCGACCCGGCTGATCCGCGCAAAATGGCGATCGGGATATTGCCGCGCCTGTTCCTGAAACCAGCCGTCGAAGCCGAGCTCACTCAATTGCATATCAAAAACCCGACAGGCGCATTTATGCTTTCGGTAAACCCTGAGCGGCTTGCGCCGCTTTTTCGGTACGGTGCAGGAAGAAGGCAAAAAACAATCCCAGGAATCCCAGCGTGGAGAAAATCCACATCCCCGGCGTGTAGCCGCCCGGATGAGCGGCGCTGGCACCGGCCAGATCGTTAACCCTGCCAATCAACATATTGAAGCTGAACAGCCCGATATTCTGAATCATGGTCATCAAGCCGTAAGCCGTGCCGAGCTTGGCATTGTCCACCACTAAGGCGACGCTGGGCCACATCACCGCCGGCACCAATGAAAAGGCAATCCCCATCATCGCCATGGGCACGATCAGATAGGCCGGAATGACCGAATGAATATCGAAGAAATCCAAATTCAGGTGCAGGGCACCCTGCAGACCAAGCGGGGTAGCCAGGTCAATTTTATACGCCATTATCAGATAAACCGGAATGATCAGCAAACTGCCAAACATCATCAACAGGGCCCGGCGACGGGTACGGTCAGCAAGCAGCCCAAAAAGCGGAGTGAAAACCATCGCCGCCAAAGTCAACATACTGGAAAGATTACCCCCGACTTCGCGCGTCGTGCCGTGTGCTTCCTGAAAATACTTGATGGCGAAAGTTTGAAAGGGGAACATCGCCGAGTAAAAGGTGACACACAAGGCGGTAATGAACCAGAATCCGGCGCCGAATCGAAAAACTTCCCGGAGGACGACTTTTTCCTGATGTCCCTCAACGGGCATGGCGTAACGCCGAGTCGCCAAAACATCGAGAAGATAATAAACCGCAATAAACAGCACCGCCACGATTCCGGCCGCGACGGTAACGAAAAGTGGTTTCTGCCAATTCACATACAGCGCTTTGCCCCAGGTCGGCGAATTCAGGGCGATGAACGAGCCCAATCGCGCGAACGTCAGATTGAGCCCGAAGGCGAAGGAAAGCTCCTTGCCCTTGAACCAGCGCGCTATAATCGTCGTAATTGCGACGATCATGGACTCGGCGCCCAAGCCGAAAATCAGGCGTCCCGCCGTGATCGTTACCAAACTGCCCTTCAGAGCCGCGATTAAAGCCCCCAAGGCCACGAAAAGCGTGAACAGGAACACCGACCGGCGGGTACCAATGCGGTCAATAATCAGGCCGCCAATCAGCACCATGATGATATTGGGGAAACTGTAAATCGCATTGAGTAGCCCGATGTTTGTGTCGGAAAACCCCAATTGCGTCTTGAGCAGATCCGCCAGCGGGCTGATGCTGTCATAAATATAATAATTCCCAAACATCGCCATACTGATGAAGAAAAGCACCATCCAGCGGAAGAGGGCGCTCGGCTGACGGGCAAGAATTGCGGAATCGGTTGTCATTTTTACGGTTTCCTTATAAGAAAATCTCTGGTTGGTGAAAAATCGCGCTTAATCTATTAAAACCCGCCCACAGAAAAAAGAAAGACCTCCGGACTGTTGTCTGCAAGCGGCCCTTTTCGTAAATTTTACCGGTCTTTAATAACCAGAATCAAGGAGTAGATCATGACACATCACATTTCCGATGAATGTATCTCTTGCGGCGCCTGCGAATCGGAGTGTCCGGAAGGTGCGATCAGCGCCGGCGACAGCATCTATGTCATTGACCCGGAAAAATGCACGGACTGCGCTACCTGTGTCGGCGTTTGTCCTGTTGAGTGCATTACTCAGCATTGATAAACACTTTGCATTTTACAGGTTCTTTTCTCTCAAAATTTTACAGACGAAAAAATATACATAGTCTCTTCAATGCCGGCAGAGTCAGCGTTTTACTGCTAGCTCTGACGGGAATGGTCCATGCGCTGGAATCCGCGGCGGTTCAAAGTGGATTGGATGTGTTGGTTGGCCAAAATTTCGCCCCCCTGGCGAACCGGCGCCTCGGCATCGTCTGCAATCATACGGCGCGGGATAGAAGCGGCCGGCACTTAATCGACCTCTGCCAACAGAGTGGCGTCTGCCAAATAACGGCAATTTTCGCGCCGGAGCACGGTTTCCGCGGCACGTTTGCCGATGGCAAAAATATTGCCGACGCCGTGGATTCGCTCACCGGCGCCCCGATTTATTCGCTTTACGGAGAAAACCTGCAGCCAACCGCGGAAATGCTGAAAAACGTTGACCTCTTGGTTTACGACATCCAGGATGTCGGGGTGCGGTTTTATACCTACATCAGCACCCTGACGAATGTCATGCGCGCCGCCGCCGAAAATCACCTGCCGATTGTAGTTCTCGATCGTCCCAACCCTATTCGCGGCGATCGCATCGAAGGTCCCATGCTCGAGCCACAATTCCGCTCTTTCGTCGGTCCCCATCCGATTCCCATCCGCTACGGCTTGACCGCCGGGGAATTGGCCCGGTTAATCAACGGCGAGCACTGGTTAGGTGACACTCTCCGAGCAGAATTGACCGTCATCAAGATGCAGAATTGGCGACGGGCAATGTGGTTCGATGAGACCGGCCTGCCCTGGTTTCCACCTTCCCCAAACATGCCGACCCTCCTTACGGCGACGGTCTATCCGGGTTTCTGCTTTATGGAGGGCACCAATCTCTCCGAAGGGCGCGGCACCGACAGCCCGTTCGTCCAATTCGGAGCACCCTATATTGATGGAAAAAAATACGCTCACGCCCTGAATGCCCTTCAAATCGAAGGCGTCCAATTCCAAGCCGTGAAATTCACTCCCCAAAATATTCCGCAGGTCGCTTCCCGTCCTAAATATGAGGGACTGGCCTGCCAGGGCGTCAAACTTATCGTCACCGACCGCGAGCGCTTTTTGCCCATCAAAGCGGCGGTACTCTGTCTGGCCAAAGCGCGCGAGCTCTACCCAACCGATTTCAAGTGGCGCGAAAACCATCTCAACCGACTCTACGGTAAAGCCGATCTCCTCAGGATGACTGATCCCAATGTCTTGATCGAAGATTGGCGCGCCGAGGTCGCGGCATTCACCAAACTCGCTCAAAAATATTATCTTTACCCGTAACGGTCTTCTGATTCCTGTTGTACTCTAATTCTGCCCCGGGCGTTGGCAACTATCGAAAAAGCGCTTCAGGATGCGGATTGCCGCAGTTCCTGCCAGAAAGCCACGGCCCGGCGCAGATGCGGTATGACAATTGAACCGCCGACGATCAGGCCGATATTCAGGGCTTCTTCGAGCTCGGCGTCCGTGACCTTGGCCTGATGACACTGGTTCAAATGATATTTAACGCAGTCGTCACAGCGCAAAACCAGCGAGGCGACCAGTCCGATTATTTCCTTGGTGCGCGCGGGCAAAGCGCCGTCGTGGTAGGCCTGGCTGTCCAGGGCGAAGAAGCGTTTGATATTCTTGCCGGCAAACTGCAGGACGAGCTCGTTCAGCCGCTGGCGTTCGTCATGAAAATGCTCCGGAGAATCAGGATTGAGTTTATGATCTTTCATTGGGGCAATTATGAAGTAAGCTTTTTATAGAGGTCGCCGATGGCAATTTTCAACTGCTCCTCGGTGCCGTTGTTTTCGATGACAAAGGTCGCCAGTTCGCGCTTATCCTCTTCCGGCATCTGCAAGTCCATGCGGCGCAGAATTTCCTCGCGCGAAAGATTGCCGCGCCGCAGGGCGCGTTCCAGGCGAAATTTATATTTGGTGTAGATTAAAAGGGTATGGTCCAAGCGCGACTCGAAGCCCGACTCGAAGATGAGCGGGGCATCCACCGCGATCAGTTCGTATTTTTTACTCAAGCGGGCGGCCGTTTCCTGAAAGGATTCGATGACGCGCGGGTGCAAAATATCATTCAGCTGGCGCTGGCTGATTTCGCTCACGAAAGCGCGTTGAGCGAGTTTGGCGGTATCCACTTTACCGTCCTTGATAATATCCTGCCCGAATTCATCGGCGACCTGTTGCTGAACCTCAAGGTTGCTGTCGAGCAGCTTTTTAGCGGTCTGGTCGGCGTCGAAAACATAGGCGCCGCATGCGGCTAAGAACCGGCAGGCGGTCGTTTTCCCCGAGCCAATTCCGCCGGTCACACCCAGAGTAACCACAGTACTATTTTCCTCCAATCAATTTTTCAATACGTTGATATACTGCGTCCGAAGTGCCGAGTGCGTCCACGGCACTCAGTAGTTGCCTTTCCCGGTAAAATTCCACCAAAGGCGCGGTCTGTTCCCGATAAATCCGCAGACGGTTGGCGATGGTTGCCAACTGATCATCCGGTCGTTGATACAATTCCCCGCCGCAGGCATCGCATCTGCCCGGTTGATGCGGCGGGTTGGTCAGCAGGTTGTAGATGGCACTGCACTGGCGACAGGTACGGCGCGCCGCTAAACGTCGGGCGATCAGATCGTGGTCGGCTTCCAACAAAACCACCCAATCCAGTCGGGCTCCATAACGGGTAAAAATGGTCTCCAGGCCTTCCGCCTGCGGAACGGTGCGCGGGAAGCCATCCAGTGTGAAGGCGTCCGGGGCATTTTCCCCAAACAAGGTCTCCTCGATCAATTCCAACATGACGTTATCCGGGACCAGCTCGCCGCGGTTGATATAGCGTTCGGCGGTCATCCCGAGTGTGGTCCGGTTCCTAATCGCAGTACGCAGGAGATCGCCGGTCGAAATTTGCCGCAGGCCATGTGATTGTTGAAGTTTCTGAGCTTGGGTGCCTTTGCCCACCCCGGGCGGTCCGATTAAAATGATCTTCATAGTCTGCGATACATTGTACATTAATTTAAGGTCATATCAGCAAACCGGCAATAATCGCTGTCAGCCAGGACGCCAGAGCGCCGCCGAACATGGCTTTCAGGGCGACTTTGGACAGGTCGGAACGGCGCCCGGGGGCAAGCGCGCTGATGCCCCCGATCTGAATCCCGATCGAGGAAAAATTGGCAAAGCCGCAGAGGGCGTAGGTCGAAATGACGATGGCTTTTTCATCCAGCAAATGCTTATGGATCAGCTCCGCCAGACTGGTATAAGCGACGAATTCGTTGAGCGAGAGTTTGATGCCTAAGAGGTTGCCGACCTCACCGGCGTACTGCCAGGAGACGCCCATCAGAAAGGCGAGCGGACGTAAAAGCACTGCGAAGAGGGTTTTCAGACTGCCCGGGAAAATGCCCGCGAACTCGCCTTTGACCGGCGAGAAACCGGAAGCTGACGTGTACGCCGAATAGGCTCCGCCGAGTAACCGACCATCAATCAGGCGGTCGCCCAGAGAAAACAGGATGTCCAGCAGTCCGATCAGCGCGATGAAAGCGATCAGCATGGCACCGACATTGGCGGCTAATTTCAGGCCGTCAGTGACTCCGCGTGAGGCGGCATCTAACAGGTTTGTGGACTCGACGATATTGGCGGGCATCTCGACCTTACCGGCGGTTTTCGCCAGCTGCGTTTCCGGAAAAATTATCTTGGCTATTACCAGAGCGGCGGGTGCCGACATCACGCTGGCGGCGATCAGGTGCCCGGCCGGTACGCCCATTCTGATATAGCCGGCCAATACCCCCCCGGCAATCGTGGCAAAGCCACCCACCATGACAGTCAGCAGTTCCGACATGGTCATCTCATTGATGAAGGGTCGGATGAGCAGGGGCGCTTCGGTCTGGCCCACGAAGATATTGGCGGTGCAGGAAAGCGTCTCCGCCCCGCTGGTACCCATTGTCCATTGCATGAACCGCGACATGGCTTTAATGATGACCTGCATGACGCCGAGATGATACAGGATGGCCATAAACGCCGCAAAGAATATGATCACCGGCAAGACCGCAAAGGCGAACTGGAAGCCGAAGCCCGGCCAGGTCGTCTGGTCGGTGAAAAAGTACTTGTCCAGGGCTAAATTGCCAAAAATGAATTCAGCTCCCAATGTCGCCAAATTGAGAAAGCGTTCGACCTTATGCGAAACAAAAGCAAACAGCGCCTGCCCGCTGATTCCATTGACGAACAGCCAGACATAGCCGGAGGTCAGCAAGCCGGTCGCCAGCGCCGGTTGATATTGTGGAATTCTGACCACTGCTTTCAGAATGATTATCAGCAGGATGATCCAGAAACACCAGCCGAGAAGTTCGCTGGGTGCAAGCAGGTAAAACACTATCAGACTGCCCAGGGTCAGACCCAGAACCAGGCCTGCCCGTCCGATCTGACGCTTAGGCGGGCCGGCGGCGTTGATACGTTCCTTGAACAGAAATAGCACAATTAGCAAAATAAACAACAGCAGGGCCGCATAGGAGATAGGCCGCGCGCCTAAAATCAGGGCCGCAAAAAGCAGTTGCAGGAGCAAACCCCAGATGACTACTCGCAGGGGAATGCGGCGTTTGTTATTGGACATCAGGAAAGCGATTCCCAGGAGAACGAACATCCCCAAAATACCGATCAGCTTCATGCTGCACATCCTTTGCCACGTATCCGGTTATTCTTCATCAGTTTCCCTCATTCCTAATCTTCCGGCGGCTCATAGCAGGCACGACAGCGGGCTTCGTACACATCCGTGGCGCCCAACAGAACCCGTTCACTGGATTTGGTCAGACGCTGAGTGTAATTGGCCGGGTTGCCGCATTTCATGCAAATCGCCAGGGTTTTGGTAATGTACTCCGCTTCGCACAGCAGTTGCGGGATTGGTTCGAAAGGCTCGGCGCGGTAGTCTTTGTCAAGCCCGGCGACGATGACGCGTTTGCCCTGGTCGGCCAGTTGGCGGCAAACGCTGACCAGTGAGCGGTCGAAGAACTGGGCTTCGTCAATTCCCAACACCTGAGAGTCACCGGCTAAGTCCAGAATTTCCTGGGCGGAGGAGACGGTCTGTGAGGGAATCTTTTGCTGATTGTGCGAAACAATATGATCCTCACTGTAGCGCACATCAATTCGGGGCTTGAAGATGGCAACTTTCTGTCGGGCGATCTGTGCCCGCCGGAGACGACGAATGAGTTCCTCGGTTTTGCCGGAGAACATCGAGCCGCAGATCACTTCCACCCAACCGGTAGGTTGGCCGGACGTGGCGACTACTTCTTCCATGCCCATCGGAACGCGGTGTAAACTTGTACGATCCATAAAATTGCTATCCTATTGGTTATTAAGTTGACGTAAAAGGCTGCGGACTTTGGTGCGGAACAGGTCAATGGCGACGGTGTTGTGTCCGCCTTCCGGGATGATGACGTCGGCAAAATGCTTGGTAGGCTCGATGAATTGTTCATGCATCGGGCGGACTGTTTCCAGGTACTGGGTGATGACCGAGTCCACCGAACGTCCCCGCTGGTGGATGTCGCGTTTCAGGCGGCGAATAAAGCGTATGTCGGGCGCAGTCTCGATATAGACCTTGATGTCCATCATGTCACGCAGTTCCTGGTCATACAGCACCATGATGCCTTCCAGGACGATGATCTTTTGTCCCTTGACTTCCAGGAATTCGTCCGTCCGGCGCGTGTGGGTCTTGTAGTCGTAGACGGGAATACGACCCGGTTCGCCACTCAGCAGACGGCGCATATCTGCTTTCAATTGTACGAAGTCATAGGCGTCCGGATGGTCGAAGTTGTGGCGTCCGCGCGCTTCCAGCGGAATATGACTGAGATCATGATAAAAGGAATCCTGCTCGATGATCACCACCTCGCGCGGGTCGGAATCGCGCACGATGTTTTTGGCCATGGAGGTTTTGCCGGAACCAGTGCCGCCGGCTACTCCGATCAGAATTGCTTTCTTCATACTGATTGAATATCCTTCAGTTTTTTACCATCAAACGGATGGGGCAGGAGATCGGAGGTGCGCATTCGAGTGGTGCCGCCCTGAGCGTCACAGATATAGATTTCAATCTCGCCGCAAATGTCCCAGATTACCTGCCGGCAGGCTCCACAGGGCGTGGCGCCATTTGTGGAAAAGACGACCAGCGCCACGCAGACCGTGGCTCCGGCGGCGACAGCCGCACTGATGGCGTTGCGCTCGGCACAGACGGTCAGTCCGAACGAACTGGACTCGACGTTACAGCCGGTATAAATCTGACCGCCGGAAGTCAACAGCGCCGCCCCGACCGGATAATGCGAGTGCGGCGTGTGGGCCCGGGCCGCCACCTGACGGGCGCTTTCCTTCAGTTTTTCCAGCTGAGATTCTTCCATAACCGTTTCCTTTCATACGATTCCATGATAAATAGTAACACAATTCCGGCTAAAAAGCCACCAATATGTGCAAACCAGGCTACTCCGCCCTCCTGTTTAAAACTCAACGCCCCGAGTCCATTGCTCAACTGGATCAGAAACCAGAATCCCAACAGGTAACCGGCGGGCACCCAGAACTGCCGCACGATCAGGATAAACCAGAAAAATACCTTGACCTTGGCGTGCGGGTAACGAATCAGATACGCTCCCAGCACCCCCGATATCGCCCCGCTGGCGCCGACAATCGGAGCGGAACTGGTATGATCAATGACAATCTGGGTCAGGGAAGCGACGATTCCGCAGAGCAGATAAAAGACGAGAAATTTAAAATGTCCGAGTGTGGCTTCGATATTGTCGCCAAAAATCCACAGATAAAGCAGATTGCCCAGAAGATGGGCCAGCCCGCCATGTACAAAGAGTGCCGTGACGAAAGTCCACCACGGGAATATTTCTCCGCTGAAAATTCGCGCCGGCACCAGCCCGTAGGCGAAAAACCAATTTCTCTGCGCCGCCAGCGGCAGGCCAATCTGATACATAAAAACCAGCACATTTATTCCGATCAGGGTCACGGTCACATACGGAGTGGTCAGACGCAGGGTGGAGTCGCGGGTCGGGATGAACATTTACTTCTCGGGGATAATGGTAAAGGTACTCCGGGCGGTGTTGACGTTCCCGGCGCGATCCCGGGCGGTAATCGTCAACGTATGCGGGCCCAAACTAAGCAGAGTGGGCAGTTTGTAGCGGATATTATGCTTTACGCCGTGATATTCCGCGATGACGGGCTGATCATCGAGCCGAACCTGAATGCTGAGATCATCCTGGATGCCCGATAAATAATCGCGTACTCCGGCGCGCAGTTCGGTGACCGCCGAGATCCGAAAACGCCCGCCCGATCCCGGGAAAATATTCCTGATAACCGGTGGGACTTCGTCGCGAATCAGGGCGAAAGCTCCCAGGCGGCGCACTTTGCCCTTGATGGCGTCGGTGCGGTATTCGGTCTGGTTGCCGACAAAGCGCCAGGCATTATCCAAAAACTGGTAAATCCCTACCTGCCCGGCGGATGTCAGGAAGGTGGGGTACTTGAATGTCACTTGAATCGAATCATGCAGGGGCTGGGACGTTGGCAGTACCTCGTAGATGGCGCTTTCAAACTTCCCGCCCGCCGGGGCTGATAAATTTGCTTTGCTCCACCAGACGATCATGGTATCGTAAACCGCCTGCGGAGGGAAGTTGATACTACACACCGAATCGGGTGATACCAACTGCGTTTGGTGAGCGGGAACTACGCCTGAAAAATTCAACCTGAACCGGGTCATGTTCAGCGGCTGAGTCGGCAAACGGACTTCACCCGCGAAAGCCGATTGCCAGACCTGCAAGGGCGCCGGCGCCGTGACAAATTCAACCGGCGAGCGCTGAATCAGGGCGATTTCCTGCATGTCGGTGCTGGTCTGCAAATAAAATGAAGGATAGACTTCCGGGGGCTCTTTGAAAGTCAGCTCGCACAGAAAGGTCTTGGGATTGTGGTAGAAGTTACGTTGAACGACGAGGGCACCGGGCAGAGTGGCGCCTCTGGTTCGCACAAAAGCCGGATAGAGGCCCAGCCCGTCCGCAGCTGTACCGGTAATCCGTAGATATTCATACGGGCGGTTCATTTCCGATACCGTCATAAAATATTCCGTGGCAGTCGAGTCGTAGCCGAGCGGCGGCGCAGGGCGCAGATAGTCGCCATATTTGCCCACCCAGTCCAGCATCAGCTCGCTTACCCGAAAAAGACCAGTTTTCTGCACGCTTACTCTGCAGGTATTGTCTTTCACACTGATCCCGGTAATCGATATATTCCGCACCGGCCTGCTGTAAACGTCGAACAGCAACTGCGCTTCATTGCGGTATTTATCATAAACCTCAATCCGCACTTTATGGCAACCGGGCGATAGGGTCAAAATCCCGTCAGCGTCCGGCAGTGTATACATCGGCATGGTTTTAGTGGAGTCAAAAGTCCACAACCGGTTAAAAACCTCGCCTATTTCCTGATCCAATTGATAGTTGCGCTCGATCTCGACCAAGCGGGTCTGGGCAAAGCTGAACTGGTCGTATTGTACCTGAAAAGCCAGGCTATCATCCACAAACAGCTTAATACCGTAAGGTGGGTAAGAATGCGGCAGGCCGCGGATGACATCGCGGGCTTTAATATCAATTCCAAAGGCACCGGTGACCTGGATGGTATCGGGGACGGTATAGACATTTTTATGGGAAAGTTTGGTCTTGAAGGTCTGGATCAGCGGCAGACCATTAATGCGTGATGCAATTTGCACCGGTGTCAGGGCGATCGCGCTGATTTCCGGGCGGGTATTATCCTGAACGCGCAGATTGGTATTCAGGGGATTGAGCGGATTTTCCAGGCTGTCGCGGATTTCGAAATGCAGGTGCGGATGCAAACTGCCGGTATCGCCGGTATATCCGATAGTGTCGCCGCGACTGACGCGCAGGACATGCGGCGCAAAAATAATTTCCACGGCGTAGCGCTGTTGCCGGCGTTGTTCTTCCTGCAGATAGGTGCGCAAGGTGCGGTTGAAGTCATCGAGGTGGGCATATACGGCGAAATTTCCATCATCGAGCCGTTGATAGATGACCTTGCCAAAACCCCGCGAGCCGGCTCTGATTTTCCAGATATAACCAGCGGCCGTAGCAAAGACCGGATAACCGGTGCGCTGATTGGTTTTGATGTCGAGACCGGAATGCAGGTGATTGGTGCGGTATTCGCCAAAGATGGAACTGACTAACTGGCTGGCATTCGTCGGCCACAAATAATTCTGGGCAAATACGGCTGGCCACAGGGGGTTCAGGCAAAGCAGGAGAAGAATAATTCGCATGTTAACCAGAGAAAATATACGCACTCCGGCTGTCTCTTTTCAAATAAATTTCCGTTGCGGTCACGATTATCCGTCAATTCTCGCTGTATACCACTGTGCGGTTGCGCCCCTGGTGCTTGGCCTCGTACATAGCCTGGTCGGCACATTCAACCAACCGCCGCTCTTCCGGCATCCTGGCCGGATCAAACTGGGCCACCCCCAGAGAAACGGTCACCCGCGTCGTCGCCCCGCCCTGTGATATGTCGTAACCGGCAATCAGTTTGCGTAACTTCTCTGCGACGTAAAAGGCCGCCTCCGAAGAGGTTTCCGGCAGAAGAATCACAAATTCCTCGCCCCCGTAACGGGCGCAAATATCATTACTGCGCAGACGCGTCTTGAGCAGGTAGCCGATGGATTTTAAAACCTCGTCGCCAAACACATGCCCGAAGGTATCGTTGACATTCTTGAACAAGTCAATATCAAGCATGATCAGGCTGAGCCGGGTATCATAACGAATACTGCGGGCGACTTCGTGCTGGAGGGAGTGGTCAAAATTGCGGCGATTGCTGATACCAGTCAGGGCATCGGTTGTGGAAAGTGACTCCAAGAGCTGGTTGGCTTCTTCCAGGGCGCGGGTTCGTTCCCGCACCCGGGCATCCAGCATGGCATTCAGTTCTTCCAGCTCGGTACGGGTGGCTTTCAGTTCCTCGATCGCCATTTTGAGGTGTCCCTCGCGAGTCTCGAAAAGCTGGAACAGGCTGGCCAGCGTAGTGGCGACCTGCCGCAGTTCCGCCGGCATTCCGATCCGCATGAATTTTTCAAGGGATTTAAATTCGTCGTGCCCCTGGGCGACATTTTCCACTGCCTGGGCAAATTCGGTAAATATTGCGGCATCCAATTCCTTCATAGCGTTCCTTCTACAGCTTGAATTATTTATCCACCAGCGGTACGAAGCGTACCGGCAACAGGTTAGTTTTCTTGATCTGATCGTCCTTTTTTTCGATCAAGACCAACTCCTGTGTCAAGTTGGGAGTACCGAGCGGAATCAGCAGGCGCCCCCCATTTCCCAACTGATCCAGTAGCGCCGGAGGAATGGCGCTACTGGCCGCCGTGACCATGATATGACTGTAAGGGGCGAACTCCGACCAGCCCTCGCGACCATTGCCGCAATTGAAGTGGATGTTGGTATACCCCTGTTTCTCCAGGGTGGCCTTGGCACGCCGCGCCAATTCCGCAACTATTTCCACGGTAAATACCAATTTGGCGATCTGAGCCAGGACTGCGGTCTGATAGCCACACCCCGTACCAATTTCCAGCACGCGCGCCTGCGGGGCAAGCCGCAGTGCTTCCGTCATAAAGGCCACGATGTAAGGCTGGGAAATAGTCTGATTATGGCCGATTGGCAACGGTTGATCAGTATAGGCAAGTCCCCGATATTGCGGCGCCACGAACAGGTGGCGCGGCACCGTGCGCATGGCTTGGATAACCTGTTGATCGCGAATGTGGCGCGGTACAATTTGCTCCGCCACCATTTCATCGGCGTCGGCAGGGTAGTTGCTAACGTGCGCTTTCATCAAATCTTTTTTTTCGGTAGGGCTTCCAGCAGATGCTTGACATCACGCAGGGTCTCGATCTGCAAATCCTTCAAGTAATCGGGATGAATGGTCTTAAAGGTCGAGGTCACGGCGATGCCTTTCAGATATTGACTGAAGTGCAGGGGCAGATGTTCGGTCTTGATGACCGTGCAATTGAACAGGTAATCAGGCTCCTCCGGCTGAATCTGGGAAAGCGTCACCCCGCTCCGCTGATAGAGCTTCCGCCGGGCTTCGTATTCCGCAAAACCGGGATAAGCGCACTGATAATGGCTATCGATACTGACCTGAGCTGACAACCATTCTAAACCGGCCCTGACACAGCTTTCCAAATAGCCGTGATAGGCTTTCCCGCCAATTAGCGACTGGAGTTCGGTTAGCAGGGTCTGCGTCAGCGCGGTCTGGTGGGCTTCCCAGGTGTGAAAAAAGTTGCGCAAAAGAAAATAACCTGACGGTGACCTGAGGCTGTTCTGGTCGTTAAAAAAAGCCCGGACGTCGTATTTGAAGCGGTTGAGACGATTGCGGATGGCAAGCGGAAACAGATAAAAGATGGGCGAGCTGTTTGTGGCATCTTTTCGCAGATTTTGCTCGGGAAAGGCGAACTCGTTCAATTTCATGGAGTAGGACTTTTCCAGACCATGGAAATTGAGATCGAGCAGGGCACCAAAATCCGCTAATCTGACGAAGTTTTCCAGCTCCTGTTCAAAGTCCGGGTGGGAGGTTATCGGCGGCAGGTACAGGTCTTCGTACATATCCGGGAAAAGCGTGATCTGGCTGGGATTAAACGGCGGTCTCATATTTCTCTCATCCGTTATTAAATGATTGTACCATCCGGAATCACTGCGTTTTTAGGAATGACGACAATACCGTCCCGAATGGTATAGTTGTCACAATCAAATTCCAGCAGGTTGCGCTGGTTGACGATTCGGACTGCGTTTCCGATGCGGGCGTTCTTGTCAATAATCGCCTTCCTGATAATGCAATTACTGCCGATGCCGACTGGCGGCAGACCAAGAGGCGGCTCGCTTTCGTAGTAGTCAGCCCCCATAATGATGCACTCCTCGATCCGGGTATCCCGGCGAATGATGGTGCGGATACCCACCACGGCCCGTTCGATGCGGCTTTTTTCCAAATAACACCCATCGGCTAACAATGTGGCTCCCAACCGACAGTCCATACAGCGCGACCCCGGCAAGCGGCGGGGACGCGTGTAAAGGGGCGCCTTTTCGTCATCCATGCGAAACGGAGGATGGGCCGAGGCAAGCTCGAGGTTGGTCTTGAAAAACGATTCGATGGTGCCGATGTCTTTCCAGAAACCCTCGAACTTATGGGTACAGACTTTAAAATCAGCAATTGCGCCCGGGATGATATGTCTCCCAAAGTCATCACTGGCGTTGCTCTCTAAGATTTTCAGCATGGTGGCGGTTGTGAAAATATAAATTCCCATCGAGGCTAAAAAGGGCGTGTCGGACGCCAGCCCGGGCGAACGCAGGCCATCCAGCTGATCCGCGCGTGGCTTTTCGACAAACCGTATAACCCGTCCCTTCTGATCGGTCTGCAGGATGCCCAAGTCGGGTGCTTCATGGTTTGAAACCGGCTTGGTGGCAATGGTAATATCCGCCTGATGAGCAATATGGGTTGCCAAAAACTCGCGATAGTCCATACGATAGAGATGATCACCGGATAGAATTATCGTATATTCCGTGTTGATTTCGGTGATATAGGACAGATTCTTGCGCACGGCATCGGCAGTACCTTGATACCAGTCGGTATTCTCCATGGTCTGCTCCGCCGCCAGAATATCCACGAAACCGTCGCTGAAATGCCCCAACCGGTAGGTACCATATATGTGGCGGTGCAGAGAATGCGTATTGAACTGGGTGAGAATATGAATCTTATTGATGCCACTATTGAGACAATTACTGATCGAAACATCAATGATCCGGAACTTGCCTCCGAACGGCACAGCCGGTTTGGCGCGATATTTCGTCAGGGGATAGAGCCGTGTTCCTTTACCACCACCGAGAATTACCGCTAAGATTTCTTGCGTCTGCATCTTATATGAGAATCCGCAACTGGATATAAGTTAAGACAAATCCCATTAATAATCCTGCAATTACCTGCCAAACGCTATGAGCCTTAAGCTTGACCCGCGCGTAGACAATCACCGGCGCTATAAGCGCCAACCAGAAAAACTGCACCGAAAAAGCTACTCCCAGCGCCGCAACCGGTCCCCCGAAGGCCATCCCGTGAATACTGATCTTCCAGTAATAGGTGATACCCGTCGCTATCAATGTATTGAAGGCGTAAATCCACATCAGGACGTAGACAATTTTCGGCGATTCCAGCCGCCGGAGCAAACCCCAGGCGACCAAATAGCCCGCCACGCTGACTAAAAACGGGATAATGCGCCGCATGCGCTCCGGGACATCGAGGCTCACCGTCTTGCCGTGGTTTTTTAGCCAAACCACCTGCACCAAGGGAATCACTACTACCGCCATAATGACAATCAGAAAATAAATAATTTTCCGGGACGCCTCAACCGTACTGCCATAATACAACAGTAGGGCGAAGGTGAGCGGAGCAACAAGCAGAGGATGAAAACCTGCGGAAATCATCCGTGCTGTGTTCCAACTTCTATTTCCGGTTCCTGTCGATGCCATTGTGCTTTATTGATGAAGATTCGCCACAATTTTTCTGATCTTCACAACCACATTAAAATTATACGTTGTTTTTTCCTCAATTTCAATAAATAAATGAAATCGCCGGAATATAAACCCTTAAACGCCACATTGTAAGCGACGTTGGTCGCGGTTGGGTGGTTTGCGAGTGGTAGTGCTACGGGGGAACCCCGCTTACCACATTGAAAGCGTGGCGCCTGCTCACGCCCGAGAACGCTCAGGCCAAAAACATTATAGCCGTCTCTGGAAAAACGTCAACCATCTTTTGAGCAGTAGTGGTAGCGCTACGGGGGATCGAACCCCGGTTACCACATTGAAAGCGTGGTGTCCTAACCACTAGACGATAGCGCCAAAAATTGAAAAAGCCGGGTGAGTGACGGGACTTGAACCCGCGGCCAACAGGGCCACAACCTGTCGCTCTACCAAACTGAGCTACACTCACCATCTATATTACTCCCCGTGGGAGGTTAGAAGTCTGGTGCCGTGCCCTGCATGACAAATGATTTCAGTGTCTTAAAAAGCCGCCAAATTTAATTGATTTTTACGATCAATGTCAATGAATGTCAGCTATTTATTCCGCAACGGCCTGCTCAATCTCTAGCGGATTAAGCCGTTCCCGCCCAAAATCAGCCCGCCATTGCAATAACCGCGAGCGCTGTGCGGCGATTTGCTCCCCGAGGGTGGGCGGGGCCGACTCCGCGGCATACATTTTCTCGATGCGTGCCAATTTTTCTAACAACCGATCGAGCCTGATTTCGAACTGCCGGGCATAATCAGTGCGGGAATAAGGTTTGTGCAAGGTAGTATCAAAGAGCGTTTGTAGATCGGCAAAGCGCGGGATCCATCCAATTGGTGTGGCTACCGCCCCGCACTCACCATGCACCCGGGCTTCTGCCCAAAGAATCCAGGCTTTCTTGTCGGTCTTTTCATTCAGAAAGCGACCGTGCTCGTCCTTCAGGAAATAGTTAGTTCCGAAAACCAGCGGCGGCTTATTCAGGCGCTTGCCAAATTTAAAGTGATTGGCCAGATAAAGCCCGAGCGGGACGACGATAAAGTCCAGGTTGGCCATCGGGGAAAAAGTGCGCTGACCCTCCTGGCCCAGCGTCGCAGCGGTCGTCTCCGACTCCAAGGTCGCCCCGATGAAAACACCGTGCTCCCAACCGAAAGCCTGCACAATTGGCGGGTTGGTGTCGGAGTCGCGTCCGCCGTAAATAATGGCGGAAATCGGCACCCCTTCGGGATTTTCCGCCTGCGGGTCGAGATTCTCCAACTCGCTGAGCCGCATCGTGTAGCGGGCATTTTTATGGGCTAAAGGGATAAGCTTGCCCTCGTCATCTTTTTTACCCTCGAACCAGGCCCCCGAATGATTGGTCCCGCGCGCCGGTGTCGGCATGCCCATGCCCAACCAGTACGGTCGGCCGTCATTGACCAATACGTTGGAAAAAATCAACTCGCGCGGCGTCGTCAGGCATTTATAAATCAACGGATCGTCAATCGGATTGACATCGGAAATAATACCAAAAATACCCGATTCAATGTTTACCGCATGACAGGTGCCG
>Ga0208828_1000382_pt1 | contig 20291 bp, 23 predicted proteins | sample Kivu_160m_FD_185487 | JGI IMG/M metagenome (GOLD analysis project Ga0208828, IMG submission 185487) | Freshwater microbial communities from Lake Kivu, Western Province, Rwanda to study Microbial Dark Matter (Phase II) - Kivu_160m (SPAdes)... | ecosystem: Environmental > Aquatic > Freshwater >... | reverse complement strand
ATGAAGCGGTCCTCTTCAATATGCGCAATGCTTACCAGAACTACAACGTAGCAGTGAACGCAAGCGAAAAGATCATTTACACCTACATGGGCGTGCTCAAACCCAGGCTGGGCAATGCCAATTTCTGCTCTGCAGGGCAGCTTTCGCCGCTGATGAACGATCCTCTTTACAGGACCATAGGCATCGGCACCAGGATATTCCTCGGAGGCGGCACCGGCTATGTGGCCTGGCAGGGTACGCAGCACAACCCTTCCGCGCCGCGAACCGAAAAGGGTGTGCCCACACGCGGAGCGGGCACGCTGGCAGTCATCGGCGACCTCAAGCAGATGAAGCCCAGATGGCTGGTTGGTACCAGCTTCCTGGGCTACGGCGCCACCATTACCGTGGGCATCGGAGTGCCCATACCTATACTTAACGAAGAGACACTTCAATATACGCTGGTCACCGACGCGGACATACTCGCGCCGGTGGTGGACTATTCGGACGCTTATCCCCAGCGCAAAGCTGACGTACTGGCCGAGGTCAGCTACGCCGAGTTGAAGTCCGGCAAGATAACGGTGAAGGGCAAGGAGATACCCACTGCTTCCCTCTCCAGCTACCCGGGTGCGGTCGAGATCGCCAGCATCCTCAAGGACTGGATTAAGAAGGGCGCCTTCCTGCTCAGCGAGCCGGTGGCTCTGCTGCCGGGAGTCGAATCCGGCATCAAGCTTAAGGCGCTTGATGAAAGGCCTTTGCCCTGAAGGAGGTGTGAGAGATGAAAGTTGCCAAGAAAATCGTACTGCATTTCCCGCAGAAGGCGGTTGACAAGCCTGTAGTGAGCAGTCTTATAAGGGATTTCGGGCTTGATTTCAATATACTCAAGGCTTCCATTTCGCCCGGCGAAGAGGGCTTGATGGTGATGGAACTCAGCGGCGAGCAGAAGGACTATGACAGAGGTATAAGGTACCTGCAGGAGGTCGGTCTCGAGATACAATCACTTAGCCAGGACGTGGTGCGCAATGAAGAGAGGTGCACCCACTGCGGCGCCTGTATCACCATGTGCCCTACTTGTGCCTTTACGCTGGATGCGAAGACGAGAAATGTGCTCTTCGACAATTCAAAGTGCATAGTCTGCGAGCTCTGTGTGAGGGCCTGCCCTCCGAGGGCCATGGAATTGCATTTCTGAATAATAGCGGATTGTAATGTTGCGGGGGCTGAAAGGCCGTGGCAATCCCATGGGACCACATAGGGGCGCACCTTCAGGTGCGCCCGTGAGAACCAAATGTACGAGCAGCGCACCTACCGTCATGACATAAAGGGCCGGGACCTTGTCTCCTTCCAGGCAGTGGTAAAGGAAACCGACCTCTATATACGCGCCGTAAAGAACCTGAGCGTTGAAGCTGTGGCTGCCATCAATGAAGTGCGGGGCCCGCTGGAGCGCTATATAAGGCTCCATCCCCTGTTCCTGCACAGCCTGGAGCCCGTGCCTGTGGAAAAGGATGCCCCCGATATCGTCAGGCTGATGGCGGAAGTGGCTGAGGCTGTGGGCGTCGGGCCAATGGCGGCAGTGGCGGGTGCCGTTGCAGAGATGGTAGGGAAGCAACTGCTCGATTATTCCCCTGAAATAATCGTGGAGAACGGCGGGGATATTTTCATGAAAACCGGGACGAAGCGCCTGATCGGCATCTGCGCAGGCAAATCATGTTACACAGGTAAGCTGGCAATAGAGGTAGAGCCGGCGCGTGACCCGCTTGGAATCTGCACTTCCTCCGGCACAGTGGGGCCCTCATTGAGCCTGGGCATAACCGATGCAACCATAGCAGTATCGCCTTCAGCCGCGCTGGCTGATGCCGCCGCCACGGCGGTGGGCAACCGGGTCAAATCCGCGGACGACATCGAAGGCGCATTGGAATACGGCCAGGGAATCAACGGCTTGACGGGCATAGTTATAATTGTGGGAGATAAGCTGGGAGCTTGGGGTGATGTGAAATTGGTCAAACTCTAGGTTATTATTAACCGCTGCAGCAGTGGACGCTCACCAGGATGCTGAAGCTGGTCTTGCCGCCCTTGCCGTCTGAAACCTCGACAACGATAGTATATTGGCCTGCCTCTCCGGCAGCAATCCATTGAATGCTAGCCCCTTCCCCGATGAGTTTACCGCCGCTAGCCAACCACTTATAATCCAGGTTTTCATTGTCAGGGTCGCTGGCCAGGCAGGATATATCGGCTGTCTCGTATTTTCGTATGATGAGCTCGGGTGTTTTCTTCTTTTCCTCATCAGTCGGGTTGGTCTTAACCGTGATTGGTGAACGGCCCGGACGGGTGAACTTAATAGCCGTGATGGCCGGTGGATTATTGGGCTTTTCAGGTACATTGACAGTGAGGTCCTTCTTTATTGCCCCTCCCTTACCATCGCTAACTACGACTGTGAGTATGTAATCCCCGCCTTTCTCGGGAGCTGTCCAGGTTACCGCTGGGCCGGAACCGTCGATGCTGCCGCCGGTTGCCGTCCAGCGGTAAGTCAAATTATCGCTGTTGACATCCCTGGCCTGGCAAATGACCTGCGTCTTTCCCAGCGGCTGTGCCTGGGCGGGATCGGCTTTAAGGTCGATGATCACGGGTGGAAAATTTTCAGGTTGTTGGTCGGGTGGTGGCTGTACAGGTGTAGGTTTCTGTGGACCGAAAATTCCGCATCCACTAAAAATCAATAATAAAGAAAAAACGCATGCAAAACCAATATGTAAAATACGTTTTGAGCACATGGTGTGATTGACTCCTGTTCTAATGGGAGGATATCGTTTATATTTTATCCCTGGGAAATATCCTGTTGATCCAGAACTGGTGCGAAAAGAAGGGTCCTGGATGCACTACTATTATAATGATTACCAGGATCAATAGTAAAATATCGTAATATATTGATTGTGTCGGAGTCAGGCCGCCGAACCATACCTCCCAGATGCCGAAGCACTCGCAGGTGGGATATTTATCTACCCCTGTGGCTATCATATAAGAATTATTGGCCATAAATCCCAGCACAAGAGGGAGGAACAGGATAGCTACAAATCTCGGCCAGATCCCTATGATTAATAAGAGTCCGATAATAATCTCTACTATAGGCAGTATCCAGGGTATGAAGACCATGCCTACAAAATAGGCCAATTCCGGCGTCAGCATAAAGTCCGGGATGAATTTATCGAGGAACTCGGTCTGGCCGGGTATCTGGCCTAAATCAGCCAGCTTGCCTCCACCGGCGGCGAGAAGAGTCAATCCGATGAGCGTGCATGCCACGATGCTGATAATGCTGCGCACCATGGGCTGTTTTTCGTATTCATAAAAAAGCGGCATGGTATGTCCTTGTATTAAGAATTAGGTCTTGACTTGACGAACATTATAATCTACACTAGAGATCGTATGCAAACCATGGTTTAGTGCGAGTCTTAGTCTGGCAACCTCTTAAAAAGGGAGACCATAATGCCGGGATTAAGACTCCCTGCATATGTTTATAGAGGGCTTGAGCCGGAAGAAAGACCGTATCAGAACCACCGGGGCATAGCGATTTTCAACAAGGAGGCATCAATGGCCCTAGAGGACAAGACCTTAACCTGTGCCGAGTGCGGTAAATCCTTCATCTTCACCATTGGAGAGCAGGAGTTCTACGAATCCAAAGGACTGCAGAACGAGCCCAAGCGCTGCCCTGATTGCAGGGTAAACCGGAAGCAGACACGCGGGTCTGGCAGGCCCAGGCAGATGTTCAAGGCGACCTGTGCCAGGTGCGGCAGTGAATGCGAAGTTCCCTTTGAACCGAGACAGGAACGGCCGGTCTACTGCAGCAATTGTTACGCGACCGAAAAACCGGCCCGCTGATATATAAAACCCTCCCGTAAGTCTCCCGCGGGAGGTTGCACAAATGGATAGCTGCAGAGTGGAAAGCTTCACCTTTCGTGAACATCGGCGTGTGCAAACTCAAGATCCACATCCCTGAGAGCCGGTCTCTCAAGGACAAGAGGAGCATTGTTAAACCCCTTGTGGCACGACTGAAGAAGCAGTTCAACATCTCCATTGCGGAAGTAGCTGACCATGACCTCTGGCAGATGACCACCATAGGTATTGCCTGCGTCAGCAACCACAACTACCGGGTTGATGAAGTCATCAACTCCATCATCAACACGATCACCCGTGATTACCCCACCATTGAGATCGTCGAGAAAGAGATAGAAACCTACTGATTAAATTTCAAACAATAGTTAAATTCTAAATTCTAAGCTCTAAATCAACTTAAAATACAAATATCCAAATTGTTTTATGCTTTGGGCTTTGAATTTGTTTAGTATTTAGAGCTTAGAGTTTCTATAATTTGCATATGGACACCAATATCTTCCTCGATTACCTGAAAAACGACCCCCAATATAAGGATCAGATAGTCCATGTCCAGTACATACCTCCCAGAGATGCTAAACCCGGCTGGCTGGATGCACATCTTCATCCGGTGCTTCAGGAACGGCTTGACCGGCTCGGCATAACCACCCTCTATTCACACCAGGTTGATGCCATCAATGCCGTACGTACTGGCAGCAACGTGATGGTGGCCACGCCCAGCGCCAGTGGTAAGACGCTGTGCTACAACATCCCGGTGCTGGATGCCATGCTGGGAGATCCGAACACACGTGCGCTCTACCTGTTTCCCACTAAGGCGCTGGCCCAGGACCAGTTGCGCGGACTCAAGGAACTTGGTGGTAAGACTATAAATCTTCCCTGGGAGTGTGCCACCTATGATGGCGATACTCTTTCAGAGGACCGCGGTGGTATAAGGAAACGAGCACGAATTGTGCTCACCAACCCTGATATGCTTCACGTGGGCATCTTGCCCAACCACAAGTCCTGGTCCAGGTTCCTGCGGCGCCTTAAATACGTGGTGGTGGACGAGGCTCACGTGTACCGCGGCGTCTTCGGCTCCCACGTGGCCTGTGTACTGCGCAGGCTGAGGCGCATATGTGACCACTACGGCAGCAGGCCGCAGTTCATCTTCTGCTCAGCCACCATCGCTAACCCCGGCGAGCACGCGGAAAGGCTGACCGGCTTGCCCTTCAAGGTTATCGATAACGACGGCGCTCCTTACGGGGGCAAGGTTTTCGTCTTCTGGAATCCGCCGGTAATCGACGAAGCACGCAGCACACGCCGCAGCGCCAACAGCGAGGCGACCTATCTTTTCACCGGGCTTATACGCATGGACATACGTACACTCACCTTCGCCGCGACCCGCAAGCTAACTGAATTGATCTATGTTTACAGCCGTGACCAGCTGGGGCATCCGCTGGGAGATAGAATAAAGCCATACCGGGCTGGCTACCTGGCGTCGGACCGGCGGCAGATCGAGCGGGAGCTTTTCAGCGGCGAGCTCCTCGGCGCCGTGGCCACCAACGCGCTGGAGCTCGGCATAGATATAGGAGACTTGGACGCCACGGTCCTGACCGGCTACCCCGGCAGCATCGCCAGCACATGGCAGCAGGCGGGACGCAGCGGCCGCCGCAGTGAGAAGTCGCTCAGTTTCCTGGTGGCACAAAATAATCCGCTCGACCAGCACTTTATGAACAACCCCGACTTCTTCTTCGGCAAGCCCTTCGAGAATGCGCTCATCAACTGGGAGAACCAAAATATCCTCAAGCCGCACCTGCTCTGCGCCGCCTGGGAAAGGCCGCTCGATCTGGCTGACGAAAAATATTTTGGCGGCGTTTTTACTCAAGCGGTTTCTGAGCTTGAGGACGAGGGCAGGTTGAGATCTGTAAGTAACAGGTGGCACATTGCGCCGCAGCTTTCTCACCCGGCGCAGGACGTGAACATCAGGTCGGCTTCCAGCCAGGGTTACCAGATACTGGACGCTTCCCGGGGCTACGAGCTTGTGGAAACAATCGAGGAGGACAGGGCATTCTGGCAGGTGCACCCGGGCGCGATTTACCTGCACCAGGGAGATTCGTACTTCGTGAAGGAGCTTGACCTGACGAAGCACATCGCCGTGGTGGAGCCCGCAACGGTCCCTTATTACACGCAGACCATGGAGCTCACCGATATCAAGGTGCTGCAGAAGATTGGTGAAAAGGAATGCAACGGCGTGCGTGTGTGCCTGGGCGTAGTGGACGTTACTAACCAGGTAGACGGTTTCAGAAAGAAGAAGCACTACACTGACGAGGTTCTGGGTGAGGAATTCCTTGACCTGCCGCCGCAGCGCTTTATCACGCAGTCCCTCTGGTTCGACCTGCCCCAGCAGGCGGTGGATATGATAGAGCAGGGGAAGCTCGATTTCCACGGCGGGTTACATGCCGCGGAGCATGCGGCCATCGCCATACTGCCACTTTTCGCCATGTGCGACCGCAACGATATCGGCGGCGTATCCACGCCTTTTCACCTGGACACGGGCAGGGCGCAGGTCTTTATTTATGACGGCTACCCGGGCGGCATCGGCATCGCCGAAAAAGGCTATGAAATTATTGATGAGCTCTGGGCAGCGACGCTCAAAGCGATCGAGGAATGCCCCTGCCGCGACGGTTGCCCCGCCTGTATCCAGTCGCCCAAGTGCGGCAACAACAACGTACCCCTGGATAAAAAGGCCGCGGTGATTCTGTTGAGGGGATTGTTGGGGGTCTGAGAAATCGCGTCATCGCGAGCGTTAGCGAAGCAATCTTTTGATCGAAGAAATCAATGACTAAGGATCTTGCTTAAGAACTGCTTCGTCCGCTCATGGCTGGGGTTGCTGAAGAGTTTATCCGGAGGGGCTTGTTCGAGTATCTGACCCTCGTCCATGAAGATGACGCGGTTGGCGGCGGCACGCGTGAAGCCCATCTCGTGGGAGACCACCACCATGGTCATGCCCTCCTTTGCCAGCGCCAGCATCACGTCCAGCACCTCCTTGATCATCTCCGGGTCGAGGGCGCTGGTCGGCTCGTCGAATAGCATGATCTTGGGGTTCATGGCAAGTGCCCGCGCAATGGCAACCCGCTGCTGCTGGCCCCCTGAAAGCTGCCCCGGCCTGACATTTGCCTTCTCGGGTATGCCCACCTTGGCAAGCAGCGCGATCGCGGTTTTTTCCGCCTCTTCCTTTTTCCTCCTGCGCACCACGCGCTGGGCTATAGTGAGATTTTCCAGAGCTGTGAGGTGGGCGAAGAGGTTGAATGACTGGAAGACCATGCCCACTTCCATGCGCACGGCGTTGATATTTTTAGTGCTGTCCAGCGGTATGCCGTCCACCGCGATTTTTCCGGATTCATACTGCTCGAGGCGATTGATGCAACGCAGGAGGGTTGATTTGCCAGAGCCGGAGGGCCCGACGATGACCACGACCTCGCCTTTTTTTACATCCAGGCTGACCCCGCGCAGTGCCTGCACCCTGCCGAAGCGCTTGTAGATATTTTCGATCTTGATTATTAGTTCGGCCAAAATTTACCTCTCGATGCGGGATTTCTTCTCTATCCAGGTCACCATGCGTGCCGAGAAAAGCGTCAGCACCAGATAGAGCAATGCCACCAGCGTCCATACCTCTATGGGGTTGAAGTGGGTGGACATGAACTCGCGCCCGCGGCGGGTCATATCGGCCACGGCTACCACGCTGACCAGCGAGGAGTCCTTGAGCAGCGCAATGAACTCATTACCCATGGGCGGCAGGACCACGCGGATCGCCTGGGGTAGGATAATATGGCGCATCGCCTGAAAGTAGGACATGCCCAGGCTGCGCGCCGCTTCCATCTGTCCCTTCGGTATGCTCTGTATGCCGGCACGGTAGATCTCGCTCATGTAGGCGCCGTAGCAGAAGACAAGTCCCAGTATGGCCATGGCAATGGGGTTGGCCTGGAAGTCAGCCAGGGCCTGGATTTTGAGCAATATGCCGAGTTGCTGGATGACTACGGGGAAGGCGAAGTACCACCAGATGAGCTGCACCAGCAGGGGGATGCCGCGGACGATCTCGACGTAGAGCGTGGATATGAAGTAGATAATGCGGTTTTTAGCCAGCCGGCCCAGGCCGCCGATCATACCTATGATGAGGACAAGGATGAAGGAAACGGCTGTGACAAGAACAGTTACACCCAGGCCGTCAGAAACGAATTGCAGTATGTTCAGGTAGGGGTCGGGCATGGTGGTGATGAGCAGTATCGCCGCCCCAATTACAAGTATGAGCAGCCACCACCAGGCGTCTATGCGGGCGCTGCGCTCTGCTCCGGGTACGTGCTCCAGCGCCTCTTCCGTGGGGTTGGGCTTCTGTCCAGCTTCCATGCTAATTTACCGGCAGGGGAAAATGGTGATGACTAATTTAAAACCAGTGCAGCGGGAAAATCAAGCCGTTATTTAGCAGTTATCCACTTTTGGGTGAGTTTATCGATGTATCCTTCTTCCTTGAGGGCCTTCAGCGCAGCATTCACCCTGGGTACCAGGGTTGCGTTCCTCTTACATATGGCGATGCCGTAGTACTCATCGGTGAAGATATCCCCCGCAGTCTTCAGCTTATCGGAATTCTTGGAGACATACCCCATGGCCACTGGATTGTCAGCGATGACGGCATCGAGCTGTCCGTTCATCATATCCTGGAAGGCAAAACCTATATCATCATAGGTCTTGAGCTTGACGCCCGGCATTTTCCCTATCTCGATGGCTCCGGTGGTGCCGATCTGGGCTCCTGCGGTCTTGCCGGTAAGCTTGTCATTGCCTGTGATATCCGCGTTATCCTTGCGGACGGTAACGATCTGTCCCGCTGCGAAATAGGGGTCTGAGAAAAGGATCTCCTTCTTGCGCTCTTCGGTGATGGTTATGGAGGAAACCGCCATATCATACTGGCACTGTGCTATGCCGGCCAGGACCGTGTCGAAGCCCACGTTGGCGAACTCAATGTCCAGTACGGCCTTTTCAGCCACTGCTTTCATCAGTTCAATTCCAAACCCCTCGACTTCCTTGGTTTGCTCGTTCACCATCTCAAACGGCGGCCAGGTGGCATCACAGGCCACCGTGAGTTTGGTTTTCGGAGTACCGGTGCAGGCAGGTATTATCAAAACCGTCATTAGTAGCCCGGTAAAGAGGGGAAAAAGGGACTTTTTCATTTTACTTACCATCATCATTGAAGCTTGGCATAAATTCTACATTGATTGAGATGCGATAACTACTATACAGTCTTGGAATAGTCGACCTCATAGTTCAGTTTTGCCGTTAATGTCTTCCCTTGATAACCAGCTTTTTCTCGCTCCAGATGCGGCGGATGAAGGGATCGCCGCGGGCGTTCCGGTAATCAAAATCGCTGCGTGACATGCTGGTCAAGTTAATACTAATTCCAGTTTCATCTTCTGCCCGGGCAATTAGCTCAAGGAGATTATCCTTGTTAATATCACCGATCACGAGCAGGTCTATGCCTTCTGCCGGGATTCCTTCTATACGCGCTGCTTCACCGTGGACGATTGCCATCGTTATGGAGTCGATGTTTGTGAATTTTTCTTTGAGGTGGTTGACGAGGGTTGGTATGGTCAGGCCGGGAGATTGCTTCGTTGTTTCGCTCCCTGCAATGGCATGCAGGGGTTCGCTCGCGATGGAAGGTTTCCTTTCTTTCTTCACTGTGACATCAGGCGTATTCAGAATTATTCGCTGCCATTCGGCGAGCAAGGTGAAGTCTTTTACTACCTCGAAGTATTTGAGGTTGCCCTGCATGTGCGAGCGAAGCAAACCAGCTTTTTCGAGGTAGCCGAGCTCACGACGTACTGCATTAAGGGGTTCATGAGTAAGACGCGCGATCTCCCTGGTGTAGTAGCTCTTCTCCGGGTCCAAAAGAAATAGCTTGAGCAGGTTGCGCTTGGCTTTAGAGGTTATGAAGTATCTGAGCATGGCTTAATTGTGGACACCTATTATGTTCTAGCGTATAGCAATTGTGTGCGATAGTCAAGTAGATTGCAATAATTTTATGATAGAATAGCTGCCGTATGGCTAAACGGAGGTAGGAAATGGATACAAAAGATATACGCCAGACGGTCACTTTCAAGGCCAGCGCGCACGCGGTTTACGAGATCCTTATGGATTCCAAAAAGCACTCCGAACTGGCCGGGGATGGTGCCAGAATCAGCCGCAAGGTGGGCGGTAAGTTCAACGTCGGAAACTATATCGAAGGTGTAAATCTGGAACTGGTGCCGGATGAAAAGATCGCTCAGACATGGCGCTACAATGACTGGCCCAAAGATCATTATTCGAAGGCGACCTTTGCACTGAAAAAATCTGAAGGCAAAACGAAACTGACCTTCACGCAGACCGGCGTGCCCGAGAAGTTCTACGCGGATATAAAGCAGGGATGGATCGATTATTACTGGGCTCCCATGAAGGAAATGCTGGAGAAATAAAATACCGAACTTAAAGGAATGGAGATTATCAATGGAAAAGATCAAGATCGGTGCGCAGCAACTGCTCTACCCCATGCCAGCCCTGCTGGTGGGAGCCAACGTTGAGGGCAAGGCCAACTTCATGACAGTCGCCTGGGGAGGCATTGCCTGCGGCGAACCGGCAATGATATCGGTGGCCATACGCCATCCGCGTTACACACTCAAGGGGATGAAGGAGAACATGACCTTCTCGGTCAACGTGCCTTCCACCGACCAGGTTAAGGAAACTGACTACTGCGGAATCACCACCGGCGCTAAGGTTGACAAAGTGAAGACCTGTAAGTTCAAGGTGTTCTACGGAAAGCTGGAAACCGCGCCGATGATCGAGCAATGCCCGGTCAACATGGAGTGCAAAATAGAGCACATGCTGGACCTCGGCAGCCACGTGCTGGTCATCGGTAAAATCGAGGAGGTCTACGTCTCCGGCAACTGCTTCACGGATGAGGAGCCTGACGTGAGAAAGGTCAGGCCTCTGATCTGGACCACCGTGCCGGCCAACGTTTACCAGGGTCTCGGCGAAGTGGTGGCTAAGGCCTTTAAAATAGGATTGGAACTGAAAACGTAGGGACAGGCCTTCAGGCCTATCCGGTTGGCGGGTGCAGCTAAAGCTACACCCCTACGTGTGAAATCCTGAATTTTGACAAGAATCAGGCTTCCTGTTACTCTTACAATTGAAAATCATTTTCATTTAGGCTGTAAATCGTATGACGGGAAAAGCCATTGCGGCAGAGTTGCGGAAGAACGGGTTTAAGCTGACACCCCAGCGACGGGCGATCATCGAGGTTATCAGCGCCAGCCGGGAGCACCTCACACCGGCCGATATTTATTCGAGGCTTAGAGAGAAAAATGAAGGGATTGGGCTGGTCACTGTTTACCGCACCCTGGAAATGCTGCAGGAAAACGGCCTGCTATGCGAGATCCATATCGGCGATTCGTGTCGCAGCTACCTGACAAGGGTGGGTGGCTACCATCATCATCACCTGGTCTGCGACGTTTGCGGGAAGGTCGTCGACTTTTCGGATTGTGAGCTTGACAAGTTGGAGAACAGGCTCACCAGAGAGACGGGATTCAAAATAAATCGGCATCTGCTGGAGTTCATGGGCCGCTGCAACAAGTGCCGTCAAACGGAGGTTTGATACAGTATGATCACCGATATATCCATCGATAAACGGGCCGCTATCTTTGTCTGCACGGTGATTGCAGCACTGTTACTGGCAGCCTGCGGACCGACAGGAGGACAAGGTACGGGCGGTAAAATCGGCGTGGTTGTTACCATATTGCCGCAACAAGAATTCGTTTACAGCGTGGGCGGCGAGATGGTGGATGTTACGGTGATGGTGCCACCGGGTGCCAGTCCCCACACTTACGAGGTGACCCCGCTCCAAATGTCAAAGCTGAGCCGGGCGAAGATGTATGCTAAGGTCGGCTCGCCCATCGAGTTCGAGCTTACCTGGCTGGACAAGCTGATTGCTGCCAATAGAAACATGCTGGTGGTCGACTGCGGCAAAGGCATACAGATGGCGCAGAGCACCGATCTGGATGAGCCCGGTTTAGATCCGCATATCTGGACATCCGTGCGCAATGTTAAAATAATGGTGAATAATATCTGCCAGGGGCTGGTACAGGTCGACCCCGCCAGCAGGCAATACTACGAGGGAAACCGGGATGCTTACTTGGAAAAGCTCGATGCACTGGATGCGGACATCCGGGCAGCGCTTGACGGCGCGAAGCAGAGAACATTCATTGTTTACCATCCTGCCTGGGGATACTTCGCCAGGGACTACGGTCTTGAGCAACTCGGTATCGAGCAGGAGGGCAAGGAGCCGAAGGCGGCCTACATGACCAGGATGATAAATCAGGCGAAAGCAAAGGATATAAAAGTGGTTTTCGTTTCTCCGGAATTCGATACCAGGAGCGCGGAGGCGGTCGCCCGAGAAATAAATGGACGCGTCGTAATCATCGATCCGCTGGCGAAGGACTATGTTAAAAACATGCGCGCGATAGCGGCAGCACTGAAGGAGGCCACACAAAGGCAATGATGGGCAGTGATGTTGTGAGACTGGAAGATGTCTGGGTAAGCTATGACGGCACGGCTGCCCTGGACGGCATCAACCTGCGCGTGAGCGAGCACGATTTCCTGGGTATCATCGGGCCCAACGGCGGGGGCAAGAGCACTCTACTCAAAGTCCTGCTCGGGCTGGTAACTCCCAGCCGCGGCATGGTGACCGTGCTGGGCAACCCGCCGGAAAAGAGCCGCAATAAGGTTGGTTACGTGCCGCAGCATAGCAATTTCGACCGCAACTTCCCGGTGAGCGTGCGGGAGGTGGTAATGATGGGTCGCTATGGGAAGGCGGGTTTGTTGAGGCATTACAACGGGACTGACAGACAGGCGGCTGAGAAAGCGCTGCTCAGGGTCGGTATGCTCGACCATGCCACAGCGCAGATAGGTCAACTGTCCGGCGGTCAGCAGCAGCGCGCTTTTATAGCACGGGCGCTGGTAGCTGAACCTGAATTATTATTGCTGGATGAGCCCATGGCCAGCGTCGACTCAGCCATGCAAACTGAGTTCTACGAACTGCTGGAAGACCTCAAGAAGGAGATGACCATCATCATGGTTTCTCACGATATAGGCGCCGTATCTGTATTTGTGGATAAGATTGCCTGCCTCAATGTGCAGCTTTATTACCACGGTTCCAGGGAGATCACGCCGGAGATACTGGAAGCTACATATAAGTGCCCGGTGCAGCTTATAGCGCACGGGGACATACCTCACCGCGTCCTCCGGGAGCATTGACGATGCCTGAAATATTCCAGTATGAGTTCATGCGCAACGCGCTGGCGGCCGGCCTGCTGGCCTCGGTTGCCTGCGGCATCGTGGGCGTCTACGTGGTGGTCAAGAAAATCGTATCCATGAGCGGCAGCATCGCCCATGCCTCCTTCGGCGGTATAGGGTTGGGTTATCTGCTCAAGTTTAGCCCGGTGCTGGGGGCTATGCTGTTCGCGCTGCTTTCTGCCATAACCATGGGACTGGTGACACGCAAGACAAAGCTGCCCGAGGACACGGCCACGGGCATACTGTGGGCGCTGGGCATGGCGCTGGGCGTGATATTCATCGGCCTTACACCCGGGTATGCACCCGACCTGATGAGCTACCTCTTCGGCAATATACTCACCGTGCCTGCAAGCGATATCTATCTAATGGCCGCACTGGACGTCATTATCGTGGCGCTGGCGATCGCATTCTATAAGGAATTTCTACTGCTTTCATTCGACGAGGAGTTTGGCACGGTAGTAGGTATGCCTGTGAATGGCCTGTATTTGCTTCTGCTCTGTATGGTGGCGCTGACCGTGGTGGTGCTTATACGTGTGGTCGGCATGATTCTGGTTATTGCCATGCTCACCTTCCCGGCAGCGCTGGCGAGGCAGTTTACCCACGATATGAAGAAGATGATGCTGCTCGCCGTGGTTTTCGGGATGGTTTTTACCTTTGGCGGGCTGTGGCTGTCTTATGTGCTCAACCTGGCATCGGGCGCTACTATAATCCTGCTCAGCGGACTGGTGCTGCTACTGTCTTACACGGCAACCGGACTGCGCCGCAGATTCTCAGCGCACAAAACTGCTATCTAAGTTGACGGTGGCAACGGTTCGTGGGCTTTCCGGGCGTAGACTTTCTCATAGGCCTTGCAGTAAGGGCACATGCCACCCTCGATCTTCTTGACGAACCAGAAGGCGAAGCCCTTCTGCTTTTCCCTTGCCTTTGAACAGACGGTGCATTTAAGGCACATTTCTGCCATTTGACGGTCTCTCTCGGTTATCTGCTGCATCTTATTTTACTCCTCACTCTTTAAGATACTGGAAATTATATCCGGCATTGTTTCAGGAAGCCGTTTAATTGTATCATAACGGGAGTGTTAATTAGAGTTACCCCAGCCAGGCATTGAGGAGGTTTATCCCATGAAGATAGCGGTTCTCAACGGTAGCCCCAAGGGTGAAATCAGCGTCACCGTCCAGTACGCCAAGTTCATCCAGAAGAAGTTACCCCAGCACGAATTGAAATTGCTCAATATCGCCCATGATATACAGAAGCTGGAGAAGGACGATAAGGCATTCCGGGCGGTCATCGATGAAATAAAAATCTCGGATGGCATCATGTGGGCCTTTCCGCTTTACGTGTTCCTGGTGGCCTCGCAGTACAAGAGGTTCATCGAGATGATCCGGGAGAAGGGCGCTGAGGGTGCCTTTAAGGGCAAGTATACCTGCGCGCTTTCGACCTCGGTCCACTTTTTCGACCACACGGCGCACAACTATATACGGGGTATCTGCGATGACCTGGAAATGAAGTTCATCGAGCCTTTCTCAGCCGACATGGATGACATCTTCATCGACGAGAAACGTGCGGCGCTGATCAAATGGGCAGGCGATTTCTTTGCCGCGATAGAAACAGGGTCACCCACTGCCAGGTACAGCAACCCGATTGTTTATAACAAGTTCAGCTACAAGCCCGGCAAAGGGACCGCCAGGGTTGATACAAAGGGGTTGAAGATAAGGGTACTGGCCGACATAACCGATGAGAAATCCAACTTGGCCAAAATGGTAAAGCGTTTCAAGGATGCGTTCAAGGGCGATATCGAGGTGTCAAACATAAGGGACATCAATATCAGGGGCGGTTGCCTGGGCTGCATGCAGTGTGCCTTCGACAACATTTGCGTTTACGTGGGAAAGGACGGTTTTGTGGAATTTTTCAACGCGGGGCGTGACGCAGATGTGACCGTCTTCGCCGGCGAGATAAAGGACCGCTTCTTCTCCTCGCGCATGAAGATGTTCTGGGATAGGAGCTTCTTCAACGGGCATATCCCTGTCAACGTTGGCAAACAGATAGGTTTCCTCGTCTCCGGGCCCATCAGCCAGCTGCCGAATTTGCAGGAGATAATACAGGCTGAGGCGGAAATGTCAGACGCCAACTTTACCGGGGTGGTCACCGATGAGTGTGCCGACTCCGCGCAACTGGACGCCCTGATCGATGAGTTCGCTCGGAAATGCGTCGATTACGCGGTGGCTAAATACCTGCGGCCCAAGACCTTCCTGGGCGTCGGCGGGCACAAGATATTCCGCGATCAGATCTGGGCAAGGCTAGCGTTCCCCTTCACCGCTGACTACCGCTATTACGAGGAGCACGGCCTGTTCGATTTCCCGCAGCAGGATGCGCGGTACCTTGAATTCAGCCAGAAAATGACCGAGGCGATCAAGGACCACAAGGTGAAAGAGATGGTGCGCAAGATGATAAAGACCGAGATGCTCAAGGGCTACCAGAGGATAGTCGAGACCAAATAGCGTTCAGTGTTTTGCCTTTAGTACTTCTCCTGGCATACAATTCACTTTCACAGAAATTTACATGACTGATCTATTCAATCGCACGGCGCAGGGCGTTAAACGCAGCCGAGAAGGCGTGTTCGGCAGGATCGTCGGGCTCTTTAGCCACTCCAGGATAGATGATTCCACCTGGGACGAGCTTGAAGAGCTGCTAATCGCTGCCGACGTGGGCGTCGAGACCACGGGAAAAATGTTGGGCAGGGTAAAAAAGAGGGTTAGAGATGAGAAGTTGAGCGACGGCGGCCAGGTGCGCGATGCCCTCAAGGAAGAGATGGTGAAATTGCTGAGCCTGAATTCAAATGCAGGATCAGATACTGCCACCCGCGACATCGAAGTGATACTTTTTGTCGGGGTTAACGGCTCGGGTAAGACCACCAGCATCGCCAAGCTTGCCAGCGAGTATAAGGGCGCGGGCAAGAGGGTGATACTTGGAGCCGCGGATACTTTTCGTGCGGCAGCCATCGACCAGTTGAAAACATGGGGAAGCAGGGTCGGCGTGGAAGTTGTGGCCCACCAGCCTGATGCCGACCCGGGAGCGGTGGTCTTCGACACACTGCAGGCAGCACAGAGCCGCAAAGCAGACGTCGTCATCATCGACACAGCTGGCAGGCTGCAGACCAAGCACAATCTGATGGACGAACTGAAAAAGATAAAAAAGGTCGCAGGCAGGTACGCGGCCAACCAGGAAGTCCTGCTGGTCATCGATGCTACAACCGGGCAGAACGGCCTCTCGCAGGCAAGGAGCTTCACCGAGGCGACCAACGTCACAGGTATTTTCCTCTCCAAGCTGGACGGCACTGCCAGGGGCGGGATTGTGCTCGCCATCTGCGATGAGCTGCAGATCCCCATTAAGTATATAGGCACCGGCGAGAAGGTCGAGGACATAGCACCTTTTGATCCCCGCTCTTTCGTCGACGCCATTTTTTACGAGGCGGCTTAAAATATGTTTGATATAGACTGGAACCCCATCATCTTCAGCATCGGCACGCTGGAAATACGCTGGTATGGGCTTATGGTTGTCCTCGCGGTGGTTGCCATCATTGGCTTTGCCCTCCTTGAAGCGAAGCGCACGGGATTCCCTCAGGATGTTGTCTGGGACGTGGGCTTGTGGGCAGTTGTCGGAGGAATTGTTGGCTCGAGGCTACTGCACATCATCGATAGATGGGACTATTATATATACCACCCGGACCAGATACTGAACTTTGCGGGCCTGGCCGTGTGGGGTGCAGTGCTGGGAGCGGCCATTGCGATCCTGATTTACGGTCTGGTAAAGAAAATTTCTTTCTGGCAGTTAGGGGACTTGGCGGCGCCGGGTGCCATACTGGGGCAGGCTATTGGCCGCGTCGGGTGCCTTATCAATGGCTGCTGCTACGGGCTAACCTGTGAGCTTCCCTTCGCGGTGATTTATCAGAACCCGAGCAGCTTCGCCCCTCACGGAATCCCGTTGTATCCCACGCAGCTTTTTCACATCATCTGGAACCTTATTGGCTTCGGCGTGCTGTGGGGTCTGCGTAAGAACCTGAAGCCGCAGGGTTCGCTTTTCCTCCTCTGGCTGATATTCTTCGGGGCCGGAGATTTCGTAATACGCTTCTTCCGCGAGGGGGAACCGTTCCTCTTCGGATTACCGCAGGCACAGGTAATTGATATAGCCATCATGGCCATAGCAATACCCCTCTTGATTATCAGAATGGTTAGATATAAAGCTGGGAAGCGGGCAGTTGAGGCGGCGGAAGTTAATAAGAGCGGGTAAAATCAAGGAGATTAAGCCTGAGTTGCCCCTTACCGTTAAAGTGGTCCACTTCAACTGAATAAACCACATCAATATGCCGTGCCAGCTCTCCTACGTAGTTGCCCAGTCGGAAGCCCATAGTGTCCCACACGACGCCGTCCTGCTTGAGCTTTAACCTGATATGATCGTTCTGGCTACCGACCAGCTTCTGCTCGACGACCTCGACCTTGCGGCTGAGGAACACAGGCACAGGGTTTCCAACCCCATAGGGTTCCAGGTGGCACATCTCTTCGAAGACGCCCTTTGCGAAGGTGGAGAGCGGCAACTCTGCATCGATATCTATGTGAGGGCGCAAATCGAGGCCTGCCAGTTTTTCCTCGGCCAGGGTGCGCAGCCTTTTCTGGATCTGGGGCAGGTCGCGAGTGTGCACGTTGAAGCCCGCCGCCCGCGCGTGGCCTCCATATTTGGTCAGCAGGTGGTGGCAGCTTTTTAACGCGGCCATGAGGTCGAATTCCTGTATGCTCCTGGCGCTGCCGCGGCAGGAATCCGCCCCGATCTTGACCAGTACCACAGGCCTGTAGAACTCGTCTGCCAGCTTGCCGGCCACCAGGCCCATGACACCGGTCTGGTAGTCGGCGTCGCTCGCCATGAGGATGGGCCTGTCAACCCCGTCCTCGAGGATCTGCCTGCGCACCTTGTCCAGCATCTCGCTCACCACCCGCTGGCGCTCCTTGTTTTTCTCCTCGAGTTCCATGGCAAGTATGTTCGCCTGCACCCTGTCCTGCGTCACCAGCAACTGGTAGCTGGTGCCAGCGTCATCGAGTCTGCCAGCGGAGTTCAGCCTTGGCCCTATCTGGTAGGAGACGGTTCCGGCAGTGAGCTTGCCCCTGTCAATACCGGCACAGCTCATAAGCTCGAGGAGCCCGACGCGCTTTGTTTGGTTGAGTATGCTTAGCCCCGACTTAACCCAGTAGCGATTCTCGCTGACCAGCGGTGACATGTCGGTGATGGTGCCGAGCGCCACCAGTTCCAGCGAGTTATTAACCAGGTCTTCGCGGTGAGAGCCGGTAAGCAGGCCCTGAAGGAGCTTGAAGGCCACGCCCACACCGGCGAAATCGATGAAGGGGCAGGTAGAATCGCTGCGCTTGGGATTGACTATTATCTTCGCCGGTGGCAGCTGCTCAAGGGGCACATGGTGGTCGGTGACCAGTATATCCATTCCCATCTTTTGAGCCTTCTCGATCTCGGCAAAGGCCGTAATGCCGGTATCCACGGTGATGACCAGCGTCACGCCCTGCTTGCGCAGCTTTTCCAGCGCGGGAATCTTCAGTCCGTAACCTTCATAAAGACGGTGAGGTATGTAAGGAACAACGTCGCCGCCGAGCTCCGTCAGCCCCTGCACCAGGAGAGCTGTGGCGGTGATGCCGTCGGCGTCGAAATCGCCATAGACGGCTATTTTTTCGCCGGACAGGAGGGCTTTATAGACGCGGTTCACCGCCTGGTGCATATCGGGCAGTATGAAAGGATCGATCGCCAGCCGCTTATCAGCCCTGAGAAAGACTTCTGCTTCGGTGGGGCCCTTTATGCCGCGATTATAGAGCAGCTGTACAATCAGGGCATGCAGGCCCTTAATGTCCAGGGGTTTATCAGCTTCTGGTAGGAGTTTCCAATGGGTGTGGGCCAAATTGAAACTTCGCTTTCTTAAGCAGAGTTATACCACAAAAAGTACAGCATGTAAATGATGCCCTACGGCTAATGCTATTGCCCGAGGACGGTCTCGATTTCCCCTGTGGCTTTGTGGATGATGTCGTGTATTTTTTGTAGCTTTTCCTTATCGACTTTGGTGGCGCCGCGGCCGCACATCTGAGCCATTTTCCCGATGTCCCGCATGATGCCGGGGAATTCCCCCGTAAACCCGCATCCGCACCAGTCTTTTACGTTGTCCTTTATCTCGTTCACTGTAGTCTCCTGTTCTTTTAAGAATTTTTTGCCATCTTCGGTGATTGAATAAACCTTCTTGCCATCCCGCTGCGCTGAAGTGACGTACCCCAAATCCTCTAGCAGTTGAAGCGTTGGATAGACCATGCCCGCGCTGGGGACGTAAAAGCCGCTGGAACGCTCCTCAAGGTCACGGATTATCTCGTACCCGTGCCCCGGCTTGTCCTTCAACATGTCGAGGATCATGTACTTGAAATCCCCCTTGCGGAACATCCTGCCCCGCCATGGCCCACCATGATGAAACTTGTGCCAGTGCATTGATTTACCTCCTGGAGATATATTATAATATAACAAGATATATCTTAATATATCAAAATATATTTGTCAAGGGGGGTAGCGTGGGTTTTTAGAAGTTTGGATTCGCGCGCAATGCCAATTACACGCCTTATAACAGAGTTGGACGACTAATCCATTCCAGCATGACTGTGCTTACTTGAATGTCAGCAGGACCGGTACCACTATGGCAATAATGCCGGACACCAAGACCACGAGTAAAAACAGGTTATACCGTGTATTATAGTTATTCAGCAATGATGGATCGTAGTAGCCGTCCACTCCATTGTCTTTGTACATTTTCAGCAGCCCGTTGATAAGCTTATCCCTGTTCTGTTTTCCTTTGATCAGCCCGACCTCGGCTACAAAGTTGACCACGATCACCAGCACGATAAAGGTATAAAACACAATCCACTTGGTAGAACCATCATCGTGCCCCGAGGCTACACCCGAGTTTATTCCCAGTGTCAGCAGGTTAAGCGCGATGGACGTGAGGATAAAGATAATGTCAGTCCGTGTATTTTGCTGTAGTTCAGTGAGAATATGAT
>Ga0208828_1000381_pt1 | contig 20294 bp, 18 predicted proteins | sample Kivu_160m_FD_185487 | JGI IMG/M metagenome (GOLD analysis project Ga0208828, IMG submission 185487) | Freshwater microbial communities from Lake Kivu, Western Province, Rwanda to study Microbial Dark Matter (Phase II) - Kivu_160m (SPAdes)... | ecosystem: Environmental > Aquatic > Freshwater >... | reverse complement strand
AAATGGCGGCCATCAGCGAGATACAGCAGCATATGGCTGTCTTATCCGTTGACATCGCCGAAAAGATCCTTCGCAAAGAGCTGAAGGATCGCCGCCAGCAGGAGACCCTGATCCGGGAACAGCTTCGGGATCTCAAACTGAATTAGGATCATGAACACCAGCCGCATAGCTTCAAGGTATGCACGGGCCCTGTTTACCCTGGCCCGGGACAAGGGATCGCTCGAACCGGTCAGGACAGACCTGGCCCGGTTGGCAAGGTTGCTGGATGAATCGGAAGAGTTTGCAAGCCTGCTGGAGAGCCCTGTTATCAAGGATTCTGAGAAAGCACGGTTGGTGGGCCGGCTATTGACCGGCCGGGTGGAACCGATTACCCTCGATTTTATGAAAATGCTGGTTGACCACAAGCGCGAAACCTACCTGGCATCGATTTTCAGGATGTTCATGGAGCTTTATAAAGCCGAGCAGGGTTTCATGGAGGCACATGTCGAATCAGCCGTTCCCCTGGAAGCCTCGCTTCTGGAGGACCTGAAATCCAGGCTCGAGAAATCCTCGGGTTGCCGGATCGATTTCATGATGAGTGTCGATCCGGAGCTGATCGGCGGTTTCAGGCTGACCCTGGAAGATCAGCAAATGGATGCCAGCGTGGCGGCACAGCTTAAAAGAATCAAGCAGGAATTAAGAGAATCAAAGACATAATATACCATGGCAAGCATTAAACCGGCTGAGATATCGCAGATTTTACGCCAGCAGCTTGAAGGACTGAAGCTCGATGCCAGCCTCGAGGAGGTTGGCACCGTGTTGGAAGTGGGCGACGGCATAGCCCGTATATATGGCCTTTCCAATGTAGAGAGCAATGAATTGATCGAGTTTTACAACGGGGTGATGGGAATAGTCCTCAACTTGGAGGAAGATAATGTGGGGGCCGTGTTGCTGGGGCCTTCGGTCGGTATCCGGGAGGGCAGCCAGGTCAAGAGAACCCGCAGGATCGCTTCGATACCCGTCGGAGAAGGGTTGCTCGGCCGGGTCATTAACACCATCGGCCAGCCTCTCGACGGCAAGGGGCCGATCACGGGCGAGCTGATTGACCTTCCCCTGGAAAGGAAAGCTCCGGGTGTCATTTTCCGCCAGCCGGTGAACCAGCCTCTCCAGACCGGTATCAAGGCCATCGATGCCATGATCCCGATCGGGCGGGGACAGCGCGAATTGATCATAGGTGACCGCCAGACCGGTAAAACGGCCATCGCCGTGGATACCATCATAAACCAGCGGAGCAATTACGAACAGGGCAAGCCGGTTTATTGCATCTATGTTGCTGTAGGCCAGAAGGGTTCAACCGTTGCCCAGATCGCGAAAACCTTCGAGGAGCATGGCGCCATGCCCTATACAACCATCGTTTTGGCAACCGCCAGCGATCCGGCAGCCCTCCAGTTTTATGCCCCCTTTGCCGGTGCGGCCATCGGGGAATATTACCGCGACACCGGGAGGGACGCCCTGATTGTTTATGACGATCTCTCGAAGCAGGCCGTGTCCTACCGCGAAGTATCCCTGCTCCTCCGCAGGCCTCCGGGAAGGGAAGCCTATCCGGGCGATGTGTTCTATCTTCATTCCAGGCTCCTGGAACGTGCCGCCAAGGTGATTGAAAGCGATGAAGTGGCGAGAAAAATGAACGATCTGCCGGAGATGCTCCGCTCTAGAGTCAAGGGCGGAGGATCCCTGACAGCCCTGCCGATCATCGAAACCCAGGCGGGTGACATATCGGCCTATATCCCGACCAATGTGATATCTATAACCGACGGCCAGATATTCCTGGAATCCGGGCTGTTCAACTCCGGGATCCGGCCTGCCATCAACGTCGGTATTTCGGTGTCCCGGGTCGGCGGTGCCGCTCAGATCAAATCGATGAAAAAAGTGGCAGGTTCGTTAAAGCTCGACCAAGCCCAATACAGGGAATTGGAAGCTTTCTCGAAGTTTGGTTCCGACCTGGATGCGGCAACTCTCAGCGTATTGGGGAAAGGCATCCGGAACGTGGAGATCCTCAAACAGAACCTGCACGATCCCTGGCCGGTTGAAAACCAGGTGGCCATTCTCTTCTGCGGCACACGCGGATTGCTCAGCGATATTCCGGTTGGGAAGATCAAAGAGTTTGAGCGGGAGTTCATCGAGTTTGTGAACATGAAATATCCCGAAATCCTGGATGCTTTCAAGAAAGGCCAGATCAGTGAAAATGCCGAAGAGACCCTGACCCGGACGGTCAGGGAAATGACGGCCAAATACACAAAATAATACGCCGGTAACCCATGGCAAGCCTTAAGGAAATTCGTCAGCGGATAACGACGGTCAAATCCACACGGCAGATCACCAGTGCCATGAAAATGGTCGCTGCAGCCAAGCTTAAGAGATCCCAGGATGCCATCATCCAGATCCGGCCTTACGCATCCCGTTTGCAGGAAATGATCGGCCAGGTCAGTGCTGCCGTCAGTGACGGGGAGCTCAGCCCGCTGACCGCCGGGCGGGAACCCGAAAAAATACTCCTGATTGCCATTTCTTCGAACCGCGGACTTTGCGGGGGATTCAACTCGAATATCGCCAGGACCGTCGTCGAGCGGATCAATGCCCATTATGCATCCCAGTGGGGGAAAGGAAACCTGCAGGTGCTGATCATCGGCAAGAAGGCCGGTGAAATCCTGAAAAACAAAGGCTTCGGCAAATGGCAGAACAAGAACCAGCTGGTGGAAAAACCCACCTATGTCCAGGCAGAGGAGATGGCCGACAAACTGATGGATGCCTTCATTAAGGAAGAATATTCTCGTATCGAACTGATTTATAATCAGTTCAGAAATGCCGCCAGCCAGGCGGTCACTGTTGAGCGGTTCCTGCCGGTAGCCCCGGCAGCGAAACAGCAGCAGAGCGGGAGGTATTTCAATTTCATTTTTGAACCGAACCTGGAAGACCTTGTGCGGCGACTGATACCGGAAGCTTTGAGAATACAGTTTTACAAGGCCCTGCTCGACTCCCTGGCTTCCGAATACGGGGCACGGATGACTGCCATGCACCAGGCAACGGACAATGCGACCGAGATCATCCGGAACCTGACCCTCGAATACAATAAAGCCCGGCAAGCCTCCATCACTAACGAACTGATCGAGATTGTCAGCGGGGCAGAAGCGTTGAAATCCTGATTTTATCCTGATGAAAAGAACCGGCCTGCTACTCTTGCTGATTACACTGTACCTGCAGTTGCCGGCTCAGTATATCATCCGGGTGAAGGTTGACTCAATGCCCACCCGCAAAGCTTACCTGTTTGAGTATGTCGGGATCAGGACCAATATGCTGGATTCGGCAAGGGTGGATGCCTCCGGCTCCTTTTCTTTTACCCTGACGGCCGGTGCGCATCCGGGACTCTACCGCATTGTTGTCGGACCTGAGCAGTTCTGGGATTTTATCTTCAACCGGGAGCAGGTCCGGATGCAAACCCATTTTAATGCTATCATTGACAGCCTGAAGATTTTGGAGTCGGCGGAGAACCGGTTGCTGAACCGCTACATGCAGTATTATATCGGGTTGAACCGGAAGGCTGAAGCTCTGCAGCGGCTTGCCGGCCTCTACCCGGACGGCGACCCCTTCAAGGACCAGGTCATCCGTGAACTGCAGAAAGTCAGGTTGTCCGATCCGGAGACGATCACACGGGAAATCATCCGGGATTACCCGGCGACCTACGCTGCCCGTTTTCTGAAAATGGAATTGAATCCCCGTGTACCGGCTGATGTGCCGGCCTTGAAGGAGTTGGAATATGTCCTGGAACATTTTTGGGACGACATTTCCTTTCAGGATACCTCCATGATGTACAATCCGGGACTTCCGAACCGGATCCGGCTCTATTTCAACCTTTTTCAGCGGGCAGTTCCACCCGGAGACCTGGAAGAGGCGATGAAAAAGGGGCTCGACCGCCTGATGTCCGCTGCCGCCGTCAATGATGTCCTGTTTGATTTCATTCTTCAGGACATTGCCGACTGGGCTGAACGGATGGAATATGAATCCTTTTTCTCCTACCTGACGGAATTTTACCTGGCCCAGGCATCCTGCACGGATGAGAAAAGGCAGGGCAAGTTCAGCGACATTGTTGAATCCTATAAGAAAACCGTTCCAGGAACCACTGTACCGGAAATCGTGGTTCCCCGTGATCAGGACGGGGCCCTGATCCTTTCCGAGATCCCTTCCCGGTATGTCCTGATACTCTTCTGGGCGACCTGGTGTCCGCACTGCACGGAAATGCTCCCGAAACTCAAGCTACTCTATGACCGGTGCAAGCGTCAGGACCTGGAAATCCTGGCCATTTCCCTTGACAATGACAAAGCGAAATGGCAGGAAGCCATCCGGCAAAATGGATATAACTGGATCAACCACTCGGAACTAAAAGGCTGGGACTGCTCCATTGCTTACGATTATGGCATACGGGCAACCCCGACCATGATCCTGGTGGACAAAACCCGAACGGTGATCGGCAAGCCCAGGAATCCTGAGCTGCTGGAACAAAAACTGAAAGAACTGGGCATTGAACCTTCAAAATAATAACGAATGTTTTGGTCGAGGATAGCGACCCTGATTCTTCGAAACCGGATAATTGTCCTGGTTGTTTCGGGACTCATCACGATCCTGATGGCCTGGCAGATGCTTGGCCTGAGGATCGACTATGGCTATTCCGGCATGTTGCCGGAGACGGACAGCGTGTCCATCCGGCTGAATGAATTCAACAGGATGTTTGGCGAGGATGCCGGCTTGTTCTTTTTCGGATTCGAGGATCCGGATTTTTACACCCTCGAAAGGTTCAACTCATTTAACGAACTGAAAAGACGGATCCGTTCCATCGATGGCATCAAAAGTGTCCTTTCGGTGTATGATGCCGTGAACCTGAAAAAGAACGCCGGGGAAAAAACCCTGGATCTTTACAGGGTTTTTCCGGATGAGGTGGCTGACCAACGCCAGCTTGATTCTCTGGCGGCCGAGTTTCGCTCGCTTCCGATTTACCGCGACCTGGTCTATTCCGATTCATCTAAAATGTTCCTGGCCGCCATGACCATGGATGACAAGGCCATCAATACGCGTGCAAGGTCGAGGATTGTCGGCGAGATGAAAGATCTGGTAGATGCTTACGGTGTACAGCATAACATTAAAATTCACTATTCGGGGCTTCCATATGTCCGGACCACCATAGCACAGATCATCCAGCGCGAATTCATAAAATTCCTGATCCTGTCGGCAGTGGCAGTTGCCCTGATCCTGTTTTTCTTTTTCCGGTCGGGAAGGACGGTGCTCTTTTCCATGCTCACGATACTGACCGGGGTCGTCTGGGCCCTGGGCGGGGTGGTGCTTACCGGATCCACCATTACCGTGCTGAATGCCATGATACCGGGATTGCTGATCGTTATCGGTGTTCCCAACAACATCTACCTGCTGAACAAGTACCACGGGGAATATGCCCTCCATGGAAATAAGATGAAAGCCCTTCACCGGGTGATCGAAAAGGTCGGTGCCGAGATTTTCATGACAAACCTGACCACCGCGGCCGGCTTTGCCACTTTCATGACCATCAATAATGAGATGATCAGGACTTTCGGGCTGATCGCCTCGGTCAATATCATGATTCTGTATTTGCTCTGCCTCACGATGGTCCCGGTTATTTTTTCCTTTTTGCCTCCCCCTAAGGAAAAACACGTAAGGCATCTCAAGAGCCGCGTGATCCAACAAATTGTCGATCGTCTGGTCTTCCTGGTTGAGAACCGCAGGAAGACCATCTACTTTGCTGTATTAATCCTTTTCCTGGGTTCAGTTTTCGGGATTACCCGGATGAAATCCACAGGTTACATCCTGGATGATGTTCCCAAGGAAAACCGCCTCTACAAGGATTTGAAGTTTTTTGAGAACTCGATTCGTGGAGTCATGCCTCTTGAAGTAGCCATCGATACCAAAAAGCCCAATGGTATCCTGGCGAGCAGTTTTCTCCGGAAGGTGGAGGATTTCCAGGAGTATACCACACAGTTCACAGAACTGGGCCGCTCCTTCTGTGTTGTCGACGGGATGAAAATCGCCATGCAGGCTTATTATAACGGCAATGAAAAATACTATAGGCTTCCGAGCCAGCAGGAAAGGGCATTTCTCCTGCCTTACCTCTCGGGGCAGATTGAAGGCAACCGGCTGGTTTCAGCCTTTATCGATTCAACAAGCCAGATCATGCGCATTAACCTTCGCATAGCTGATGTGGGAAACAACCGCATGGAAGCGATAGCGGCCGATTTGCAGGCCCGGCTCGATTCCCTGTTTCCTCCCGGCGAGTATCACACGATCCTGACAGGATCCAGCATGAAATACACCCTCGGAACCCGTTACCTGATCAGGAACCTGGTGCAGAGCCTGGCTATAGCGATCATTATGATCGGGGTTTTCATCGCCTGGATGTACCGGAAGCCCAGGATGATCCTGGTAGCCCTGCTGGTCAATCTCCTTCCCCTGCTCTTTACGGCAGGGCTCATGGGTTATGCCAATATCTCAATCAAGCCGTCGACCCTGTTGGTATTCAGCGTGACTTACGGAATAGCGGTGGATACGGCGATCCATTTTCTCTCAAAATTCCGGCAGCATTTGTCCGATAGGGGAATCAACCAAGAAGAGGTCGTTATCCGAACTCTCAAAGAGATAGGTATCAGCGTGATCTACACGGCAACTGTGCTGTTCATCGGCTTTGGCATTTTTGTCGCCTCCGAGTTCGGGGGAACAAAGGCCATGGGTTTTCTGGCGAGCCTCACCCTGGTGGTGGCCGTCATCTCCAATTTATTGCTGGTACCCACGATCCTCCTGAGAAGCATCCGCAAGGACTTGGAAGCGAGGAACCTTAACCAATGAAAGTATTGCCATGAGAAATATAAATGAGTTGCAACAGCTTATCGACGAGGAGATCCAGAGACAGGACAACCTGATGGAACCGCTTGAACTCTACGAGCCCATCTCATATACCCTTTCAAACGGGGGGAAACGGCTCCGGCCGGTATTTGTATTGATTGGATGCCAGCTGTTTTCGGATGAAGTGGAGAAAGCCGTCAGGCCTGCACTGGGAATTGAAATGTTTCACAATTTCACCCTCCTTCATGATGACATCATGGACAAGGCCTTTATGAGAAGGAACCTGCCGACCGTGCATATCAAATGGGACGTGAACCGGGCCATCCTTTCAGGTGACGCCCTTGCCATCCGGGCCAATATCTGCATTGCCTCCTGCGAAAAGGAGGTGCTGCCCGATGTGCTCAATGTCTTTAATACGACTGCACTGCACGTTTGCGAAGGACAGCAGTACGACCTGAACTTTGAGAGGATGTCCTCGGTATCGGTTGAAGAATACCTGAACATGATCCATTTGAAGACGGCTGTCCTGATCGCCGGCAGCCTGGAGATCGGCGCCCGGATCGGCAGGGCCCCCGGGAAATGGGCCAGGGATGTCTATAAGCTCGGCCACTCCATCGGAATGGCTTTTCAATTACAGGACGACTATCTGGATACATTTGGACAGGCCGATACCTTTGGTAAAAATATAGGGGGTGATATCCTGTCGGATAAAAAAACCTACCTCCTGATCAAAGCGATGGAAATAGGAAATCCACAACAGGTTAAAACCCTCAGGGATCTCTATTCAGGCGAGACATTGCCACCCGGTGAAAAGATCAGGAGAGTGCTGCAGATTTTCAAAGAGCTCAGGATTGATCAGCTGACCAGGGACAAAGTCCATGAATACTCATTACAGGCACTGGCCATCCTCAAGAGCCTGCCGGTGGCGGAAGAGAGGAAAACGGACCTTGAAGGTTTTACCCGTGATCTGATGGACCGTGTTAGATAATAAAGCGTAATTTTGCATTTCATTTTAAACCTGCAGAGATGGCTGAAAACAAGGGATGTGTTTTACAGGTGATCGGACCGGTGGTGGACGTTGAATTTGCATCCGGAGGCACTGCTTTGCCTGATATTTATGAAGCCCTGGATATAGCCCGTGAGGACGGAACGAAACTGGTTGTCGAATGTGAGCAGCACATCGGGGAAAATACGATCAGGGCCATTGCCATGGATTCCACTGACGGCTTGGCCCGTGGAACGGAAGTGGTTGCCACGGGAAGCCCTATCCGGATGCCTGTCGGTGAACAGATCCGGGGCCGTTTGCTGAATGTCACGGGGCAGCCCATTGACGGACTGGGGGCTATGGACCAGAAACTGAAATACCCGATCCACCGCGAATCGCCGACATTCAGGGAACTCAGTACGGAAAGCCAGGTACTCTATACAGGAATCAAGGTGATCGACCTCATTGAACCTTACTCAAAAGGAGGAAAGATCGGATTGTTCGGCGGGGCGGGGGTTGGAAAAACCGTCCTGATCCTTGAGCTGATCAACAATATAGCCAAGGCTTACTCCGGGCTTTCTGTTTTTGCCGGAGTGGGTGAACGGACCCGTGAGGGCAATGACCTTCTGCGTGAAATGCTTGAATCGGGGGTCATTGATTATGGCCCTGCCTTTATGGAAGACATGAAAAAAGGCGGTTGGGATCTGTCCAAGGTTGATCATAAGCGCCTGATCAACAGCAAGCTGTCACTGGTTTACGGGCAGATGAACGAACCGCCCGGAGCCCGCGCCCGTGTGGCCTTGTCGGGCCTGGCCCTGGCGGAGTATTTCCGTGATGGTGACGAGAAAACTGGGGGGCGCGACATTCTGTTTTTCATGGACAACATCTTCCGTTTCACCCAGGCCGGTTCCGAAGTATCGGCCCTTCTGGGCCGCATGCCTTCGGCCGTGGGTTATCAGCCCACCCTGGCAACCGAGATGGGTGCGATGCAGGAACGGATCACCTCCACCAAAAGAGGATCCATCACTTCCGTCCAGGCTGTTTATGTGCCGGCGGATGACCTGACCGACCCGGCACCGGCAACCACGTTCTCGCATCTGGATGCCATAACGGTACTCAGCCGCAAGATCACCGAGATCGGGATTTACCCGGCCGTGGATCCGCTTGATTCAACTTCCCGGATATTGACCCCTGAGATTGTCGGCAAGGAACATTACGAAACAGCCCAGAGGGTTAAGGAAATCCTGCAGCGTTACAATGAGCTGCTCGACATCATCGCCATCCTCGGCATGGATGAGCTATCTGAAGAGGACAAGCTGATCGTCCATCGTGCCCGCCGCATCCAGCGGTTCCTGTCGCAACCCCTCCATGTGGCGGCACAGTTCACCGGCCGGCCGGGCGCATTCGTAACCATCGAGGATACCATCAAGGGATTCAAGATGATCATGAACGACGAGGTTGCCCAGTATCCCGAAGCCGCCTTCAACCTGGTGGGCACCATTGAAGAGGCCATCGACAAAGGTGAGCGAATGCTATCGGAAGCCTATAAAAAATAAACCCAGCAACCGTGTATCTTGATATCCTCACACCCGAATCCCGGATCTATTCAGGTGACGTAAACCTGGTAAGCCTGCCTGGTTCAAAAGGGTCTTTCGAGATCCTTGAAAACCACGCTCCCCTGATTTCCACCCTCGAAGCCGGGAAAATCAAGGTGATCGACAGCACCGGACAAGTGCTGTTCTTCCCCATCAAACGCGGTGTTGTCGAATGCCTCGACAACCGGGTCAACCTTCTTGTAACAACCGAATAACCAGCAACCATGGAAGTCCGGTTCGTCGTCCTGCTGCCGGATAATCCCGGGAAGATCCTGACCGCCACTTCGTTGGTCCGCGGGCTGAAAGCCCAGGTCGGGGATTCTTACGTGTATGTGATGCTGCGGAGATCTTCGGAATGGCTGATCAGGGGAAATTCATCCATGGATGAGGTTCTCAGCTGGCAGGACAAGCCAGATGAACTGGCCGGGCTGGTCAGGAATCTGTTACCCGACTACCTGATTGATCTTGATGAAGGGAACCTCTATCGCCGGTTTAAAAGAAGAACCAGGCTGCTCTGTTTTACCTCCGGGCAAGATCGCAAGGAGAATCCGGCTCCCTACGGCGAGAGGATCTTTAAAACCGTGCGCTTCTTCGACGTCACAGATGACGGGAAAGGGCCCGATTTTCAGTTTCCTGCGTATAATCCCGACTGGCTTCCCGAAAAGTTTCTGGGGGGGTATGTGGTCCTGGTCCTGTATGAGCGGTCCCTGAAAGCCGATATGCCGGAGGAGCGGCTGGTAGAACTGGTTTCATTGATAGAGAAACCACTTGTTGTTGCAGGCCCTGCGGGAGAAAGACCCTTGGCCGACCGGATCGCTCAAAAGACAGGTTGTTCGGCGTTCCCTGTTTGCGGCGATTTTCCGGAGCCGGAAACTGCATCCCTGATCGGAGCTTCAAATGCCGTCATGTGTTTTGGACAGGGATGGGCGGGGCTTGCCCTGGTCTTGAACAAGCCGGTGCTCAGGATCGGTAAGCCCGGGACCGGGCAGGATGAGTGCGGTGAAATCCGGGTGATCGATCCCACCACCGGCAACCTCCAGGAAGCAGCTTTGTACGTAAGAAAATGGTTTAATACCGTACCATGAGCAGTGCACCCGTTAACCGGAAGGATATTGAGATCATGGCGCCGGCCGGTTCTTTCGAGTCCTTCAGAGCGGCTGTCGAAGCAGGCGCCGATGCGGTCTATTTTGGGATCGGGCAATTGAATATGCGGTCAGGTTCGGCCCGGAATTTCGGGATTGACGATTTGCCCAGGATTTCCCGCTATGCCCGGATGAAGGGGGTTAGAACCTGTTTGGCCCTCAACACCATCATCTACGACGATGAGCTGGTTTTCGCACGTCACCTGATCGATAAGGCAGTCAAAGCCGGACTCTCAGCGGTAATAGTCTCCGACCAGTCGGTTATCCAATATGCCCGCGCAGCCGGTATCCCCGTGCATCTCTCTACCCAGCTCAATATATCCAATTTCGAAACGGTAAAGTTTTACGCACAATATGCCGATGTCATGGTTCTGGCGCGGGAGCTGACCCTCGGGCAGGTAGCGGAAATAGCACGACAGATCGGATTGCACCAGCTGAAAGGCCCCTCGGGAAAGCTGGTCCGGCTGGAACTGTTCGTCCATGGAGCTCTTTGCATGGCTGTTTCAGGCAAATGCTACCTCAGTCTTCACCAGTACAACAAATCGGCAAACAGGGGCGATTGCCTGCAGGCCTGCCGGCGCGCCTACCGGATGACGGATATCGAATCAGGGGATGAGCTGGAAATTGACAACCAGTACATCCTTTCGCCCAAGGACCTTTCGACCATACGTTTCATTGACCGGATCCTGGCGGCCGGGATCACTGTGCTGAAGATCGAAGGCAGGGCCCGTCCTGCCGAGTACGTCAGTGCGGTAACCTCTTGTTACCGAGAAGCGGTGGAAAGCCTGTGTGACGGAAGCTATGGCCCGGAGAAAGCGGCTGAATGGGAAAAACGTCTCTCGAGCGTATTCAACAGGGGATTCTGGAACGGCTATTATCTCGGGCAACGGCTGGGCGAATGGAGCTCTGCCTACGGATCGAGGGCCATACGGCATAAAACCTATATCGGGAAAAACATTAATTATTACCCCAAGATCGGTGTTGCGGAATTTCTCCTCGAAAACGGAGACCTCTCCACCGGGGACGAGATAATGATCATGGGTCCGACAACCGGCCTGATCAATCTGGTAATCGAAGAAATCCATACCGATGCCGGGAGCGTGGATGTTGCAAAAAAAGGAGAAAAGGCAGCCATTCGAACCGGCCGGAAGGTGAGAACCGCCGATCGCCTGTACAGATGGGACATCAGGGAATCAACGATGCCAGGTGAACAGGTAACCGACACCGATGATGTGGGCAAGTAACGGATTTTCGACCCCCATTTCCTGCTGGAGCCTGTAATACAACCTGACCCGGTGATCCGGGCCCAGCTTGTGCTTGACCCCCAGCGTCAGCCTCCACTGTTCAACAAAAGGGACCTGGCCCTGAGGCATATAATACCAGAATTCAAATCCGGCATAAGATTCCGTTCGGTTCCTGTTGAATAACCGGGAAACCTCGCCTTCGAGCCGTATGTGGTTTTCCGGCAGATACCAATCGGCACTCCGGTTGAAAGCCTCATAGGTTTTTTGGTACTTGGCAAAAAGTTCGATGTTCCAGGTCCCCTTGCGGATTTGATATCCAATAGCCGGGGAGAACCGGTGGTTCAGTTCAAAACTACCATCCTTGTTACCGTTCAGGATCAACCGGTAAAGCATCCTTACCCGGATATTATCGAAGAGCCTGTAATCAACTACCAGATCTGAGTTGAGCTTGTCGAGACGGCTGATGTTTTCGAAAAACCGGGCTTCTTCTTCGATGGTAATTCTCAGTTTTGTCGTAACGTCAGTACGGAAGGTGACGCTGCTCCAAAGTTGAAGATCCTGATACTGCGCTCCCAGGTCCAGGGGAAGAACAAGCAGCAGGACAAGTATTATAGCCCGTGCTGGCATTCTTATTGCTTCTTTTCGGGGGTAGATTTGTTATTGCCATTATCCACCAGGTTGTCCTTCGGATCGTGGCGGTAAAAGATCCGGATGCGGGCCGTGTCACGCATGAAATTGACCCGATCGATGCTCAGGCGATAAACATTGAGCCCGGTGCGTTTGCGTAAGTCCTCTATCAGCTCGTTCCGGCGCGAGGGATGTATCAATTCGATCTTGTCGTACCGGATATCCATGAAATCTTCATTTTTCTGCATCCAGATGCGCTCCAGGTACCAGGTAACGGCAATGATTATCAGATTGATGAACAGCAGTTCGGCATAGCTTACTGATTTGTCGGTCAGGGAGTTGATCACGGAGATTCCCACCATCAGGAAGAGGTAGGTCATTTCCTTGATCGGGATCGTGTCGGTCCTGTAGCGAAGGATGCCGAATATGGCAAACAAGCCGAGTGCAAAACCCAGTTGGAGAGAAACATTGGCCAAAGAGTAGCAGACCAGGAAGACAACCGTGCTGAAAATCAGGTAGATGAAGAAATAGTCCTTTCGGCGTGAATGTGGGTAGTAAAGAAATCGCACCAGGACCAGGGTTACGACCATATTGAAAAAATAGCGGGCCACCAACTCAAAAAAATCGCCCGGGTTGATCAGCTTGATGCCGAGAAACCGGATGGCTTCCACGCCCTGATCCGCTGCCTGGATCCATCCCAGGGGAAGATCGGGGTTCACCAGAGAAAATAATGAATTAAGCATAAGACAGGGTTTTATCCAGTTTTGCTAATTGTAACATCTTTACTTTAAATCTGTTATGCTTGATATTGGGATATAAAAGAATGGTGCCGGTGCAATACTTGCTCAGTCGCACCGGGTGAATGCGGGCTTCGCGCAACAAATGGCCAAAACCCTGTATGGAGGATTTCCTGACGGCCTTAACCTCAATGATGACGATCCCGGGCAGGGCGATCCGTTGGGCCCCGTTGTGCCAGGCGGGATTGATATCGATTGTAATCCTTTCCTGCAGCACATTGTTAACCAGGGTTATCCGGTCAAAGGCAGAAAACAGGACAGGCTTGAGCATTTCCGGAGAAAAAGTTGAATTCGCCCTGATGAAATCGGAGCAGGTTTTCTGCCTGTAGTTACGTCCGGGACCGATGGAGATCCTCTTTTTTGTGGTTTTGCTATGGTTGTCCTTGAATTTCACTTCAAGGAAAAACTCGTGTGAATTCTGATACTCGCGGATCCTGATCTTGTAACGGTTGAGGTGACCGTTGTGGTGGGCCAGGTACATCCGGTGGTCCGCGGTGTCGAGATAGAGTGATTCATAACCCCGGAGACGTATGCCGTTGATCTCGAGGATGCGGAAATCGGGCCAGGCGGCTTCAAGGATGGCAGGCAACTGGTCAATGCGGCACAAGAACTTCTGGTCCGAGCGGGTCATCAGTTTGACAGAATCCATCTCGGTGAGGGATATCGGCTCGAAGGAGCGGACCAGATGTCCGATTCTGTCAGCCATCATTTGCCATGGAATTCGTATTCGTACTTTTTCTGACCGATCAGGTTGCCTTTCTTGTCGTAAGTCATCCGTTCGGTCCGGAGGTTGCCGGCATACTTGTAAACATGTTTCTTTTTTACCGAACCATTGGGCTCATACTGAATCTCCACCGTTTTCAGTCCTTCTGCATTGTACTCATAGGATTCATGAAGGGTGACGAATCCGGAATTGTCATATTCAATGATTTCCAGAAGGTTGCCCGCTTTGTCATAGGTGCATTTCGTTTCCAGCAACGGTTTGGCCTTCTTGTCGGTAACATTGGTTTCCCATTCCGACACCGATTTGACATTGGCCTGAGCCGCTTCCTTTTTGGTCAGGGTCTGGGCGTTAAGTCCCAGGGGTAACAGTCCCAGGACCAGTAACATTAAAAGCGTTGTTTTCATGCCGGGTCACTTATTGATTATGATATCCGGTACCAGCACCGACTGGCCGTCGCTCAGGATCTGGACCGTTTGTTTTACCGCGTAATCGGGTGGGAGCCTGGTTACCACGTTTTTACTGTAAGCATAAAGGGTATAGGTGCCCGGGCGGAGGTATTCGAAGCGGTAGCTTCCTTCATAGCTGGTCCGGGTCCGGTCGGAAAAAACGCTGTCATCGCCGTAAATAATGTAAACATCCTCATCCGGCGCATAGTACTGGGCGCGGAGCGAGGTCATTTCCGCATTATAATCATAGGCATACACTTTACCACTGATGGCGCAGGTTCCGCCAATCCCTTCCTCTTTATAGCATCCGGCTGACAAGAGCAAGGAAATCAGCAGGATACAGGTTCCGAGTCTTTTCATTGATGATCCGGTTTTTTTGTGAAAGTACTAATTCGTTCAATTAGTTGATTACTGTGCGATAATGTTAATAACCGACAAACTAATTCTCTTTGCAGATAAAACTTAATGTTTATTTTAGATTCTGTTTATGGGGCTTTGTTTACTTTGGAACTGGAAGAAACTCCCTGAATGAAGATATTATTAATCAATCAATTACAACCTAAACGTATACTAGTATGAGAAAAACGATCCGATTTTTATTATTGACGCTGATTGGGGTGATGGTCTCTGCCGGGGCCTTCTCCCAGATCACCACGTCCGGAATGAACGGCAAAGTAACCGGTCCGGATGGTGTAACATTACCGGGTGCCACCGTAATTGCCATTCATCTGCCAACGGGGACCACATTTGGGGGCACTACTGATGCCAGTGGTTTTTACCGTTTGCCGAACATGGATATTGGAGGCCCTTATACCCTGAAGGTTACCTATGTGGGTTATGAATCATGGACAAAAACCAACCTCTATCTGGTTCTGGGGCAGACCACGAAGGTGGATGCCCAGTTAAAGACAACTGAAGTGCAGCTCGGGGAGGTTGCTGTTGTCGGAATCCGGGGTGCTGAAAACGTGTTCGACGGTAACAGGACCGGCGCACAGACTGTCATTCCGCTGGAGAAAATGGATGTAATGCCGACGGTAGGCCGGGACCTGACCGACTTTACCCGTCTGACACCCCAGGCCTCAGTTGATGACAACCAGGCCATCAACATTGCCGGTGTCAACAATCGTTACAACTCGCTGGCCATCGACGGCGGCATGCAGAACGACGTGTTCGGGCTGGCCGCATCCGGTGTCAACGGGGGGCAGACCGGGGGAACGCCCATTTCGATGGATGCCATCGAGCAGTTCCAGGTCAACCTGGCACCTTATGACGTACGCAGCAGCGGCTTTGCCGGGGCAGCCATCAATGCCGTCACCCGCCGGGGTACCAACCAATTCTCGGGCTCGGTTTACGGTTTCTATCGCAACCAGGACCTGTCGGGACGAAAACCCATGGTTTTGATCGATACCGTTGGGAAAACCAGTGAACAGATTGATTCACTCCGCACCAAGCTGGCTGATTTTACGGCTATTACTTCCGGTTTCAGGATTGGCGGACCGATCATCAAGAACAAACTTTTTTTCTTCCTTAACGGTGAAATGCAGCGCGACCAAACCCCGCAGCCTTTTGAATTCAGCTCCTACAACGGGAATGCGACCCAGGAAGAACTGAACACACTCGCAACTTACCTGCAAAACACCTACGGGTATGATCCCGGCGGGTATATTGATAACACCCGCGAGCTCAAATCCAACAAGCTGCTGGCCAGGATCGACTGGAACATCAATGAGAACAACAAGCTGATGCTCCGCCACAGCTACACTAACCACCGGTCTCTCGGGCCTTCGCGCTCAACCGGCAGCGCCATCAACTTCTACAATAACGGCGTCTATTTCCCGAGCACGACCAACTCGACCACTGCCGAGCTCAAATCGAACTTCAAGGACATGTCCAACAACCTGATGCTGGTCTATACCAACGTCAATGACGACCGCGACCCGATGGGTGGCGATTTCCCCTTTGTTAACATCCGTGACGGTTCCGGTTCGATCAACCTCGGCTCCGAAACCTATTCGGCTGCCAACGGACTGATCCAGAATTCAGTTACCCTGACCGACAACCTGACGATCTATAAAGGAAAACACACAATCACAGTCGGTACCTCGAATGAGTTTGCCCATGTGTACAACCTATACATCCGGCAAAACTTCGGTCAGTATAATTTCAACAGCCTCGCTGATTTTTATAACAACAAGGCCTATCAGTACTCCCGTTATTATTCGCTGGTGGATGACATCGCTGGTGACGGTTCCAAGGCCGCGGCCGACTTTAACATTCTGCAGTTAGGCGTGTATGCCCAGGATGAATTCCGGGCATCGGACAACTTCAAGATGACCTTCGGGCTGCGCGCGGATATGCCGATCTTCCTGACCGACCAGTATGTTGACACCCTGTTCAATTCGAAAACCATTCCCCTGCTCGAAGAAGCCGGCTGGGACCTGATGGGCGCAAAAGCCGGTCAGATGCCGAAACCGCAAGTGATGATCTCGCCGCGTATCGGTTTCAACTGGGATATTTCGGGTGACGAATCCGCACAACTCCGCGGAGGTGTCGGTATCTTTACCAGCCGCCTGCCGCTTGTATGGCCGGGCGGTTCCTATACCAACTGCGGCGTCATCGTCGGCGGATTCACCTCAAACAAGGATTCCATCGGCTTTATTGGTGATGCACATGCCCAGTATACCGCAACCGACCTCGGTGCAACCGTGAAGGTTCCGTCGGGCCAGATGGACCTGTTTACCGAAAACTTCAAATTCCCGCAGGTGTTCAGGGCTAACCTCGGCTTCGACAAGAAACTGCCGTGGGGCCTCATCGGAACCATTGAGGCCATCTTTACCAAGACCCTCAACAACGTGCTCTATTACAACATGAACTACGCAAAGGATCCGGCCTTCCAGCTGACAGGTGCTGACGAACGTGATTACTATGACACAAAGACCAAGATCGACAAGACCTATGACCGCATCATCGTTGGCACCAATACCAACAAGGGATATACCTACAACTTCACCGTTTCCCTGGAAAAACCCTTCACCAAAGGGCTGTCGGCCAACATTGCCTATACCTACGGCCATTCGATGGCGCTCAACGATGCTACTTCTTCACAGAACTCTTCGCAGTGGAGGTACATGGAGCATGTCAACGGCCTTAACAACCTCGACCTCAGCATTTCGGATTTCGATCTGGGTCATCGGGTACTGGCTTACCTGACCTACCAGATTGAATATCTCAATCATGCTGCCACTACGATCAGCCTCTTCTACAACGGACAATCGGGCATGCCGTTCTCCTATATCTATGACGACAACAACAGCAAAGTCAATAGCGGATACGGAGTAACCGGCTGGACCCGTGAAAATGAAGGTGCCCTGATCTATATCCCGCAAGCCCAGGACGAGATCCTGTTTAAAGATGCAGCAACGGCAGATCAGCAATGGACGGATCTGAATGCTTTCATCGAAAGCGACAAGTACCTGAGCAAACACCGCGGTGAATATGCGGCACGCAATGGCGCCCGCACCCCGTTCGAACACATGATCGACCTGAAAATTGTCCAGGATTTGTTTGTGAGGGCCGGTACTACCAAGCACAAACTGCAATTCACCCTCGACATCTTCAACCTGGCCAACATGTTGAATCCGAACTGGGGTCCGAAATACTATGCCTATGTCAATACCATGCAACTGATCACTTTCGAAGGTTTTTCAACGGACGGAACCACTCCGACCTTCTCCTTCAAAACCCCGAAATCCGTTTACAGCGTTGATGACAGCGGAATACGTGCTTCGCGCTGGATGGCCCAGGTCGGCGTACGGTATTCATTCTAACTGATTGTCCTGAAAGAAAAGCCCTGCCCTGAAAGCGGGGCTTTTCTTTTAGCCACGAATCACGAGTCCCGAATCACGAGTCACTTCCCCATGAGAAAACCATTCAGTTTCCTTCTTCTCGCCACGCTGCTGGTGGCCTGCGCCCCTCTCCCGAAGACCACCGGAACCAGCGGCGATCCTTATGTGGTCATGCTGTCCATGGATGGTTTCCGGTGGGATTATCCCGATCTGTACCATACCCCGAATCTTGACCGGATTGCCGCCGGTGGCGTCAAGGCCGTTTCACTGATCCCTTCCTATCCGACCAAGACATTCCCGAACCATTATACAATCGCAACCGGGCTTTACCCGGATCATCACGGGATCGTCCAGAACAGTTTTTATGATCCTGTCCTTGACCGGGTTTTCCGGATGGGCGACAGGGGGGCGGTTCAGGATTCCGTTTTCTGGGAGGGTGAAGCCATTTGGGAAACCGCGGAAAGCCAGGGCATGAGAACCGCATCCTATTTCTGGGTGGGTTCGGAAAGCAACGAGACTTACCGGCCCGGGTACAGGAAGTTTTATGAGAGCGGATTCCCCTACCGGCAGCAGATCGACACGGTGACACACTGGCTCGAAAAGCCGCGAAACGAGCGCCCCCGGCTGATCCTGTTTTATTTTGACGAACCCGATCTGACGAGCCACTCGTTTGGCCCGGTAAGCGAAGAAACACGGGCCGTCGTTGAAGATCTGGACAGGAAGATCGGCCTGCTGGTACAGGAACTGAACCGCGTTGAACGGAAGAAAAACATCAGTGTCAACCTGGTCATCGTTTCGGATCACGGGATGGGACATGTTCCGGAGAGCAGTCAGGTCTTCCTGGAAGATATCCTTGACCTGAGCAGGATCCGGCGCATAAACGGGGGAAATCCCGTGATCACGCTTGAGCCTGAACCCGCCTATGCCGATGAAGCTTACCGCCTGCTCAGGTCGGCCGCTCATTTAAAAGTCTGGAGGCGCGATGAGTTGCCCTATCACTATCATTACGGCACGCATGTACGGATCCCCGGACTGATCGTTGAGGCGGACAGCGCCTATGGCCTGGAGATAAGGAGAAAGGAGAAGGGAGAAGGGAGAAAGGACATTTACGGACTGGGAACTCACGGGTACGATCCGTGGAATAAAGACATGCACGGGATCTTTTATGCCACAGGGCCGGCATTCAAGGAAAATTTCATCCAGCCCTCATTTGAAAACACCGCCATCTACGGATTGCTGGCGCATATCCTGGGTCTCACGCCGGCGAGGAACGACGGAGACTTTAATACGATCAAAGGCGTGCTGAGGGATTATTGAAAATCACGGTCAAGGTCAAAGACCTTTTCCATCAGGATCCACTTCTCTCCCGGTTTTGCCCATGGCAACGGTGCCTGGAACTGCCAAACAAATTCTTCCCACTCGGGTTGTTTTTCCAGTTTCCCGAGGCGGGCCATCTGTTTATCAAAGTCCCAGCCCTCCGGGGCTTCGAGAATCATGAACATACGGGTGCCCAGAAGGTAGATTTCCATATCGGTAATGCCTACTTCCAGGATTCCTTTCGGGATCTCGGGCCAGATACCTTCTTTGGTGTGATAGTATTTATATTGCCTGATTTTTTCAGGATCATTTCGGAGATCAAGGGCCATGCAATAGCGTTTCATAGGGGATGTTTTGGTTGAATTGGTTGAATTGGTTGAATGGGTTGTTGTTTTACAGCCGGTGAAAACCAGCAGAAGAAGCATTGAAATGGTAGTTGAAAGTTTCATTATTTAGCGAAGGGTGATTTTTTCATCCCATTCACCCGAGAATGACCTGATATTGACCAGGTATATTCCCGGGGATTCCTTGGAAAGGTCGAATTGTTGGCAAAATGAGCCGGTGAAGTTGGTTATCAGTTGTTCGGACAGGGTCTGGCCTTTTAGGTTCATAATCCTGATCCGGACATCTCCCCGGTTTTCCTGGTCAAAGCTGACTGTAAGCAAGCCGGTTGAAGGG
>Ga0208828_1000378_pt1 | contig 20342 bp, 12 predicted proteins | sample Kivu_160m_FD_185487 | JGI IMG/M metagenome (GOLD analysis project Ga0208828, IMG submission 185487) | Freshwater microbial communities from Lake Kivu, Western Province, Rwanda to study Microbial Dark Matter (Phase II) - Kivu_160m (SPAdes)... | ecosystem: Environmental > Aquatic > Freshwater >... | reverse complement strand
GGAGACGAAAAAGAGGGGGAAGATCGTCTTCGGAGACCTGACCGAGCCCAGGCAGTCGACCGTCGAGGAGAGCTTGGCCACGGAGAGTCGGATTTTTTCTCGGCGGTCGAGACGGAGAGCGCGGAGTACGGCGGAGTACGCGGAAACGAGGAAACGGCCGACGGGCACGATTTTCCAGAGGAGGAGGAGCATCAAGACGAAATAGACCGCGGCCAGGACGAGCCAGGCCGCGGTCGAGATTCCCGACAGGCCGAATCCGGCAAAAGCGAAGGCCAGGACGAGAAAGGGGCTGAGCGTCAGGAAATCCAGGACGAAGGCGACGACGAACGACGATGCCGCGGTTTCGAAGGAAAAGCCCAGGCGCTTGTTCAGGACGTAGATGTAGGAGAGCGAGCCGATCCGGGCCGGAAGCAGGTCCTCGAGGCTGCCGCGGATGAAGGTGACGAGAAGCATGTTGGGCCAGCTGATCGGCTGCGGCCGGAGGAGGCGCTTGTAGCGCCAAGCCTTGAGCCAGGACGACGCGAGGTGGACGACGGCATACAGGAGGAGGCCGGGAATATAGACCTGTTTCAGGGTCTGAGCGATGTCCTCGGCCTTGACCTGGGACAAGAGGAACGAGACGAGAAGGACGGAAAGGACCGCGGAGACGGCGATATAGACGGCGCGGCTGCGGGTCATGGCCGTATATTCGCATAAATCCCGAGGCGGAGACAAGGCGCCGGCCAAAACGGAGGGCGCGGTGTTGAGAAGGGCAGGCGTTCATGCTATTCTCTTGTCCATTCCATGATGCCCGCGGTCAACGCGTTCGATTCTGTCGCCAGGGAGGTTCTCATGCCGTCTGTGCCGCCCGTCAAGGTTTTCGCCCTCATCGGTTTTCTCATTATTGGCCTGGCAGCCGTCCGGGCCGCCGGGGCGGGAACGGATCGCCCGCTCGCTCCAAGCGGCTTGCGCTGCGAATACCTGACCGATCCGGAAGGGATCGACGTGACGAAACCGCGCTTTTTCTGGGTCCCCGGCCATACGGCGCGGGGAGAGAAACAGACCGCGTACCAAATTCTCGTCTCGAGCGATCCGCTGTGCGCGAAGGGCGAGATGTGGGACAGCGGCAAGGTCTCCTCGCCCGAGTTCACCCAGGTCGTTTATGGGGGGGCGCCGCTGCGCAGCTGCGCCGATTACTACTGGAAAGTCCGGTTCTGGGATAAAGAAGGAAAAGCGAGCCCTGACAGCCCCGTGGCGCGGTTCGGCATGGGCCTTCTGTCCAAAGACGACTGGAAAGGATCGTGGATCGGCGGGGCAAACCAGCTGCGGACGGAATTCCGCTTGGGAGGTCCCGTCGTCCGGGCCAAGGCCTATATCTGCGGGCTCGGCTATTATGAGCTGCGGATCAACGGCGAAAAAGTCGGGAGGAACGTCCTCGACCCGGCTTGGACGACCTACGACAAGAGGGCGCTCTACGCGACCTACGACGTGACGCGCATGCTGCGGGCCGGCCCCAACGCCGTCGGCGTCATGCTCGGCGACGGCTGGTTCAAGTCCAAAGCCCTCCTCCTCCAGATCCAGGTCGAACTGGCCGGAGGCAAGAAAGTCACCGTCGTGTCCGACGGAACCTGGAAGGCCTCCGTGGGGCCGATCACGGCCGACAGCATCTACAACGGCGAAACCTACGACGCCCGGCTCGAAACGCCAGGCTGGGACCGGCCCGGCTTCGACGACAAGAATTGGAACAAGGCCGCCTCCGTTCCCGGCCCCAAAGGAGCGCTGTCGGCCCAGATGATGCCCCCGATCCGGGTCATGGATACGATCGTCCCGCTGAACATGACGAATCCGAAGCCCGGCGTCTATGTCTTCGACATGGGGCAGAACCTCAGCGGTTGGGCCCGCCTCCGTGTTTCGGGACCGAGGGGAACCGAGGTCCGCCTGCGCTTCGCCGAGATGGTGTACGAGAGCGGACTGGTCAATCAGGAGAATCTGCGCAGCGCCCGGGCCGAAGACGTCTACGTTCTCAAGGGCGAAGGCGAGGAGGCCTATGAGCCGCGCTTCACCTACCACGGCTTCCGCTATGTCCAGATGACCGGCTTCCCGGGCGTACCGACGGCCGAGACCCTGCGAGGCCGCGTCGTGCATACGAGCGTCAAGCAGACCGGCTCGTTCGCCGCCTCGAAGCCCGTCTTGAACGGCATCCAGAGGATCATCACCTGGGGCCAGAAGACGAACCTCCACGGCATCCCGACGGACTGCAACCAGAGGGACGAACGGATGGGCTGGATGGGGGACGCCCAGGGCACGGCCGAGGAGGCCATGATGAATTTCGACATGGCCGCCTTCTATACGAATTTCATCCGCGACATCCGCGACGTCCAGGACGAGAAGGGGACGATCACCGACACCGTCCCCCACATCTGGGGCAGCCGGCCGGCCGATCCGGCTTGGGGAACGGCCTATCCGCTGCTCTGCTGGTACATGTACCAGTATTACGGAGACCGGCGGATTCTCGAAGAGCAGTTCGACGGTTTGAAGAAATACGTCGAATTCCTTCGGTCCGAAGCCAAGGACGGCATCCTCAGGCTGAGCCACTACGGCGACTGGGTCGCGATCGACAAGACGCCGAGCGCACTCGTCTCGACGTTCTATTATTATTACGACGCCAGGATCCTGGCCGACGCGGCGGTAGTGCTCGGGCGCGATGCGGATGCCAAAGCCTACGGCCGTCTCTGCGAAGAGATCAAGGCGGCGTTCCACAGGGAATTCTATGACGCCAAAACCGGCAATTACGGCAGCGGCTCGCAGACCTCCAACACCCTGGCCCTTTTCCTGGACCTCGCGCCCGAGGCCGGGCGGGGCTCAGCCTGGGGAAACCTCTTCGACAACCTGGCCTACAAGAACAATTCCCATCTGACGACCGGCATCATCGGCACCAAATACATCATGGAGGTCCTGACCCGCTTCGACAATTCCGATCTGGCCTATGACATCGCGGCCCAAACCACGTATCCGAGCTGGGGCTATATGATCGAAAACGGCGCTACGACGCTCTGGGAGCTGTGGCAGCGGCGCGAGGGACCGTCGATGAATTCCCACAACCATCCGATGTTCGGGAGCGTCGGCAGCTGGTTATACAAGGCCCTGGCCGGCATCAATCCGGACGAAAGGTCCGTCGGCTTCGCGAAGGTCCGCATCGAGCCGCAGCCGGTCCGCGACCTGGCCTATGCCTCGGGTTCGGTGGACACGCTGCGGGGAAGGGTCCTCTCGTCCTGGCGAAAGACGGACGCGGGTCTGGTCCTCGAACTCATCGTCCCCTTCGGCAGCGAGGCGGAGGTCCGCCTTCCGAAGCTCAACCGCCGGAACATCGTACTCACGGAGGGAGGCACGGCCGTTTGGACGAAGAACAGGTTCGTCCCGGCCGCCGCCGGAGTCCTGGACGTTCAGGAGCCCAAGGACGGCTCGATTCTGGTCGTCAAAGCCGGTTCGGGCCGTTATGTCTTCGAGCTAGCCGGAGATTAAGGCGGCTTAGTCGATCACGATCTCATCGGTAAAGATCCAGGCCTTGCCGCCGGCGCCTTTGTGCCAGGGGGGACAAGCCCGGACGCTTCGCGCCGTGACCCGGAGATAGCGGACGGGCCGCGGCTCGAACGCACAGGCGAAGCGCTCAATCACGACGCCCGGCTTCTTCGGGTCCGTTTGCCGGGCTGCCCTCCCGAAGCTGACGAACTCCGAACCTTCGCCCGCGGCCTGAAATTCGACGGCCTCCGGAACCCAGATCCAGGCGTTGATGTCCTGGAGAAAATCGAGACGGGCCGAACGGACCTCGACGGCCCGGCCGAGGTCGACGACGGCGTCCATGTCCTCGCCTTCGAAACCGAGCCAGTTGCAGTGATAGTCGGACGTCCCTTTCAGGCCGTCGGTCAGGGCTTGCGGGCCGCCGACCTGATATTTTTCGCTCCAGGAAGAAGCCAGCCGGACGGGCTTGTTCAGGCCGGCGTGGGCGAGCATGCCGTGGGCGAAAAAATCCGTCATATCGGCTTGGTATGCCGCCGGCGTCGTCCCCCCTTCGTCCAACTGGCGAAACTCGAGCCGGTCCGCCCAAGAGACGAAGGCTCGCAGCCGGGCTTCCATGGCCGGATCGGCAAAGCGGCTTTTGCGGCCGTTGAGAAAGAGCGAATAGCCGGGAGCGGCGTTGCGCTTGGAGATCTCGAGGATGGCGAACTCGAGGGGGAGCCGGGCCCGCTTGACCCGGGCCTCGAGGACGGGATCGCCGGATACGGCCGCCTCGGCCTTGGTCAAGAGCTTCTCGTATTTCGCGAGGAGCCTGGGCGTGAGATAGGTCCTGAACCCGTCCCACGGGAATCCGTAAATGCCCAGGTCGCCGCCGGACTCGTCCAGCGCATCGTGCATGAGGCGGATGTAGGCGCGGATCGGCTTCGCCGCCGGCCCGTAGAATCCCCTCAAGAAGTCTTCCGTGAGGGCCTCGACATCCGCGTCCGGGTTCCAGAGGAGTTTCGCGATCAAATAGGTCCGCAGCTCGTCGAATTCGCTCCGGGCCCGGGAACTGCCCTGCTGGAACATCAGGCGCACGGCATTGTCCTTGAAGAATCGGATATTGGGCTGGAGCACACGCAGGTTGGGAAAGGGATCGCAGTAATTTCGGAATTGAACCACGTAGTCCCAGAGAAAAATGTTGCCGGTGAGGCGGCCCCAGTCCCGAAGGTCCTTGGCGAACGAGGCGTTCTGTGGGTCGGTCGAGATCGGGCGGCTGCGGTTGCACTCGATCGTGCAGAGCATGATGTTGACGTTCGGCTCCGGCCGGATCCCCGTCGGGGCCTGCCGGGAGTACTGGTAGGCCAGCGTCGAGATGACCTTGTCCGGGAATTCACGGGCGACGCGGTTGACGAAGTCCAGGATCGTCCCGGACGGCCCGCCGTAGCGCTCGTCCATGGCCCGGCAGGCCGGGCATTGGCAGGGGCTGAAGGTATCGTTCTGGGAAACCGACCAGTACCGGGCTTCGGGCTTGGCCTTCATCCTTTCCCTAAGTCCGGCGACGACAATCGCGAAGACGTCCGGATTCGTCAAGCAGATCTGAGCGTCGGGGATGCGCACGCCGTTGTGCTCGCTGAAATACTCGGGGTGGTCCTTGAAATGGGTTTCCGGCGGAACGAGAACCCGGAAGGTGTGCACGAAGAGGCCCCACGCCGCTTGTCGGCGGCTCTGGTTGTCGAGCTTGTGCCAGTCGGCGTAGCCGTCGTCGGAGGCTTCGGGCATGAGGGCTTCACGGTAGGAAAAATATGGAATTTCGGTCCTGTCGATGGGGCCGATCGCGACGACGGGCAGCTTCGGAATGACGAAGGCGTCCCGGCCGTATCTCCGGCATCCCAGCGGGTCCTCGAGGAACGCGTAGACGCCGTACAGCGAACCTTTGTCCTTGCCCCCGGCGACGACCAGCTTCGCGCCGACCGTTCGGATGAGGAAGCCGTCGTCGCCGAGCGCTTCGAGAGCGGGCCCGAGATTCGAAGCTTCGAGGCGAGCGCTCGGGCCGATGAGGATTTCCTTGTCCCGGGCCGGGGTCTCGTCCGTGACGACGGGAAGAGCGGCACCGCTGATTCTCTCGACGTAATGACGGAGTTCTTCGGCCGCTTTTCTTACGGCGGCCCCGGCGTCCCGAGCGACCACGATCCGGTAATCGGTCCTGCCGCCCGAAGCGAGGACCAGAGTCCGATGCCGTGCCGCGCCGAACGGAAGGCAGGCCGCCGCGACGAGAATCCAGGCGCAGGGACGAAGGGATCGGTCGGACACCCGCATGCGTTCTCGGCCTACTATACCGGGTCCCGGCGACTCCGTCAATTGTGATATAATCTCGAGGATGATCGCGAAAGAAACGGAAGCTCTCATCGCCGCCGCGCTCAAGGAAGACATGCCCGCCGGCGACATCACCACGGACCACCTGATCGGCCGTCGGACGCTCGGCCGGGCTTTGCTGGTCGCCAAGCAGGCCGGCGTGCTGGCCGGGATCGACGTCGCCCGGCGCGTGTTCCAGAAGATCGACGCGCGGACGTCCTTCAACCGCTATTTTAAGGACGGCCAGGCGTTCCGGAACGGCGACATCCTGGCCGAGGTCGAGGGCCGGGCCGCCGTTCTGCTGAAAGCGGAGAGGACGGCCCTCAACTTTCTCCAGAGGATGTCCGGGATCGCGACGGAGACGCGGAAATACGTCGATGCCGTGGCCGGGACGAAGGCCAGGATTCTCGACACCCGGAAGACCACGCCCGGCCTCCGGTCGCTCGAGAAATACGCCGTCCGGATGGGCGGCGGGGAGAACCATCGCTTCAACCTTTCGGCCATGGCCTTGATCAAGGACAATCATCTGATGATGGCCGGGAACATCGTCGCGGCCGTCCGGCGGCTTCGGGCGAAAGTCCCTCGCGGCGTCCTGATCGAGGTCGAAGTCACGTCGATCGCGCAGGCCAAGGCCGCTCTGGCCGGCGGCGCGGACTGGATCATGCTCGACAACATGGCCCCCGCCGAAATGAAAAAGGTCGTCGGCCTGGTAGCGGGCCGGGCAAAGGTCGAGGCGTCGGGAAACGTCAGCCTGGCCACGGTCCGCGGCGTCGCCGCCGCCGGCGTCGATTATGTCTCGGTGGGCAAGCTCACCCATTCCTTCGATTCCGTGGACCTCAGCCTCGAATTCCTGGGTGCGCTGCCCCGCGACATCGACAGAATGCGGCCTGAAAAAAACCGAGGGACAGAGCCATGAAGAACGATCCCCGCCATCGGACGGATGTCCTGGTCATTGGCTGCGGCATCGGCGGAGCCAGCGCGGCTCTGGAAGCGGCGAAGCATGGATTGCGCGTGGCCGTCGTCGCGAAGAGCCCCGGCCTCGAGGGGGCGAACACCTATTGGGCCCAGGGAGGCATCGTCTCGATCGGCCCGGACGACGACCCGAAGCTCCTCGAGGAGGATATCGTCAAGGCCGGCGACGGCATCAACAATCCCGAAGCGGTGAAGATCCTGGCCTCCGAAAGCCGGCCCCTCGTCGAGAAGATCCTCATCGGCGAGCTCAAGATCGCCTTCACCCGAAGCGCACCGGAAAAGCTCGACTACGCCCAGGAGGCCGGCCATTCCCGGAGGCGCATCCTTCACATCAAGGACACGACGGGGAAGACGATCGAGGAGAAATTCGTCGCGGCTCTGGCGGCGCACGCGAACATCACCCTCTTGAACGAATACACGGCGGTCGACCTTTTGACGGTTCCCCATCATTCGAAGGAGGCGATCACGTATTATCAGGAGCCGAGGTGCATCGGCGCCTATATCCTCAACAACCGGACGAACAGAGTCGAGACGTTCTTCGCCAACGTGACCGTGCTGGCCACCGGCGGCTGCGGGGCCGTCTATCTCCACACCTCCAATCCCCAGGACGCGATCGGAGCCGGATACGCCATGGCCCACCGCGCCGGCGCCCGGATCGTCAACATGGAATACATCCAGTTCCACCCCACGTCCCTCTTCCACCGGGACGCGGACAGCTTCCTGATCTCCGAAACGGTGCGGGGGGAAGGAGCCCGCCTCAAGACCCGCCAGGGCCGGACGTTCATGGAAAGGTACAGCGAGAAAAGGGACCTCGCTCCCCGCGACGAGGTGGCCCGGGCGATCTACGAGGAGATGATCAACGGCAATTCCGACTATGTCCTCCTCGACCTGGCCGGCTATGCGAAGGTGGATATCAAGAAGCGCTTTCCCAATATCTATAAGACCTGCTTGACATACGGCGTCGACATCACCCGGGAGCCCATCCCCGTCGTCCCCGCGGCGCATTATTCGTGCGGCGGCGTGCTGGTCGACGGCTGGGGCGTAACGTCGCTGGCCGGCCTCTATGCGGTCGGCGAGGTGTCGTGCACCGGGCTTCACGGGGCCAACCGGCTAGCCTCGACGTCCCTGCTCGAGGGCCTCGTCTGGGGCACGCGGGCGGGCCGGCACATCGCCGAGCGCTTCGACCCGGCGGTCCGCTATCAGGAATCGAAGATCCACAAATGGTATTATCCCACCGTCGAAGAGGCCATCGACCCGGCCTTGATCAACCAGGACTGGCTGACCATCCGGACGACGATGTGGAACTACGCGGGGATCATCCGGACGCATAAACGGCTGGAGCGGGCTAAGGCCGACCTCGAATACCTCCGGCACAGGATCGAGAAGTTCTACCAGGAAGCGGGCATGGACCCCAAAGTCGTCGGACTCAAGCACGGCATCCAGGTGGCCCTGATGATCACCCACGCCGCCCTGGCCAACCCCGTCAGCCTGGGCGCGCACTTCATCAAGGAATGAGCGTCAAAAAGAGATCTTGATTCCGGCCGAGGCCGATATCCCGCTGATGTCGAGCGTTCCCTTACGGACGTTCTCGTAGGCCGCGTCGGACGGTTCGGCGACGGAAAATTCGGCTTGTCGATAGGTCCCCGTGGCGTCCGTCTTGTTGTAGGCCCAGAAGAGAGCGTCGGTGCCCTCCGACCGCCGGCTCCCGAGGAACCAGCTCTCTTCGACCGTCCAATCCCCCTTGACGTATTTCGATTTGGCCACCCGGCCTTCGGATTGAAGGACGAGGGCGGCGTGGGGGAAGAGACGAAGCTCCAGGGCGATCCCCAGCTGAAGCCCGAAGATCGCCTCCTGAGCGGAGAAGGTTTTTCGCACGTCGTAGCCGAAAAAGCTCGAGGTCGCGCGGCTTTCGCAGCGAAACCGCATCAGGTACGCTCCGGCCCCCGCGAACACGTCGAGGTCAAGCGCCTTTCCCAGCGGCCGCAGGTAGTGCATGTTGATCGTGATGGGGATGAGGGTCAGCCGGGGAGCGAAGCTCTCCGTCCCGGAATATGTCCACCAGGAATAGCCGAACACGTTGTCGGCCGAGGCTTGGATTACGCCGGCGCCGACGCCCAGGCTGAGCATTTCGTCCAGGGGGACGATGACCTCGGCGGCGCCGCTCGTTCCGAACGTCAGCGACCCGGGGGAGCCCGTGACGTTTTCGTAACTGGCCTTGAGAGATTCGTACGTGCCGCGGACGCCGGCGGTGTAATCGTTTCCGAAGAGGAAGACCGCTCCTCCGGTCAGCTTGACCGATACGGCCGGAAAGGCGGCGGCGGCGGAGAGGACGACGGCGCAAACGAGGGCTCCGAACTTTCTCATGGGCGTTCCTTTCGAGATGCCCAGTTTATCAAGTTGCGGCCTTTTTATCCAGCCGCGCGGCGGGCTCCGGCCTGAGGGAGAGGGGAGAGCCGCTCGGCCGTCAGTTGACATTTCGGCCGATAAAGATAAAATAAATTGTTTTATCAGAAGCATTTAAAAGGAAGAGGCAAAGACCCTCATGGCCACGCCCACAGACTACAAAAACACGCTGAACCTGCCGCAGACCGAATTCTCGATGAAAGCCAAGCTCGTCCAGAAGGAACCGGAGATGCTCAAGAAATGGGCGGCGACCGGCCTCTACGGCAAGATCCTAGCCAAGCGCCGCGGCAGCCCGACGTTCGTCCTCCACGACGGCCCTCCCTACGCCAACGGCAACATCCACCTGGGCACGGCCATGAACAAGATCCTCAAGGATTTCATCGTCAAATCGCGGACGATGCAGGGCTATCTCGCGGCTTACCTCCCCGGCTGGGACTGCCACGGCCTGCCCATCGAAATCCATGTCGACAAGCTCCTCGGGGAAAAGAAGAGGGAGATGTCGATCACCGAGATCCGGGAAGAGTGCCGGCGCTATGCCCTGAAGTACATCGACATCCAGAAGGCAGAGTTCATGCGCCTGGGGGTTCTCGGAGAATGGGATGCTCCGTACCTGACGATGAATCCGGCCTATGAAGCGGAGGTCCTTCGCCATCTGGCCGCCTTTTTCGCCTCCGGAAACGTCTTCAAAGGAAAGCGCCCCGTCCACTGGTGCCCGACCTGCAAGACCGCCCTTGCCGAAGCCGAGATCGTCTACAAGGACAAGACGTCGCCCTCGATCTACGTCAAGTTTCCCCTGGCCGCCAACCTCTCGGCGAAGCATCCGGGATTGAAAGGGAAAAAGGCCTCGGTCATCATCTGGACGACGACCCCCTGGACCCTGCCCGCCAATCTGGCCATCGCCTTCCATCCGGACTATGAATACGCGGCGTTTGAAGCGGGGGAGGAAGCCTATATCGTCGCCAAGCGGCTCGTTCCGGTCATCGCCGGACTCCTCGGCCTGCCCGACCCGAAGATTTTGGCCACGATCCCGGGCCGGGAGCTCGAACGGCTGACGGCACGCCATCCCTGGATCGAGCGCGATTCGCTGTTCGTTCTGGCCGACTACGTGACGCTCGAAGACGGTACGGGCTGCGTCCATACCGCCCCCGGCCACGGCTACGAGGACTATCTCACGGGCATCGCCTACGGCCTCGATATCTACACTCCGGTGGACGAGGAAGGCCGATTCACGCCCGACGTAGCCCGCTATGCGGGTCTGAACGTCTTCAAGGCCAACACGATCATCAACGAGGACATGCGGCGCGACGGGACCCTCCTCAAGGAGGTCGAGATCAGCCATTCCTATCCGCACTGCTGGCGCTGCAAGAACCCCGTCATTTTCCGGGCGACGGCCCAGTGGTTCATCTCCATGGACAAGGCCGGCCTGCGGAAACGGTCCCTGGCCGAGATCAAGCACGTCCGCTGGATCCCCTCGTGGGCCGAGGACCGCATTGCCGGGATGATGGAAAACCGGCCCGACTGGTGCATCTCGCGCCAGCGGACCTGGGGCGTGCCCATCCCCGCTTTTGCCTGCCGGGACTGCGGGGAGATCCTGGCCGACGAAACGACCACGCTCCACGTGGCCGGCGTTTTCGAATCCGAGGGATCGAACGCCTGGTTCACCCGGAGCGCGGAGGAGCTGGCCCCGGCCGGAGCCCGGTGCCGCGCGTGCGGCTCCTCCCGTCTGGCCAAGGAGAACAACATCCTGGATGTCTGGTTCGAATCCGGCGCCAGTCATAACGTCCTGGGCAAGCGTCCGGACCTTCCCTGGCCGTCCGACGTCTATATCGAGGGCCACGACCAGCATCGCGGCTGGTTCAACAGCTCGCTCGTCGTCGGCGTCGCGGCCAAGGGCGCTTCGCCCTACAAGACCTGCATCACGCACGGCTTCGTCCTCGACGAAAAAGGGAGAGCCATGTCCAAATCGGCGGGAAACGCCGTCGAGCCCGATGAGGTCATCGCCCAGAACGGCGCCGAGATTCTCCGGCTCTGGGTGGCCATGCTCAATTACAAGGAGGACGCGCCCTTCGGCAGGGAGATCCTGCAGCGGCTGGTCGAAGCCTACCGCAAGATCCGCAACACATGGCGCTTTCTCCTCGGCAACCTCTCCGATTTCGACCCCGACCGGGACGCCGTTCCGGCAGCCGACATGGAGCCCTTCGACCTATGGGCCCTCGAGAAGAGCGCCGAGGTCGGGAAGAAAGCCCTCCAAGGCTACGATGCCTACGAATATCATACGGTCTTCCACGCGGTCTATAACTTTTTCACCGTAGACTTGAGCTCCTTCTATCTCGATATCCTGAAGGACCGCCTCTATTGTTCGAGCCGAACGGAACGGCTCCGCCGCTCCGCCCAGACGGCCCTCTTCCGCATCCTGAAGGACACCCTGATCCTGATGGCGCCGATCCTGCCTTTCACGACCGAAGAGGCGTGGGAGGTCATGCCCGGTTTCAAGGGCAAGGAGGAATCGGTCCATCTCGAACGGTTCCCCGTCTTCGCGGAGGCATGGCTCGCGCCCGAGGCCGTGAAGGACTGGGGCGAACTCGGCGGCCTGCGGGAGAGGGTCCTGAAAGAGCTCGAATCCGCCAGGGAGAAGAAGCTCATCGGGAACTCGCTCGAAGCCCAGGTCCGTCTGGCCGTACCGGCGGCCCTGGCGGCGCTCGTTTCTAAATACCGCGACGACCTGTGCTCCCTGTTCATCGTTTCGGACGTCGCCGTCGAGCCAAGCGGAGGCGACATGCTCGGGGTCACGGTCGAACCCGCGCCCGGCCGGAAGTGTCAGAGGTGCTGGAACTATTCGGCGGCCGTCGGGATCAGCCCGGCCCATCCCGACCTGTGTCCGCGGTGCGAAACCGTCGTCGGCGGGCGGCCGGCATGAGCATGAAGCGCCAGGCGCCCTATCTGGCCCTGATCGCTGGCCTGGCCTTGGCCGACCAGATCACGAAGGCCGTCGTGGTGAAATCCGTTCCCGTTTACGGCTCGATTTCCGTCATCCCCGGCTTCTTCGCCATCTCCCGCGTCCACAACCGGGGGGCGATATTCGGGATGTTCAACGGCTCCGGCCATAAACTGATCACGGTCCTTCTGGCTGCGGCCATGATCACGGCCATGGGTTTCGTCGTCGCCTATTTCATCAGGACACCCTCGTCGCAGAAGGGGATGCGCTTCGCCTTGTCCCTGGTCATGGCCGGAGCCTTGGGCAATTTCATCGATCGGTTGTTTCGCGGCTATGTTATCGATTTCCTGGAGATTCACGTCAAGACGTTCTATTGGCCGACGTTCAATGTCGCTGATTCCTGCATATCGGTCGGCGCCGTCCTGCTCGTCTTCATCGTCCTTGCGAGGAGGTCCTGATGCATCCTGTTCTCTTCAAGCTCGGCCCGCTGACCCTCCATTCGTACGGCTTCTTCATGGCCCTCGGCGTCGGGCTGGCGCTCTGGTTCATCTTCCGCCAGGCGAAACGCCAAGGACTCGACGCGCCCCGGCTTCTCGACGCCGCCTTTTATATCATGCTCGTCTCGCTCGTGGGGGCCAAGCTCATCCTCCTCGTCGGGAACCTCTCCTATTACCTCAAGAATCCCAAGGAGCTCTTCTGGGTCGCCCGCTCGGGCGGAGTCTTCCAGGGCGGCCTGGCCTTCGGCATCCTGTTCGCTTTGTGGTATTTCCGGCGCAGGCGCATCCCGACCTGGAAAGTCGCCGATATCGTCGCCCCCGCCCTCGCTTTGGGCCACGGATTTGGCCGGATCGGCTGTTTCATGGCCGGCTGCTGCTACGGGAAGGACTGCGCCCTGCCCTGGGCGGCCACGTTTCACGACGAATACGCCCACAGCCTGACCGGCATTCCCCTCAACCAGGCTCTCCATCCCGTCCAGCTCTATGAATCCGGGCTGAACTTCCTGAACGCGCTCTTCCTCTATTTCGTGCTGCGCAAAAAGACGTTCGACGGCCAGGTCTTTCCGCTTTACATCGTCGCCTACTCGATCATCCGCTATTTCACGGAATTCTTCCGGGGCGACCACCCGGCTTCGGCCTATCTCTTCAAGGGATCGTCGGCCGTCCTGAGCGTTTCCTATTCCCAATTCTTTTGCGTCCTCGGCCTCGCGGCGGGCCTTGTGCTCTACTTGATCTTCAAAAAGCGGCATCGTGCCTAGAGTGGAGATCTCGGCCGCGCCGGGATCGGGAACCGGCGAACGGCTCGACGTCTTCCTCTCCCGAAACTTTCAAGAGTTCACCCGCTCCGAGTTCCAGAGGCTCGTCGATCTCGGCCGTGTCTCCGTCAACGGCGCTCGGAAAAAGCCGGGCTATCGGCTCAGGCCCGGCGACCGCGTCGAGGTCGACCTGCCCCAACGCGAAACGGCCGGCGTCTCCGCCGAAAATATCCCCCTCCGGATTTTATACGAGGACGCGGACATTATCGTCATCGACAAGGCGGCGGGCATGATCGTCCATCCCGGCGCAGGGGCGCGGACGGGGACCCTCGTCAACGCCCTCCTCCATCATTTTCCCGAGGTCCGAGGGATCGGGCCCGAAGAACGCCCCGGGATCGTCCACCGTCTGGACAAGGAGACCTCGGGAGTCATGGTGGTCGCCAGGAGCCTCGCTGCCTACGGCGAGCTCCTGCGGCAGTTCAAGGCGAGGGAAGTTGCGAAGGTCTATCTGGCCCTCGTCCGGGGCCGCATGCCGTCGCCCGCGGGGCGGTTCGACCGGCCGATCGGGCGCCACGTCAAAGACGGCCAGCGCATGTCGGTCCGGACGCGCAAGCCGCGGACCGCGATCACGGATTATGAGGTCCGGGCCGTTTTCCGAGATTTCAGCCTTCTCGAGGTCCAGCCGCTCACCGGGCGGACGCACCAGATCCGCGTCCATCTGGCCGAGGCCGGACATCCCGTGGCCGGGGACCGGCGCTACGGATCGGGCCGGCCGGCCAAAATCCGCTTGGCGCGGCTCTTCCTCCATGCCCATCGCCTGGCCTTCCGCCATCCCGTTTCGGGCCGGCCGCTCGCGTTTCTTTCGCCTCTCCCGAACGAACTCGCATCTGCCTTAAAATCCGTTGAATAGCACCCTCGACCTGGTGTAAAATAGCGCTTCATACGTTCGCGGCGCCAAACCCCGATTTTCGAAACGGGGAAAGAGCGCCGCTCAGTATTAAGCCTCCAAATACCCCGGGCTTTAGCCCGGGGATGGCTTTATTTTTTGAATACGGGAGATTCCATCATGAAGGACTATGCGGCCGAACGGATCAGGAACATCGCCCTCGTCGGGCACGGCGGATCCGGAAAGACATCGCTCACCGCGGCGCTGCTCTTCGATACGGGAGTGACCAGCCGGTTGACCCGGGTGGACAAGGGCAACACGGTGACCGACTTCGAACCCGAGGAGATAGAGCGGAAGATCTCGATCAGCTCGGCCATGGCCTTCGTCGAATGGAAGGACCACAAGATCAATATCGTCGATACCCCCGGCTACAGCAATTTCCTCTGGGACACCAAGGCCAGCCTGCGGGCCGTGGACGCGGCGGCCGTTCTGGTCGACAGCGTCGCCGGCGTCGAGGTCGGGACGGAAAAAGTCTGGGAGATGCTCGAGGAGTTCGGCCTGCCGCGGATCCTCGTCGTCAACAAAATGGACCGCGAGAACGCCCATTTCGGACGGGCCGTCGAGAGCCTCCAGCAGTTCTTCGGCCGGCAGGCCGTGCCTCTCCAGATCCCCATCGGCGAGGAGCGGAACTTCCGCGGCGTCGTCGACCTGATCGGGCAAAAAGCTTTCATTTTCGAAAAGGACGAAAGCGGGAAATTCACGGAAGAGGCCGTGCCCGCCGAGCTCAAGGCCGACGTCGAAAAGCGGTACAGGGAGCTCGTCGAAATGGTCGCCGAGAACGACGAGAAGCTCATGGAAAAATACCTGGAAAAGGGGGAGCTGGCCGTCGACGAGGTCCGGAGCGGACTGAAGAAAGGCCTTCTCCAGCACCAGCTCTTTCCCATTTTCGCCGTCTCGGCGTTCCAGAATATCGGCGCCCAAACGCTGCTCGACGGCATCATCTCCTACGTTCCCTCGCCTCTCGAGCGGGGCGAGGTCGCGGCCTTGGTCGGAGGCCAGGACGGCCGCCTCCAGCCGGCCGGCGACGCTCCCTTCGCCGCTTTGGTCTTCAAGACGGTCTCCGACCCCTACACCGGCCGGATCTCGATGATGCGGGTCTTCTCCGGCAAGGCCAATCCCGACGCCACCGTGACGAACCCGAGCAAGGAAACCGATGAAAAGCTGAGCGGCCTGTTTTTCCTCCAGGGCAAGGAGCAGACTCCGGCCGGCCAGGCCAAAGCCGGAGACCTTGTCGCCACGGCTAAGCTGAAGGTTACGGCCACGGGCGACACGCTCTCGGCCAAGGGCTCGGGCATCGAGATCCCGCGGATCAAGTTCGCCGAGCCGTCGATCTCGTTCGCCATCGAGCCCAAATCGAGGGCCGACGAGGACCGCATCTCCCAGGCGTCCCACCGCCTGATGGAAGAGGACCCGACGCTCAGCTTCGAGCGCGACGGCGACACGAGCCAGCTCCTCATTTCGGGCAACGGCGAGCTCCATGTCCGGATCGTCACCGAGAAGCTCAAAAAGCGCTATAACGTCGACGTCGAGCTCAAACCCCCCAAGATCTCCTACAAGGAGACGATCAAGGGCCGGGCGGACGTCCAAGGCCGGCACAAGAAACAGACCGGAGGCCGAGGCCAGTTCGGCGACGTCTGGATCAAGATGGAGCCGCTGCCCCGGGGCAAGGACTTCGAGTTCGAGGACAAGATCTTCGGCGGCGCCATCCCGCGCAACTTCATCCCGTCCGTCCAGAAAGGGATGGAAGAGGCCAAGAAAAAAGGCGTCCTAGCCGGCTACCCGGTCGTCGATTTCAAGGTTGTCCTCTACGACGGGTCGTACCACGAGGTGGACTCTTCGGACATCGCCTTCAAGATCGCCGCACACAAGGCCTTCAAGCTGGCCATGCAGGCCGCCAAGCCGACCATCCTGGAGCCGGTCATGAACGTCGAGGTCTATACGCCCGAAGCCTACATGGGCGACATCATGGGCAATCTCAACGGCCGGCGCGGGAAGGTGCAGGGCATGGAACAGAAGGGCAATATGCGCATCCTGAAAGCCGTGGTGCCCATGTCGGAGATGCTCGATTTCGAGCCGTCCCTGACCTCCATCACCGGCGGCCGGGGCTCGTTCCTCATGGAGTTTTCCCACTACGAGGAGGTGCCCTCGCATCTCCAGCAGAAGATCATCGCCGAAGCCGTCAAAGACGGCCGGGTCAAGGCGGAAGAAGAAGAATAAGGCCCCGAGGCCCTCACGGCTGCGGGCAGGCCTGCCAGTCGATCGGGCCGAAATAGACCTCGATCTCTTTCAAAAGATCCTTGATCTTCGCTTTGAGGATGATCAGGTCCTGCATCTCCCCGGATTGGTCCTTGACGTAGCTGGGGAGGACGGATTGATCGTGAAATCCCATCTTGCGGGCGTGGGCGATGGCGGCGTCCTGCGGCTTCATCATCCAGACGACGACGGTATCGACCTCTTTGCGGAGGGCGAGGCAATAGATTTCCCGCATCATGATCATGCCCAGGCCGCGGCGCTGGAAGGGGCGGGCGACGATGACCCGGATCTCCCCCTGGTGACGGCGCCATTCTTCGAAGGGGAGCTCGAGAGCGGCTTCGGCGATGATCTCGCCGCCTTGGAGGGCGACGAGCCGGTGGTGATAGCCGAATTCCATCAGCCGGAGCCTCTGTTCGACGGTTTTCCTGTTGGTCACGTCGATGCGGAGATATTTTCGGTCTTCGAACGGGAGGTCGAGAAAAAATTTCGCCAAGAGGTCGAGGTCGTTCTGAACCAGCGGCCGGATCGTGACCTCGGCCCCATCCTTGAGCTTCTCGGTTTTCGGCATGCGGCCCTCCTCTCTTCCTTCCTTGCTCAAACTATAGGTTTGGCCGGAGGAATTGTCAAGCCGCGCCCGGCCGCGCCGCAAAACCCATCCTAAGCCGGCGGGCCCCCGGGGCTGCTCCAAAAATTGACTTGGCCGAAGGGCGCGGATATCATACCCGGGACGGCGAACGATGATCGGAGGCGAAATGCGAAAGACGCGGAAACGCTCTTGGATGACGGTTGTCGGGATCCTTTTCTTCCTGGGCGGAGTTCTCGGCGCCCAGGACGCGCCCGAGGACAAGACGCTCCGGCTGAAAATCGGCGATCCGCGCTTTAAAGACAAGGTCCTCACGGCCGCCCCGGGCGAGCTCACCGCGGCCGAAACGGGCAAGCCCGTGTCCTTCGCCCGAATGATCCAGGAAATGAAGGGCGCGCCCCTCGTCTATGTCGGGGAAACGCACAACTCGCTTCCCATGCACGACCTCCAGCTCAGGATCATCCAGGCCCTTTACGAGCAGGACCGGGCGCTGGCCATCGGCCTGGAGATGTTCCCCTCGACGGCGCAGGACGTCCTGACGAAATGGAGCCTGGGTTTCATGTCCGAGGACGACTTTGTCCGCGAAGCGCAATGGTACGTCAACTGGAACTTCAACTTCGCATATTATCGGAAGATCTTTCTCTTCGCCAAGGAAAACAAGATCCCTGTTTATGCCCTCAACGCGCCCAAGGACATCATCACGAAAATCCGGATGCAAGGCTGGGATGCGCTCAAGGACGAGGAGAAAAGCCTCGTCCCGAAGCCCGACCTGACCCATCCCGAACACCGCCAGCTCATCCGGTCGATCTTCGAGAGCTCCGACCTCCCGCCGCAAATGAAGGGAGCGGGCCTCGACATGATGTTCGAAGGCCTCTACAGAGCCCAAGCCGCCTGGGATCACGTCATGGCCGCCAACGCCGTGAAAGCGGTCCAAAAAGAGCGCAAAAAGCTGGTCGTCCTGGCCGGCTCCGGCCACTTGATCTACAACCTGGGCATCAGCCTCCGGGCCTTCGAAGCGGCCAAGCTCTCGGCGAAGACCGTGATCAGCGTCTTCGTCGGAAAAGGAAAGCCCTCCGCCGAGGTCTCCCGGAGCCTCGGAGATTTTCTATACGGAGTCCAGGAGGAGGAGAGGCCGGCTTGCCCCTCGGTCGGGCTCAGCTTCAAAAAATTCAAGGGGATCGACAATCTCGTGATCGATGCGAAGCCGATCGACGGGGTCGCCCGCGGCCGGGATTTCGAGAAAGGCGATATCGTCCTGTCCGTCGACGGAAAGGCCGCGACCGACATCAACGAGCTTCGGACGTATCTGGCCCGGTTCACCTGGGACGACGAGGTGAAATTCCGGATTCTGCGGGCGGCCCAGGAAAAAGACGTCGTCCTGAAATTCCAGGAGCTTCCGGCCGCGCCCGAGGTCAAGAAATAAGCGGAACGACGGGAGAGGGTATGCCGCGGTTCGCGGTCTTCGACGAAATCAAAGGGAGGCAGGAATGAACACGCACGCCGTTCGTCTGGGAGGAGCGCTTCTCGCTCTGACGGTTAGCCTGACGCCGGGCGGATGGCCGGCCCAAGCCTTGAAGACGCCGGCCGAAGAGGTCCGGTATGCGCAGTACAGCCAGCATGAGGAGGTCGCCCGGTTCCTCAGCGCGCTGGAGTCGCAGGCTAAGGAAGTCAAGGTTCAGGTCGTCGGAAAGACCAGAGACGTCAAGGGCTTTCCGGAGAAGGATATCTGGCTCTGCCTGGTGACCGAAGAGGGCGCATCGTCGCCCGCGAACCTCAACCGGAACAAGCTGACGTTGATGCTGACGGCCGCCCAGCACGGCAACGAGCAATCGGCCAAAGAAGCGGCACTCTGGCTACTCCGTGACATCGCCCTCGGCGAGCTCAAGCCTCTTCTCAAGACGATGAACTTTCTCTTCATACCCCAGACCAATCCCTTCGGGAATTGGAACGATGTCCGGGTGAACGAGATCGAGCTCGACATGAACCGGGACCATGTCAAGCTAGAGGCCGAAGGCGTCCAGGCCATCCACCGCGTCTTCCGAGCCTATATGCCGGAGGCGACTATCGACGTCCACGAAAAGGGCGATGATTATTACCGGGTCTCCATCGGCTGCGTGTCCAACCTCAACATCAGCCCCGCACTGCTCGACCTGTCGCGGACGAAGATCCTGCCCGAGGTCCGCCGGAACCTGGCCAAGCGGAACTATCCGTTCTTCGAATACCTGGTCACCGAGCCGCTGGGCGTGGATACCTCGGCCGGAGCCCGCGAGGCGGCGCCGTCCGCCGTCCGCGAGGAGATGAAGCGCTACAGCACGACCGACCTCAACGACGGCCGGAACAGCCCCGGCATCTATGAGACGTTGTCGTTCATCCAGGAAGGCGCGTCCCGACACGAGCTGGAGACTCTCCTAGACCGGACGCGCTGGCAGTATTACGGGATCCGGTTCTTCACCGAAGCGGTGGCCAGGAACAGCGGAGAGATCCTGGCCCTCGTCCGGAACCTGCGCCGGTCCCTAGCCGAGAAAGCGGGGACCTATTCCGAGCGGAACCTCGTCCATCTCCGGATGGATTACGTCCGGGATCCGCAGAATCCGGTCTTGAATTTGAAGCGGTTCGAACAGGCGGCCTCGGCCGTTCGGACGCTGGGTACGCTCAAGGCGGATAAAAAGGCCGGCGAAACGCTGACCTCCGCCGATATCACTCCGGTCCGGAATCAGGGCCAAGCCCGAGTCGCCGACTATCCGGTCAAGAATTGGTTCCCGAACGTCGAATCCAAGCTGGCCGTGCCGATGCCGCTGGGCTATGTCATTCCGGCGGGACACCAGGACGTCGTCGAGACGCTCCTTCGGCACGGCATCGCCGTTTCGACGCTGGCCCGGGACGCTTCCCTGGACGTCGAAGCCTATGCGGCCGTGGACGTCGTCCCCGCCGCGGAGGATTACCTGGCCCCGGAAAAGATCGAGGTCGAAAAAAAGGCGCTGTCGGCGGTCGTCAAAAAGGGGGATTTCTATGTCTCCTGCGCCCAGCCGGCGGCCCTGCTCATCCCGAATCTCCTGGAGCCCCAAGCGGAATACGGGCTCATCCGCTATTGGAAATTCAAGCTCGTTCCGGAGAGGGGAAACCTCTTCGCGTTCTACCGCCTCGTCAAGGCCCAGGACCTGCCTCTCAT
>Ga0208828_1000375_pt1 | contig 20371 bp, 15 predicted proteins | sample Kivu_160m_FD_185487 | JGI IMG/M metagenome (GOLD analysis project Ga0208828, IMG submission 185487) | Freshwater microbial communities from Lake Kivu, Western Province, Rwanda to study Microbial Dark Matter (Phase II) - Kivu_160m (SPAdes)... | ecosystem: Environmental > Aquatic > Freshwater >... | reverse complement strand
GTTCCCCCCGACCACCCGCGGAGCCGTTGTCCTTTTTCGGGGCCGCCCCTTTTTGGAGGGGCGGAAGGTGGGGTGAATACCAATGGTAAAAAAGTCTTGAAAAACGGCTCCGAAATGGCCCCCCCTCCGCTACGGGGTCACGAGGACGGCCATGCCGCCGTATGACACGCCAAGCCTTTCGAAGAGCGCCTTTTCGACGGCCAATCTTATTCACGTTCCGGCTGTTTCCGTCTGCGGATCAGGTCTTCCGCCGGCGTCGCCGCGTCGCGATGTCGACGGCGAGGTCTGACAGGGCGGGAAGGAAGAGGAAGGGCAGAAGGAGGCCCCAGAGAAAGCCCGTCCCGAAGCGGCCGGCCGGGCCGGTTTCCCAGAGGCGGAGGAACTGGGCGGCCGTGTCGACGGCGATCGGGATGGAGACAAGGACGATCGTCCGGACCTTCGGCGGGGCCGTGCTCCGGAACCCCCGCAGGAAAGGGTAGAGCCCGAGGCCGCCGAGGAATCCGGCGTAGATCCCGAAGCACCGGGCGCACACGGCCAGGGGGTGACCAAATAGCCAAAGGCAACGCTCCGGAATCTGGTGGCAGGTCGGGGAGAAACAGGCGTACAGGACGATCGAAAACCGGCGTCCGTGGGCCCAGAGCCAGGGGGCGGCCAGGATGGCGGCTGTCCAGAGGAGAGCGCCGAAGGCCGTCGCGGCGAAGAGGACGATGATCCGGGACCGGTCGGTCATGCGTTTCCTGAAAACCGGAGATGGAAGAGACCCGCTCCGAGGAGGAGGAAATTCAGCGTCAGAATGGAAGCCGTCATGAAGCCGGCGAAGAGATCGCGGCCCAGGAGGTCGAAGGCCGAAAGCCCGATGACGGCGAAATTGACGGCCAGGACGACCCGGACGATAGGCGGAAAGGAGCGAAAACGGGCGAAGACGAGGGCCACGGCGGGGAGCGAGGCGATGAAGGTGTAATCCCAGCCCAGGGGAGAGATGAGGGGGATGGCCAGGAGGAGGAGGCTGGCCTCGGCGGTCAGGCTCCCCGCCCGGCGGCGGCCGCGAAGGATGAAGGCCAGAACGGCGAAGGCGAGGACGAGGAGAATCCCTCCGTAGACGAGGCGGGAGACCTCGATATTCCGCGTCCATTTCATCAGGAAGGCGAGGATCGAGACGTTGTCTTGGGCGGAAAGAAGGCCGGGCGTCGATTTCGAGAGGGTCCCGATCCATTCCAGGTGGACCGACAGGCTGCCGGGAAAGCCGTAGAACATGGCCGGAGCGACCAAGGAGAGGGCGAGGATGAGGAGGCCCGGCCAGAGGGCGTTCCATTTTTTCTTGAGGAGAAAATAGGGAAGAAAAATCGCGGCGTAGGGTTTCATGGCCACGGCCGTTCCCCACAGGACGCCGGCCAGGGCGCTTTTTCTCCGGTTCCTCCGCTCTTCATCCCGGGCGAGGAGGAGGATCATCCCTAAAAGGATCGCCGTCAAGACGGCGTTGATCTGGCCGAGGTCGAGTTCCCGGAAGAAAAACCTCGCCAGGACGAGGGGCGGCAGGGCGGCGGCGGCCCGGAATCCGTCCGGCGGCGAAGGCCCGATGAGCCGGCGGGTCAGGACGATCATGACGGCCATCGCCCCCAGGACGACTCCGAACCAGACGCCCTTGGCCGCGGCCAGGGGCAGAAGGCTCAGAGGAAGGTAAAGGATGGCGCAGAAGGGCGAATACTTGAACTGGTAATGGCCGTCCTCGATTCGATAGAGCGTCTCGCCGTGGAGAAGCCGGTCGCCGGCCTTGTAGTTGACCGTGAAATCGACCATGTCCCGCTGGACGCGGAAGGCGAACGCCAGGACGGCGGCGAGGATGACACCGGCGGCGAGGCGGTTCCGCAAGCGGGGATCCATGGGCGGGTTCAGGCTACCCGAGGGCCGAGGATTTGTCAATTGACAGACGAAAAGCAAGATGTCAAAATACTCCTAGGCCGTATTCATCAATTGACCTTATGATCAGGAGGATTCATGAGATTATCATCAGTCCCTCCCTTAGCCCTGTGTCTGTCTCTGGCCGTCGGCGGTTCGGCGGTCATGGCCCAGGAGGACGCGGCGGCCAAGCTCCTCGCTCAGGCCGAGGAGGGCGTGATCTATATCGTCGCCTACGACAAGGATCAAAAGGAGATCGGAAAGGGATCGGCCGCCGTTTTGGCCGACAAGTTGGCCGTGACGAGCTATCATCTCGTCAGCGGGGCGGCGGCCGTAAGCGGCTTCAACGCCAAACAGAAGAAGGTCGATGTCGTGGGAATCGTCGCCGTGGACAAGAGCCTCGACCTGGCCCTCCTCCAGATCGGCGGAAAGCCGAAGCCGATTCCCGCCGGCGGGGCGGACGCGATCGCCCCGGCGAAGACGATCTACGGGTTGGGGGCCAACGAATCCGGGGAGATCATCATTTCCGAAGGCACGGTCCGGAATCAGTTCGAGGCCGTTCCCGGAATCCAAGTCGCCGACACGTCCCTGGCCGTGCCCGAGACGTTCAGCGGGGCCGCCGTCCTCGACCCGGCCGGCAAGCTGGTCGGCCTTCTCATTGTCATGGATTCCCGCCTGCGTTTCGTCGTCCCGGTCGCGGCTCTGAACGCCCTGAACAAAACGGCCAAGCCGACTCCCTGGAAGTCCTGGACGCCGGACGACTATAGGAACAGCTTCGAGGGGGCCTGGCTGGCCGGCCGGCTCTATAACTGGATGGATGACGCCCTGGGGGCCCAGAGAAACCTGGAACGGGTGACCAAGGCCCAACCGGGGAACCTCGAGGCTTGGACGATGCTGGCCTCCGTTTACGACAAGCAGCGCGATTATTCCAACGCCGTCACGGCTTATCGGAGGGTCACCGAGCTCGATCCCAACCGGGCTTCGGCTTTCCTGGGCCTGGGTCAAATCTTGACCAAGCTCCAGAAAGGGCCGGAGGGCGCCGCGGCCCTGGAAAAGGCCCTCGCTCTCGACCCCAGCCTCAAGGAGGCCCTCTTTTCCCTGGGAGAGGCCTACGAGCTGGCCCGTGATTTTCCCAAGGCGGCCGGGGCCTACGAGCGCTATTTGGCCGCGAATCCGGCCAACGCCGGGCAGGCCTACCAGAGGCTCGGCCAATCCCTCATGGAGGCGAACGAGTTCGAAAAAGCCGCCGCCGCTTTCAACGAGGCCCTCAAAGGCAATCCGACCGACACCAATCTCCTCTACCGGACGGCCCAGGCGTTTGAGCGGGCCAACAAATTCGGCGAGGCCGAATCGCTCTACGTCAAGCTCGCCGAGGCCAACCCGAAGGACGCGACGAACTACTACAGCATGATTATGCGGATGTACGACGTGGGGAACCAGCCGGCCAAGGCTGTCGCCGCGGCAAGGAAGGTCATCGAGCTCAACCCCAAGAACGAGCAGTATCTCGGCTATCTGGCCGCCCTCCTCCAAAAGGACAAGAAAGACGCCGAGGCCATCGAGGTCTTCAAAGAGGTCGTGGCCATCAATCCCGCGGCCGAGCAGTCCTGGTTTTACATGGGGGTGTCCTACTATAACCTCAAGAATTACCGGGAGGCGGCGGCCGCGTTCAAGAAGAACATCGAGGTCAAGCCCGACAGCCAGCTCGGGTGGCTTTATGTCGGGATTTGTCAAATGCTCGTCAAGGATTGGAACGGAGCCGTCACCTACCTCGAAAAGGCCGTCGAACTCCAGCCCGACAGCGTCAACGCGCTTTATAATCTGGGGATCACGTACCTGAACCTCAAGAAAAGGGCCGACGCCGTCGAGATTGTCAAGAGACTCAAACCGCTCGACGCGGCCAAGGCCGCCCAGCTTCAATCCTACATCAAATAGAGCCTCCTCTTCCCGGGGAGGGGATGACCTCCGGACAGAACGGGCAGGTGGCGGAATGGCAGACGCGCTAGGCTTAGGACCTAGTTCCTGATGAGGGAGTGCGGGTTCGACTCCCGCTCTGCCCATTATCCGATTTTACGACCGAGGACGATTCCATGAATAGCGAAATGAACGAGCGTCTGAAAATCGAGGTCAAGGAGCTCGACCCCGTCCGCCGCGAAATCGAGGTCGAGCTGAGCGCTGCCGAGGCGGGCCGGGAATACGAGGAGGAGCTGACTTCCTACGCCGGAAGAGCCAAGCTCCGAGGCTTCCGTCCGGGGAACGCCCCCAGGGACATCGTCAAGCGGATGTTCGGCCCCGAGATCGAACATGCCGTCATCGACCGGCTCGTCCCCCGCATCCTCGACGAAGTCGTGTCCTCGCGCCGGCTGTCCCTTGTCGGCGTTCCGGCGGTCGAAAACGTTCGCTTCAAGGAGGGCGGCCCCCTGAGCTTCAAGGCCGTCATCGAGGTCTGGCCCGATTTCGCCCTTCCCTCCTACACCCGGCTCATGCTCCGGCGGACCGAAGCCGAGGTCACGGACGGGGACGTCGACCGGTCCCTCGAGGAGCTCCGGCGGAAAAACGCCGAATACGTCCCCGTCGACGGCCGGGGCGCCGCGGCCGCCGACTATGCCGTCATCGAGCTCCAAGGCAGGGACTTGAAGACGAAACGCCTTCTTCCCGCCGAGCGGGTCGTCGTCCTCGTCGGAAGAGAAGGCAACGACCCGGCCGTCGAAACGAACATCCAAGGCCTCCGGCCCCAGGAGGAAAAGTCATTCCAGTCCTCCTATCCGGCCGACCATCGGAACCGCAAGCTCGCCGGTAAAACCGTCGAGTTCAGGCTCAAGCTCGTTTCCCTCAAGGAGATGAAGTATCCCGAGGTCGACGACGATTTTGCCAAGCACCTCGGAGAGTTCGAGAGCCTGGCGGCTTTGAAGGAGAAAATCCGTCAGGAGCTCCGGGAAGCCAAGGCCAAAGCCGCCCGGCGCGATCTATCCGAAGCGGCCGTCCAGGCCGTGATCGAAAAGGCGTCGATCGACCTCCCCCCGAGCGTCCTCGAGGAGGAGACCGGGGCCGTTCTCAAGAGCTATGCCGCCCAGATCGGGCAGAAGGCCGTTTCCCGGGAAGCCGCGGAGGCCCTGACGGCCCAGGCCAGGGCCCAGGCTGAGCGCAACCTCAAGCAACATCTCGTCATCCGGAAGATCGGCCAGAACGAAGGCCTCGAGGTGACGGACGGGGATATCGACGAGGAAATCCGGCAGATCGCCCAGGCGAGCCAGGTCCCCCTGGCGAGGGCCATCGAGTCCTTCCGGGAGGAGGGCCGGAGGGATAACCTGAAGGCAACCCTCCTGGCGCGTAAAGTGGTTGACTTTTTAGTCAGCCAGGCTATAATAGAGTGAGTCCTCATTGTTTCCATGGTTTTAATCCCCTTCGTCGTCGAACAGGACGGGCGCACTGAGCGCGCCTATGACATATATTCCCGGCTCCTCAAGGACAAAATCGTCTTCCTGGGGACGGAGATCACGGACGAGGTCGCCAATCTTGTCATCGCTCAGCTTCTTTTTCTCGAAGCGGAGGAACCCAAAAAGGAGATATCGGTCTATATCAACTCGCCCGGCGGAAGCATCACCGCGGGTCTGGCCATCTATGACACCATGCAATTCATAAATAACGATATATCGACGATTTGTGTCGGCCAGGCCGCCAGCATGGCCGCGGTCCTACTGGCGGCCGGAACGCCCGGAAAGCGGATCGCCCTTCCGAATTCCCGGGTCGTCCTTCACCAACCCTTTGGGGGCTATCAAGGGCAGGCCTCGGATATCGCCATCCAGGCGAAGGAAATCCTGAGAATTCGGGAAAACCTCTATCAAATCCTGGTCAAGCACACCGGGCAGGACAAGACGAAGATCCAGGGCGATATCGAGCGGGACTTCATCATGACCGCGGCCCAAGCCCGGGAATACGGGATTATCGATCGGATTTTCGTTTCGAGGTCCAAGGCCGGAGAGTAGCCAGGAGGCCGGTCCGGTTTCGGCCGGAGCAGCCCCTTCCGGAACGCCGGCGATAACGGAGAGTCCATGGACGAGAGCAGCAAGAAGAAGACGAGCCGGACCTTGGCCTGCAGCTTCTGCGGCCGGGGCCAGGCTCTCGTCCGCAAGCTCATCGCCGGTCCGGACGGGATATCCATCTGCGACAAATGCGTTGGGGTGGCCCATGCGATCCTCCAGGCCGACCAGGTCCCGGAAGACGTCGAGAAACCGGAGGCCGGGGAATCCCCGACGCCGGCGATGATCAAGGCCGCCCTGGACGAATACATCGTCGGCCAGGACCTGGCTAAGAGGAAGATCGCCGTCGCCGTTTACAACCACGACAAACGGATCCGTCAGCCGCGGGGCACCTCCGACGTCGAGATCGCCAAGAGCAACATCCTCCTCATCGGGCCGACGGGGACGGGCAAGACGCTGATGGCCCAGATCCTGGCCAAGATCCTGGCCGTTCCCTTCGCCATCGCCGACGCGACGACCCTGACCGAGGCGGGCTATGTCGGGGAGGACGTCGAGAACGTCATCCTCAAGCTCTTCCAGGCCGCCAAGGGCAACGTCGCCAAGGCCCAGAAAGGCATCGTCTACATCGACGAGATCGACAAGATCAGCCGGAAAAGCGAGAGCCCCTCGATCACCCGGGATGTCTCGGGCGAGGGCGTCCAACAAGCCCTCCTCAAGATCATTGAGGGGACGGCGGCCAACATCCCCCCCCAGGGAGGGCGGAAGCATCCCTATCAGGAATTCATCCCCGTCGATACGACCGACATCCTCTTCATCTGCGGCGGGGCTTTCGTCGGCCTGGACAAGATCATCGCCCACCGCCTCGGCCGGTCGGTCGTCGGGTTCACGGCCGAGCCCAAGGTCGGCCGGGAGGCCGAGGCCTCCAAGCTCCTGGCGGAGCTCGTCCCCCAGGACCTCATCAAATACGGCCTCATCCCCGAGCTTGTCGGACGGATTCCCGTCGTGGCCGCGTTCGCCGACCTCGACGTCGGCGACCTCGTCGAAGTCTTGACCAGGCCGAAGAACGCCCTCGTCAAACAGTACCAGAAACTCTTCGAAATGGAAGGCGCGGCCCTCGAGTTCACGGACGAGGCCCTCCGGTCCATCGCCGAAAGGTCCCTCGAGGGCAAGCTCGGAGCCCGGGGACTCCGCTCGATCATCGAGGACCTCATGCTCGACCTCATGTTCGAGCTGCCGACGCTCGACAAGTCGTCGCCCATCCGGGTCACGAAGGCGATGGTCGAAAGCGCCGAGCCGAAATCCGGCCGCCCGAAAGCGGCCGCAGGAGCTTGAGATGGAACAGCCCGTCGACCCGTTCGAGATCCTCAAAAACGTCCCCCTCATCCCCCTCCGGGACCTCGTCGTTTTCCCCTCGACCCTCGTCCCCTTCATCATCGGCCGCGCCTCGTCGATCCAGGCCCTGGAGAAGGCCGCGGAAGCGGACAAACTGATCTTCCTCGCGGCCCAGATGGACCCTTCGCTCGACAATCCGGCTCCCAAGGACATCTATTCCTTCGGCGTCACGGCCAAGGTCATCCGGACCGTCCCGATGGACGACAAGAACGTCAAGGTCATCGTCGAGGGCAAGAAGCGGGCCCGGGTCCTCGAATACGTCAGCACCTATCCCTACTACCAGATCCTGGCCAAGGAGATCAAACCCCTGGAGGATACGGGGAAGGAGGTCCAGGAGGAGCTGAAGAAGGTCCTCGGATTGTTCGAGGATTATCTCAAGCTCAACCAAAACGCGAATTTCCAATCCATTATCCCGGCCCTCCGTGACCACACTCCCGACCGGATCGCCGACATCATCTCCTCCCACATCTACGTCCCCCTCGAAGAGAAGCAGAATCTTCTCGAAACGACGAACAGCCTCGAGCGGATTCGACGCCTGATCTTCCTCCTCGACAACGAGGTCCTCCGGATCCAGGCCGGGCTCCGCCGGAAGGACGGCAAGCCCCCCCTGCCGGGCCGGAAAGCCCCGGCCGGACAGGGTCCGAACGTCTTCCAGCCGGGCGGTCCGGCCGGGCCGCGCAAAGAAGATCAGGCCGGCGAGATCGAGGAGCTCAAGAAGAAGATTGCCGCGGCCAAGATGCCGGCCGACGCCCAGGAAAAGGCCCTCAAGGAGGTCGAGCGCCTGGAGTCGATGCCGCCCATGTCGGCCGAGGCGACCGTCTGCCGGAACTATCTCGATTGGCTTCTCGGGCTGCCCTGGAACAAGAAATCGCGGGAAAAGCGCGACCTCAAGGATGCCGAACGGATCCTCGACGAGGACCATTACGGCTTGGAAAAGGTCAAGGAGCGGATCCTCGAATACCTCAGTATCCGGCAGCTGGTTAAGAACCCGAAGGGGGTCATTCTCGGCCTCATCGGGCCTCCCGGGGTGGGGAAGAGCTCCCTGGCCAAGTCCATCGCCCGGGCGACCGGACGGAAGTTCGTCCGGCTGTCCCTCGGCGGAGTCCGTGACGAAGCCGAAATCCGGGGCCACCGGCGGACCTATATCGGCGCCTACCCCGGCCGGATCATCCAGATGATCAAGCGGAGCGGGATGAAGAATCCCGTCTTCCTCCTCGACGAAGTCGATAAGATGAGCATGGATTTCCGGGGCGACCCGGCCGCGGCCCTCATGGAGGTCCTCGACCCGGAACAGAACTCGACCTTCCTCGACCATTACATCGACACGGATTTCGACCTCTCCCAGGTCATGTTCGTCGTCACGGCCAACATGCTCGAGCCGATCCCCCGGCCGCTCATCGACCGGATGGAAATCATCCGGCTGCCTGGCTACACCGAGGACGAGAAGCTCCAGATCGCCAAGAAGTTTCTTTGGGCGAAACAGCTCAAGGCCCACGGTTTGAGCAACCGCAACCTGGAGATCTCCGACGCCGGCCTAGTCCGCCTGATCGATGAATACACCCGAGAGGCCGGCGTCCGGAACCTGGAGAGGGAGATCACGACGATTTGCCGCAAGGTCGTCAAGAAGGTCGTGACCAAGGGGAGGGAGACCCGGGAAAGGGTCTCAGTCAAGAACATCGAGACCTTCCTCGGCGTGCCCAAGTTCCGCCGGACGGCCATGGACAAGGAGGACGAGGTCGGCGTCGCGATCGGGATGGCTTGGACGGAATTCGGGGGCGAGCTTTTGACCTTCGAGGCGACCAAAGTCCACGGGAAGGGGAATTTCGTCATCACCGGCCAGCTGGGCGAAGTCATGCAGGAGTCCGCCCAGGCGGCCTTCAGCTATGTCCGGGCAAAAATTTTCGAGCTCAACGTCGCCAAGGACGTGACCAAGGACTTCGACATCCACATCCACGTTCCCGAGGGCGCCACGCCCAAGGAGGGCCCCTCGGCCGGGATCACGATCGCCATCGCCATCCTTTCCCTCCTGACCGAGATCCCGGTCAGCAAAAAAGTCGCCATGAGCGGCGAGATCACCCTTCGGGGAAAAATCCTTCCGGTCGGCGGAATCAAGGAAAAGCTCCTGGCCGCCCACCGGGAAGGGATCCGGGTGGCGATCCTGCCCTACGACAACAAGCCGGACCTCAAGGATTTGCCGAAGAATATCGGCTCCGACATGACGATCCATCTCGTCGAGACGATGGACGAGGTCTTCAAAATCGTCCTGACCAAGGAGCTGCCGCCGACGATGACGGCGGCCAAGAAAACGGCCGGGGCGGCCGCTCCCGCCGCCGAACCGGCCCCGCCCGAGTCTCCGGCCAAGGGGACGGGAGACGGAACGGCCAAGGAGCCGCCCCTGACCCATTGAGAAAAAGGGACGCGGGCGAACGTCAATCAAGAGGTGACAACATGGTCATGAAGAACAACATCACGGAAACGAGGGAATGGGGCCTCCTCGAGCTCGAGGAGCAAGACGCGAAAACCGTCCTCAAGGTGGCCGCCCAGGCCGGGCTGCCGGAGGAGGAGATCGAGGCCGAGAAGGACAACCGCCACAATCTCATTTTCAAGATCCTCGAGGCCCAGGCGAAAAGGCAGGGACTTCTCTTCTCCGAGGGCGTCCTCGAGTGCCTCGAGGACGGCTTCGGGTTCCTCCGGGCTCCCGAGTTCAGCTACCTCCCCAGCCAGGACGACATCTACGTTTCGCCCTCCCAGATCCGGAAATTCCAGCTCCGGACGGGAGACACGATCTCTGGCGTCGTCCGGCCCCCGAAAAACGGCGAGAAATATTTCGCCCTGATCAAGATCGAGGCCATCAATTTCATGCAGCCCGACATCCTCATCGAAGGGCGGCGGAACATCCATTTCGAGCAGCTGACCCCCCTCTATCCCCACGAGATGCTCAAGCTCCAGGACGGGAACCCGAAGAACCTCAACGCCCGGATCATGGAACTCATGACCCCCATCGGCAAGGGCCAGCGCGGCCTCATCGTCTCGCCTCCCCGGGCGGGAAAGACGACCCTCCTCAAGACGATCGCCAAGTCCGTCGAGAAGAACCATCCCGAGGTCTATCTCATCGTCCTCCTCGTCGCCGAGCGGCCCGAGGAAGTCACGGACTTCCAACGGAGCGTCTCGGGCGAGGTCGTCGCCTCGACCTTCGACGAGCCGCCGGCCCGGAACGCCCAGGTCGCCAACATCGTCCTCGAGAAGGCCAAGCGCCTCGTCGAGATCAAGCGCGACGTCGTCGTCCTCCTCGACTCGATCACCCGGCTGGCCCGGGCCCACAACGCCATCATCCCGCCTTCGGGCAAGGTCCTCTCGGGCGGCATCGACGCCAACGCCCTCAACAAGCCCAAGAAGTTCTTCGGCTCGGCCCGGAAGATCGAGGAGGGCGGGAGCCTGACGATCATCGCCACGGCCCTCATCGACACCGGGAGCCGGATGGACGAAGTCATCTTCGAAGAGTTCAAGGGCACGGGGAACATGGAGATCAACCTCGACCGCCGCCTCGTCGACAAACGGACCTTCCCGGCGATCGACATCAACCGCTCGGCGACACGGAAAGAAGAGCTCCTCATCGAAGAGGCCGACCTCAACCGGATCTGGATCCTGCGCAAAGTCCTGAGCCAGCTGAGCGAAGTCGAGGCCATGGAGCTCCTCATCGAGAAGCTGGGTAAGACGAAGACGAATCAGGATTTCCTGAACGCCATGAGCAAGGGGCTCTAAACCGCCCGCGAGCCGGCCTTTCTCATCATTAACGCGGGACTGCCCGGCGAGGCGGACTTGCGGTCATCTCCCAAGAATCCGGGATGAAACACGGGGGGCTTCGCCGACGGTTACAGGGAGGGACGCGTTCGAGCGTCCGAACGCCGTTGCCGTCGAAGGAGGCCGAAATGAAAACAAGGACCGCCATCGTTGCCCTTATCCTGGCTTTTCTCGTCCTCCCCTCCTCGATTCTCCGAGGCGAGGAGAAGGACCCCGGTCCTATGATCAACCACGCCAATTCCGTCATCTTGGATGGGTCTTCCCCTCGCGAGGGAGTCGTCGCCGCCCTCGTCGAACTCCTCGATGCCTCGCTTCTCATCCTTCCGAAGGCGAGGGCCCAAGATGAATGCCGGTCCAGGATCGAAACGGTCAAAAAGGAGTTCGACCAGAAGTCCATTTTTTCGGACAAAGCCCATCAGTATCTTTCCTTGGCCTATCGGCTCGTCACGAACGGCCAAAGGTGGGAGCTGCCGCCGGAAATGCGCGAGCCCTATCGTCAAGACGATATCATGGCCGCGGCGAAAAGGGCGGGGCAGAGGCTGGTCGATTCGGCCTTGACCGATTGGAAGGCCGGCCGGAGCGAGGAATCCGTCCGGTCTCTCCTGGGATATGTCCTCATGGTCATCACCCCCGTCGAGAGCCGCTGATTTGCATTACCGGCCCGCCTGATTTAGAGTCGTCGCGGATCGAGCCGCGAGCGCTCCGGGCCGGTAAACGAAGAGGCCTCGTCCGTCGGTTATCAGGGCGAGGCCTCCATGGAATTCGCCGTCGAGATCGCCGCCCGGCCCCTGGTCGAGTCCGAGTCCGCGGCTCATCCGGTCGAGACGCCGATGGACAGCCGGGAATTCGATTACGACGTTTTCATCAAACCCATGGAGTCCCGGATGATGCGCTCGATCTGGAGGATCGTCCGCCAGAAAGAGGCCGCCGAAGACGCCCTCCAGGACGCCCTGGCCGTCATCTGGAAAAAACGGGACGTTGTCGCCCGCCATCCCCATCCGGAGGCCCTCATCCTCAAGATTTCCGTGGACGCCGCCTACGACGCGGTCCGAAAAATGCGCCGCCGCCTCCGCCATGAAGTCGCCGGCTTGCCCGCCCAGCCGTTTGAAAGGCGGACTTTTTCGGTCACCGAGGAGGCCGAATTCCGTGCCCTTCGAGCGGCCGTCCTCGAGGCCATCGGCCGTCTGCCGAAAAAACAGGCGACGGCCGTCCTTCTGAGGATCGTCGAAGAGGAATCGTACGAGGACATCGCGAGGGGAATGAGGTGTTCGGCAACGACGGTCCGAATCCACGTTATGCGGGGAAGGGCCGTATTGGCGAGCCGTCTCGGCCGTCTTTGGCCGAAATTGGCCGGACGCAGCGAAGGAAAGGACAGAGGAGGTAAGGTATGATCGATGACCTTCTGAAGAAAACCCTCGACGACGACCTGCCGCCCGATGTCGCGGCGGCGATGAAATCCCGATTCGATCGATTCAGGGAACGTTCGAGGCGGAAACGGCCGCGGCCCGCGTTTCGGGCCCTGCTCAGCCTCAAAACAGCCTGGGCCGCGGTTTCGGTCCTGATGCTCGTCCTGGGCGGGTTCCTTCAGGGATCGGGTTCGCCGAACGCCCTTTCCGGTCGCATTGCCGCGATCGGAACGGCCCAGACCGTCTCAAGGTTGTTGACCTCGGCCGAGACGATGTCCTGCTCGGCCCGGATCCAGAGGAGCGACGGGACGGTCCTCTCTTACGAGATCGAATGGCGCCGGTCGTCCGGGACGAGCGTCGCGATCCTGCGCCCGGACGGAACGACCATCGGAAAGTTCGAAGCGGCCGAATCGGGCGGGAATCTTGATCCGGCGCTGCAAGACGCCGCATCGCTCCTCAATCCCTCGGCCGTCCGGGACCTCTTGTCCGAGAATTGGCGTCCCGTGCGGACGAGCCGCGACGGAGGGGGAGAGGTGGGGACATTCTCCGCCCTGGCGCCGGACGGCCGGACGGTCCTCGAATTCGACGTCGACGTCGGCGCATATCTTCCGGTCCGAATTCGGCGGAGCGTCATCGCCTTGCCCGAAACCGGAGAAGCCGGGAATCGCCTTTGGGAAGCCCGGCTCGCTTTCTAGAAAAAGGGAGGCCCCATCATGCCCATTTTTAAATGGATTTTTGGCGCGGCCTTCGTCATCGCGGTGGTCGTTTCCGGGATTTTCTCGGGCCTGGGCCACGGCCCGGGCCTTTACTTCCTCCTGGCGGGATCGATCGCCGCCGTCCTCATGGGTTTTTCGGGCCGAGAAATCGCCGGAGCCTTCGGCTTTGCGGCGCGGCGTCGCGGCACGGCCAAGGAACTCGAAAAGGCCGCTTATTTCTGGGAGGCTTGCGCTCGGAACGCCTGGATTCTGGGCGTCCTGGGAAGCACGCTCAATTTCACGATCGCCTTGGGACGGGAGAGCGGCGGAATCGAATCCATAAGCAACCGGATCGTCCAAGCGCTTATTGTCGCCTTCTACGGCCTCGTCCTGGCCGTCCTCTGTCTCGTCCCGGCGGCGAAGGTCCGGGGACAATTGGACCTGTCGAGGGCGGCCGCGTTCCCGAGACAATCGGAATCCGAAGCGATGATCTTCGGAGAGATTCCCGTCGCCGGTCGGATCTTGGGCTACGTTCTGTTCGTCGCCGTTTTAGCGACGGCCGGATACGCCCTCACCCGGGGGACCGCCCAAAACGGCCCCTTGTCCGTCGGAAAAATCTTGTTTCACTGGCCGGCCATCCTCGTGGTTGTCGGAGGGACTATCGTCTTGGCCGTTTTCATGGGAAAGGGCATGGGCGGCCGCGCCTGGACCCTCGGATTCGCCCTGACCGGCCTTGTCAGCCTCCTCATGGGTTTCATCCAGGCCCTCTTCGGGTTCGTTCACCGCAACATCGGGGAAATCGCGTCGGCCTTGTCCTTTATCGTTTCGGCGTGTTCGTTCGCTCTTCTCGGAATGCTGACCGTCGGCGCGCCCCTGGAGGACAGAGAAATCATGGGAGACCGCCGGGAGAATGCGGGACCTCTCAGCCGGATGTTCTGGGTGATCTTCCCTCTCTTGGCCTACATCTTCCTCTTGCTGGCCTTCCTCATGGTCATCACCCCGATGAAACAGCCGGGTTAAGGCGAAGTTCCAGGCCGTCGGTCGGGGCGAGAAGAGGTCCGGTGGCTATCGCGACACCGTGATGGTCGCCTCGGCGGTTCTAGACGGGTCGCTTTCGGACGTCGCCCGAAGGGTGACCTTGGCCGTCCGGGCGCTCCATTCGTCGAACGCCGTGTCAACCTCGACCGCCGAGGATTTGCCGAAATCGACCGCCGCCAGGGCGTTCCGTAACCGGGCTGTCCAGCCTTTTCCCTCGACCGCAACGGAGAGACGGTAGACATCGGAATTCAGGAAAGCGGCGGCGTCGGCGGGATGAGCGGCCGCTTCCGTCGCCGCGGCTTGACCGGAGTTTGTCAGAGTGAAAGTAAGAAGGGATCCGGAACCGCTGGGGATTTTTCCGGAAGGTGCGGCGAGGGCGGCGCCACGTTCCTGCGGCCCCGCGCCGTCAAGCGACCGGACGCCCAGGGTGTAGACGAGAATTCCATCCTTGTCCCGGTGAAGGTTGATGATGTAGAAATGCAGCCGGTTGGGCGTGTCCTCCCATTCGAAGAAGCTTCCCGAGTCGAGGCCGGCGTGGAAGAGGGCGTCGTTGAGCTGGCGGTAGTCGGCGATCGTCCGCATGACTTTTTGGCCGTTGGGCTTGACGTAATCGACCGCGTTGATGTCCTCGGGGTGGGCGTCGATAACCCAGATGTAGCTGTTGAATTCGTTGGGCCCCCCGTTCCGGCCCCGCAGGCTATCTTTATTCTTGGCGATGAGGACCCCGTTGTCAGGAGTGAAGGAGTCGTAGCCGATCCTCTGGACGACCTCGAGGGTGTAGAAGCCGTAATTCGGGATGCCGGGCGATAAAGGATTCTGAGCGGGATCGTCCGGCGGCGTCCTGTCGCCCGGATCGGTCCCGTCGAGACGGACGACGATTCCGGCGAACGTGCCGGGGAGCGGGTCCACCGCCCGGGCCGTGACCTCGGCCACGGCCAGTCCCGTCTTGGCCAGGCCGCTCCGGTTGAGCCTGACGAACTGGGACTCGGTGATGAATTTGTTCTCGAGGCGGTTGCGGACCATCAGGCCGGCGGGCATGGCCGCGCCTTGGGTCGGCGGGACGACCCAGCGCCTGTGCGGGCCGCCGGGACCGTTGAAGCAACCCCGGTCCATCATGTCCCAGGTCCCGGCGGCGACCCGCCGGTGAGGTTTCACGTAGGGATTGTTGTTGAGATCGGGGAGGCGGAAAGCGAAATGGCCGAGCTCGTGGGTGATCGTCCCCGAGTTCTCGCCCTGGCGCATGGAAGACAGGCCCCACTGTTGGGAGCCGGCCAGCCAGCTCGTCCATTCCACGTACCGCGTCGGGATCCAGCGCGGTTTGGCCGGGTTGGGATTGCCCCATTCCTCCGGAATGTCCTCTTTGGAGTTGAACTTCATCTCCCCGAATTCCTGCCAGACGCCCGTCTCGTCGTAGCTCGCGTAGAGGCGGAGAACGGCGTCGTAATTCTTTCGGATGTCCTGGCCGACGGCCGCCGTCCAGATCTCATCGCAGTCACGCTCCATCCGGCCGTCGGCCTTGGTCCCGTCGGGCGTCTGGTCGTGCTGCCCGTACTCGTTGAGGCCATAGGCCCAGATCGGCTTGGGCATGCGGTAAGGGCCGAAGACGTCGACCGAGGTGATGCCGAATTTGCCCCGGGATTGCTCCATCCAGTAGCCGTTGATCGTTTGGCCGTGGTTGATATCGCTCGGCTTCATGAAGAAGTCGGCGTAGAACCGGGAAACCTCCTCCCGGGCGATGGGATCGATTTGGGGATTGCCGAAGGGGTCCGAGCCTTTGGGAAGGGTGATGACGAACGGCTGCCCGGGAAAATCGATGCCCACGACGGCCAGGCGGAAGCCCCGCTCCGGCTTGTGGGAAGGGTCGGCCCAATTCCGGCCGGGGATGGGGCGATAGTCGTCCCAGGTCATGAGGTCCTGGTCCTGGACGCGCTGCGGGTCGATGGGGGAGAAGGGGCTTTTGACCGCGGATTTTTCCGTCTGGAGGGCGGCCGAGGCCCAGAGGACGAAGAGGGCGGACAGGACGCCGGCCAAGGCCTTCAAGACCGATTTTTTGATGCCTTTCATGGATCCTCTTTTCAAGCGATTTCGAAAACATAAAATACAATAACGAGGAGGATTTGGCCATCTCTGGAGTGGCGAGACGGCGGAAGGCGGATTGGAAATAATAAAGCCGGCGGTTTCGTATAGAATGATATGTGGATGAGAATGAAAATCATCGTCCTTCCGGTCGTACTTGGGCTCATGACGATGGCCGCGGTTCTGTCCGGACCGAGCGGCCAGAAAATCCATGCCGGACCCTGGGAGCCCATCGGTCCTTCGGGAGGGATGATCGGCTTGATGGCCGTTCATCTCCTTCAGACGAACCGGATGGTCGCCGTCGCCCAGTACTATCCTTTCGGCGTCTACCTGACGTCCGATGCCGGAGGGTCCTGGCGGCATGTCTTCGACCTTAAATCCTATTCCCATTACGCTTCGGTCATCGACCCCTTCGACCCTGAGGCCGTTCATCTCCTCATCGACAGGGGTATCTATTCCACGTTCGACGGAGGGGAGACTTGGGCCTTCCACCCTTTTCCCGAGCATTTCGAGGGGACGGGAATGCTTCTTGCGGATAAGGCCAATTCGGGAGCGTTGTTCGTCGCGGCCCGTAAGTTCATCACCTCATCGAATTTCGACGGAGCGGCCATGGCCGTCCTGAAATCGACGGACGGCGGGGCGACTTGGTCGGGGACGGCCCTTTCGGCCGCCTCCTACCTTGCCCGCACGCAATGCCTGGCCCAGGACCCGGCTGATCCCCGCGTCCTCTATGCCGGAGGCACGACCAGCGATGCTTCGGGGACGGCCGCCCGAATTTTCCGGTCTTTGGACGGAGGGACAAGCTGGATCATAATCCCGACTCCCGTGGCCTATAATGTTTTTTCGATCGCCGTCGACCCAGGCGATTCGCGCCATCTTCTCGCCGGGACGGACAACGGGCTCTATCAAAGCCGGGACGGGGGGGCGTCGTGGACGAACGTTCTTCCATCGGCCTACGTCTGGCGGATGGCTTTCGACCCGGGCGATTCCCGAATCGTTTATGGCGGGGCCAACGACGGCTTCAAGAAAAGCACGGACGGCGGAGCGACATGGCAGGCGGGTCCGTCCGGAGTCATCAAGAGCAAATGCACGGGACTCGCGACGGCCGCCGCGGGCCGTGTGTTCGTCTCCTCGCAGGCCGGAATTCGATTCAGCGATGACGCGGGAGCCACCTGGACGGATCGAGTGAACGGAATCCGGGCCGGCGCCGCGAACGGAGTTGCGGTCGCGCCTTCGTCGCCCAATGTCGTTTATTTCGCCGGATTCTATGGGGAGATGTTCAAGAGCACCGATTACGGGAAGACCGTGACCCGGCTGCCGTTCCCCCAGCCGACGGCCCTCGTCTCGAATATCAAGGTCAATCCGTTCGACGCGGACGACCTCTTCGTCCGGGGCAACGGGATTCTCCGTTCCCGAGACGGGGGCCAAACCTGGACTCCCGTTCTTCCGATCTGCTCCGATTTCGTCGTCGGGCGGGCGGATTTCAACCGCCTCTCGGCCGTGGGGACCGTTTCGACGAACAACGGGGACGACATGCGGATCGTCTATTTCGCCTCCGCCGACGGGGGGGCGGCCTGGACCTCCTGGACGATCCTCGACAATCCTCCGCTCCCGACGTGGTCGACGGCCGTGGCGGTCGATCCTGTGAATCCGAATATCGCCTATGTCGGATTGAACGCCGGCGAGACGAATCCGGCCTGGGAATCGTCGGTCACCAACGGATTTGTCCTGAAAACGACCGACGGCGGAGCGACCTGGTCGGAAATCGGCCGATGGCCCGAGAGGAGCCTTGCCGACGTCACGGCCGACCCCGCCGCCCCGGGATTTCTCTACCTGGCGACGAGCGACGGGATTTATAAAAGTCAAGACGGCGGCGCGTCATGGCGCAAGACGGGGGAGATGTCCGGAGCCGGCTATGCCCGCGAGTTCGAGTTCCATCCCCTCGACCCTCGCGAAATCTGGGTCGGCCTATATGACGACGTCTATTTTAGCCGGGACCGGGGCGAAACCTGGAGCCCTACGGGCGGTTGGAGCTATCGGCCTTATGTCACCCAGATCGACTTCAACCCGGACGGCACCCTGCTCTATGCCGGAACCTGGAATACGGGCGCCTTTCGGATGAGGCGGACGGGCGGCGTTCTGGGAGTCCGAATCACGGGGACGATCCAGACGTCGGCGGGAGTCCCGATTCCGGGCGTCCTCGTGACTTTGACCAACGACCCCGGGACGGCGGTGACCGATGCCGCCGGATGCTATGCCATAAGCGTGCCGACAGGGTGGGCCGGGACCCTAACGCCATCGGCGAACGGCTGGTCTTTCAATCCCGCCAACCGCGCTTACAACGCCCTGTGGGCGGATATCGCCGGCCAAGACTTCGCCGGAACTCAGGCCCCGACGATCGGATTGTCTAAACAACGATTGAATTTCGGCGCCGTCGTCGGGGGAGGACCACGGACTTCGGCTCAGGAAGTCCGCGTCTTCAACGCCGGAACGGGCTCCTTGAATTGGACGGCCGCTGCCGACGTTCCCTGGCTGAGCGTCTTACCTGCGGCGGGGACAGGCGCTCGAACCGTCCTCGTCGCCGTCGACCCGACGGGACTCGGAGCCGGCCTTTATCAGGGCCGCATTCTGTTCTCCGCGACGGGAGCCTCCAATTCTCCTCAAGCCGTCGAGGTCCGGCTCGAAATCTCGGGGGACGCTTCGGACTGGCCCCCCTTCGGCAGCTTCGACACTCCGGTGGACGGCTCATGGGTTGCCGGAAGCGTCGCCGTGACGGGTTGGGCGTTGGACGACAAGGAGGTCATTAGGGTCGAAATCAAGCGCGATCCGTGGCCCGGCGAAGCGGGGCCGGCTCTCGGTCCCGACGGCTTGGTTTATGTCGGGACGGCCGTCTTCGTCCCCGGAGCCCGGCCGGACGTGGCTGCGGCCTATCCGAATGCCCCGTTGAACGACCGGGCGGGTTTCGGGTATATGCTCCTGACGAACATGCTTCCCGGCGGCGGCAACGGGCCGTTCAGCCTCCACGCCGTGGCCTTCGATGGCGCCGGCCATTCGACGCGCTTGGGGCGGGTTCAAATCCAGGTCGACAACGCGAACTCCGCGATTCCTTTCGGAGCCATCGATACGCCCTTCCAGGGCGGCGCGGCTTCGGGACCGGCTTTTTCGAATTTCGGCTGGGTCCTGACCCCTTGGCCTAAATCCATGCCGCGCGACGGTTCGACGATCTGGGTCTTCGTCGACGGCATTCCCCTGGGCCATCCCGAATACAACCTCTTCCGGCAGGACGTCTTCGATCTTTTTCCCGGCTACGCGAATCGCGATGGCGCGGTCGGCCATTTCGTCCTCGACACGACGAAATACGCCGACGGGCTCCACACGATCGCCTGGGCAGTGGAGGACGACGCCGGAGTCCGCAGCGGCGTCGGCTCCCGCTATTTCACCGTCCAAAACGGCGCGGCCGGGGCAGGGGAGGGCGAGTCCGGCATCTTCGGATGGCTTTTGGATCCGAGGCCGGGACTGGCCTTGGATTCGATGGGTCCGACGGAAATCAAGGCCGAGGAGCTCGGGCTCGTCGAGGCCGCCTTCAGGATTCCGGCCGGGATGAAAATCGTCGGTTGGGGAGGGACGCCCGGCGAAGGACTGCCCGTAGGTTCAACCCTGAATCCCGAAACGGGGATTTTCTCCTGGATGCCGGGGCCGGGCTTTCTCGGCCGCCATGTCCTTCATTTCGCGGCCACGGACGGACGTCGGGTCGGCCCGTCGACGACCCTCGTCGTGATGATCGCTCCCCGGGATTATCGGAAAGCCGGGATCCGACACCAGAAAGACGGACGTCAGGGCGGCTTCCAGCGGTCTTGAAACTTCTCCATTAACTGGAGGAGGATCGAATATTCCAATTCCTCGAGGGCTGGATGGACGGCGGAATGGCCGAAGAAGCCCCGATGTCGGCCTTGATGACGCTCAGGATGACCTTCGGGGTGGCGATCCCACCTTTTCTCGGGAATGGGCCTTGAATCTCAGTGCGCGACGAGGAATGATAGAAGCATCATGAAAACGGGGATCGGGCTGGCGGCTGCCCTGGCAATGGCCA
>Ga0208828_1000372_pt1 | contig 20457 bp, 20 predicted proteins | sample Kivu_160m_FD_185487 | JGI IMG/M metagenome (GOLD analysis project Ga0208828, IMG submission 185487) | Freshwater microbial communities from Lake Kivu, Western Province, Rwanda to study Microbial Dark Matter (Phase II) - Kivu_160m (SPAdes)... | ecosystem: Environmental > Aquatic > Freshwater >... | reverse complement strand
GCAATACCGATAATAACAGATATGGAGGTATAAGTAGATATATCTTGCAGCTCGAAAATGAACTGCTCGATAAAAATCTTGAAATTAAATATGAGAAGAAAATATTAACATTGCCCGTTGAATTGACAAAACCGAAAGAAATAATAGTCAAAAAAAGATTCGATGAAGGAACAAAGTTGATGCTTTCGGCAAGCTCGATAAGTACATATATTAATTGTCCGCTTCAATATTTCTTAAAGTATGTGGCAAAACTTGAAGAGGATGAGGATATCGAAGAAGTTATGGAACAAAAAGGACTGGGACTGGTTTTCCATAGTATGATGAACACGGCATACGAGGGATATAAAGGGAAGGAATTAAACTCTCAGGATATTGAAAAAATCGAAAATGAAATTATTGAAAATTTTGATGAAGAATTTATGGAGAGATTAAGAGAAGAATATAAAGAAGGTTCGGGATTTTTTGAACTGAAGGGAAGAAATCTGTTATATAAAAATGTAGTAAAAGAACTGATGAAAAGAGCGTTTAAATGTGATAAAGAACTTGCCCCGTTCGAAATAAAAGATACGGAAAAAAAAGTCAGAGCGGAAATTAACATCGGAGAAAAAAAACAGAAAGAGATTATACTAAAAGGTATTATTGACAGGATACATATAAAGGACGGTAGGCATTTTATAATTGATTATAAAACCGGAAATGTAGACTTAAAAAAAATTGTAAGGAAAGAAAATGAAGAATATATCGAAAAAGTTTTTAACGACCCTGGTTACAGGTTGAATTTACAGCTGATGCTCTATGAATATATATACGGAAAAACAGAAAAAGCGGAAGATATTGTGAGCGGGATATTTCCTCTGAAAGATATCAGAAAGGGTATTAAATACATAGGCGGCATGGAAAATATGAATGAATCGGAAAAAGAGAGTATGATGAATTATTTCGGTGAGAGACTTGGAAAAAAAATTGAAGATATAACCAAAGAAAGTGGAGAGTTCAGGCAAACGGAGGACAAAGGACGTTGTGAAAATTGCAATTACAGAAGTATTTGTTACAGATAAGGAAATATTAAAAACTGATTTATTGATTTCGTAGTCAATTAATTGACTAAATTTTGAGGAATGTAGTAATTAAATTGATATTTTAAAATTATGACTGATATGTATTATTCGGAAAATTTAAAATATGTGAGTTTTCTTAAAAATATTAAAAATCTTGGGAGTGTGAGGGTAAAGATGATTTTGGAAACATTTGGAAATCTTGAAGATTTTAAATCGGTTACGAAGAATGAACTGGAAAAATTAGAGGGCGTCAGCGGAAAGATTTCCGATGAAATTATTAAAGCCGTAAGGAATCTAAATGAGTTTGATAAATGGTACGGTGAGATGATGAGAAGAAATGAGAAATATGAAGTGTCTGCAGTTACGATTACAGATGAGAAGTATCCTGCAAATTTAAAGAAAATATATGACCCGCCTTCTGTTTTATATTACAAAGGTGAGTTGAGAAAGGAAGATGAGTATTCACTGAGTTTCGTTGGTACAAGAACTCCGACGGAGTATGGTAGAAATGCTTGTAGGAAACTGGCAGAAGAGGTTTCTGGATATGGTATACCGATAGTGAGCGGGATGGCACGGGGAATAGATACTCTTGCTCACAGAACTGCACTTGAAAAGAGAAATTTGACTTATGCTGTACTTGGCTGCGGATTGGATGTAATTTATCCGCAGGAGAATAAAAGATTATTTGAAGTTATCAGCGAAAGGGGTGCGGTAATAAGTGAGTTTGAATGCGGAACGGGACCGGATAAAATGAACTTCCCGAGAAGAAATAGGGTAATCTCGGGAATCAGTCAGGGGACTGTGATAATAGAAACCGGTATAAAAGGCGGTTCAATGATTACAGCAGGCTTTGCACTTGACCAGAACAGAGAAGTTTTTGCCGTTCCGGGATATATTTTTTCGAGAAAATCGGAAGGAGCAAATGAATTAATAAAAAAAGGACAGGCGAAATTAGTTAGTAAATTCGATGATATTTTCGATGAACTGTATTATGTTTATAAAGATTTTGTGAAGAAAGAGGGAATCGCAATTGAATTAAAAGTTAATGAGGAATTGAGTATTTTTGAAAAGAAAATATATGATGTACTCGGAACTGAACCCGTACATATAGATTCTATATGTGAAATGACGGGATTTAGTGTTTCGGATTGTCTGGTAAATTTATTATCGCTTGAATTTAAAGGGATTATTAAACAGTTACCTGGCAAGAATTTTATAAAAATATGAGAAATGGTTTAATAAATATTTATTGTGAAGAAGATATTTTCAAATTGAAATTCGCATGTGATATGGAGAAATGCAAAGGTGCATGCTGTAAACTTAAAGGAGCTTTAGGAGCCCCTGTTAATTCTGAAGAAGTTGAGGAAATTGAAAAGATATTGGAAAATGTAAAAAAGTACTTGCCTGAAAATAATATGTCTTTGATAGAAGAGAAAGGATTTTATGAAGTAATTTACGGAAATTATCATTTGAAGAGTTTGAATGATGAGGATTGTGTTTTTTCGTATATGGATAATGGCATCTGTAAATGCTGTTTCCAAAAAGCATACGAAAATGATGAAATAAGTTTTATTAAACCGATATCATGCCACTTGTTTCCTATCAGAATGTCGGGTCCTGAAAAAAATGTGATGAAATATGAAATGATAGATGAATGTAAGGAAGCAATCAGTAAAGGAAAAAAAGAGAATATAAGATTGTTGGATTTTCTGGAAGAGCCGCTGCTGAGAAAGTTCGGTGAGGAATTCTGTAATAAATTCAGGAAAAGATGTAATTCTCAAATTGTTTAATGTTTTAAAATAAAAAAATGGTAATTCAGCAGGAAGCAAAATTAACATTTAAAAATATTTCAAAGATAATACAAAGACAGAATTTATTGACGGTTCCTGCACTTGCTATGGAAGAACTGATAAGGGCGGAACTGGAAGTAAATCCTTTTCTCGAAGAAGGAGAACTGCAGGAGGATATTAAAGGAACAGAAAACGGGTATGAAGATTTACAGGAATCGGTAGAAGAAAAGGAAAAAAGGGAAGAAGAATATGATATAGAAGATTTTACTGACAGTGACCTGATTGGATATAAGACTGAAGAAAGTGAATTTCAGAATAAAGACGTAAACTACGAAAATATCTGGAAAGAAAGAATAACGATTTATGACAGCTTGAAAGCTCAGTTGCGATTGACGAATTTAAGCGATAAACAGATTTATATAGGAGAAGAAATTATTGGAAATCTCGATAACGAAGGTTATTTCAGAGAAAATATCAAAGATTTTACGTTGAATTTAAATAAATTAAAAAAACAGACTGAATTTGAAAATGAGACTATAACCGAAGATGAAGTGGAAGAGGTTTTAAAGGAAATACAGAATCTTGAACCTCCGGGTATAGCAGCAAGAAATTTGCAGGAGTGCCTCATTAACCAGTTAAAAGTGATAAATCTCGAAGAAAATTTCAAGACGTTATGCATACAGGCGGTTACCGAACATATTTACGAACTGAGATTAAAAAATTATGAGAATCTGGCAGCTGAACTGAATACAGATATTGAAACGGTAAACAGAATATTTGAACAAATATCGAAACTCGATCCGAAACCCGGTTTGAAAGTTGAAGCAATGGATAATCAGTCTGTCTGCCCGGATTTGATTGTCAGGAAGGAAGAAGGAATTTACAGAATTGACGTCAATGAAAGAAATGTTCCGAACTTGCGTTTGAATACGTATTATAAAAAATTAATCAACAGGAGGGATATTAAGAAAAAAGAAGATCGTGAGAAAATGAGAGAAAAATTGCAACGGGCTCAATGGTTTATTGATGCAATTAAATTGAGGAAAGAAACTTTGATAATAATTATGGAGTTAATTTTGAGGAAGCAAATGGAATTTTTTGAAAATAACGGAAAGGGCTTGAAACCGCTTTATGAAAAAGAAATAGTAGCGGAAACAGGTCTCGATAAATCGACTGTAAGCAGAGCAGTAAAAGGTAAATATGTCCAGACACCTTTTGGAATTTATGAGCTGAGATATTTTTTCGGTTATAATTATAAGAACAAGGAAAATGAAGATATATCGGTTACGGAAATAAAAAATAAATTGAAAGAAATTATTCTTTCTGAAAATTCAACAGTTCCGTTTACTGATGCACAGCTTGTCAAAAAAATGGAAGATGCGGGCTATAAAATAGCAAGAAGAACGATCGCTAAATATAGAGAATCATTGAATATACCGGTCGCAAAACTAAGAAGAAAATTATAATCATTATAACATATTTATAAAAATGAAAAAAAAGAAAATAAAAGGAACAACTGTAATTGGATTAATAAGGAATGGGAAATCGGTTATCGGAAGCGACGGACAGGTGACAATGGGAACTTCGGTCATGAAACATACATCAAAAAAAGTAAGAAAAATATACAATAATCAGGTGTTGGTTGGATTTGCCGGTGCCACGTCGGATGCATTTACATTATTTGAAAGATTTGAAGGAAAACTTGAACAATATAAAGGAAATCTGTCGCGTGCGGCAGTTGAACTTGCTAAAGAATGGAGAACCGATAAATATCTGAGAAGATTGGAAGCTTTACTCGCTGTGGTAGGGAAGGATAAAACATTAATAATTTCAGGTACGGGTGACGTAATCGAACCTGATGACGGAATTGCTGCAATCGGCTCGGGCGGACAGTATGCACTTTCGGCTGCCAGAGTTATGCTGAAATATACAAAACTCACCGCTAGAGAAATTGTTAAAGAGTCATTGGAACAAGCAGCGGATATATGTATTTATACAAATAATAAAATCACAATTTTAGAACTGGATTAATAACCGGATAAGTAATTTTTTATGCCAAAAAAAAACGATAAGAAAAAAACAAGAATAATTGGTCAGCTAACGCCGACTCAAATAGTTAAGGAACTTGATAAATATATTATAGGACAAAATAATGCAAAAAAATGTGTGGCAATTGCAATGAGAAACCGTTGGAGACGTCAGCAGGTAATCGATACTATGAAAGATGAAATAATGCCGAATAATATAATATTAATCGGACCGACAGGTGTGGGTAAAACCGAAATAGCAAGAAGAATATCGAGATTGTCAAATGCTCCTTTTGTAAAAGTAGAAGCATCAAAATTTACTGAGGTAGGTTATGTGGGTAAAGACGTGGAATCTATGATAAGGGAACTTACCGATTTGGCGGTTAATATGGTTAAATTGGAGAAAAGTAAAGAAGTCCAGAGTAAAGCCGAAGAGAATGCTAATGAAAGGATACTGAATATCTTAATGCCGCCTGTTAGAAAAAAACAAACGGCTGAGGAAGGACAGAAAACTGAAAAAAATAATCAACAGGAAATCAGCGGGGAAAAACTTTCCGAAATAGATGAAAATTTATCAAATGAAAAAACAAGGGAAAGATTAAAGGATTTGTTGATTGAAGGGAAGTTAGATCACAGAGTTATAGAAATTGATACAACGTCAGATAACGTTCCTATGATGCAGATACTGGGTCCTGTTGGACTGGAAGAAATGGGTATGAATCTGCAGGACTTGTTTGGTAATTTAATGCCGAAAAAAACGAAGAAACGGAAACTGAATATTGCAGATGCAAAAAAAGTGCTTACTGCTGAAGAATCGCAAAAATTAATTGATATGGATTCAGTCCTGAAAGAAGCATTGGATAAGGTGCAGAATTCCGGAATAGTTTTTATTGATGAAATAGATAAAATATGCGGAGCAAACGGTAGAATAGCATCCGGTGCGGATGTCTCGAGAGAAGGAGTGCAGAGGGATTTACTCCCGATTGTTGAGGGCTCTACGGTTATTACAAGATATGGACCTGTTAAAACAGACCATATACTTTTTATTGCTTCGGGAGCTTTTCATACTACTAAACCAAGTGATTTAATACCGGAACTGCAAGGAAGATTTCCTATCCGCGTTGAACTGAACAGCCTTACGGAAGAAGATTTTTATAAAATACTGACTCAACCGGAAAATGCGTTGATTAAACAATATCAGGCTATTCTGGAAACGGAAGGAATCGAATTAATCTTTAAGGATGAAGCTATTAAAGAAATTGCAAAAATTGCCACGGAAGTAAATGAACAGGTCGAGAATATAGGTGCAAGACGACTGCATACCATAATTACAAATTTGTTGGAAGATATTCTATTCGAAGTTCCTGATGTCAATAAAAAGGAAAAAATTGAAATTGATAAAAAAGTAGTGAACGATAGATTAAGTTCTGTTGTTAGAAATAGAGACTTAAGCAGATATATTTTATAATCTAAAAAATATATTATGAAAAAAATATTGATAATTATATTGCTGCTGATAAGTATTTTTGAAACAGCACAATCTCAATATAAGGAAAGAACATCGGCATATAACTTTGCGGGAATAGGGTTCTCGTTAATGTTTTACACGCAGTCTGTAATGGCAGACAATTACCCTACAATCGATTTCAGAAATAATAACTATATGTCGAAGTTTGATATATATATAGGAAGAAGATTTACAAATATATTTGAATTTGAATTTTATCCTTCCATAATATACAATAGGTCCAATTCAAGACCCGGTTTTAATTTTTATGATAAAGGCATGAATACTTATTATTATTATGTGCCCCAGAATTTATACCTGTTTATGCTGCCGCTCACTGCAAAACTGAAGATTTATCCTTTGGGAGGAAATACTTCGTCGCTGGCAAGCGGTATTTTTCTGGGATTGGGAGGAGGAGCTTGCTATATTTATGAATCTTATGATAACTTTATCTATTCCGATCCTCTGCAAACTTCAGCCCTGAGTTATAAAACATATACGGCTACAACATGGGCTTCAAATATGATATTTTCTGCGGGATTTCAGGCAGGAACAAAATTTTCTTACGGCGTGGAACTGGATTATCGGATTATCCCGTTACCGGTTAATGGTGATCAACCGCTTAGTTCCAGAATGGCACCGAATATGAATAGTGTTAATCTGACTATTAAGATATTGTTTAATTTCTGATGTTGATTGTGTAAGCCTTATTTTATCAGCATCATCCGTTTTACCGTAGTAAAAGAAGGTGTAATTAACTTGTATATATAAACACCCGAAGATAATTTGTAATAAGTTGCATCAAAATTAAGCTTGTAACTCCCTGCGTTCATTAAGTTGTTGTTAATTAATCTGGCAATTTCATTTCCAAGTATGTCGTATACGATTAAACTTACGTTTTCTTTTTGAGGAATAGAAAAGTTTATGTAAGTTACCGGATTGAACGGATTCGGGTAATTCTGGCTCAATTCGTAATTTTCTGCTGTCTCCGATATGGTCTTTATTCCGACTGTTGTTGATTTTAATATGAAATTCGCAGTTACAAATTCTGCGGGATTATTTACGTTTACTATTTTAATTACTGAAGTTCCGATTCCTTCGGTTGGATTAAAAAAGGTTATATCCATTGTATCCTGTACGTTAGGTGTCAATGTTAAAGGAGGTTCGCTCATCATAGGTACAGTGTCGACATCTGAGGGGTAACACTGCCCGACACATATTGAACCGGACCAACCTGCAGGCAGGTCATTAAGTATCCTGATAAATCTGACGTTGATTGGATTTGCCGATGTATTTTTGAAAAACGCATAGGCATTTGTTGTAAGTACGGGAGACGGCGGGGCAACCGTGGTATCACCGCCTATCCTTTGAAATGTGATTTGCGAAAAAGAGAAGTTTGCAAAAAACACAATTGCAAAAAATAAAAAAATTAATTTTTTCATTGTTATTTTTTTTAATTAATAAAGTTTTTTAAAATTTCTCGTGAAATGATTATTTTCTGAATTTCGGATGTACCTTCATAAATTTCGGTTACTTTGGCATCCCTTAAATATCTTTCGACTGAATATTCCCTGACATAACCGTAACCGCCGTGTATTTGTATTGCTTCAAGTGTTGTTTCTACTGCAATCTTACTTGCAAAAAGTTTTGCCATTGCGGAATCTTTTGCGTATTTTAAATTTCTGTCTTTTTTGTATGCGGCTTTGTATGTCAAAAGTTCGGCTGCCTCAATGTTTGTTGCCATTTCCGCAAGTTTAAATTGTATCGCCTGAAAATTTGATATTTCGGTTCCGAATGCTTTTCTCTCGGTCGAATACTTTACCGCTGCCTCGTATGCGCCTTTTGCTATCCCGAGTGCCTGCGCTGCTATTCCTATCCTGCCGCCGTTTAAAGCGTCCATCGCAATTTTAAATCCCTCGCCTTCGTTTCCTAACAGATTTTCTTTTGGCACTTTTACGCTGTTTAGTCCGAGTGAACATGTGTCGGAACTCCTGATTCCCATTTTATCCTCCTTTTTACCGATTTCAAGACCTTTAGAGTTCCTGTCGACTATGAATGTGGATATACCTTTATAACTTTTTGATTTATCGGTTACTGCCTGAATGATGTAGACTTCTGACTTTGTACCGTTTGTAATCCAGTTTTTAATTCCGTTAAGAATGTAATTGTCGCCATCCCTTTCCGCTGTCGTCTTCTGCTGCGTTGCGTCGCTGCCTGCCTCCGGTTCTGATAGACAAAAAGAACCAATCATTTTTCCTGAAGCAATATTTTTGAGATATTTTTCTTTTTGGTAATCGTTACCCCGTTCGTTTAAGACATGGCATACAAGACTGTTTATTACCGACATAATTACTCCGACTGATGCGTCAACCTTGGAAACTTCTTCGATTGCTGTTACATAACTTATCGTATCTAACTCTGAACCGCCCCATTCTGCCGGAACCATCATGCCCATAAAACCTAATTCGCCTAATTTCTTGATTATTTGTTCCGGAAATTCTCCGTTAATGTCTCTTTCTGTACTCGAAGGAGCAATTTCATTTTTTGAAAAATTTCTTATTGTTTCTCTGATGTAATTTTGCTCTTCTGTAAATTCAAAATTCATAAGCTGAATAAGATAAATTTATTTTATTGTATAATCGTAAAATCCTTTTCCGGTCTTTCGTCCGAGATTTCCCGATGCTACCATTTTTTTTAATAACGGACACGGTCTGTATTTTGTATCTCCTAAACCTTCGTGTATTACATTCATGATTGAAAGACAAACGTCAAGCCCTATCATGTCTGCAAGTGCTAAAGGTCCAATCGGATGATTCATTCCGAGCTTCATTACGGTATCTACCGCTTCCGGATTGGCTACTCCTTCCATAACACAATATATTGCCTCGTTAATCATCGGCATTAATATTCTGTTAGATACAAATCCCGGGTAATCCTGAACTTCGACCGGAGTCTTCCCGATACTTTCAGATAATGATTTTACCGTTTCAAATGTTTCGTTTGAGGTGGAATATCCTCTTATTACTTCTACAAGCTGCATTATCGGTACCGGATTCATAAAGTGCATACCTATTACTTTATCATGCCTTTTTACGTTTCTTGCTAAGTCCGTTACGGAAATAGATGATGTATTTGTTGATAATATTACTTCCGGCTTGCATATATTATCGAGTTTTGTGAAAATATCCTTTTTAATTTCAACACTTTCTGTCGCTGCTTCAATCACAAAATCAGCGTCTTTTATTGTGTTTATATCTGTGGTGATAGTTATATGTTTTAATATTTTTTCTTTCTCTTCGCCTGGTATGGTACCTTTCTTTATTTGCCTGTCAATATTTAACGAAATTGTATCTATTGCTTTACGCAGATAATTCATATTAATATCATACAATATCACCTGATAATTATACTGTGAAAATATATGAGCTATTCCATTACCCATTGTACCTGAACCAACGACTGCTATCTTCTTTATATTCATATTAGTTACGTTAATTAGTTTATGCTATTTCTATTATAACTGCACTGGCTTCGCCGCCGCCTATGCATAATGTAGCGAGCCCTCTCTTTAATTTTCTTTGTTTCAATGCATATATTAATGTTGTCAGAATTCTTGCACCGCTTGCACCGACAGGATGACCTAATGCTACCGCACCCCCGTTTACGTTCAGTTTTTCTGTCGGTAAACCGGTTAGTTTGACTGTGGCTAAAGCTACTACTGAAAATGCTTCGTTTACTTCGAATAAATCGATATCGTTCATTGTAAGTCCTGTCTTTTTCAGTATTTTTTGTATTGCATACGCGGGTGCTGTCGTAAACCATTCCGGTTGTTGTGCGTATGTTAATTGTGAAATAATTCTTGCAAGTGGTGTGATTTGCAGTTCTTTCGATTTTTCTTCCGACATTATTATCAGTGCCGATGCACCGTCGTTTATCTTTGATGCGTTGAATGCCGTTACTGTTCCGCTGTTTTCGAATGCCGGTTTTAATTTTAAACCTTTGTCCGGATTAAATTTTTTTGGCTCTTCATCTTCGAATATCTCAATTGCTTCTTTTGTTGTTCTGTATTTAACGGGAATTATTTCTTCTTTAAATAATCCGTTTTTCATGGCATCTAATGTTTTTTTATAACTGTTAACGGCATATTCGTCTTGTTCTTTTCTTGATATATTTAATTCTCTCGAACATAATTCGGCACCGTTTCCCATATGCATGTTTTCGTTATAGGCATCGAGTAATCCGTCTTCAAGTAATCCGTCGTAAATTTTATCGTGTCCCATTCTTTGTCCTGTTCGTATTTTTTTCAGATAATAAGGAACATTACTCATCGATTCAAATCCGCCTGCTGCTGCTATATCAGCGTCGCCTGTTTGTATTGCTTGAGCGGCAAGCATAACGGATTTCAATCCCGAACCGCATACTTTGTTTATTGTCATGCAGGGAACCCAGTAAGGCAGTCCCGCATATATTGATGCCTGTCTTGCCGGTGCTTGTCTTAATCCTGCTTGATATACACAACCCATAATCACTTCGGAAATATCTTCAGGTCTGATGTTTGCCCTTATTACTGCTTCTTTTATAACATATGCACCGAGTTTTGTAGCGGGTATTATTGACAAATCACCAAGGAAACTTCCGATTGGTGTTCTGACGGCTGATACAATAACAGGAATATTCATACTGTTAATATTATTCTATAATAAATATATTTTTTCCTAAATAAATTCCTTTTCCGCTAATCTTTTATAAATATCTTGATCTTTATCTCTTCCCAGCAGTTTTGGTCTGCAATAAAATAATCAATTTTGTCGTTTAAAAATGATTTTTCAGGTGTTCTGAATCTGAAAACAGGAAAATCTATATCGTGACTTACCGTTGTTCTGATTGAATCGAGCAGCCTTATATTTTCCAGTTCCAGTATATCGTTTAACATTACATTTTCTTCGACGAAAGGTGAACCTTCCAGACTCTTCTCCCATACTATTATTGCCTTTTTATATTTTTCAAGATTTGTTTTTGTTAATGTTTTATATGTATCTCCGCCGGAAGCAGGTTCGTCAAGTGAGTTGGCTATCTGATGTAAATTTGTTATGATTTTGTATTCCGGGTAGTAATTCTTTACTGTATATACTATATTATCTGATATTTTTTCTATTTCATATTTTGAATGATAGGGAGTTACGTATGGACCGAGAAAGAAAAGTACGGATGCTGTCATAATAGCTGATATGATGAGTAATGCCTTGTTCTTTATATTGACGGATATATAACTTAATCCGACCGCGGCAATTATTCCTATCAATGGACCGACAACGGCTACGTAACGTAATTGTCCCGTACTGCAGGTTATCTCTGCTCCTTTAAGTGCCGCGACTGTATTACCTAAAATGCAGCCGAATATGATAAGATATAAAATTAAATAATCTTTAATCTTTTTTCTTATAATAAGAAAAATCGTTCCGAGAATAAAAAATACTGTTTGTAATAAACCGAAGATTTTAGGTGAATAGTAAAAGTAATATTGAAAATCGATTCCCTCGGTTATTCTTTCCAATCTTGAATGTAAAGTTAGTTCGTAAAATATGGCTTCGGGATAACCTCTGAATATCCATGCAAAAATGAACCATATTAAGGGACCGGTTAAAATGAAAGGAAGAGATTTCCATTTCTTCTGAAAAAGAAATATTGTAAAATATATACCTGCAGCAAAAAACATTTCTGTGCGGAATAATATGATAATCGAAGATAATACCATAACCGTTATGGGCTTTCTCCTGAGATAATAATAGAAACCTGTTGTTAACAACGCTGCAGTGGGAAGTTCGGCAAGTACAGTATAAGAAATATTAAATAAAACGGGCTGGAAAGCAATCAGAAGAATTACCCATTCCCTGTATCGGATTTTGTAGTATTCCAGTATTTTATAGGCAAAATGTATTGTAATCAGGTATATAACTGCCGAGAATATTTGTGTTGCTTTTAAACCGAATAAAGAAGGGATGAAAAACAGTAAAACCCTGCCGAAGCGGTGCCATGAACTGACACTCCCTTCGTAAGTATCCAAAAAATGTCTGTTGTAATTGTAATGGCAGCTGTCGTCAATAAAATAAAAACCGTCGGAATTTATAATCCAGTAAATTAAAACTGCGGCACTGAACGCATAAAATAAAAATAAAAGCTTGATGTTATTTATTTTATTCTCTTTGTCTGTCAAGATTTATTCTCCCATTATGTTTACGGTAATTTTTCTGTTTCTCTTTCTGTTGTCAAAATCGAGAAATACTATTTGCTGCCAGGTTCCGAGAGTCAGTTCGCCTTTTACTACTGGCACGGTTAATGATGTCTTTAAAAGTGCAGAACGAAGATGCGAGTGACCGTTGCCGTCTCCCCATGTGTCGTCGTGATGATATCTTCCCGGCGGTATGATCCTGTTGAGTAATTCGGGTAAGTCATTTAATAAACCCGGCTCGTATTCAATTGTTGTTATTCCGCCGGTTGAACCTGAAGAAAAGAGAGTACATAACCCTTCTTTTATTCCGCTTTTCTTTAAAACTGAATTTACTTTGCCTGTTATGTCTATTATATCACAATTACCCTCGGTAGAAAGTGAAATTTCTTCGTTTATGATTTTCATAATCTTATTGAAATAATATTTGTTTTTTCTTTAAAATAATAAAGTTGATAATTTCTCAGAAAAAAGTTATCCTGTATATAATATTTTGTGTATTGGTTTAGTGTATCTTCGTATAATTTATTGCCCGTATGAGAATTAAAGATGAATATTTTGTTTTGATATCCGGTATCTGCATTTTGCGGTTGTGTGTAACTGTTGCAGATAAAGTAATCGTCAGCGTGAATATATTCCGGATGTTTTCCGGATATGTGCTTATTATAAATTTTTGCTGTTATTTTTTCTGAATGGTTTTCTGAAATTGTATTGAATGAAACAGGAAATAAATAATTATTTTTTTTGTCTTTTAATTTTTCTGTTTCATATTTTAAATCTGTTACATAACGGTTTTCCGGTTCGCTGAATACTTTTATGATTTCGCCGGTTTTGATGCATAATTTATAATATATTATAATGTCGTTTTTGTATTCGTAACCGTAAATCGAGCCGTTATTCATGAAGAAATAAGATAAATCTTTGTTTTCCCATAATGTTTTTCCTTCTGCTGCATCGATAAGAATAATTTCTCTGATGTCGGGAATGCCCGGTTCGGTGTATTTTCCGATTATCATTATGCTGTCGCCCGCATCTTGTATTGTGTTCCAGAAATTTCCATGCTCAAATTCAAAATTTTTTAAGTACGGTATACCGGTGTTTATGTTTATTGAAAATATATAATTTTTTTTTGAATTAATATCTCGTGTCTCTCCGCATAATATATCCTTATCTGCAAAAAATATTTTCCAGATGTAACCGTTTTGAGAAAAATCCCATAAGGGATTTATTTTATTTCTGAAATTTTTCATTAACGGAGTATTTTCAACTTAATCCGAAAAATTTTTATTACTTATATTACCGGTTAAGATTAAGTATGTAATTAATTCCTTTTATTACGAGATTTTCGTCGTAAAAGTCGATTAATTTTGTGTGCTTTGTAATCCATTTTGATAAGCCCCCTGTGGCAACTACCAGTAAACCTTTAAATTTCTTTTTATAGTCTTTAATAATCCCTTCTGTCGAATAAATAGTCTGATAGTAAATTCCCGAACTGATGTTTTCTTCTGTTGTATTTGCCAGAATATTATGATTCATCTTCGTAAAATCTGTATGCGGAAGTGATGTGTTTTCTAAAAGATTATCTAAAGAAGACTGTATTCCCGGACAGATTAATCCGTATTTGAAAATACCGTCAATTAATATGTTGTAAGTCGTTGCTGTTCCAAAATCAATTATTAAAATATTCTTATATTTTTGAAATATTTTATATGCTGAAACAGCTGAACAAATTCTGTCGCTGCCTAATATACTTGAATAATTAATCTTTATGGGCAGATTTAAATTTTTGTTTATTATTATTATTGGTTTTTTAAAAGTATTGTATAATATTAATTTAACCGGTTCATCCTGAATGATGTAATGATTTGTTACTCCTATCTTTTCAATTTTTTTCTTCGAATCGTTGAATATATTCGAAAGACTTTTTAATATCGTCTTAATGTTTTTCTTCTGATGTATTATTTTGTTAACCGGAGTTATTTTACCGTCAGAATATCCTCCTGCAAATTTAATGAAAGAATTGCCGATGTCTATTAACAGATTATGATACATGTGAAATTGTTGATTAAATTATGTTGCTTTTTTCAGTTTGTAAATATTTCTATTCTGTGTCATAGAGGAAATTTAACTCCCGCCGTTAGTGTGTATCCTTTTACGTTTCCGCCGTCCCTTATTATTATCTTGTATTTTCCGTCAATGAATATATTCATGTTTAAAAGCGCATTTAAAAATATAATACCTGCACCTAAATCTAAACTTGGTTTGGTTTCCTGACTGTCGCCTTTGTAAAAGTTGATTCCTACACCGCCGTCAATATAAGGAACTGCATTTGAAGTGGCAGATTTGAAATTTAACCTTAAAAGTGCAGCCATCTCAAAGTTATTAGTCTTATTATTGGTCCAGTAATTTGCCTGCGGTACGATTGAAAATTTATCGATATTAATCTCTGCAAATAAACCAATAGCAAACCCGGTTTTATCGTCAAAGTATGCAAAACCGGCATGTGCACCGAAATCTATTACGGCTGTTGTAGGCGGGGGAGATGTTAAATCCCTCAAGCTTAAATCGGATTTGTCGGTGTTGATGTATTGTGCATTTGCAAAATTTAATGCCATGAGACCTGCTAACAGTACAAAAAATAATGTCTTTTTCATTGTTGGTATTTTTGTTTTTAAATTTATTTTTTTAATTGAAATTCGATAAGTCAAGTTTTTTTAATTCGTCCCTGAGAATGGCTGCCCGCTCGTAATCTTCCTTCTTGACGGCTTCTTCCAATAGTATTTTCAGTTGCGATATCTTTTTTTCCTTGGTTTGTTCGGATGGTTTGTCGTCTTTCCTGAGTTCGTAATCTTTCTCTTTCCTCTCTGCTTCGGGTATCGATTCACTTGTTTCTTTGTCGGATTGCTTTGGTGTGAAAGCTATTTCATCCATGATTTCTATGGATACGTATATCGGTGCTCCGAATTTTAATGCTAAAGCAATTGCATCCGAAGGCCTTGAATCGATATCTTCAATTGTGTTATCGTCAAGTCTGATTTTTGCGTAGAACGTTGAGTCTTTGAGCTCGGTTATAAAAATTGCTTCGATGTTATATCCTAATATTTGTAATACCTGTTTAATCAAATCATGTGTCAAAGGACGATGAGGCTTTTCACCCTGCAATTCAAGTGCAATTGCCTGAGCTTCAAACTCACCTATAATTATGGGAAGACGCCTGTCTCCGTCGATTTCTTTTAATAAAATGGCATATCCGCGCGTCGTAATCGCAGACGATAATGTTATACCGTAAACATCAACTTGAACAAAATCTTTGTAATATTCGTTGTTATAATCCATTTTTCATTTTCCTGTTTTTATAAAACCTTTTTAAATTCTTTTGTTAATTCCGGTATCACTTCGAATAAGTCTCCGATAATACCGTAATCGGCTGTCTGAAATATCGGTGCGTCTTTATCCTTATTTATCGCAACGATGCATTTCGATGATGACATACCGGCAAGATGCTGTATTGCTCCGCTTATTCCGCATGCTATATATAACGAAGGTGATACTGTTTTTCCCGTCTGACCAACCTGTTCAATTTGAGGTCTCCAGCCTGCATCTACTACCGCTCTTGACGCTCCCGTTGCTGCACCTATTGTGTTTGCAAGTTCTTCAATAAGCTCGTAATGATATACATCGTCTTTCCTGAGTCCTCTGCCTCCCGATACTATCCTGTCTGCATCGGAAACATCGAGTTTCGCGGAAGATAATTTTATTTCCTTAACGAAATCTTTGAAATCATAAGCTGATATATTCAGTGAATCAATATTAACATTCTCAATTGTCGTTTCTTTCTCATTGAGTATTGCTTTAAATACGTTCGGCCTTAATGAAAATATTACTTTATCTGTTTTGTGTTTAACTTTTACGTTACTTTTTCCGGCATATACGGGTCTGACGGCAATTAATTTTTCATTTTCGATCTCTAACTCGGTTACATCGGGAATTATAGCTGATTCGGTTTTTATTGCAATTCTGGGCGCTGAATCTCTTCCCGTCATCGTTGCGGATAATAATAAAATGCTGTATCCTTTGAGTATAAAAAAATTTGAAATAGCAACGGCATTTGCCGAATATGAATAAATAAAGTCTGTTTTTCCGGATTTAGCGTTTAATTCTTTTAAAGAAACTTTATAAATTTTTTCTGCGCCGTATTTTCCCGTTATTTTTAAATCTTCATCGCTGATATCTGTTATTGCCAGGACGTCAAATTCACAATTTAATCTCTCTGCTGTCTGTCTTGCAGCAGAAACAATTTCATAAGCATTGTTTTTTAATTTATCCTGTTTGGTCTCTATGTAAGCGAGTATCTTATTCTCCATACAATTAAATGATTTTTGCTTCTTCTCTTAAGAGTCTTACAAGTTCACCGGCATCTGAAGTACTGTTGCTGAAAATTTTCCCCCGTGATTTTAACGGGGGAATTTTCATCTCTGTTATTTCTGTTAAACTGTCGTTGAATTTGGCTTTTATTGTTTCAATCGGTTTCGACTTTGCTGCCATTATACTCTTAATATTAGGATATCGCGGTTCATTAATTCCTTTTTGCGTGGTAATTATTGCGGGTAATTTAAATTCGATTGTTTCTTTGCCTCCTTCTGTGTCTCTCTCTGCTTTAACGTTGTTGTCCGATATCTCCAATTTTGTTGTTATGTTTACCGATGGTAATTCTAATATTTCAGATAAAAAATTAGGTACTAAATAACCGTCAAAATCAATTGATTGTTTTCCTGTGAAAATTATGTCCGGGCTTAGTTTTTTTATTGTGTCTGCAAGATTTTTAGCAACAGTATATGAATCGTAATTTTCGTTTTCTGATAAAATAAAAATTCCTTTATCTGCTCCTTGCTGAAATGCCTTTTTAATAACGTCTCTGTCTTTTTCTGTTCCGAAGGATATAGCATAAACTTCTCCGCCGAATTTTTCTTTTGTCCTGACTGCCTCTTCAACCGCAAATTCGTCATATGGATTCAGTATATATGAAACACCGTCGCCGCTGATTGATTTTCCGGTATCGGATATTTTAATTTTTGTTATACTGTCCGGAACATATGATATACAAACGGCAATTTTCATGTCAAATCTATTCTTTTATTTAATTTAACCTTCATTAATTATCAAAAATACAAAATATTTCTGTAACTTTAAACTTATATAAATATATGCTTATCATACTATTTAAACGTTTTTTTCCCTGATTTGTTCTGTTTTTTTTAAACTTTTCGCTGATTAATAAAATTCAAACAATATAGATATATTCTTGGATTGAAATAAAAGATTAATATGTTTAAATTTATATATATCGCGGGATGGAGCAGCTGGTAGCTCGTCGGGCTCATAACCCGAAGGTCGCAGGTTCAAATCCTGCTCCCGCTACAATCGGGAAACCTGTAATTATTTGATGATTACAGGTTTTTTTATTCAGGATATAAATAAATTATTGTCGATATTCAAAGTACATGACGAAATTTTAGTGAGTGAATTGAACTCAACTGAAGTCGGGTAAAACTTGTAAGATGACTTTCCGCCGGATTCTCGGGGTAATCCTGTCGGGATAAAAAATTGTCTTTAGTATCTGCAAAACTGTAATCGGGTATGGCGCCCCTGTGAGGTTTAAAAATTTGTCTTTGTTTTTATTTTTATTCTAATTATATTTAAAATAAATAAGTTAGTTATTAATGCTAAAGTATTTGTTTAAATATATTTTGATTTCGGTAATTTTTCTTGTCTTGATAGTTCTGCCTGATAATATTAATTCATTGAATCAGGAAAGTCGAAAAATTAAAACAATTATTATCGATGCAGGACACGGAGGTAAAGATCCGGGAACTATCAGCCGAACAGGAATTCATGAAAAAAAAATTGTTCTGAATATTGCATTGAAACTTAGGGATTATCTTAAAGAAAACTATGATGATGTTAATATTATTTTAACAAGGGATAAAGATGAATTTATCGATGTGAGAGAACGAGCAAAAATTGCAAATCAGAATAAAGGTGATCTATTCCTGAGTATCCATTGCAATTTTAAAAAAACGGAGGAACACGATAAAACCGGTTTTGAAGTGTATTTCCTTGACTTGCAAAGACTTAAAGAAGCCGAGAAAATTACTGAAAAAGAAAATAAAATTTATAATTCATCACCTTATGTCGAAAATAAAGACACTGTTGATTTAAAAGCAGCTGTCTTAACAAGCGCAAATTTTAATAATACATTGAGATTTTCGCAAATTATCAATTCCGAATTATCGAAAAGTACTAAACTGGAGAGCAGGGGATTGTTTCAAGCGGGATTTTGGGTCCTGGTCGGTGCATCAATGCCTTCTGTACTTGTAGAATGCGGCTACTTGTCAAATAAAAACGATGAAGAGTATCTGAAATCGGAAAAAGGTCAGGAAGAAGTCGCAAAAGGTTTGTATAAAGCCGTAAGATTTTTTAAGTTTGAATGTGATACTGACTTTAAATAAAAAGTATTTTTTTATGTTCTTTAAATAAAAAAAGGCAGTTTAAAAAACTGCCTTTTATTTTTCATTCAAAAATCTGAATGCATTTGACTTCGTATCCTGCTAAATTAAGTATGTTCATGTCTATACGTGCATTGTCTTCCGAATCGTATCGCCCTACAAATAATTTGTAGGTAGGAGTATCACTGGTGTATATTTCCTCTAAAATCAGAGGATAAAACTCCAGCGGCTTAATGTTTCCGATTAGTTCGTTTACATCTTCTATATTATCAAATTCACCGTTCATAAGAGTGTATCCGTTGATCGAACGGAGAATGTTTGTGATTTCGATATAGTTTTTATTTCCGTTTACTTTCTGATTAAATGCGTAAGTTGCAACCTCGGAATTGTCCGCTGCCAATACAGCTATGTTGATTGATTTTGAATTCTTTACGTACTCTATCAACTCCTCTTCTGTTAATTCAGAGTTTTCATTGGACCTTACCCCTTTATATTCAATGAAAATTTTGGATCCTGAAGAGAGTACTGAGCCGAATAATGTAAATAGTCCGCTCTTATCAAAAAGATCATTTTCGAAATCTGAAAGATTTTCGTTATCTTCATCGAAAATTTCAATTCTGACCTTCGCGAGTGAACCCATTTCTATATCTTGTTTGGCAGCATGTGAGAGGTCTATTATTCTGCCCTTTACATATGGTCCTCTGTCATTTATTCTGACAACCGTCGATAAGTTGTTTTGTAAATTAGTGACTTTTACGTAAGTTCCGAAAGGTAAAGTCTTGTGCGCTGCGGTAAAATCATGAGTGTCAAAAATTTCACCGCTTGCTGTCTTCCTTCCGTGAAACTTCGGACCGTACCAGGATGCTACTCCTTCTTCGACATACGACGGATCTACGTCATCTGTCCCTGCAAATACGGCAGATTGATGTAAACTGCTAATCGGATTAATCAAAATTGTTGCGAAAAATATTATCGCAATAATTTTGTACTTCAGCATATGTTTCCTTCCTTTAAATTAATAAAAAAGAGGAAATCAACTGCACAATTTTGATAATCCATTATGCTGTTAACTTATGTTAAAGAACATAAATAGTCGTAACTAAACAACTACTTCCTGTATTAAGTTTATCAAGTTAGTAATATTAATTTCAAATGTCAATATATTTTTTTCTGTTGATGTAAAAATCAGCTGATTTTTAAAAGAAAAACTTTATAATTTTTTTATGTATATGTATTATCAATATATTATAAAGCTATATCCAACCCCTTAATTTGCATGCTTCCGCTACTCTGGCAACCCCTACTATCATTGCAGCTAATCGCGGATGTACCTTCTTCTCTTT
>Ga0208828_1000371_pt1 | contig 20469 bp, 27 predicted proteins | sample Kivu_160m_FD_185487 | JGI IMG/M metagenome (GOLD analysis project Ga0208828, IMG submission 185487) | Freshwater microbial communities from Lake Kivu, Western Province, Rwanda to study Microbial Dark Matter (Phase II) - Kivu_160m (SPAdes)... | ecosystem: Environmental > Aquatic > Freshwater >... | reverse complement strand
TATTGGGACAAGAGGGATTTTGTATTGTTGCAAATTAAATGATCCAAATAAGAGTGTCTAGATTATTACTTCGGACAAGAGTGTCCAAATTACATTAAGAGTGTCAGTTTTACAGATTATATCCCAGATAGGAGTGTCCGGGGTACGTAATAGATTTTGTTAATTTTGTGTTTTCTACTAAATTCCAGCGACGATGCACGAACTACAAATTGCCCAAAATATCGTTAAAATTACCGAAGACGAAGTCCGCCAGTCAGATTTAACGCAGAGCATATCGGCAATTAATCTAAAAATAGGCAAAATGCATGCGGTAATTCAGGAATCGCTCCGATTCAGTTTTGATGTTTTGAAAAGAGAGCGAGCCCAGTTAAAACAGGCGGAATTAATTATTTCCGAAATACCAGTCAAGATTCGCTGCCGAACCTGTCATAAAACTCAATTAATTACCGAACCAATTTTTGTATGCTCAGATTGCTCATCAACGGATATTGAAATAATTGGCGGCAATGAGTTATATGTTGATAGTATCGAGTATGAGGATCAATAGGGAAAACGGGATTTGACAGAAATTCAAGTTGTTAGAAATATTTTAGAAGCTAACGATCAATTAGCCAATGACATTCGAAATGAGGCAAGCAAGTACAGATTTTTCTTGATCAATGTTATGAGCTCTCCGGGTTCGGGGAAAACGACCCTGCTCGAGAAACTTATTCCTGAACTTCAAAAAAGAGGAGTGAAAGTCGCCGTAATTGCCGGAGATATTACTACAACTGCCGACGCAACTCGGCTTGCGCGGTTAAATCTACCGGTCGTACAGATTAATACCGAACTTTTTGGTGGCGATTGTCACTTGGGTGCCGAAATTATCCTGCCTGCTCTGCAGAAATTTGAGTTAAAGGACCTGGACTTAGTGATTATTGAAAATGTGGGTAATCTCGTCTGTCCGGCTGAATTTGATACCGGAGCCGATCTTAATCTAGTCGTCATCAGTGTTACCGAGGGTGAAGATAAACCTTTAAAGTATCCCTTGATGTTTCGCGTCTGTAAGACGGCGATAATCAATAAGATCGACCTGTTACCCCATCTGAAATTTGATGTGCATTTATTAGAAAAAAACATCAGGAAGATTAATCCGCAAATGGAGATTTTCAAATGCAGTGGCTTAACCGGTACAGGATTAGTTGAATTAGTCGAAAAATTATACCTTAAAATTAACCAAAAGAATTCTTCGTAGGATATAAGATGGATCATAAAATATTGATCATTGACGATGATATTGACCTGGTCGAGGTACTGCGAATTGTGCTTGAAAATCATGGCTATAAGGTGATAGACGCCCAGGATGGTGAACGTGGTCTCCGCCTGATCAAACGCGAGCAGCCGGATTTGATTATTCTGGATGTAATTATGCAGACTGAAGACGAGGGTTTCGCCCTTGCCAAGGAAATTCGTTCCGACCCGGACATCGCCGCAATTCCAATTATTATGTTGACGGCGGTATGTCAGCAAACCGGTTATATCTATAATAAAAACGAGGACGTACTGCCGGTGGATGAATTCGTTGAAAAGCCGGTGATGCCGACAACCCTGATTAATTTGATTGATAAGTACATAACACAGAAAAGCATTAATGAGCAATAAACTAAAAATTGGTGGAATACTTGAGAGTACCGACCTGATTATGGTTTCGATTCTTTCGGCACCTAATCAGCCCGGTGTTGCCGGGAAAGTCCTTACCTGCTTGGGAAAAAATCAAATTAATGTCGAGTTTATCACCGAAAGTGAAAATCTCGAAGGGACTGCTGACATTACCATCTGTTTTCAATCCCGGTATCGGGAAAAGGTGCGAAAATTATTGAATGAGATGCGCGGAATTGTCAGAGCCCGGGGAGACAAATGGCAGGATGATATTGCGATCTTGGTAGTTTATGGTCCGCATTTTAAAGAAAAACCGGCAATTGCCGGCAAGACCTGTGAACAGTTGGGAAAATATGCCATAAATATTTTAGGCATTTCGACCAGCATTTCCAGCATTAGCTGTGTAATCTCCAGAAATAAATTAGAAGAGGCTAAAAGTGCACTAATGGAAGCCTTTGATCTTCCGGAATAAGATTTTCTCCTTAAAGTTATTTCGATCCCACCTTGCGGGAGAGAAATAGTAAATGTTTTTTTAGCGTTCTCCATGACTCAACCGATTTCTCACCCCGATTTTGTCGGGGATTCGAAATGACTTGGTTAGAGAGCATAATCTATCACCAGAAAGTCATTTCGATCCCGCCTTGCGGGAGAGAAATCGTGACTGTCAGTACCGGGATTTATCGGATTTACGGATTACCTGGATTTCTCAGGGAATTAATCGTAATCCTCCCGAAGGTTTGGAACCTTCGGGAGGACAATTCCAGTTTTCAATTTTATTCTATCGGCAGGTTGCCGGCTTGCCATTTATCAGTGCCGCCTTCTAAGTTGAAGACCTTCTTGAATCCTTTTTCCTGCATTAGTTTCATCGCTTTACTGCTGCGCCCGCCGACCTTGCAATAAACCAAGTAAGTGGCGGATTTATCCAGTTCGTCAATTTTGCTGGCAAAATCAGGTGCGCTGAAATTAATGTTTAGTGCTCCTTTTATGTGACCGGTACTAAACTCCTGAGGAGTCCGTACATCGAGGAGGATAAAATTGGGATTGTTTGTATTACGATGGATTAATGCCTGGGCTTGTTCCGGAGATATGTTGGTAAACGGACGAATTGTAGCGCATTGTGGCATCAGACTGACAGCCACCAGGATCGAGATTACAGTTAGTGAAATTTTTATTTTGGATTGTCTTAGCATTTCATACTCCTATATAAATTTGCCATCCAATTTTACATCTAATGTGTACAATCATGCAACGAGAAATCCTTAAATAAGTACGTTTAAGTTCTATTAAGTGCGTTTTATGAAAAACACTGATAGTTTGACAATCTATCATCTGATATGACAATGGGATATTGTCTGATTTTCAAGATATAGTGGTAGTCTAATTAAGCAATTGACTACTTTTTTATAAATCAACTGAGGTATAAAAAAATGAGATAAATATTAAAAAATTTGGCAAATAATCTATTTAATGATTATAATTACCCTTGAAATTTCGATAAACGAGCTTTTTGGAGATAAATAATGATCGTAAAAACCAGCGACCTATTATCATTTTTGAAGCGGTGCCAGAAAGAAAAATTAGGCAAATTCGAACAGGTGATTGTACCCCGCAAACCTTCCTATGGCGATGAGAACCGGACTTATTTTACTGAAATTAATGAAAATACTGAGATAGTATTGAGTTCGTATCGGACGGTTGATCCGTTAAGGACACTTTTTTATTTTTCGAGGGAAACGATCTTACCGGCAAAATCTACAAAAAAGAGGTTGATCGTCGGTGTAAAAAGCTGTGATTTAGCCGCGTTGCGGGTGCTGGACCGAGCGCTAATCAATGAGGATTTTGTTGATCCGGTCTATCAAGCATGGCGCGAACAGACTACAATTGTGTCAACTGATTGCATGGAGGTTGGTGACAGCTGCCATTGTATTTTAGTTGACGGCAAACCCTGGGCTGAGGAGAATTTTGACATTAATCTATCACCGATAAATGAGAGCTATCTAATCACTGTCGGCTCCAAGAAGGGAGAGGATTTTTTAAAATTATTGAAGGAGCAACTGGACCTGGTGCAGCCGCGCGGCGATGACCGGGAAAAGGTCAAACAAAATCGTCGCACAATTGAGCGAAAATTAAAAGAACTCAACGCGAAATATATTCGGAAGGATGATTATGAGAATCTGCGGAAATCACCGATTGAAGGTTGGATTGATGATTCCCGCACCTGTGTTGGCTGTGGTGGTTGTACCAATATCTGTCCGACCTGTTACTGTATTATCCTTAATGATGAGACTACTGTAAAACAGTTTGTAAAGGTCAGGAGCACCGATTCCTGTCAGTTGCATGGCTATGCGAAAGTTGCCGGTGGAGCTACGCCTCGTCCTAAAATGTATCAGCGATTCAGAAATCGGTACTTGTGTAAGTTCGATTATATGAAAAGTAACTTCGATTTGATTGGCTGCACCGGTTGCGGCAGGTGTATTGATGTCTGTCCGGGTGAGATCGAGTTTAGAGCCGTGGTCCAGAAAAATATGCAATTACCTAAAGTTCAGGAGTAACCGATGGCACAAGCGAATCCCTATATAGTTACTGCTGCTGAAATTTATGAAATTATTGAGGAATCACCGACGATCCGGACCTTGAAAATCAAACCGGCAACCCCAATTCCATTTAGAACCGGGCAATTTGTTGAGTTGACGATCCCGAATATTGGCGAAGGACCCTTTACGCCATCGTCCTCGGACAGCATCAGTGAGGTAATGGATATCACGATAATGAAGGCTGGTTTTGTAACCGAACATGTCCATAAATCTAAGGTTGGCGATAGAGTAGGTATTCGCGGTCCGTATGGCACCCATTATCCGATTGAAGAGTGGCAGGGAAAGGATATTTTAATCATGGGTGGTGGAGTTGGAATGGCGCCGACTCGCTCGTTGTTCCTGACTTTACTGGATAGTATCGAAAAGTATAACAGCATTACGTTCCTGGCGGGTGCTCGTACGCCTAAGGATATGATTTATAAACAACATCTTGAGGGATGGAGAAAAATTGATAAGGTAAACTTTCTGCGCTCGGTAGATCGCATACCGGAGGGGGAGGAATGGGGAGAGGAAGTTTGCCTTATCACTAAACTACTCGATAAAATTAATATAAATCCCAGGGGCAATCCGGTGGTGGTTTGCGGGCCGCCAATTATGATGAAATTTGCGACTTATGATCTATTAAAGTACGGTTATGCCGATCAGGACATTTATCTTTCGATGGAAAAGAAAATGTATTGCGGAATTGGGCAATGTCGGCATTGTGTTATCGGCAAATATTATGCCTGTAAAGATGGTCCCGTGTTTACTTATGATAAAGTTAAAAACGAGGAGAATATCTGGGAATGAAACGACTTTTTATTGACATTCCGGTATTAATCGAATCAGGTATTTCGGCAGAGGAGATTGAGTGCGAATATTTCTATCATCGCCGGAATCCGGGGCAATTCTCGTTGCTTGAAGTAGTCGAGTTTGCGGTTTACTGTCGGCAGTGCCAGGATGCTTTTTGCGTGGCTGCCTGTCCCAAAGAAGCATTAGAACGCCAGGAGAATGGGCTGATCAAGCGCTTTAATATGCGCTGTGTTGGCTGTAAAAGTTGTATCTTAGCCTGTCCTTTCGGGACGATTTTTCCGGAGGTAATCAACTATATTACAGCAAAATGCGATTTTTGTCTTAAGCAGCTCGAAAAAGATCCCGATTATCAGCCACTCTGTGTCAAAACCGCTCCTCCCGGAACCTTCCAGATGCAGGAAATTGATGCCAATGATCCGCTGAATCAGGTTTTTTTAGTTGGCGACCACTTAGCGATTAAAAGCGCTCATTGGCGCTATAAGGAGGACAAGGTATGAACGCCTGGCTTCTGTTTTATCTCTTAGTTTTTCCCGGCATGCTTTTTACCGGAATCCTCGGACTATTAGTTGGCTGGCTCGATCGCAAAGTGAGCGCCTGGTTTCAATATCGGGTCGGTCCACCGCTGTTTCAGAATTTCAATGACTTTTTTAAACTTTTAGGTAAAGAGACAATCATCGTCAAGGACGCCCTGAAATCGGTATTTGTCCTGGCGCCGCTGGCTGCTTTTGGCATTTTAGTTTTGCTCGCCACGATTATCGGAATGAGTCTTTTTTATCAGAATGGATTTAGTGGCGATTTAGTGGTGATTATGTACCTGATGATGACTTATTCGGTTATGATTATTTTAGGCGGATCGGCTACTGGTAATGTCTATTCCAGTGTCGGTGCCGGTCGGGAGATGAAATTACTTTTAGCGGACGAACTGGCTTTTATTTTGGTTATTTTAATTCCAATTATCCGATCAAAATATCAGCTGCAATTGGATCAAATTTTAACAGTCCAACAGACCTCCGGTGCTTTTATCGGTTCGGCCTCCGGGATTATCGCTTTTATTATCGGACTTTTATGCATTCAGGCGAAAATGACCTTGCCGCCGTTTCATATTCCCGAGGCAGAAACCGAAATAGTTGAAGGACCGTTCATGGAGTATTCGGGACCGCTGCTGGCTTTCTGGAAGTTGAATCATTATATGATGTATGTAATCTATCCGTTTTTACTGATATTATTATTCTGGGGTGGATTCCAGTGGCAGGGAATTGCGATCCTCTGGTCGGTATTAAAATATTTACTAATCGTAGTACTGATGATTATCATCAAAAATACAAATCCCCGGATCAGGATTGACACTGCGCTCAATTTTTTCTGGAAGTATGCGACACCGTTAGCCTTTATCGGGATTATTTTAGCCGTATTAGGAGTATAGCATGGGCTGGTATAATAAACGTTTAGCAAAATCACTTTGGGTCTTTCATGTCAGCGGCTCGCCATGTAATAATTGCGATATCGAAATTCTGGATTTACTGACACCCCGTTACGATCTTGAGCGTCTGGGGATTAAATTGGTTGGCTCGATTCGCCATGCCGATGTGCTGTTAGTAACCGGGGTATTTAATCAGAAAATCGCGCCGCGAATTAAGAAAATCTATGAGCAAGCACCCAAACCGATCTTTGTGGTGGCAATTGGAACCTGTGTCAGCGGCAGTTGCTGTTTCAAGGATAGTTATAATATCACCGAAAAGCGCGACACTGTAATTCCAATTGACATGTATATTCCGGGTTGTCCACCCAAGCCGGAGGCGATGATTGAAGCAGTCGCGAAATTAGTAGGAGTATTGAATGGCTGAAGTCGAACAATTCATCAAGGATATGAAGCCGAAAATCTCGAATATCATCGAAAAGAAACGGCGTCTCTATTTCAACGTTAATAATAAACATCTGCGGGAAGTCGCCGATTATTTGTTCAACAAATTAGGCTGCCGGCTGTCCACGGCAACGGCGATGGAAATGTACCACGGGCTGGAGATATTATATCATTTTTCGTTAGATAAAGCGGGGCAATACTTTTGTCCAAGAATTGTGATTACCGATAAAAAACACCCCAAAGTGGATTCGATTACCAACATCATCGAAGGTGCGATCTGGATCGAGCGCGAAATGTACGACCTCTGGGGAATCGAATTCGTTGGGCATCCGTGCATGGAAGAATTATTAACCCTTCACCATCCCCAAGGCTTGCAGCGGCCGTTAAGATTCAAGGAGGGCGCATGAAGGCAAATCAAATACCGGTCGGTCCGTTTCATCCGTTATTAGAAGAGGCTGAATATTTTGAATTGAAAGTTGATGGTGAGACGGTCGTTGATATTGATATGGAAATTGGCTGGATGCATCGTGGTCACGAGTACATTTCCGAAATGAAAACTTTTACCCAGTCTATTTATTTGGTTGAACGCATCTGCGGAATTTGTTCGACCTCGCATCCAATTGCCTGTGTGCATGCCATTGAAGATATTGACAATATCGAAATCCCATTGCGTGCCCGGTATATCCGCACCCTGATTGGCGAATTAGAACGAATTCACAGTCATTTGTTATGGTTGGGTTTAGCGGGCCATTTTATTGGATACGATACGCTTTGGATGTGGGCTTGGAAATACCGTGAACCGGTGTTGGAAATGTTTGAAATTATTTCCGGTAATCGTAATCACTACGGCATGATGCGGGTCGGTGGAGTTGGGAGGGATGTTGATCCTGAAAAAATTCCAACCTTGTATAAACACCTTGACCTGATCGAGAAAAAGATGGTGATGATTGCCAAAGCCGCCAAAGATGATCCGGTTCTACGATCCCGCTTGAAAGGGGTCGGTATCCTGACTCATGCAGCTGCTGTTGCTTATTGTGCCGTCGGTCCAACTGCGCGGGCATCGGGCGTACCAGGCGACATTCGCAAAGATGAGCCGACGGATGCCTACGATTTGGTGGATTTTAATCGAATTGTGTTACAGAATGGCGATGTCTATGACAAGTTAGTAGTCCGGGTGCTGGAAACAATCGAATCTATCAAAATTGTCCGCCAATGTCTGGATAAATTAAAGACGGTTCCAGGACCTGTCCTGAATAATGTCAAAGAGATATCGCCGGGAGAGGGTATCGGGCGCTATGAGGCACCGCGCGGTGAGGTTTTTCACTATATTCGCTCTGATGGCTCGAATCGTCCCATCCGGCATAAGGTTCGCGCACCCAGTTATGTCAATATTCCGACCTTTACTGCTTCGTGTAAAGGCATTCCGATTGCCGATGCACTGATTACTCTTGCATCAGTTGATCCCTGTTATTGTTGCACCGAGCGATCGCTGAAGATAATTGATAAAAATCATGATCCGCAGAGTATTGATTTATTAAAATTATCGCGGGAAAAAACCGAACAAATCCGGAGGAAAATTCATGGCAATTAATGAAATGAGTTATCTGATTCTGATCCCATTGATTATGGCATTAATCAACATAATCCTGCCGGTAATTTTACGGAAGATTCTTACTGCAGGTGTTGTAGTCTATCTCGCTATACTGACTTATCGTCTATATTTCGGCGAGGCAACTGAGGCAATTCTCTTCAATTCCGTGATTTTCTCAATTGATAAACTGTCGCTCTTTATTTTAGTGTTTATCCAGGTATTAAGTGCAGTCATCCTTTTATTTTCCTTAAAAGGAGTGAAGAGAGAGTTCCAGAAATCTTTTTTCGTGTTGTATCCCATGACAATAGCTTTCTGTAACGGCGTTGTGGTGAGTGTTAATTCGATCAGCTTGATCCTTTTTTGGGGCTTGACGGGAATAACACTTTATCTCTTTGCCGTTTTAGGTTCTACTAAAGATGCACCGGATACTGCTAAAAAAACCATGGTGATTGTCGGTGGCAGCGATGTTTTCCTGATATTAGGATTGATCTTAATCTGGTTCATAAAGTATGAGACTAATTGGTTATTTTGGAACGCTAATATTCCATTATCAAGTGGATTAGCCTATATAGCATTTTTCAGTATATTAATTGCTGCATTCGCCAAAGCCGGAGCTTTTCCACTGCACAGCTGGGTCCCGGATTTTGCCAAAGATGCACCGGTCGAAAGTGCCGCTTTTCTGCCGGCTTCGCTGGACAAATTACTGGGAATATATCTTTTAGCCAGACTTGTGTTATCAACCTTTGTTTTGAATTCGTTTATTCATTTAATAATTATAACTTTGGGAGCCCTGACGGTAATAACGGCGGTGATGATGGCGATGATCCAGCATAATGGTCGTAAACTGCTGGGATATCATGCCGTAAGTCAGGTGGGCTATATGGTCATGGGTGTCGGCAGTGGAAATCTTCTGGCTATTGTCGGTGGATTGTTTCACATGGTCAACCACACTTTATACAAATCAAATCTATTTTTATCATTAGGATCAGTAGAGAAACAAACCGGTTCTCATAATCTTGATGAATTAGGCGGTCTGGGAAGCCGAATGCCCTTAACCTTTCTCTCTGCTATTATCGGAGCCTTTGCCATTTCAGGAATTCCACCATTTAACGGTTTTTATTCGAAATGGTTGATTTATCAGGGTATCCTCAATACCGCCAGTCAGCAATCAGCTGGTTATCAAATCTGGCTTTTAATCTGCTTGATTTTAGCCGTGTTTGGCAGTGCCCTGACGCTGGCTAGTTTTATGAAATTTATTCACTCGATTTTTCTGAGTCGCAGACCGGAACAATTAGCCCAGATCCATGAAGCACCATTCAACCAGTGGTTGGCTACGATACTCCTTTCAGGATTATGTCTTGGCTTTGGAGTTTTTGCAAAAGAGTTGCCTCTGAAACACTTCATTTTACCGGTAATAAATCAATCCGAATTAAATCTGTCGGGCTCCTATAATCCTTTACTACTGCTTGGATTATTTGGTCTGGCGCTCATCATTGGATTAATGCTTTACTGGTTCACGCGCAAGGTCCGTTTTGATGAAATCTATCTGGGAGGCATGGAAGCGCTGGAACATTTCCGGATAACCGGCACCAGTTTTTATAATGAAATCCGCAACATGAAGCCTCTAAAGGGCATATATAACAGTGCCGAAAAGAAACACTTAGATATTTACGATCTCAGCCGACGCTTTTCTCTGGCCATCGCAAAAATGTTCAGTGAGGTCCATAATGGTCAGTTGCTCTTCTATAACCTCTGGCTAGTGTTAGGATTGCTAATTCTTTTGTGGGTGGTAATATGATCAATAATAACTACTCTTTAATTCCGGAGGAATAAATGCCAATAGAAATATGGTTGATGTTCATTCTTGGCTTTATGATCGTGGGATCAATTATCGCGCTGGAGCTAAAAGATTTATTGTCCTCGGTAATTGCAGTCGGGATTGTCGGTCTGGGAGTGTCAATGGCTTTTCTGCTGCTGGAGGCTCTGGATCTGGCTATTGTTCAGTTTCTTTTTGAGATATTTGCCTTGATTATTTTAGTCCGGGCGTTTATTGGTAAAGAGTATCATCTGCAAGAGCCATCTAAAGTACATAGTATTCAGACATTCGTTACTATTGTTGCATTGGGGTTAATTCTAATACTCAGTATCAAGATTTTTATTTTATTACCACCTTTCGGGGAGCCGCTATTCACCACCGCAAAATATTATGTTGAGCATGGAGCGGCTGAAACCGGCTCGGCAAATATTGTCACGTCTATTATTCTGGATTACCGGGCTTATGACACCTTAGGCGAGGTAACCGTGCTATTTACGGCAATTTTGGGGGCGCTTTCGATCTTGCGGGGTGCGGCTGACAAGTCAGCGGGAGGTGACCATGAGACAGAGTGAAGGGATGACCTTAATTGTCAAAACGGTAACCAGAATCAGTGTCTGGCTCATAATCCTTTACGGGATTTATATCATTTTACATGGTCATTTAAGTCCCGGAGGAGGATTTGCCGGCGGGGTTATCATTGCGTTGGCATTTTTGAATGTAATGCTGGCTTATGGACGTAATTTTATCACCCGTTGGGTCAATATTGGTTTTTTGCATGATATTGAATCTTCCAGCGCGGCGATCTTTCTGGCAATTGGAATCTTAGGAATATCGGTTGGTGGTGGATTTTTAGCCAATTTTATCAGTCATGGGAAATTGTTCAATCTACTAAGTTCCGGGACGATCCCATTATTCAATATCGTGATTGGTGCTAAAGTGAGCATGGGTTTATTTATCGTTGTCTGGACACTCGCAATTTTTCATCTATTAGATAAAGGGGAGAAGAAGTAATGGTGATTTATATCCTTTGTTTTGCCCTGCTGTTGGTTGGCATTTACGGAGTCCTGACAAAAAGAGATTTGATTAAAATAATCCTGTCATTGGGGATCATGGGCTATGCGGTCAATTTGATGTTCATTCTTTTCGCCTATCGAAGCGGCGCCACCTACGCCATTTTGGTAAAAGGCAAAGCGGTTGCCGAGATGGTTGATCCACTCCCGCAGGCTTTGATTTTAACCTCGATTGTAATCGAGTTGGGAACCACTGCGATGCTGGTTGCTTTGGCTCTGCGGTTATTTGAGAAATATAAAACTTTCGATATTACTAAAATTAGGAGACTGTCAGGATGATCCTCCCATTTTTAATTATTATCCCATTGTTGGCGGCTTTTCTAATTACGCTGATATCCGGAGAAAAAGATAACTGGGCAATCGTTCTTTCCATTCTGGCAGCGATATCTCTGTTGGCATTATCCACTTTCAGTTTCTTTACTACCGGTAAAGACACCTTTATTTACGAGATGAGTGGATGGAAAATTCCATTGACAATCTGTTTGGTACAGGATGCGCTTTCAACCTTTATGCTAATAATTGTCAATTTGATTGCCCTGACCTCACTTATATTTTCGGTGAGTTATATTCGGCGCTATGCAACACCCTATAAATATTATGCCCTATTTATGCTGCTGATTACCGGAATGAACGGGGTGATTGCAACCGGTGATATTTTCAACCTGTTTGTTTTCCTGGAGATTGCCTTATTTGCTGCTTATGGGCTGGTGGCTTTTGGCGGGAAGGCAGAGGAGTATGAAGCAGCCTTAAAATATGCCGTCATGGGATCGGTATCCTCAACCTTGATTCTATTGGGAATCGGGATTTTATATAGTGCTACTTCAAATTTAACTATGGCAAAAATTGCCGAAATATTGCCAACCTTGGATAAAAGCTTGACTTATTGGGTCGGCGCAATTTTCCTGACGGGTTTTGGATTGAAAGCTGCCGCCATGCCATTTCATGCCTGGTTGCCTGATGCCCATTCCTCGGCACCTGCACCTATATCAGCCATGCTTTCCGGGGTCCTGATAAAATCGCTGGGGATATATACCATTATCCGATTCTTCTACAATATTCTGGGAACACCCCAAATTTTCATGATAATTCTCATGGTTATCGGCTCAATTTCCATTATTGTTGCTTCCTACTTGGCGCTTGGTCAATGGGATCTGAAACGACTGCTGGCTTATTCAAGCATCAGTCAAATAGGTTTTATTTTATTGGGGCTTGGAATCGGCACACGACTGGCGGTCTTAGGAGCGGTTTTTCATATTTTCAATCATGCCGTTTTCAAGGCATTACTATTTTACAATTCCGGGGCGGTTGAGATGGCAATTGGCACACGGGATCTGCGCAAAATGGGCAATCTTAAAAAGGCACTGCCGGTTACTTCGGCAACGTCCATGATCGCCAGCTTATCAATTGCCGGATTGCCACCATTTAATGGCTTTTTCAGTAAATTGATTATCATTATTGCGGCAGTGCAAGCAAATTATATTGTCTATGCAGTGATCGCGATTATCGGAAGCCTGTTAACACTGATCTATTACATGAAAGTTCAACGCTACGGATTCCGTGGCGGAGAAGTAGTGGAAAAAACCAAAGTTCCGGTCAGTCTGGGCATGAAATCCGCAATGGTCATCTTAGCGGTTTTGTGTCTTCTAACCAGTCTGATGATTATTCCGGGCATTCGTGAACTGACCCTCGATCCGGTCGTTGCTATAATCATCAATAAAACCGGCTATATCTCGGCGGTTCTCGGGAGGTAATCATGACCTTACAAAATCGAAGTCGGATCTTTGTTTTCATCTTTTCTTTTTTAATTTGGGTGGCATTGACCAGTATCCAGGATGTGCAGGAAGTAGTTGCCGGTTTGATTGTGGCTTTTATTGTGAGTTTGCTCGCTGGCAAATTTCTAATTACCTCGGAAAAAAGTGAACATGTGGTCAAGCGCTACTTCTCAGCTTTAAAGTACTTTTTCAAATTTTTATGGGAAATGGCAAAAGCTAATCTGCATGTGGCTTTTATTGTGATTCACCCATATCTGCCGATCCGACCGGGAATTGTCAAAATCAAAACCAAATTGACGAAAGACTCAGCTCTGACGGTATTGACCAATTCGATAACCCTGACTCCTGGCACTTTAACGGTTGATATCAATCCTGAGAAGAAGGAGATATATATTCATTGTATCGAGGTTTTATCCAGGGATATTAAGGAGAATACTCGAGCCATCGGGGGCAAATTTGAAAAACTTCTTACGGAGGTCTTCGAATGAGACTATTACGCTGGTGTCTGGGATTGCTGTTTATTGCAGCCTTTCTCTATGGTAATTTCTTTTATTATCAGGGTATTATCTTTTATAAGCTGATTAACGTAATTCTGTTCTGCAGTTTATTCGTGCTATTCCGGGTACTTTTTGGACCTTCACCCGCGGACCGGATCATCGCCGTAGATATCCTGGGAGTCCTGATTATTGGTTTACTGGCTCTTTTAGGTTTGGTGCACGAACAGTCTTTTTTTATGGATATCGGTCTGATCTGGGCTTTAATGAGCTTCGTTGCCTCACTGGCTTTTGCTAAAATCTTGGAGAGGAGGAACCTGGATGACTAGAGAATTTATCGGCATGATTTTCATCGTGCTGGGGATTATGTTTGATTTTTTTGGAGTTTTGGGATTAGTTCGTCTGCCCGATGTCTATAACCGTTTACAGGCGGCAACCAAATGCGTAACCTTTGGTTCTGCCGGGGTACTTTTTGGAGTTTTCATCATTCAAGGATTCAATAATTTTGGATTTAAAGTACTGCTCGGCATTGTGTTTATTTTCCTGACCTCACCGGTAGCTGCTCATGCCATTGCCCGGGCAGCGCATCGCAGTGGAATTCCGTTGACTAAAGCAACCGTTGTTGATCAATATCAAGAAGATAAAGAGTTGAAGGACTGAGTCATGTATCTGCCAAAAATTCGCGAAATTACCGAAGCATTGCGCTCTTTTTTCTCGCCCGCCTATACCACCAAATATCCTTTTAAACCCTATCAGGCACCCAAGGAATATCGCGGCTATCCGAAATATTATCAGGCTGACTGCGTCGGCTGTGGAACGTGTGCTCAGGTTTGCCCTACCAATGCCATCGAAATTATTGATGATAAGGAAAAGCGAGTTCGGAAATTGGTGCTCGATTATGCTGCCTGTTCCCAATGTGGGCAATGTGAAGAAAAATGCATTACCCAGAAGGGAATCAAATTATCCAACGAATATGTGCTTTCGACACCCGATTTGAAAGCACCAGAGGTTTTTGAGACCGTCGAGAAGGAATTAGCCTTATGTGAAGTTTGTGGTGAAGTGATTGCCTGCCGGGACCATCTGCTATTTGTCAAAGAACGGTTGGGCGCGAAAGCCTATGCTCATCCCAATCTGCTGATTGAGACTAATCTTCAATTTACTCCGGTTGATCCATCCCGTGTCAAAGATAAATTACGTCGGGAAGACCTGATAAAAGAGGTCTGCCCAAAATGCCGCCACCGCATTGTTCTAAAGGATGAATTTTGAAGAATTGAACCGGAAACTATCGCTAATCCCCGACCAAAAAGTTGTCTTTGTGGGATTAGGCAATGCAATCCGGGGTGATGATGGAGCAGGATTGGAATTTATCAACCAATTGAGGCAACATAAACTCGTTCCCGATAAACAGCTAATTAAAGGCTATACGACTCCCGAAAATTATCTGTTAAGGATTATAAAACAAAAACCAAACAGGGTCATTTTTATTGATACTGCCAGAATGCAAACCCCTCCAGGAACAATTCAGGAAATACCGGCAGAGTCAATTGATTCCCAGGGATTCAGTACCCATACTTTCTCAATGAGATTGATAGCTAAATATTTAAAAGCTAATGGAGTTTGTGAAGTCCGTTATCTTGGCATTGAACCAAAATCTACTGCCATAAGCAATCAAATTTCTCCTGAGGTTATCAAGGCGATCAATTCTTTTTTAAATTGATTGATATTATGTTTAAAATGAATGGCAAACATAGTAAACCGGCTAAACTGATCCTACCGTTTTATACCATTGATACATTAAGAAACCGAATCGGCTGGATTATTAATATCAGGTGGATTGAACTTTTTGGGGTGTTGGTGGCTATTCCAATTAGCCAACGGGTATTACACCTGCCAATTGCCTATCCCCAATTATATACAATTTCAGCAATCGTATTAGGTCTCAACCTAATCTACTTTTTCTTATTCCGTTATTATCCATTTAGAAACTTTCAGCAGGAACTGACCTTTACGGAAATCCAATTGATCCTGGACCTGATTATCATCTCTTTTTTAGTCCACTATATTGGAGGAATAAGCAATCCCTTTTTCTTTATTTATATGGTAGCAATTATCATTTCCGGGGTCTTATTGCCCTTAAATTTGCCCTATGTCAATGCCACCGTTGCAGTCATTTTGTTGACCATCTGGACTATTTTAGAGTACCATCGCGTTGTCCCAGTCTATCCAATAAGTGAGGAACCACTGCGACTTTCGGTAATAACCATTTCCCTGGGTGCTTTTTATATCCTGATTTTTATAACCACCTTTGTTATCAAAGATTTCATTTCCGGTTACCGCCAGTTGAAAAGGTTAGTTGATGAAAAGAGTCGCCAGCTTGAAAATACCATGCAGGAGCGCGATAAAATATTTCGCTTTACCGCGCACGAACTCAAGTCGCCAATCACGACTTTACGCAGTATGCTGGGCGTAATTGAGGAAATCTATTCCAGTAAATTAAATGACGAGGTTGCGGATATGCTTAATCGGGCGGTTATTCGAACTGACCAGATTTTGTTGATGGTGAAGGATATGATTGATGTTACCCAATATCGTCATGGCAGCCGGGAAAAGGTGATCGAAGAGGTCAATTTTGAAGATTGGATCGAAACTGTGACGACTCAATTCGATGACTATGCCGAGCAGAAAAACATTACAGTTGTGATCAATAAACAAAATAAAAAGGAAATGGTTCGCTTAGATACTCCCGCCATCGAAAAGGTCCTGGCAAATTTGATTAATAATGCTATCCGCTATAGTCCACCTGGTTCGCAAGTGACAATAACGCCTTTTGTTAAACGAAACGTTTTTGGTTTTGCGGTTCAGGATGCCGGAATCGGAATCTCTAAAGAGGATCAGACCAAAATATTTGAGGAATTCTATCGCGGTAAAAATGCCCGGGAATTAGAACGTCTTGGATCCGGATTAGGATTGCCCCTGGTCAAACAGATTGTTGAACAGTGTCAGGGAAAAATATTTGTGGAGAGTAAATTGGGAAAGGGGAGTACTTTTACTATTGAACTGCCCAAAATTCCGCTTGCAATCGAGTAACTTTTTTTTAACTTACTGTAGCACGATATTTAATTTTGTGATACGAGGACTATCAAATGAGTGAGTTAATTCGCTTTGGCGTGTCTTTGCCTGATGATTTATTGGAACGCTTTGATACGGAAATCTCACAGAAAGGGTATCAGAATCGCTCTGAGGCACTGCGGGATTTGATCCGCAATTATTTAGTTAAACGCGACCTCGATAAGAATGAGGAAATTGTCGGTGTTCTGTCTCTGGTTTATGATCATCATGTTCCGAACTTATCCGACAAACTCAATGATTTACAACATGACCATTATCATGAAATTTTGTCAACCACGCATATTCACCTTGACCATTATAACTGTCTGGAAGTAGTCATCCTTAAAGGCAAGTATAGTGAGGTAAAGCCATTAGCTGATAGAATAATTGGTATTCGGGGCGTTAAACATGGCGATTTAACCTTTACCTCAACCGGGAAAAATTTGTCAGGAGTCTAATTAAGGAGAATTTCGTGAAAAATGTGTTGATCTTTTACCTGGTAATTATTTATGTATCTTTTGTGAGTGCTTATCCATCGGTTTTCAAGGATACCTTAAAAGTCTATCCGTTTGATCCGGTCGTTGTAACTGGGACGCGGGTGGAAATGTCAGCCAGAGAATTGCCTTTTAATATTTCTCAAGTATCTGAGCAGCTGATTGAAGAACAAAACCACATTCCCTTACTTGACCTGATTTCTGAAAATGTACCCGGGCTTTTCGTTACTCAACGCACTAACATTGGTTATGGTGTCGCAAGCGGTGCAGCCGGGGGAATCTCGATACGCGGTGTTGGCAGTAGTCCGACAACTGGTGTTCTGGTTTTGATTGACGGGCGTCCAGATATTATGGGTTTATTTGGTCATCCCTCAAATGATGCTTATTTTTTACAGGATGTAAAGAAAATCGAAGTAATCCGCGGTCCGGCATCCCTGCTTTATGGCTCGAATGCGATGGGTGGTGCCGTTAATATAATTACCAATCATTCACACCCTGACGGTTATCACGCGGAGTTACCTATTCGCTACGGCAGTTTTAATACTGGTCAGGCGTATCTGCACCAAAGTTACGGTAACGGTAAATGGGGCGGCTCATTATCTGCCGGCTACCGCAGCAGCGACGGTTATCGTGAAAAAGGCCGGGACGATTACACTTCAAAAAGCGGTACTTTTGAAGGTCACTATTTACTAAGTTCGTCAACCCGTATGACGCTAAACGGCTATATTTGCGATTATCTGGTTTACGATCCCGGGCAGATCACCGCACCAATTAGCGATCACTGGTATGATATTCTGCGCTATGGTGGTGATGTCACTTTCAACAATTCCGGGAAATGCCTGGAATCAGACTTGAAATTCCATTACAATGCCGGGGATCATAAGATTCACGACAGCGACGATGTTTCGGCCGATACCGCCAATTATACATCCAGTGATTATACCTGGGGTATAGTCCTCAATGAAACCTGGTTTTATGCCCAAAAGAGCCGCCTCACTGCGGGACTCGACTTGCGGAAATATGGCGGCAAAGCCAATAGCAGCGGCACCATTTATGAAAATGATGTGTATGAATTCAGCGGGTTATTCGATGTTCAGCATCAATTGTTTAAACCACTATTTGTGAATGGCGGTTTACGCTATACTACCCACACAACCGCCGGTGATCAATGGATTCCGGTAGCTGGATTTTCCTGGCTGCTACCCCGGGATTGGACATTAAAACTGCAATATGCCGAAGGCTACCGCAATCCCACAGTCAAGGACCTCTATTTATTTATGCCGGCTAATGAGGAATTATTACCAGAGACCTCGCAAAACGTCGAAATGACTATTGAAAAACGTTTTTATGGTTTCTTGAATACCTCACTGACAATTTTTAACACCAAAGTCGAAAACCTGATCACACCGGTTTTTGTACCGGCATTGGGATATAAACAAAATCAAAACAGCGGTTCGGTGAAAATAAATGGTGCAGAAATTGAGGGACAATTATTGTTGCCCCCCAGCTTTGTGGTGAATTGGTCGGCGAGTTACTCAGATTATTCGGAAATTATTTTTGCCAGCCCGAAAACCAAACTCAATCTTGGAATTCGCTATCAGCCAATTCAGCCACTGCGGTTGACATTGCAGATGGAATACATTAGTGGCTTATACAGTGATGATAATCCTTACGATTATGCAATCAATCCGCTGCGCCTGGATGAATATCTTCTCCTGGATTTACGGAGTAATTATGATTTAACAAAACATTTCAGTTGCTATGCCGAAGTCAATAATCTGTTGAACAAAGAATATGAAACGATGGCTGGATTTCCGATGCCGGGAATCAATTTTACACTCGGGATCACGGCCAAGTATTGATTGGACTAAGATGCAGTTAACCGGATATCAGAAACATCGGGAATTTTTCGAGCAAAGAGCTGCAGGCTGGCAGCTGCCGGATGTGCGTTCTAATTTTTTTCAAAGATTAGGGGAATTGCTCAGCTTTCGGGGTGATGAAGTAGTTCTGGATATTGGCTGCGGTCCGGGCAGCCTGTTTCAATTTTTACAAGCAAAAATTCCTGATGGAAAGCTTTATGGGATTGATTTTGCCCATAACATGCTTAGACGTTGCACCGGAAAATTACGACCTCGAGATGCTGTTTTACAGTCACTGGCAGAGATGTTACCTCTCCGTTCATCGTCAGTTGATGCTATCATTAATTACTGCCTCTATCCGCATTTGCAGTATAAACTGTCGGCATTGCAGGAGTTTCACCGGGTGTTAGTTCCTGGAGGGAAATATTATATTTTACATGATCAGGGTAGTCATGAGGTCAATTGTGTTCATCGTAAGATTGGCAAGCCGGTCTGTTATGATTTCATTGAACCGCTTGAATTGATAATTGCCAGACTTCAATCTAACGGATTCGAACTGCTCCAATCAATTGATCAACCAGGGATGATTTTGATCGAAGCCCAAAAGCAATCTGAATAATTCAGTTCAGTTTTGGAATAATTGATTTAACAGTTACCCGTAAATAAAAATTCTGTCCAAATCCAAGAATTATTTTAAATTTCCAGGCAAAAACAGGGAGGGAGATTATGCCAACGGAATTTGCATCACAAGCATTGAGTAACTTAAGAAATCCGGCGCAATTTCAGTGGTATCTGATTACGCTATTTGCTTTTGTGGTTTATGTATATGCGGTCGAAATTGAGCGGCGTAACTGGAATCTGATTTTTGCCGGTTTGGCGTTTTGGGGAATGGACTGGTTTAACGAAATCTGGAATTGTTTGGTATTTCACTTCACTAATTATGCACCGGTCTGGGGCGCGCCCGGGAAAACTGCTTATCTGATTTTGATTGGACTCAATATCGAAATCTGCTTTATGTTTGCGGTAGCGGGGATTGTGTTCGCTAAAATGTTACCAGTGGATAAAGAACTTAAGATTCTGGGGATTCCGAACCGGATATTTTTTGCGGTGGTCAATGCCATTTTTTGTGTCCTGGTTGAGATTGTGTTGAATGCTGTCAATGCCTTGACCTGGGAATACTCCTGGTGGAATGCCAGATTTCCGCTACTAATATTTTTATTTGGCTACCTGACTTTTTTCCTGGTAACCTACTGGGTCTATGATATGGATAAAATCTGTAAAAAAATCAATGCCCTGAGCATAATCTACGGAGTTGACCTTATTGCCCTAATTCTTTTTGGTGTTATTTTAAAGTGGATCTAATTTGGCATTCCAACGGAA
>Ga0208828_1000369_pt1 | contig 20500 bp, 18 predicted proteins | sample Kivu_160m_FD_185487 | JGI IMG/M metagenome (GOLD analysis project Ga0208828, IMG submission 185487) | Freshwater microbial communities from Lake Kivu, Western Province, Rwanda to study Microbial Dark Matter (Phase II) - Kivu_160m (SPAdes)... | ecosystem: Environmental > Aquatic > Freshwater >... | reverse complement strand
CCACCGCTGCTCAGCGCGAGATACGCGCACTCAGGAACAGGGTAATCTTCGCTGGTGTCATGGCGGTGGTGATTATGGTGCTGAGCCTGGTACCTGCTTTCCCGTGGAAGCCTTATCTGCTCTGGGTATTAGCTACTCCGGTGCAGTTCTGGACAGGGTGGCGGTTCTATAAAGGGATGTGGGGTGCGCTGAAGCACAAGACCGCGGATATGAACACGCTCATCGCTGTGGGCACTTCGGCGGCTTATTTCTACAGCATGGTGGCAGTATTGGCTCCCTCTCTGTTCGCTGCTGCGGATATAGAGCTTGGATTTTACTTCGATACGTCGTCAATGATTATAGCCCTGATTCTCCTGGGCAGATTTCTGGAGTCCAGAGCTAAAGGGCAGACTTCTGAGGCGATAAAGAGGCTTATCGGGCTTAAGCCAAAGATGGCCACTGTTATCCGTGATGGCAAAGAAATTGAAGTCTCTGTGGAGGAGGTGCAGGTCGGCGACTTAATACTGGTGCGGCCGGGTGAACGGATACCTGTGGATGGTATCGTCCGCCAGGGCTATTCCAGCATCGATGAGTCTATGATAACCGGAGAGAGCATAACGATGGACAAGAAGGTTGGTGATACGGTCATCGGTGGCACTATCAACAGGATGGGCAGTTTTCAATTTGAGGCAACCAGGGTGGATAAGGATACTACTCTAGCACGTATCGTGAGGCTGGTGGAGGAAGCACAGGGAAGCAAGGCACCTATACAGCGACTGGCTGATGTCATTGCCGGTTACTTCGTGCCGGCAGTGATAGGCATTGCCATCGTGACTTTCATTGCCTGGGTTTTCCTGGGTCCACCGCCATCACTGACTTATGCTCTGCTTAATTTTGTGGCCGTATTAATTATCGCCTGCCCATGCGCTCTAGGCTTAGCCACGCCGACAGCTATCATCGTCGGCACCGGCAAGGGAGCTGAAAATGGTGTCCTCATCAGGAGCGGTGAAGCGCTGGAAAGGGCACATAAAATAAATTCTGTGCTGCTGGATAAAACAGGAACGCTGACGCGGGGCGAACCAAAAGTAACTGACGTGGTTGCCGTATCATCTACTTCAGAAGATGAGGTTTTGCGGTTGGCAGCTTCGGTTGAGCATGAGTCAGAGCATCCGCTGGCAGAAGCTATAGTCAAAGCATTTTCGGAAAAAAACCTGAAATTACTTAAGGTTTCAGATTTCAAGGCTATGCCGGGATATGGTGTGGAGGCAGTGGTGGGGGGAAAGAAACTTTTGCTGGGCAACCTTGCACTGATGAAGGAAAGGAAGTTGTCTCTGAATGGCATGCAGAAAGAAGCCGAGCGCCTGTTGGGGCAGGGTAAGACGGTGTTGTTCCTCGGTGTGGACAGCCGGGTAGCGGGCATCATTGGTCTGGCAGATACCATTAAACCGAATGCTAGGGAAGCAGTGGAAGCATTGCACAAGTTAAATGCTGAGGTAGTGATGATTACCGGCGATAACCGTCGCACGGCTGAGGCAATTGCTCATGAGGCGGGCATTGACCGCGTTCTGTCTGAGGTGTTGCCGGAGAATAAGGCTCAGGAAGTCAAAAGATTACAGGACGAGGGCAAAGTGGTGGCGATGGTGGGCGATGGTATTAACGATGCCCCGGCACTGGCACGGGCGGATGTGGGCATTGCCATAGGCACCGGAACAGACGTTGCCATGGAAACTGGCGATATAACGCTCATCAGCGGTGATTTGGATGGCATTGTTACTGCCATATCATTGAGCAAACGCACCATGAGCACCATCAAGCAGAACCTGTTCTGGGCTTTTGCTTATAATACCGCACTTATACCGGTGGCAGCGGGTGTATTGTACCTTGTTTTTGGCCATGCTGGTGTCCCCTCGGGGCTACACTTCGTTTTTGGGAATTATGGCTTTTTGAACCCGATGCTAGCAGCTCTGGCAATGGCTGCCAGTTCTATAACTGTGGTGTCCAACTCGCTGAGATTGAGAACTTTCAAGCCAGCTAAGTTTGAAAAAATGAAGGAAGGAGGTGAGCGTATGGCGATAGACCCTGTGTGCAAAATGCAGGTGGATGAGAAAAAAGCTGCAGCTACTTCCGAGTACAAGGGGAAGAAGTATTATTTCTGTGCAGTGGGTTGCAAGAGGGCATTTGACGAGAAACCGGAGAAATATCTTGCCGGGAAAAGCAAATGAAGGCTAAAACGTCTTTTTAAGTAGCCGTGGGCCGCTTTAAATCTGCCTGTTTATGGGAAAATTAAATAAATTTAGTGGAGGAGACAAATGAAGAAGGAAGAAATCATTGCTTTACTTAATCGAGACCTCGAGGGTGAGCATGGTGCTATCATCCAGTATCTGACCCATGCCTATGCCATGGGTGAGGGCGAGTTAGCCTGTGAGATTGAAGCCCTGGCCCGTGAGGAAATGCGTCATCTCGACTGGTTGGCTGAGACCATCGTTGAGCTAGGCGGCAAGCCAAGTATGAAAAGGGGCAAGATGCGCATGGAGGGCAAGTCAGTACCTGATTGGATGAAGAACGATGTTTTACTTGAACAGGATGCCATAACTATGTATAAGGAGCACATTAAGGCGATAGGTGACCGTAAGATAAAACGGTTGCTGAAGCGCATATTATCGGATGAGGAGTCTCATCATGGTGACTTCGTCCATTTCGTGGGCAAGGCGAAGAAAGAAGGTGCCAGAGATATCAGGGGTAGCCGGAAGGACAAGGTGACTCAGATTCTTAATTGGGGTATTGAGCATGAATATACGGTTATCCTTCAGTATTTGTTGCACTCCTATATGGCGACGGATGAGGAGATGAAGGAAGAGATGCAGGACCAGGCAATAAATGAGATGCAGCATATGGGCTGGTTGGCTGAGGAAATGGTTAGCGGCAAAGCGAATCCCAGGATTGAGCATGCTGAGATTGATAAATCGACCAAGATGGGTGACATGCTGCGCGCTGACATTAAGATTGAGAAAGAGGTGGCTGCCGAATATGACCGAGCCGCTAAAGAAGTCACCGTGCCTGACTTGAAAAAGCTGCTTAAGCGAATAAGGGACCACGAATTGTATCATGTAGAGGTATTCGAAGACCTTCTGAAGGAAGTGGAGAAATAAAGAGAGTAGATTGCAGCGATAACTTAATCCCTGAAATCATATATTGAAAGGAGGGATGAGATGGCGAATGTTAAGGCAGTCGGTGAAGTATTCAGGTGTGAGATTTGCGGGAATGTGGTTGAGGTGAAAAGGGTAGGCGGCGGTGAACTGGTTTGCTGCGGCAAACCAATGATATCAGTCAAATAAAGAAACGAGGGGGTAAAAATGGCTTACGAGGCGAAAGATTACAGCAAGTTAATCGGCATGGAAGGATTCAGCGAGATGCTGCTAAAGAATCACTTTACCCTTTATCAGGGCTATGTGACAAATACCAATAAGCTGATGGACACATTAGCTTCCATGTTGAATGAGGGCAAGGTCGGCACGCCGGAATATGCCGAACTCAAGCGGCGCATGGGCTGGGAATTCAATGGGATGCGGTTACACGAGTATTATTTCGAGAATCTCGGTAGCAAGAGAGCAATAGATAAGGCAGGGAAACTGGCTAAGAAACTGGCAGAGAATTTTGGCAGCTACGAGAATTGGGAGAAAGATTTCAGAGGCACGGGGACAATGCGCGGCATCGGCTGGGTCATTCTTTATCAGGACAATGTGAGCGGAAAGCTCTTTAATCAGTGGATAAATGAGCACGATGTCGGTCATCCTGCTGGTTGTATTCCAATTCTAATAATGGACGTTTTCGAGCATGCCTTCATCACCGATTACGGACTTAAGCGGGCTGATTACATTGAGGCATTTTTCAAAAACATAAACTGGGCTGTTGCCGAAAGCCGGCTGAAGTAAGATTTGTCCTGTCAATGGAGGTGCCATATGGGGAGATTTGTCGAAGTAGCCAAAAAGGACGACGTTGCGAATGGGACGATGAAAGAGGTCAAGGTTGAAGGCCAGGATATTCTCCTGGCCAGGGTTGCCGATAAATACTATGCTATTGATAACCGCTGCCCACATTTCGGAGGTAATTTATCCAGAGGTCGCCTTGAGGGCACCGTGGTCACCTGTCCACTGCATGGTTCACAGTTCGATATCACTACTGGGCAGGTAGTACGCTGGCTGAAGGGCGCCGGTGTTCTCTCTGCTGTAGGCAAGGCTCTTAAGCCGGCGAGGGCTGTTACTACCTATAAGGTTAAGATTGAGGGCGACAACGTATTGGTTCAGATTTAGTTATGGGTAGCGTGGAATTAAAGTTAGCCGCTGGTTTCCCTGTTTTTGATTTTGGAGGCGGCTATGGCGCGGTTACAGGTCAGGCATGTAGCTAATATAGCCAGGAAGCTTGCGGGAGGGTAGAGGTGAAAAGAACAGTAAAAAATGCCATCATTTTGGTTGCATCTCTTTTATTGGTTTTGGAAAGTGGCTTAGCTTGTGCAGGGGATAAACCTGTGGACGAAGCAGGAAAACTGCAGCCTGTGGAAATAAAGGAGTATCAAGGCGAAAAGCTTTCCTCGATAAATGAATTCAGGGAGAACTCAATAGAAGGCCCAAAATATTTAGATGTCGAGAAGTACAGGCTCAAAATAACCGGACTGGTAACGAACCCAAAGGCCTACACTTACGACGAAGTCGTTAACAACTATCAGAATTACGAGAAGGTCGTAACGCTGGATTGCGTTGAGGGTTGGAGCGTAACCATTCTTTGGGAAGGTTTACTGGTAAGAGATTTATTAGCAGAAGCAGTTCCGGCACCAGATGCTAAGGTGGTAATATTTTATGCCTATGATGGGTATACTACCTCATTACCGGTCGATTACATAATAAATAATGACATATTGATAGCCTACGAGGTTAACGGCGTTACTCTTCCGCCGGAAAGGGGATTTCCTTTCCAGCTCGTAGCCGAAAGCAAATGGGGCTATAAGTGGATAAAATGGATAACGGAGATCGAGCTATCTGACGATGTCGATTATAAGGGCTATTGGGAGAGGCGCGGTTATTCGAACAGTGCAGACCTTGACGAAGGTTTCTTTGAGAAATGAAAAACGTATTGAGGCAAAACCTGTCTAAAAGAATAGTGCAATGGTTGTTGGTAGTCGTGATAATTCTTTATATTGTAACTGGCTTCGGCATTACGGAATATCGAGCTGTTGAACTCTTAACATTCGGCTCATTGAGCAAGTCACTGTCATTCAAGATTCATAACAATCTGATAATCCCTTTTATAGTCCTGCTAGGCTTACATATTTATCAGCGAACCAGGAAGGCATGTTAAGTTTGACTAATCGCGGAGCCGAGATTTTCAGCCGTCACATTAGCTGAAGAAGTCGTTTTCTTCTTTCCTGGGGCGAGAGATGAAGCCGATGACGATGAGGGGACTGAACACGAAGACAGTGAGCAGTCTCGCTAGCGTGTTTATGTTGAAACGCAGCATGAAATCAGGGTATCTATTCATGTTCTCAATAAAGTCAATATACAAATTCGCCAGTGGTGCTAGCTGGTCACGAGGCACGCGTTCCAGTGTATCAGCAGCATCGAAAAGATAAACAGGGCCACTTATGTAGCTGACCACCGGGAATCCTTCACGGCTGAGCGGGCCGGCATCAGTAGGGACTCCAAGCGGGGTTACTGTGGGGAACAGAAGGGTGCCGTAAAGTCTGTAGTGCTGTAACAATCCGGCATATAGGCTGATAGCCAGGGGGTTCTCCTTAAAAAACACACCCCGCGCCTCTACATAGTTACTATAAGGCCAGTTATCGGCTATGTGCTCGATGCTGAGATTGAAAAGGTTATCTGAAAGGATTCCCTCTTCATGCCGTTCAATAAAATCCTCGTTGGATGGTTCTCCGACAAAATGGGAGCCGGTGAGCAAGAAGACCATAGTCCGTTGGCGCCCTTCTGGAGTAAACTGGGCATAGTAACGGGCAAGAGCCATAACCATGCCCACTCCGGAGCTGTCTTCGACACCGCTGGGCCATGGAGAGTCGAAATGTGACGAGATGATGAAATTACTGGTGCTTTTGCCCGGGAGTATGCTATAAATATTGACCGCTTCTCCACCACCTCTGGATATGTTTGCATCAAGGACTAGGTTTATCTCCAGCGGTCCTTCCTGCAGCCTCTTTTTTAACAGCTCACCGTCTTCTTCCCTGATGTACAGACCGGGCACTGAGCGGATTTGGCCGTCGTATGGAGCGTAGTAGCTGAGCGGGCCGATGTTGGGATAATCTTCTAAGATATAAACCGCGCCGATGGCACCGGCTTGTTCGAGCCTTGGATAAATATGAAAAAGATGTAGTATCCAGCCGATCGGGTATGGATGGCTGTTATCGGCAGCGAGACCATCAGGGTCATAGGCCATGTATGAGAATAGCTTCAATTCGTTCCAACCGATATTTATGGGCGGCAAAGATATAAGTGCCACCTTTCCTGTGACGTCGGCAGTCTGAAAGTCCGCCTCCGTACCCTCTCCCAGGTAGACGAGTTGGGCAGTAATACCTTCCGATGATGTCTTTCCGCTATAGGGCCAGAAGTAACATTCCATTTCAGTCGGATTGTCTCCGTTAGGCTCCAAGAGCAGCTGCCATTTCTTCTCCTCCCAGTAGTCGAATGTTGTGCTCTCTGTAGTTACCGGTGGAGCCGAGCTTTTAAGCCAGACAGTCAATTCCGCAGCGGCATCTTGATATGATGTCGAACCCGGCCTGCGTGGACCAAAATCATAGATATCTTTTATATTGCCGTATATTTCGTCTTCGGAGGGCATATCGGCAACTTTAATGAAATTGCCTGTGGTAGGCTTGGATATGGCGTAAATTGATGGAGGTATTGCCACCAATAATACCACCAGAATGACAGTTGAGACTATAAAGGCTGGCCTGGTATTACCTTTGTTTGTCATTCGACCGTAATTTTCGCTTTTGAGGAGGTAACCGAAAGTGTACAGGGCCAACCCACCGAGGAGGAAGACGATGATGCCCGCTAAAAGTCCCCACCCGGAAAAGTAGGCAACATAGCCGACGGGATGCCTTACCATGAGCCCTCCGGCAAATTTAGCCGGCAGAGATAGTAGCGACAGTAGCGGGGAAACTGTGGTCAAGGACTCTAATACTAGCTGTATTAGGAACCAGGTACCCACCCCCATCCAGGCTCTACCCAGGAAAACCAGCCAGTTAACCTCATTGCGGTAAAGAAGATAAGCCAGGAGCAACAAGGCTACGGGTGGTAATATGCCATACCATATATTGAATAGAGCCTGTGCATAGCTGGATGTATTCCCGAATATTGCCAGTAGTACAGGTATAAGAGAGAGGAATAGTGAAATTAGCAGGAAAGCCAGAAGCTGGAGCAACAACCGCCTTGGATGGTTAACCAATATCTCTTCCTCAGCCGAGTAATTATGCCAGATTAAAGTCTATTGTAAATCTTTCTGCCAAACTTGTCATCTTGCCACATCTCCTGAAATAACTATCAGAGGATATGGCGGACATTTATAGGTTTTTGTCTTTGAGGAATTGCTTGACATGTGCAGTGGAAGGTAGTAGAAATAGGAAGTATAATTAAATTCGGGTAGCGTACGGTAACACTCATTCCTCTTTTAAGGAGGTGGGAGATGAAGGCTGGTGCAAAGACAAAGGAGCAGCTCCTAAAAGAACTGGACTCTTTGCGTAGACATATTGCTCAACTGGAAACAGTGAAAGCCAAATACAAGCATGTAAATCAAGAGTTGAAGCTGCGAGATCAGATTATAGAAAAAACTGTCCAGGTTTGGGAAAGTGCAGCTTATCCTATCTTTCTTCATGATGCCGAAGGCAATTTCCTTTACTTCAATGAATCGGCTGCCATGTCGCATGGCTACACGAAAGAAGAATTCCTGATAATGAGCCTGCGCAAGCTGGCTGTTTCTGAATCTGCGGAGCTGTTCGAGGCGCGCATGAAGAAAATTTTGGAAGAGGGGGAAGCCACTTTTGAGGTAGGGCATTGTCATAAAGATGGCTCGACACTATCATTTGAGATGCATACCAGAGCCATTGAATTAAATGGAAATCTAATCCTTTTCAGCACCGCGTTTGACATCACTGAGCGTAAGACAATTGAAGAAACATTGCGAGACAGGGAAGCGAGATACAGGTACCTTTTTGAGCATAGCCAGGTGGCTAATGCCTTGGTCAGTTTGGACGGGAGAATGCTTGAGGTCAACGAGGCAGCCGCACAGCTTTATGGATATGACAAGAGTGAGATAATCGGGAGAGAATTGCTGGAATTTATCGCCCCGGAGAGCCGGGCAAAAGTAGCCGAAGCCTTTGCCCGCGGTTTAGCTGGTACCCAGGCTGAACCCCTGGAGATTGAAGTCGCGACTAAAAAAGGTGCCAGGACCTTCTATTTCCCAGGTGGTTACCACATACTATTTGAAGGTGGTAAGGAGGCGGGGTTTTTGATTAGCGCAGTTGATATAACCGAGCACAAGAAGGCAGACGAGACTTTGAAACATTCGGAGGAGAGATATCGGACTATACTGGACGAGATGCAGGACGGTTACTTTGAGGTTGACCTTGCTGGCAATTTCACCTTCGTGAATGATGCCGTCTGCCACCAATTGAGATATTCCAGGGAAGAGCTGGTAGGCATGAATAACCAGACTATCACCGAGAGTGACGATGTGGAACGTGTTTATAAAGCCTTCAACCAGGTCTACCGGGAAGGTCAGCCAATCAGAGCTTTTACTTTTAAGACTGTTAGAAAAGATGGCAGTATCGGGCAGGGTGAACTCGCAATTTTCCCCTTGCGAGACGAGAAAGGTGAGATAATCGGCTTCCGGGGAATTGGACGTGATATCGCCGGACGCCTGCAGATGATTGAAGATTTAAGACGGTCGGAAGAGAGATATCGAACTGTCCTGGATGAAATGGGAGACACCTATTATGAGCTTGACCTTTCTGGTAGATTAACCTTTTTCAATGACGCTCTAATCCGTAAGGTTGGCCGTTCCAGAGAGGAGTTGATGGGAATAGCGTATAAGGATTACATACCTGCAAAGGATGTGCAGCGTGTGTATAAAGCATTCAATCAAATCTATAAGACGGGAAAGCCACTCAAAGGCATCCCGCTGCAGGTTGTCAGAGAGGATGGGACATCGATATTCAGCGAGGACACGGTTTTACCCTTGAGAAACAAGGCTGGCGATATTATCGGATTCCGTGGTGTTAGCCACGATGTCACCGAGCGCCTGCAGATGATGGAAGCTTTGAGGCAATCTGAAGAAAGATACCGTACTATGCTTGACGAGATGGAAGAAGCTTACTATGAGGTGGACCTTGCCGGGAATTTCACTTTCTTCAGCGATGCGCTGTGTCGCCAGTTGGACTATACCAGGGAAGAGATTATGGGTATGAGCTACAAGGCTTACATATCTCGGGAGAACGCCAAGAAAGTGTTTGAGGCATATAATCGGGTATATCGCACAGGTGAGCCGCTTAAGTCATTTGCTTCATCACAGATGAGGAAGGACGGAACGCTGGTGTTTACCGAGGACTCGATTTTCCCTCTGAGAAATGAGAACGGCGAAGTCATAGGATTTCGTGGTATTAGCCGTGATGTCACCGAGCGCAAGCGAGCTGAGGAAGAAAGGAGGCAACTGGAGCAGAAGGCTCAGTTTGCCAGTCGACTGGCTTCTGTTGGTGAGCTGGCATCGGGTGTCGCCCACGAGATAAATAACCCTCTTACCGCGGTTATAGGTTATGCACACTTGCTATTAGAGCGAAAAGATGTCCCCGAGGATATCAGGCGCGATGTGGAAGTTATCAATGAAGGCGCTCAGCGCGTAGCTGGCATTATCAAAAAATTGCTTGTCTTCGCCCGCCAGACCAAGCCGGAACGGACATATGTTGACATTAACGAAATCATAAGCACCACGCTTGAACTGAGGGCTTATTCTTTGCAGAGCAATAATGTAAAAGTCGTTCTCCAGCTTGACCCCGATTTGCCCTTGACTGTCGCCGACCCGGGTCAACTCCAGCAGGTGTTTCTTAATTTAATTATGAATGCCGAAACGGAGGTTAAATTGGCTCATGGCGGAGGCAGGATGGCAATTAAGACAGAGCAGATAAATAGCACCATCAGAATATCATTTAAAGATAATGGACTGGGGATAGCCAGAGAAAATCTTGAGAGGATATTTAATCCCTTCTTTACTACTAGAAGGGTAGGTCAGGGGACGGGGCTTGGCTTGAGCGTGTGCCACGGTATAGTAACCGAGCATAAAGGCAGGATATGGGCTGAAAGCCAGTTAGGCAAAGGAGCTACCTTTATTGTGGAGTTGCCCATAGCCACCGAAGACAAGCAGTTAGAGCTGCCTGAACCTGTTGTTCAAGAGTCTGATAAGGTGGCTCGGGCTAAGATACTGGTAGTAGATGATGAGGCGGTGGTAAGGCAGTTCGTAAGCCAGATGCTGAAAGATGAAGGGCATGAGGTGGAAGTTGCGGATAGCGCCGAGAGCGCCTTAGAGACGATTAAGAGCAAGGATTACCACATCATTATGCTGGATATCAAGATGCCGGGCATGAGTGGCATTGAGTTGTACAGGCATTTTCAAAAGGTATCCTCATCTCTGGCTGATAGGGTGGTTTTCATCACCGGCGATGTTATGGGACCAAGCACTATGGCTTTTCTTTCCAGGACTAAAGTGCCTTATATTATCAAGCCATTCGATGCCAAGCAGCTGAGGGCAGAGATAAACCGCGTATTAGCCAGGGGGTGATTTGCCGAATCTCACTACCAACGACCTATCATATCAAAGGTGGGTAGCGTTTGGCTCTAAGTTTGCTGAATTTCCCGCTTCAGTTTGTCCAGCCAGGCTGTTGATTTGAGTTGCTTCTCAAGTAGATACTTGATGTGCTCCCGCATAACCTGTTCCAGCTCTGTGCCTAGCTCCGGAGTTATTTTTACTCGCCTGGAGGTGGCATAGTCACAGTTTTGCCACAAACGCAGCACCTTTAAGGCGTTTAAGGAAAGAGGGCGTGCCGCTGGCTCGTGAAAGCCGCAATTATGGCACAGGACGCCACCGTGGTTGGGACTGAAAAAATTTGTCTCTGGCTTCAAAATCGAATTGCATTCCGTGCACTGCTGTAGCTGGGGACGATAGCCGAGATGGTCGAGAAGATGAAGCTCGAAGTAGCGCAGAATAGGCTCGCAATCCTCAGCCTGAGACAACTGTTGTAAGGTTTCCAGCACCAGGTCAAAGAGGCGGTGGTCTTCGATGTGCTCGCCGGTGAAGGAGTCAACCAGTTCGGCGATGTAGAGACCGTGCGAAATACGCTCCAGGTCGTCCTTTATAGGCAGAAAGTTATTGATGGTCTGGGCTTGAGTGATGATGTCTAGGTTGCGGCCTCGAGCCAGCATCAGGCGGCTGTGGGTGAGAAGCTCTACGTGGCCGCCAAGCTTGCTCTGGGGACGGCGTGTGCCTTTAGCTACCGCTTTCAGTTTGCCCAACTCGGGTGTATAAAGGGTTAGGATTCTATCAGCTTCGCCCAGCTTAATTCGTTTGATGATGATAGCTTCTGTTTGGTAAACGCGAGGTGCTGTCATGATTTATGTGGTTACATTTCCTGTCTGCCCTCTAAGGCGCGGCTGAGGGTGACATCGTCAGCGTATTCCAGGTCACCGCCGTAGGGCAGACCGCGAGCCAGGCGGGTGACTCGAATACCAAGCGGGGCAATCAGGCGCTGGATGTACATGGCGGTGGCTTCCCCTTCCAGATTGGGATTGGTTGCCAGTATGACCTCTGTAACCAGACCGTCATTGAGGCGTGATAGCAACTCTTTAACTTTAAGCTCGTCGGGCCCTATCCCGTCGGTTGGTGCGATGACGCCGTGAAGCACGTGATAAAGTCCTTTATATTTCTTTGTGCGTTCTAGGGGGAGAATATCTATAGGCTCTTCGACGATACAGATTTTGGTGCGGTCGCGTTCCTCATCGCGGCATATAGCGCACGGGTCTGAATCGGTAATATTGAGACAACTGGAACATAGGGTCAGTTTTTCTTTCAGGTTTTTGATAGCGTCAGCTAGTGCACCAACTTCATTTGCAGGCGCTCGAAGCAGATAATAGGTCAGCCGCTGGGCGCTCTTCGGTCCTATGCCCGGCAGCTTGTTAAGTTCTTCTATCAGCCTGGCTATCGGCTCGGCGGTAGATACTGAATTAGTGCTCAAATATCTTGTCTCCCAAAAGTTCGTTTGTCACCCTGAGCGATAGCGAAGGGTCTCGAGATTCTTCGGTTGCCCCGATGCAATCGGGGCAACCGAAGAATGACAAGGGAGAGACCCGGAGTAACTGGTAAAGTATTCATGGTGGCAGGCATGGTTAAATAAACATTCTCCTAAAACAGCCCCGGAATTTTGAGGCCACCGGTTATGTTGCTCAAATGGCTGGCGGCAAGCTCCTGTGATTTCTGAATGGCTTCATTCACTGCTGTCATGACCAGGTCTTCGAGCATCTCAGCGTCTTCAGCATTTATTACCTCTGGAGATATGCTAACTGAGAGAATTCTCTGCTGGCCGTCAACTACTACCTTGATAGCTCCGCCTCCTGAGCTTACCTCAGCGGTCATTTCAGCTAGCTCTTGTTGAGCTTTGGCTAGCTTAGCCTGTAATTCCTGTGCCTGGCGAAAAACAAACTTGTTCATTCCTCCTCCGTTCTGGATTTCCTGCCAACAACTTTAGCCCCATAGCTTTCCTTAGCCGCTTTTACCAGATGGCTCTCTGTTTCCATTTTAGCTCTGGTTTGTTCGCTGGGGCTGGTCAAAACGCAACGCACCTGATATGAATGTCCAAAGACCTCTCGTAGCTTCTTTTCTACCAGATGCTTATACTTGGGGTCTTCGATATATTTTTTATGAAATTCGTGATAAAAACCCAAAAGTAGAGTGTTATCTTCAATAGACAGAGGTTCGCAAGCGCTCCGCAAAAAGGCATCCAGATTGCCTTTGGAGCCCTCACCGCGCATGGAATTCACGAACTCCTTCCATCTGCTACGTAGATTGTCGATTTCCGGAGAAGATGCTGCCGCCTCCGGAGTTTCTGTGATTTTGCTTGATTCTGCTTCAATTTCATCGCTTTTATCTGGTTTCTGGGCTTTAGCCTTTGGAGTCGACCTGGTTGACTTGACTGGTCTGCTGGGCAACGCGGCTGGCTCTTCGGGCTCAGGCTGTTTAGGCTTGACTGGTTGCTTGTCTTCGGTTACGGACAATATGCAATCAACGAGGGCTAGCTCTAATGGTAGCGGTGAATAGTTGTCCAGGCGAAGGTCTATCTCGCCAAACCGTTTCACTGCTGTCAACAGGTAATCCAGACTGGCACCGATTGACAGCTCTTTAATCTCAGTCAGGTCGTCGCTGGTAACGTCTATCACTTCTTCGGAGCCGGACTTAACCAGAAGCAACTCTCGGAGATAGTCCACCAGTTCGCGATTAAACTGGCGGAGGTCGAGCCCATCGCTGCTGACGCTGTTAATGGTCTTAAGCCCGGCAGTGATGTCCTTATTCACAATATGTCTGGCTAGCTCTCTAATGCGCATATCGCCGCTTATGCCCAGCATTTCTTGCGCCTGATGAAGCTCAATTTCGTGCCCATAATAGGTAACCAGTTGCTCCAGTAGATTTTCGGCGTCGCGCAGACTACCTGTAGTTACTTTGGCGATAAGCCTTAAGGCTTCAGGCACGATGTGAACGCCCTCTTTTTCGCAGACGAGATTGAGCTTGGATATAACCGATGATTGGGAGAGACGGTGGAAATCAAACCGCTGGCAACGCGATAGTATGGTTGACATGACTTTGTGTGGTTCCGTGGTTGCCAGAATAAATATGGCATGGGGAGGTGGTTCTTCCAGTGTCTTAAGAAAGGCATTTGATGCTTCCTTGGTTATCATATGGACTTCATCTATGATGTAGACCTTGTAGCGGGCCAGATTCGGGGCATAATTGACCTTCTCCCTTAGGTCTCGAATTTCATCAATGCCCCTGTTGCTGGCTGCATCTATCTCTATGATATCAGTAGCGCTGCCTTCGTTAATTGCCTTGCACAAGGCGCAGCTATTGCACGGCTCGCCCTGGTCGGGGTTCAGGCAGTTTATTGCCTTAGCCAGTATGCGTCCGGTGCTGGTCTTGCCTGTGCCACGCGGGCCGCAGAAAAGATAGGCGTGGGCTACTCGACCGCTGGTTACAGCGTGGCGCAGTGTTTGGGTAACATGCTCCTGTCCTACCAGTTCAGAAAGGGTCTGGGGGCGCCATTTGCGGTAGAAAACTTGAGAGGTCATGATGCCCTTATTATACTCCATGTGTGCTGATTGCTAAAGGGTTTGTGCAGTGATTTTTAGGCTCTCAATTGTGGGAAGAGATTTAGGGGCGAACCTTCCTCAAAAAGTCAGGTTGTCTTATTGATAGGAGCAAGGGTTTATGTTGCGAAGAGATTGTGCATTGGTTTTGAACCTATGTTATAATTGTGCTTTATAGACGGATATAGAAGGAGTATAAATTTGGATAAAGAGAAGAAGGGAGCCGTAATTTCCGATTTCAAAGTTCACGAAGGCGATACCGGCTCTGCTGAAGTTCAGGTGGCATTGCTAACCGAGAGGATAAATCAACTGGCTGAGCATTTGAAAGCACATCCTCATGACCAGCACACCCGTCGTGGGCTTCTGAAGATGATAGGACAGCGAAGACGCTTGCTAGCCTATGTTGCCAAGGGCGATGTCAAACGTTATCGCAGTCTCATCACCAGATTAGGTTTGAGGAAATAATGTACCAGGTATTGAGGGTGTACTATGTCTGAGTCTGGCCAGTGTGAAGTCGGTGGCAGATTTTTGACTATTGAAACGGGCAAGTTGGCCACGCAGGCTGACAGCGCTGTTACTGTACGCTACGGTGATACTGTGGTTCTGGTCACTGTTTGTGTTAGTGACGAGCCCCGTGAAGGTGCTGATTTTGTCCACCTGACTGTAGATTATGAGGAAAGGCATTATGCTGTGGGCAAGATTCCAGGGAGCTTCATTAGGAGAGAGGGGCGCCCCAGTCAAGAGGCAACGCTAGCTGCACGACTAACCGACCGCAGCCTGCGTCCGCTTTTTGATAAAAATTTACATAATGATGTTCAGGTTGTGGTCACTGTCCTTTCTACCGACCAGGAAAATGACCCCGATATATTAGCTGTCAACGGAGCTTCAACCGCGATAACTCTTTCTTCAATCCCGTTTTATGGTCCGATAGGCGCGGTTCGTGTCGGCTATGTCGACGGTAAACTTGTGTTAAACCCAACATTGCCTCAGTTGAATGATAGTCTGCTGGACCTTGTTGTTGTTAGCACCAGAGAAGCCATAGTCATGGTGGAAGCAGGAGCCAAGGAAGTTTCCGAGGAAGTAGTTCTTGAAGCGATTAAGCTGGGACATGAGGCGAATCAGGAGATTATAAGATTCCAGGAGAGTTTGCGACAGGTTTATGGCAAACCTAAACTGGAGGTTAAAGCTTCTGCCGCTGCCTCCGAAGCGCTCGCCGCCATTTCTTCGGAGTTCGGGCATAAGTTGGCTGAGGCAGTTAGTAGAACAGGGCGGACTGAGCGGGAAAAGGCGGTTGAGGCAGTCAAGCAGGAAGCTATCGAGAAGCTTAAGGAGGCGTTTTCTGAAGCTGATATTAATGTTGCTCTAGAAGACCAAATTAAAAGGGCAGCTAGAGCGAGCATTTTAGAAAAGAAACAGCATCTTGATGGCCGAAAGCCCAAGGAGATACGTCCTATTACCGGTGAAGTCGGTTTCCTGCCGCGTACTCACGGCTCGGGGCTGTTCAACAGAGGGCTTACTCAGGTATTGACCATAACTACTCTGGGTTCTCTACGTCAGGAGCAATTGATTGATGGCTTGGGATTAGAGGCGACAAAGCGTTTCATGCACCACTATAATTTTCCACCCTTCTCTAATGGTGAGGTGAAGCGCCTCGGGTCGCCAGGAAGACGAGAGATAGGGCATGGCGCTCTGGCTGAAAGAGCTCTGGCACCGGTGATACCCGGCGAAAGCGAGTTTTCTTATACTATACGCCTGGTTTCTGAGGTCCTTAGCTCTAATGGTAGCACTTCTATGGCAAGTGTATGCAGCTCAACTCTAGCTCTGATGGATGCCGGTGTGCCCATCAAGGCTCCGGTGGCGGGGATAGCTATGGGACTGGTTACAGACGGGGACAGCAATTATGTCATCCTTACTGATATTGAGGGTATGGAGGATGCCTTCGGTGATATGGACTTCAAGGTAGCTGGTACCGGTCAGGGGATTACGGCTCTACAATTAGACATTAAGCTCCGGGGCATAAGATACGAGATTTTGGCTGAAGCTATAAAGCAAGCTCGCGAAGCCTATTCGGAAATACTTGAAAAGCTGAGGCAGATTATCAGCAACAGCCGGCCTGAACTTAGCCCTTATGCGCCTAGAATGTATAAGATGACTATTGACCCGAGCAAGATTGGCTCTGTGATTGGACCTGGGGGCAAGACCATTCGGTCCATAATCGACGAGACGAAAGTGACCATAGATGTTGAAAATGATGGGACGGTGATTATTGGCTCACCCAGTCAGGAAGCGACTCAGAAAGCAATCGAGAAAATAGAGGGTCTGACTCGAGATGTGGAAGTTGGCGTTGTTTATAACGGCAAGGTGACCCGTTTGACAAACTTCGGCGCTTTTGTCGAGATTCTGCCCGGGAAAGAGGGATTGGTCCATATAAGTGAGCTGGCTGATTATCGCGTGCCAAAGGTGGAGGATGTTGTGAGGGTGGGCGATGAGATTATGGTTAAAGTTATCGAAATCGACCATATGGGCAGAGTGAATCTGTCACGACGGGCAGTTTTTTCAGACTCGCCACAAGGTTCAGAAGCTAAAGCCGAGGGCTCTACTGAAACAACAGGCCGTCATCCCTATAAGCAGCAAAACTATCGTCCTAGTGCTCGCCAGCGTGATAGCCGAGATAGCCGAGATAGCCGACGCCGCCGTTACTAGGTGGCGTTAAAAATCTTTGCCTGTATAAAAGCGTTGAGGGGTGGGAAATGGAACCGATAAAAGTATTAGTCCATGGAGCTTTAGGCAGGATGGGAAGGGAAGTCACGGCTGCGATATGTCGAGACCCCGAACTGGAGGTGGTTGGTGGTGTTGACATTAAGGCGAATGAAGAGCAACTGACTTTACCAGACGGTTCAAAGAAAGTGCCTCTTTCTGCCGATTTGACCTCGCTCCTTAAAATCTGCCATCCGAAGGTACTGCTAGATTTCACCATTGCTGAGGCCACAATATCGGCGGCTCGTATTGCCCTTGAACAGTGCGTTAACGTTGTTATAGGCACATCGGGACTTTCAGATGACAATCTCAAAGAGATTGCCCAACTAGCTGAAGCTAATAAGGTGGGTGCCGTAGTAGCCCCTAATTTCACCATCGGGGCAGCCGTGCTGTTAAATGCGGTTAGGGCGGCGGCAAAGCTCTTTGATTACGTTGATATTATTGAGATGCATCACCACGAGAAAGCTGATGCACCATCCGGGACTGCACTGGCTACCGCGAAGGCGATGTTGCAATCGCGAGGTAAGCCCTTTCTTTATTCTAAAACCAAAAAAGAAACACTCAGCGGCACTCGTGGTGGAGAGGTTGACGGAATAACCATCCATAGCGTAAGATTACCTGGCTTTGTTGCCAGTCAGGAGGTTGTGTTTGGAGGGCAGGGGCAAACGCTGAGCATTCGTCATGATACCATAGGACGGGAGTGCTATATGCCGGGCGTTATTTTAGCTATAAAAGAAGTGGTTAATCGGCAAGGATTAGTTTATGGACTGGATACATTATTGAATTTGAGGGGGAACGATGAAGGCATATAATGTAGCCATTGTAGGCGCCACGGGAATGGTCGGGCAGGAGTTTATCAAGGTGCTGCAGCAGCGGAATTTTCCTGCGGCATCCGTTAGTCTCTACGCCTCCGACCGGTCAGCAGGCAAGAAGCTCTATGTAGGCCATCAGGAGATTGAAGTCAAGGAGACCAGTCCTGAATCTTTTCAGAATATTGATATAGCCCTTTTCTCGGCTGGCGCTGAGATTAGTCGCTACTTTTCCCCGATCGCTGCCAAGTCTGGAACTCTAGTCGTTGACAATAGTTCAGCTTTCAGAATGGAACCGAAAGTGCCTCTGGTTGTTCCTGAGATTAACCCTGAAGACATAAAGTTGCACGAGGGAATTATTGCTAATCCGAATTGTTCCACGATTCAGATGGTGGTGGCTCTATACCCACTACATAAGGTTAACCCTATTAAAAGAATCGTTGCCTCTACTTATCAAGCGGTATCAGGTACTGGTGCCGCAGCTATGGAGGAATTAACTACTCAGGCCAAGCTGGTATTGGAAGGGCAAAATGTCGTTCCTCATGTTTATCCTCACCAAATTGGATTTAATTTACTACCGGAGATAGATGTTTTTCTGGATAACGGCTATACAAAGGAGGAGTGGAAGATGGTGGAGGAGACTCGTAAGATAATGCATGCCCCTGACATAGCCATTTCAGCAACCTGTGTTAGAGTGCCTGTTTTCATCGGACACAGTGAGGCTGTAAGCATTGAATTTACCGACCCAATGAGTCCTGAAGAAGCGCGGCAGATATTGGCTAGGGCTCCTGGGGTCAAGGTGCTTGATGACCCCAGTGTTAGCCTTTATCCCATGCCCTGGCTTGCTGCAGGCTCAGATGATGTTTATGTGGGGCGTATCCGAGCGGATGCCTCTCAGTCAAAGGGGTTGGTGATGTGGGTGGTATCCGATAACTTGCGTAAGGGTGCTGCCCTAAATGCTGTCCAGATTGCCGAGGAAGCAGCACAGCGGGACTGGGTTAAGAGGGGTAAATAATTACCTGTATGGAGGCTGGTGATGAAGAAATTTGGTCGCTTGCTTACTGCGATGGTTACTCCCTTTGATGCTAAAGGTAGTGTTGATTATGTACAGGCTAAGAAGTTAGCCATAGGTCTGCTTGATTCGGGCAGTGATGGTCTTGTGGTGTCGGGTACTACCGGAGAATGCCCTACTCTTACTCGTGAGGAAAAGCTGCAACTTTTTGCCGAAATCAAGTCGGCTGTCGGTAACCGGGGCACGGTTATAGCTGGCACCGGCAATTACAGTACAGCAGAAAGCATAGAGTTGACCAGAGAAGCGGAAAAGACTGGAGTTGATGGCTGTCTTTTGGTTGTGCCTTACTATAATCGCCCTACCCAGGATGGTTTATACGAGCATTTTAAGGCAATTGCCGGGGCAACCAGTCTGCCGTGCATAATGTACAACGTCCCGTCGCGCACTGTTACGAGTCTATTTGCTGAAACCTGCATTAAGCTTAGCCAAATTGATAATATCGTTGGAGTGAAGGAAGCTAGCGCTAATCTTGAGCAAATAGCCAGGATTATACAGGGAGCCAGGAAAGGTTTCTTGGTTTACAGCGGCAATGATGGCGATACGTTTCCTATACTGTGCCTGGGTGGCTACGGAGTTATCAGCGTGATTTCACATCTGGTTGGGCTTCAGTTCAAGCAGATGATAGATGATTATATACAGGGCAAAATCGAAAAAGCAGCAGTGACACATCGCGATTTGTTGCCTTTGGTTAATGCCATGTTTGTTGTTGCCAATCCAATACCAGTTAAATATGCTTTAAATCACGTGGGCTTTTTTGTGGGTAAGCCGCGCTTGCCGCTTACTGAACCGGATGAGAAATCCAAGGCTGCTATCGAGCAGACTTTGAAGAACTATAAGATTGATTTGTCAGTAGCTGCTAAAACCTAAGTTCTAGTTTTTGCTCACAGATCCTGCAAGGATTTTTCAAAGTTCTTTACCCGAGGTGGCTTTTTGCCCCTGTTTGGCTCGATGATATGCCCCTCTTCTTTCAGGCGGGCAGCTTGAGCCTGTACACCTCCGGGAAATTTTTCATTCAAACTGCCATCTGCTTTAATCACGCGCCAGTAAGGTGTTACTTCTCTTTGCCCGTTACTAAAATCCTCCTCTGCTACTTCGGCAACGATACGAAGGAAAATCCCGGTTGTCATAGGACAAGAGCAATGGGCGTGCGCAACTTTGGCTAATTTTTCCCTAATCTGAGTCACAGTGGCAAGTTGTCCTTTCGTGACTTTTTTGATTAATGCATCAATATCCAGAGGCTTTGGGATAAGCATTTTCCCGGTGCCGAATCTGTTTTGCATTTTGGGTGGAACGTCAACTACTTTACCATGCTCGGGATGTTCTTCTTCTAGCTTCTGTCGCCATGTCTTACGCGTTTTAGGCATAGTCCTAACTCCTTTTCAAAAGGATTTGCCTTAGAGTTTAGAAGGTCTTACATAACCTTTTTGACCATTATTGTCTGGTCTCGGTTGGCGCCAACGGAAATGATGGACATGGGACAGGAG
>Ga0208828_1000368_pt1 | contig 20514 bp, 14 predicted proteins | sample Kivu_160m_FD_185487 | JGI IMG/M metagenome (GOLD analysis project Ga0208828, IMG submission 185487) | Freshwater microbial communities from Lake Kivu, Western Province, Rwanda to study Microbial Dark Matter (Phase II) - Kivu_160m (SPAdes)... | ecosystem: Environmental > Aquatic > Freshwater >... | reverse complement strand
GGGCTCGTCGTATATGACGCTGCCGTACGCTTTGCCGCCCGTGCCGGCCGCTTCGCTCGTCCCGACCTCGACGACGCCCAGCGGGACGTCGTACGCGACTTTTCCCCGCGGCGCGGCGACGGGAACGGCCATCCTGTACTCGCGGTAGGGCGAGCCGTCCCAACCGAGGAGCGATATCTCGCAGTCGATGCGCTTGATCGCATGGTAGAAAATGATCTTTTGCCGGACCGTGCAGTCGGCCATCGGCTGGGTGAGGCTGTAGACGGATTTGACGGCGCCGGACTCCCGCGCTTCGTAGATCCAGGCCGGCTTGTGCGCGCTCAGCTTGTCGAATCCCTCCATGGTCGGCTGCTGGACGCGGCCGAATTCGCCGGCGCCGTTTCCGACCGACCGCATGGTGAAGACTTCGAAGCCCAGGAATTTCCCCGTGTTCAGGAGCTCGGCCTTGAGCTCCTTGTCGTAGATGCTCTTCACGCCGCCCGGGGCGAGCTCGATCCTATAGAACGCGTTTTCTTTGACGTTCGAATAAGGCTGGACGTAGGACGGCTCGACCTGCGGCGCGGCATGAGGCGCCGCCTGGGAGACGGCCTGCGGCCTAACCGGCTCCGTCGCGGCGGCCGCTTCGCTTACGTAAAAAGCCGCATATCCCAGGGCCGGGATGTTTTCGGCCAGGAATTCAAAGCGGATCATATCGTCGGCCTGCTCCGGTGCCGGAGGCAGGAATTGGATGGGACAGACCTTGCCGGCCGCGTCCAGAACGGCGAACGGCCCCATCGGCGGCTTGATCGTCATCTCGACCGGAGACGTGCGGGCCCAGGACAGCGAATTGAAGACGAGGACCGGCTCTCCCTTCGCCGGATTCGTTTTGACCGCAGGGCTGATCGCCCGGAGGGCCGACGTCAGCATCTCCTTGCCTTTATCCCGGGCAAACTCGTATTTCTTGCGGAAGAGCCGGTCGGTGACCTGGCCCTCCTTCCCTCCCCAGCCATGGTCGGGATAGATCGCCGCAAGCCACGCCTCCTCCATGGACTTCGCCGGATAGCTCTTGAAATGGCCCTCCATCAGAGCGCGGACCGTATTGAATATCTCCGCCGCCGGAAGGAGATAGCCGGCCTCGCGGTGGGCCGAGACGGCCCAATGATGGGTCGGTCCGTGAATATAGAGCCAGAGCCCGGGCCGCTCACCCGCGACAAGGTCGAAGGCGGGCCGGTTCCGGTCGAGCGCCCTGAAGAAAGCGGCGGCCGAGGAATATCCCATCTGCGGGCCGGGACCGAGTGCCGTCGATTTCGATCGGCCGTTCCAGAGCGCGATCAACGGGCCGAAATCCGTCGGCTTGGAGAAATCAACCGAGTTCAGGAGCGGGAATTCGGGCGGGATGTCCCTCTTTTGATAGTAGGGCGCGATTTCGGCCAGCTTGCCCTCGATGGCCGGAACCGCCTCGGCCGGCTTGGCGTTGAGCAGGGCCGACGAATTCGAGTAATGGCCGGGTGAATAGGCCACGACCGACGAGCCGTCCGGGCTCGCCCAGCGGTAGATGCCCTCGTGGTAGCGGCTGATGACCATATAGGGAATGCCGGACTTGCTCAGGATCTGCTGCATCTGGAGGGAGCGGCCGGGCACGTCCGGATTGAAATAGACGAGGGCGTCGCAGCCGGGAAGGTTCTTCTTGATCCAGCGGCGTCCGAAATAAGCTTGGCGGATGAGCTCTTCTCCGGAGAGGAGCGATTCGTACGGCTGGTTGAACGTGGCCCCCCACTCCATCCTGCCTTCCTTCGTATAGCGGAGGATGTCGGATTTGCGCTCCGGGTGCCGCTCCAGGTATTCCATCAAGTTCAGCATGTTCTCCATGACGAAGCAATACTCGGGATTCTTGGCCATCATCTCCAGGGCGGGCGTGATGCAGTTTTCGTCGCGATAGATCATGCACTTCTCGGGGCTGTCCATCCAGGCGATATCCTGGTGGCTGGAGGAGATGATCCGGAGGCGGCCGCCTCCGTCGAAATAGGCGGCCGAGCCCGGGGCCTTTTGCGACGCATTGTTGTCCATGGTGAACGATACTCCCAATAGCGAAATGGCGAGGCCGAGAATGACGACAGCCCTGGTCATGCGGACCTCCTTCGTTTATCGATCGAGAACCGAGAGGTCGGGGGCGAGGAGCTTCTTCATCAGCGGCTCGTTCATGGTGTCCGGCGTGGCGAGGAAGACGCCCGTGTCGACGAATGTTTCGTACGGCAGTTTCCTGAGATACGCGACCGCCGTCTTGACGCTCTGGTAGCCCATGCCCACCGGGTCTTGGAGGACGAGCCCGCGGATCTTCCGCGCCTCGAGCGCCTCGATCAGCTTTTTCGACGAGTCAAAACCGATATGGATGACTTTGCCGGCCAGCCCGTGGTCTTCGAGAGCCCGCAGACAGCCGAACGTGGACGATTCGTTCGGGGTGAAGATGGCCTGGACGTCGGCGTAGCGGTTGAGCAGGTTCTCGCTCGTCTGGTAGGCGGTCTCCGTCGTCACGCCCGCGTATTGGTTGTCGGAAAGGATGCGGATGGCGGGGAACTTCGACCGGAGCGTCTGGAGAAAACCCTCCTCGCGCTTGGTGCTGCCCTCGACGCTGGCCAGGACCCGGATGAGGATGACGTTTCCCTTGCCGGCGAGGAGCGAGCCGACGTATTCGGCCGCGACGACCCCCCCCTTGTAGTTGTCGGTCGAGATGTAGGCGACATGATGGTCGCCCTGCAGGGCGGAATTGAAGATGACGGTCGGGATGCCCATCCGCTTCGCCTCGACTACGGGCGCGACCAAAGCCCGGTCGTCCATGGGGGTCAGGACGAGAGCGTCGACGCCTGCGTTGGCCAGGGTCTCGACGATCTGGATCTGCTCGTTCCGGTCGTCCTCCTTGAGCGCCCCTTTCCAGATGATATCGACGCCCAGCTCGCGGGCCGCGGTGAGGGCGCCGGCGTGGATGGCCTTCCAGAACTCGTGGGTCGTGCCCATGGGGATGACGGCCAGGGTGAGCTTCTTATGCGCCGGCGGCTTCGCCTCCCTCCCGCGCTCGCAGGCGGGAAAAGCGGCGAAGAAGGCGAGGGCGGCGAGGAAAAGCGGAAGGCACAGGCGGGCACGCATCATGTTTTCGTCGGACTATCCATAGCACAAAGCCCGCCCCGAATAAAGGGGGACGACGCATCCTGTCCCTAATAAGAAAACCTCGATAATATCAACGACAGTCATCTCAAATTCTCGTTGATTTCAAAGCGATTGGAGTGATCGAGCGAAATGACAGAAAATCTAATTCGGGACAGGATGCGTCGTCCCCCTTTATTTATCCAGCGCGGGGATGGGGAACTCCTTGGACGGCTTGTGCTCGGCCTTCATGATCTCGGCGATCTGTTTGACGATGTCCGCGTGTTTTGCGGCAACGTTGGCCTTCTCCCCGACGTCCGCGGCGAGGTCATAGAGCTCGATCGGCGCGCCGGGATTCTTCAACAGATCCTTCCGCACTCCCTTCCAATTCCCGAGACGGGCCATGACCTGGCCGCCGGATCCCGCGAATTCCATGTAGAGATGCGGATGCCGCTGGGGCGCGGCCCCCTCCAAGAGCGTCGGCAGAAAGCTGATGCCATCGGTTTCGGCGGGGACGGCGTCCCGGGCGCCGGCCGCGTCGAGGGCGGTCGGCAGGAGATCCTGGAACGCGACGACCTCCTCGCTCGTCGCGCCGGGCTTGACCCGGCCCGGCCAACGGGCGATGAGCGGGATGCGGATCCCGCCCTCATAGATGCTGCCCTTCGCGCTCCGGAAAGGCCCCGTTCCGCCGAAGAACGCCGCGTCGTACCCTCCGACGTTGAACGTCGACCCGTTGTCGCTCGTAACGAGGACCAGGGTGTCGTTGTCCAAGCGGAGCCGCTTGATCAAGGCCAGCATCCGGCCGACGCTCCGGTCCATCCTCGTGACCATGGCCGCATACGCGGCGCGCGGGTATTTCTGGGGCAGATAGCTGTTCTGGCCGTCGTAAGGGGGGTCTTTCCACAGCCCTTTGTATTCTTCCAGCGAATCGTCCGGGACCTGCAGGGCGAGGTGCGGCACGGTCGTGGCGAAGAAAAGGAAGAACGGGCGGGCTCGGTTCGCGTGAATGAACTCCAGGGCTTCGGTTTCGAACAGGTCGGGAGCGTATTGTTTGCCCGTCGCCCCGCCCCGGTTGCCCTTGATCGCGACCTTCTTGTCGTTGCGCCACAGATACGTAGGGTAATGATTGTGGGCATGGCGCTGGCAGTTGTATCCGAAGAAGTGGTCGAAGCCCTGCTTGTTCGGAGCTCCTTCCGACGCCGGGGGCCCCAGGCCCCACTTGCCGACGCATCCGGTCGCATATCCCGCCGCCTTGAGCAGTTCCGGCAGCATGACCGTATCGCCGGGGACCGCCAGCTGGCCCTCGGGCTGGACTTCACGGTTGTCGCGAATGAAGGCGTGGCCCGAATGCCTTCCCGTCATCAGGACGCAGCGCGAGGGAGCGCAGACCGGACTGCCCGAATAGGCCTGCGTGAACCGGACCCCTTCCTTCGCGAGGGCGTCGATATGCGGCGTCCGGATTTTCGTCTGCCCATAGCAGCCCAGCTCGGAATGGCCGAGGTCGTCGCCCACGATCAAGATGATGTTCGGCCGGCGGTCGGCCTTCGGGGCGGAGTCCTGAATCCCGATAAACCGGCGGTTCCCGGCGAGGGCCAGGGCGGGCCAAGCGCCGGCGCCCAGAATGCCCGCCGTCCTGAGGAACTCGCGGCGCGTTGTTCGCTTCATATAATTACCTCGAAATCGGGGACACGCACCAAATTACAATAAGTGGGCTTCCCGCGTCTGTTTAAATCGGGGACACGTACCGAATTACAAAAAACCATTTTTACTGCGCCCGGCAGTCTTATGGAATTAATCATACGAACAAGTTTCATTGCGAGAATTCGGTACATGTCCCCATTCTATTTAAGGGCGACGTCGAAGGAAAGAGGCCGGCCCGGCTTCACGACCTGAGCCGCCGGGAAGGCCTTCTGTCCCGCCCCTTCGAGAGCGAACATCTTGAAGGCCGCTTCCCCTTTGAGCGCCGACAGCTTGACCGAAATTTTTCCCGCCCCCCTCTTCTGTTCGATAAGCCCGTAGGCATAGCCGTTCGACCAGAAGAAACGGCCGTCCTTGGCCGCAAACGCCAGCGTCTGGTCGACGGCGGAATAATGAAATCCCGTGAGAGCCAGGACGCCGGCCCAGCTGATCATCGCCCGGCCGTAGTGATGGCCGCACTCGGCCTCGTCATAGGGGCTGCGCTTGAGCCCGTTGTAGCGGTTGCGGATGTCGGCGATGCATCTCAGCCCCTCCTCGACCTGCCCTTCGTAGAGCATCCCGATCGCCGCCGTGTACTCGAATCCGGTCATGACCTCGGTGAAATAGGGAAACGGATTGTCGGGCCGGCCGTCGGGGTAATCGGCCATTAATAGGGCCGCTTCGTCCCCCAGGGCGAACGAGCGCATGCAGTTGAAATGGTCGCGGAGCGAATCGCGGTGGTTGTATTTCATGATGCTCCGCAGGGTCGTTCGGACGTTGGCCGGCTTGGCCAGGTAGCCGAGGCCGCAGACGTGGGCCATGAATTGCCCGACGAGCTGGTCGACGAGGCAGCCGTTCCCGAGCTGGTAGTCGGGGTTGGCGAAATCGGTCGATCCCATGCCGACGAGCAGGCTCGGCGCGATCTTCGCCTGGTCCATGGGCGGAACGATCTTGTGGATGTAATAGCGGCCGTTGAAGAGATTCGCGTCGATCCAGCGGCTGCCGTTTTCGAAGAGGGCGCGGCAGGTCTTGGCGAACTCCTTGTCGCCCATGGCGGCGGCCATCCGCTCGGCCGCCCGGAGGGCGCCCAAGTACCAGAAACCCATCTGCGGATTCGGGCCGTAATACTCGACGTCCATGGTATTGTGCTGGCAGCCCTCCATGACGCCGTCCTTGTCGGCGTCCCAACCCCCCGGGATCCAACAGAATTCGACCGCCTTTTTCACTTTCGGCCAGAATGTCCGCAGCATCTCCTGGTCGCCCGAGAGCTGCCAGTCGCGGTACATCTTCAGGATGCAGCCCATCTGGCCGTCGGCCGCGGCCTTGCCCCAGGGCTGGTCGTAGAGCGGCAGCTTCGCCCGGAAGCTCATCAATCCGGTATCGTCGGTCTCCTGGGCGAATTCGACCTCGCGGAGCATCTTGGCGATGGGGCCGTAGAGAAAGGCGATCGCCTGCTCGTAGTTCCAGACGTGGGTGCAGGACCCCCAGCAGCAGCCGTCCTTGTCGCCGCAGCCCTCCCAGGCGAAGAAGCGGCCGTCCCCGGTCCTGAAGCACGTCTGGGTGCGGAGCGTGGACAGGTTGAAGAGGGCGGCTTCCTTAACCACGTCGGGCAGGTCGCTGTCCAGGAAGGCGGTCACGAAGGCGACGGTATCGGCTTCGAGCTGCGGCAGGCGCGGCAGCGTCTTTTCGGCCACGTCCCAGGCGTCGACGTAGCGCGTCGTATAGTAATTCCCCACCCTTTTCGCGGACCAGGCGAAACGGTTCGGAAAATGCCATGTCAGATAGAAGGGGAAGGCGCGGGTGCCGCGCGCCGGGATCCGGTCGTAGGCGGCGAGCGAAGCGCGGGGCTGGTTGTCCCCGGACGGCCAGTTCTTCAACCGGCCATCGTCGCTCAAGTCGTCCCAGAAATCGAGAAGGGCCGTGCCCCAGCCCTTCGGATTCCAGGCCGTCCGATACGTGGCGTCGCCAGGCTGGGGCATCGTTAAAGCGATCGTCCCCCATTGTTCGGCATCCCTCGCCACGCCCTCGGAGGACATGAAAATCCCCTGGACGGCGCGCCCCGTGCGAAACTCATTGTGGTTGGCCGAGGCCAGAGATTTCGCGCCGTCGTTGCCGATGAAGTTCTGCAGCGTCCCGCAGACCGACACCTGGAGCTCCTGGTCGGTCAGGTTTTTCACCTCGTAGATCAGGACGGCGATCGGAATGCCGCTGTCTTCGGGGTCGGTCGGGACGAGCGGATTGAAGGCTTTGACCTTGACGCTGACGGGAAGCGCCGGGTCGGACAGATTGACCTGGCCGAAAGGATAGCTCGCATCGAAGCTGCAGGCGCGGAACGTCGGGAGGCCGGGATTGGCCGCCCCCTGGGCTCCGGAAGCGCCGCCGTACTGTGCGAGCTCGACGGGGCCGGTCAGGACGCGGGTGAACGATTTCCCTGAAGGGGATTTGACCCAAACGGCGAAGAACGGCGCGCCGGGAGCGAAGCCCTTGGCCGGACGGTTCACGATCTCCCAATCGCGCAGGTCGCCCCGGCCTCCGAGCGAAACGGTCCCGGTGCCGATCCCGCCGACCGGCAGGGCGATCTGGGCGACATGCGTCTGGCCGTAATGGTTGAGGAACGGCCAGTCCGCGGCCGCCGCAAAGGATGCCGGCATCATGGCCAGGGCGAAAATGGCGAAAAAGGACTTCGGGATTCTACTCATCGTTCACCTCGCTAAATCGGGGACACGCACCGAATTATTATAGTCGGGCATCTCGCGTCGTTCGAAATCGGGGACACGTACCGAATTATATAAGCCCATTTTTTCCGCGACCAACTGTCTTATGGAATTAGATACACGAATAAGGTTCATTGTGAAAATTCGGTACATGTCCCCATCTATTTTAGCGTGAATTTGGAGCATGTCCCCATTCATTTTAGCTCAAATAGGGCAATCTTCCTCTCTCTTCACCCTCGGCGTATTGTTTTCTAGATAACAAATTCGCGGATTTAAAGCAAATATGAGAAGGATTCAAATTTCTCGCGTCTTTCTCAATGGAAGGAGATTTAAGCCCAATGGCCCGAGAAAGCGCGGCCTTGACAACGGTCGTTCCTTCACGTACAGTAATTCTGTACGGAAAGGAAAGACCCATGGCCCTCACGACCAACTACACCCAAGCCCGGGCGCATCTCGCCGAGCTGCTGGAGCGCGTGACGAAGGACCAACAGCCGGTCATCATCAAGCGGCGGGGCCGCGAAGGCGTCGTCATGATCCCCGAGCGCGAATACGACAGCATCATGGAATCCTACCATCTCCTGCGCTCTCCGAGGAACGCTCTACGGCTCTACGGGGCGCTCAACGACGCCTTGGCTGGCAAAGGCAGGAAGATGACCGTCGACGAGCTTCGGCGCGAGGTCGGACTTGATTCAAAAAAAACGTGAGGCCTTCTTCAATTATCGGTTCATTGAAGACATCGGAGCCTGGATCAGGATCGATCCAAAGATAGCCCTTCGCCTCATCGATCTCGTCCTGGCTGTCCTTCAGGATCCTTTCAAGGGGATCGGCAAGCCCGAGCCCCTCAAGCACGTCTCGCCCAACACCTGGTCGCGGCGCCTGACGCTCGAGCACCGGATCGTCTATTTCGTCAGGGACAAAAGGATCGATTTCCTCCAAGCCATGTTCCACTACTAGACACTCCGAGTCCAAGCCGCTGCGCTAGCGGACCGGCTGCATCCGGACGAGGACGACGCCGTGGCGGGCGACGACGGCCTCGAATGCCCCGTCGAACTCGCCGACGTCCTTTTGCCGCCACAGGTCGCGCACCCTATGCTTTCCCTGGATCCCGAGGTCGGCCCACGAGGCCGTGACCACGGACAGGTTCTCGCCGCGGTTGAACAGTCCTACTGCGAGTGAGCCGTCTTCGAGCTCGCGGGCCCAGACCTCGAGATCGCCCGCCTTCATCAGCCGCCGCCCCGGCTTGCCCAGGGGATCCTGGTCTACATCGATCACCTCGTCGTTGGTCAGAAGGCCGAGGGTGAAATCGTCGAGCCGGGTGATGTCGCCGCTGAAGATGAGAGGCGCGGCGACCAGGCTCCAGAGCGAAACGTGGGTGTATTGTTCGTTGGGCGTGAGCGGCGTCGGGACGGTCTGCCCCTTCCAGTTGCTCAGGTAACCGAGCAGGAGATAGTCGGGGTCGTTCCAGGCGCCCGGCCCGCCGTACTTGTGGAGCTCGTTCGCGGCATAGACGTCGAAGCCGTCGCGGAAGAGGGCGATCCCGATCTTCTCGAACGAGCCGCCCAGGTCGCCGGCCGTCCGCCAGCTGTTGCCGCCGACCTCCCTCCCCCACTCCCAGACCTTGTCCATCCCGTACTGGCAGAGATTGAGGATGATGTCGCGTGGCTGCTTCTTCAGGATCCCGCTGATCAGGCGGTAGGGCTTCTGGTATTCGGCCCGGCTCTTGTCCTTGGCTTTCTCGGAATACGAGCACCAATCGTATTTCAGGAAATCGAAGCCCCATTCGACGAAGCGCTCGACGTCCTCCCGCTCGCGGCCCCAGGCGGCGACATGGTCGGCGCACGTCTTCGGCCCGGGCGAAGTATAGATGCCGGCCTTGAGGCCGAGGCCGTGGATGAAATCGGTCATGGCCTTCATGTCGGGGAAGCGCGGGTTGGAGTTGACCCGGCCCTTGGCGTCGCGCTCCGCGCCCTGAAGGGTCGGGTCCGCCGCCCCCGGCTTGACCGACCAGCAGTCGTCGATGTTGACGTACATGTAGCCGTGGTCGATCATGCCGCTTGTGACCATGGCCTCCGCCGCCGCGCGCATGATAGCGTCGGTGACGTGGTTCTCCCAGACGTACCAGCTGTTCCAGCCCATGTGCGGCGTGAGGGCGAGCACCTCGCCGCAGACGATCTTGAACGCGCGCTCGGCCTTGCCTCGGGCGTTCTCCGCTCTCAATATGACCGCGTATTCTCCCCTGTCTTTGATCGCGCCGCTGACCCGGCCCGTCGCCGGGTCGATCGCGAGGCCGGCCGGCAATCCGTCGGCCGAGAAAGTCATCGGCCGCTCGCCCGTCGCCGGGACGGTGAACAGGAACGGCGATCCCGGCCGCACGCCGAAGACCTTCGTCCCGTTGATCCGGGGCTCGGGGCCGGGCTTCGGCGTCAGGATCAGGGCGGACTCGCCCTGGGCCCAGGCCGGTATCGACAACGCGAGCAAAATGCCCAGAAAAGCCGCTGTCGCTCCAAACGATAGGCTTCGTTTTTTCATCGATCGTCCTCCATCGTCAAGATTCCTGCGGCCGCTCCTGGTGTCCCGTCTCTTTTCAATACACGCATTCTTTAGCGGCCGCCGCCATAGTCTCGAGGTTTTCGACAGGCGTCTCGAAAAAATGGTCCGAGGCGGCGCAGATGTATCCGCCGTCGCGGCCGACCGTCTCGAACAACCGGACGACGGCCGCCCGGATGTCGTCCCGCGACCCTCGCGTCAACGTGTTGAACTGGTCAATGCCGCCGATGAGGGCCAGCTGGCAGCCGACCTTCCGCTTGAAATCCCAGGGCTCCTGGTTGCCGCCTATGCTCCGCGGAGCGAGCGTCTCGGAAACGTCGGCGCCGTTCGCGACGATCATCTCCTCGATCCCGAAGGTCCCGCCGCAGGTGTGATATGTAACCAGAAAGCCCAGGTCGTGGAGAGCGTCGTGCATGACCCGGTCGTAGGGCAGGCAGAATTCCTTGTGCAGCTTGGGCGAGATGAGGGTCGAGGAGGCCGACCCTCCGCCCGTCTCGACGAGGTCGAACTTGGCCCCCTTCATCGACTCGATGAAGCGCATTTTCTTTTCGAGCAGGATGCGGAGAAACTCGTGGACCCAGGCCGGCCGGTCGACGGCGGCCAGGATGAGGGCGTTGATGTCGGTGAGGCAGGCGGCGTGCTGCCAGCAGCCCGCCTGGTCGCCCCAGACGAAGCCGCGCAGGATGCCCCTGTCCCCGACCTCGTCATAGGCCTTGGCCAGCGGTTCGAGGGCGAGCCGCGGGACGGGCATGTATTTCTCGATGAGCCGGATATCCTCGTCCCGCTTGACGAGGTATTCGGTGATCCAAGTCGTCTTGCGGTCGCCCTCGGTCTTGTAGGTCAAGCGGCCGTCCGGCGTGTGGATCGTGTGATGGGCGATTCGCCGGTCGGGGTCGGCGCTGACGATGACCGCCTCGTCCTTCCATGAGGGCGTGTTCAGTTTGGTGAAGTCCGCGTCCGTCAACCAGAATTGGGCCATCGTTTCGAAATACTGGATCTGGGCGTCCATCCCGACCGCTTGAAACGCGTCGAGCGCGCTCATCCCGTTCATGAACGTCTCGAGATGATAGGCCTGCCACTGGTGAATGGACACGGGCAGCCTGTCCGGCTTCTCCCGGTGGAGAGCTAGCATCATCCGCTCTCTGGAGGTCATCGTCGCAACTCCCGAACCGGCCCCAGGAGTCCATCGGCGTCAGGGAAGGCGATGTTTTTCAACGCAGGGGATTTATAAAACGCCCCCCGGGCAAAGTCAAGGCAAGTCCGCCGGCTCGCGATGATAAAGTGATATGGCCATTGAATCCGTTTTGCCTTCGCTATACAATAACTGTACGACATTTTTGCTTTATCAAAGGAGGGACCCATGAGCAACTTAGTCGTCAATATCCTCATCGCCGTCGGGATTCTGCTGGTCATTCTGTTTCTGAGCGGGATCCGCATCGTCCGGCCCACGCACCGCGGGCTGGTCGAACGCCTGGGGAAATACAGACGATTCGCCCACTATGGCTTCAACTGGATCATCCCCGTCATCGACCGGATGTTCCAGATCAACATCACGGAAGTCATGGTCGACGCCCAGCCGCAGGAGATCATCACCAACGACAACCTGAATGCCCGGGTCGACGCCCAGGTCTATTTCAAGGTCAAGGACGACGAAAATAGCGTCAAGCATTCCCAGTACAGCGTCTATAATTACCAATGGCAGATCGTCAACCTGGCCCGGACGACCCTGCGCAATATCATCGGCACGCTGACCCTCAAGTCGGCCAACAGCGAGCGGGGCAAGATCAACTCCGAGCTGCAGAAGACGCTGCGGGAAGAGACGGGAAGCTGGGGCATCGAGATCGTCCGGACCGAGCTCAAGGAGATCGACCCGCCCAAGGACGTCCAGGAGACCATGAACAAGGTCGTCAAAGCGGAGAACGAGAAGATCGCGGCCATCGATTTCGCCACGGCCACGGAAACCATGGCCGACGGCGCGCGGCGGGCCGAGATCAAGAAGGCGGAAGGCATCCGCATGGCCCGCATCCTCCAGGCCGAAGGCGAAGCCCAGGCCATCAAGCTGGTCAACGAAGCGGCCAACCAGTACTTCGTCGGGAACGCTCAGCTCTTGAGACGGCTGGAAACGGTGGAGAAGGCTCTGTCGAACAACGCCAAGATCGTCGTGCCCGGCGGCTCCGAGCTGGTCAACGTCATCGGCGAGATGGCCGGCGTGCTGCCGATCGGCAAATAGGCTTAATCGGCGAACCAGCCCTTATTCCGTACGGCGTCGAGCTCAAGGGCCGACTCGAGGGTCAGGCTCCGCTCGCAGCCAGGACCTCGGCCAGAAATTTCGGCATCCCCCAGGTGTCGTGGCAGGTCATGATCCGCGTCCATGAACAGCCGGCGGACGTGGGCCGCCTCGACTTCGGTTTTCGGTTCGAACGCCGGTCCGCTCATGTACTTTTTTAGGCTGTAGAGCAGCTGGCGCGCCTCGGGCCGCTTGTCGGCATCGCCGAGAAGATCGATTCCCGTGACAAGGAGCTTCCCGCGGCCGACCCGGACCTCGAAGACAAGGCCCAGGCTGCGGTTCGTGAACCAATCGTCGATGATCCGGACAATGGGCTTCAACGCCGGCCCAAACTCATCGAGGATGATCGCCTGGGAGCGGCTCATCGCGGCCCACCAGTTCCAGCCGCTGTAAAATTCGGTCGGAAAATCGGCTAGTGCGGGATGGGCCGGGTCGCAGAGGATCCCCAGCGTGTGCGGCGGCTGTTTGCCCGTCCAGGCCGTGTTCCAGAAGATGCTCGAGAACCCGACGGCGATCCGCCCGCCCTTCTCGGGCCGGACCGTCCCTTGTTCGGCCGTGAGGAAGACCTTGCCGCCGTTCTCGAGGCGCTCGAGCGCCGCGGCGTCCAGCCGGCGGGTGACAAAGACCTCCCCGGACACATCGTCGGCGGATTGGGCCGGATAGACCCAGAAATCCCAGTCGTTTTCGGCTTGGGCGACTTTGACTTTGAGGACGCACTTCTGCGCCCGGCTCAGCCGTTCCAGGCCGAAGCGCACCTGCCCCAGCTTGAGGCCATTGCCCCAGGGGATATCCCGGCCGGGAAAACGGCCCTCTGCCAGGGCCCTGCCCTCCCGGTCGAGGATGGCCCACTCCGCCCGGACGTTCTGCAGGGGCGCCGGCCCGAAATGGGCGACTTCGACGTCGGCCGCGAACGTCTCCTGATTCGAATAAATCAGCTTGGCCATCCGGGCAAGCGGCACGGTCGGCCCGCAGAAGCGGCGGAAATCGCCGGCGGTGATATATCCCTTCTCCTCCCAAAAGGCATCGAGGACGCCGACGAGGGCCGTTCCTTGCCCCGGAAAATCGTGGAGGTCGAGGAGCTCGAATCCGGCGAATCCGGGCGTCCGCAGCGCGGCTTCGATATCGGCCTTGTAGCAGAGCGCCTGGAGCTTTCCGGAAGCCCGCAGGAAATCCTTCGCCAAGCCGCCGAGTCCCTTAGCGTCCAGGGTATCCTTGAAGATCTCGAAATTGCCGGCTTTCAGGACGCCCGTATACTTGGCGATCTCCTCGAAATTGGGATAGACGCACCACTGGCCGATCTCGTGGCTGACCATAGGGCGGTCGGACTTGGCGACGATCGAAGCCCAATCGAAGTCCGTCCGCGGCGGCTCGGCGTTGATGAGGCTCCTGAGGCCGCCGCCCCAGGCCTGAATGCGCGGCTCCGCTGAGCTGTGCCAATCGTTCTCCGGGACTTGAGGCCAGCCGGCCGCGCTGGTATACGCGCGCCGTGGGTCTTTCTTCTTCCAATAGGCGACGAAATCGCCCAGAAACCGGGCCTGGTTTTTCCCGGAGGGCTCGTTGCCATAGGACATCATGCAGAAGGACGGATGGTTGCCGTTCGCCCCGACGATGCGTTCGCTTTCCTCGTAAAGCCATTTGTCGAAAGGCCGGCCGTCGCCTACGTTCGTCCAGGCGCCGCACTCGACGTAGAGATAGATCCCGGACCGGTCGGCGGCGTCGAAGGCGGCCTCGGGAGGACACCAGGAATGGAAGCGGACGTGGTTGAGCCCGTGCGCCCGGCAGACGGCGAAGATCCGCATCCATTCCTCTAGGTCCGTCGGCGGATAGCCGGTCTTGGGAAAGATGCAGCATTCGAGCGTGCCGCGCAGGAACACGGGGCGGCCGTTGACCGTAAAGCGCGTTCCGGCCGGCTTGAAATCCCGCAAACCGAATATGACGGCCCTCCGGTCCTGGATCGGCCCGCGATCCTGCCGCAGGACGACCTCCAGCCGGTAGAGATTCGCCGCGAATTCATCCCAAAGCCGGGCTCCGGGGCCCATGTCGTAGACCGCCTCGAGGGTCGATTCCCCCGGCGCGATCCGGACGGCGAAGTCCCGGGCCGGAACGGCGTTGGAGTTCCCGGCATTGAATCCCCGGCTTTCGACGGAAAGAGTCCCGGAAAACGCCTGGCCGGAGGAATTGCTCACGTCGACGGCGAGTCTGGCCGTCTTCGCCGCAACGTCGGGAAAGACCCGGACGGCGCTGATCCGCGCTTTGTCCGCCGGCGCGGAGAGGAGTTCGATCCGGCCGACGATCCCGTTCCAGTTCGTCTGGGTGTGGTCGCTAACGCTGTGGGCGTTGGCTCCGACATCGACGTCCAGGATCCGGTTGTCCACGCGCACGGTCAGCCGGTGTGAACCGGGCGCAAGGAGAGCGGATAGGTCGTATTCGTGCGGCGCGGCCAGGCTGTTCCGCATCCCCGCGGCCTGTCCGTCGACCCACAGCCGCGTCTCCCAGTGGCAGCGCTCCAGGAACAGGACGATCCGCCGCCCCTTCCAGGCATCGGGAATGTCGACGGCCTTCTGATACCAGGCCGGGCCGACAAAATAGTGATCGGCCGTAAGCCAGAACGGGACTTTGACGTTTCCGGGAGCACGGTACTTCGCATATTCGGGCGCGGTGAACCAGGACTTGTCGACGATACCGCCGGTCCACGTCGTCCCCACGCCGGGAGGGTCGCCCCTTCCATTCTCGGCCAGCGAGCCGGGAAGACGGACGACATCCCGGAGCTCTATCAAGAACCATTTTTCTTGGACCCCGACATCGCTGGGGTCGGCCTGGAACGTCCAAGGTCCGGCGAGGTTCATCGTCGCCGGCGCCGGCTGGGCCGAGAGAGCGACAGGAGACATCGAGACGAGGAGGGCCGAGATGAGGACGCCCGTCATTCGCGACATGTGATCGTCTCCTCCTCAGGCGAACAGGACATAAAGCGCGGCCATGACGATGAATAGGATTCCGGCGACGAGGCGGTAATCCGCTGTTCCGGACGACAGCCGGCCCCGGACCGCGTCGAGCGGAGATCCCCAGACGAGCTTTTCGCTTTCGGCCGTGTGAGCGTGCGGCTTCCACAGCGAGACGGCGACGAGGATTCCGGAACAAACTAGGAATAGGTAGAACGTCGCCATCATCGACGGCACGTTCCAGCCGGTGCTCGCCTTGAACCAGTCGAGAAAGAAGACGACGAGCCCGAGGCCCGAGCCGATGGACAGCGTCGCCGCGGCCGCGGCCGAGGACGCCTTCCGCCAGAACACACCCCACACGAATACGGCCGTGATGGGCGGCGCGATATAGCAGATGAAGGCCACGATCCCCTGGAAGATGCTCTGGAAATGGCTGACGAGCGGCGACCAGAGGATGGCCGCGAGCATGGCGATGAAGGTGGCCAGCCTCCCGACGTAGGTCAGCCGGCGCTCGGACGCTCCCGGCCTCCAACGCTTGTAGATATCGAGGGTGAAGAGCGTGGCGATCGAATTGAGAGCGCCCGAGACCGTGCTCATCAGGGCGGCCAGCAGCGCCGCGGCCACGATCCCCTTGATGCCGACGGGCAGGAGCCCGTTGATCAGGACCGAATAGATGTCCGCCGAGCTTTCGGGGGCGGCCAAGCGGCCTTGGCGGACCAGGGCATAGCCGACGACACCGGGCAGGACGAAAAGGAAGACGGGCAGGATCTTGATGAACCCGGCGAAGAGAGGACCGAACCGGGCCTGCCGCTCGTCCCTGGCTCCCAGGACGCGCTGGACGATCGTCTGGTCGGCGCACCAGTACCAGAGCCCGATGATCGGATATCCGAGAAAGACCGAATACCAGGGCAGCGAGGGCGTCTCCGCCGCGGTCCTGAGGATGGTCATCCGGACGGGCTCGACCGAGGCGGCGAGCCCGCTCCAGCCGCCGGCCGCGCTCAAGCCGAAGCCCAGGACGCAGGCCGAGCCCAGGATCAGGACGACCGTCTGGACGGACTCGGTGAGGACCACCGCCAACAGCCCGCCTACGATCGTATAGAGGCCGGTGAGGAGGGCCGTGATCAGGATGCTCGTGTTGATGTCGATCCCGAACATCCCTTTGAGGACCACCGCGCCGGTGTAGAGCGTGAAGCCGATGTGGATGAACACGGCCGAGACGATGGACAGGACGGCCAGCCAATCGCGGCTGGCCCGGCTGTAGCGCTTTTCGAGGAAGTCGGGCAGCGTCGCCACGCGGGAGCGGATATAGAACGGGGCGAAAAAGAGGGCCAGGACGATGAGGAGGAAGGCCGCCATCCACTCGAAATTGCCGTAGGCCAGGCCGTTGACGTAGCCTTCCTGGGCCAGGCTGACGAGATGGGTCGTCGAGATGTTGGTCGAGAAGAGAGCCAGCCCGATCACCGGCCAGCGGAGCGCGGTCCCGGCCAGGAAGTACTCGGCGCTGGTGTTCTGGCGCCGCTTGCGCCTGCCCCAGGCCGCAAGTCCCAGCCCGACGATGCCGACCAGATAGACAACGATGACGGCGATGTCGGGCCAGGCCATATGCAGAAGGGTTTTTTGATCCATGCGCCGGCCGCCGCGGCCTCAGTCGGTATGAAAGACTTCGTCCATCGCGCTCCACCACTCTTTCGGCCCGTGGAGCGGGATCGGGACCTGGCAGGGATCGGTCTCCTTCCACCATTGCTGGGTGGTCGGGTCGGCGGCCATTTTCGCCATGTCGGCCTGGAAGTCCGTTCCCGTGTATTCGAAATAGGAGAAGAGATAGAGCTTCCCCGCTTCGATCTCCTTGAGATAGATCGAATAGTTGCGGATGTGGCACTCCTTGATCTTCTTCAGGACGCCGGGCCAGCAGGCCGCGTGGAGCTTCTTGTAATATTCGACCTTCTCGGGTTTGAGGCCGATGACCATCCCGTAGCGCTGGACCTTCGGCTGGGCGGCCATGCGGCCGAGCATGAAGGCTGAGCCGATGACGCCCATGGCGAATCCGAACGCCGTTCCGAATCTTTTCCGGGCCATCTCATTTCTCCTTCGGCTTGAAATTGTCCGCCGGCCGGGCGCCGGTGATCTTGACCGCGACGGGCCAGTCCGGACCCCAGGCGATCGCGATCGCGGAGTCCTTTTCGTCTTTCTTTGTCCCCGGCTTGCGGACGAGCTGAATGGTCTGCTTCCGGTCGACCTGGATATGCAGTCCTTGGGCGTCCTCCTTCCACTCGAGGCCGCCCGCCTGGCTCAGAAGCGAAATCTTCGTTTCCGGGGTCGATTTGACCGATTTGAGCGTCACCTCCCGGCCCTTGACGCCTGGCTTGGGCGCGAAATCAAGGTCGACGAAGGCATAGACCGTCCCGTCGTCCCGCCGGTTCGTGAGCCAGACATCGCCTTCATTGGTCACGACCCACGGCCGGACTCCGCGGACGGCTTCGCCGTAGAGCATCATCCACAGGCCGAGGTCCCGCAGGCGGTCGACATCGGGGTCGGCGATCCGGCCGTCGGGCCGGGGGCCGACGTTGAGGAGCATGTTCCCGCCGCGGGCCCGGATGGAGATGAGATTCCTGAGGATCTCCCGGGTCGTCCGGATATCGGGATTCGGCTGGTAGGACCACTGGATGCTCGTCGTCATGCAGCTCTCCCAGGCGTGGTCGGAGGCCTGGCCGGGAATCTCCTGCTCGGGGGTCGGGATCTCCCCTCGTCCGACGAAGACGTCCTGTTTCACCTGCCAGGCGCGCTTCTTCAGCGGCTCGCACTTCCCGTCGAACCAGATCATGAAGATATCGCCGTAGCGCGTCAGGAGCTCTTCGACCTGGCCCCGCTCGTAATCGACGAAGCTCTTCTTCAGGGGTCCAAAGGGCTCCTTGCTCTCGAAGTCCGCGTCGTAGAGGTGCGGAAAGCGATGCCCCGTCTCGAACTGGTAGCGGAAATCGCCCGGCGAATAATAGATGCCGACGAGCAGCCCTTCCTTGCGGAAGGCGTCGACCAGCGAGGCCAGGATGTCCTTGCCGAAGGGCTTGGCCGTGATCTTGAAATCGCTGTAGGCCGTGTCGAACATGCAGAAGCCGTCGTGGTGCTTTGCCGTGAAGACGACGTACTCCATGCCGGCGAGCTTGGCCAGCCGGGCCCACTCCCCCGGGTCGAAGCGGTCGGGCTTGAAGGTGTCGGCCAGGGCGTAGTACTTCCGGACGTATTCGTCGTCGGCGTTGTAGAGCGGCCAGGAGATCTCGGTCCCCATCTGCGAATTCGGGCCCCAGTGGATGAAGAGGCCGAGGCCGGCGTCGCGGAAGAGCTCCGTCTTCAGCGGGTCGTTCGAGAGGCGGACCTTGTCCTCGGGAAGGAGAGTGACCGCCGCAGGCGCGGGAGCCTGGGCTTCCGGCGGCTTCTTCCCGCAGGAGAAAAAACTGAGAACCAACATGAGTCCGGCACCGGCTATCATGCCGGTCCTTGTCAAGAATCGCGTTGTTTTTATGAACATCTCCGCTTCTCCTTATGCGAAATAATCTTGAAATGATTTTCTGTCGTCGCGAGGACGGCCCGGCCGGACGCGGCGACCTCCAAAAAGGAATCTTATTGTGGAGATCACCACGTCGCTACGCTCCTCGTGACGACAAAGTCGGATCGCCACGTCCCACATCGCTTCGCGATCGGGGCTCGCGATGACAAATAAATAGACATTTTCATCCTATACTCAATACCCGCCGAATTCCCGGACGGCCTCGTAGAAAGCCAAAACGTTCTCCACCGGCGTCTCGGGAAGCAGATAATCGTGGCTGGGAGAGGCGATGTAGCCGCCCCCGGGCTTCATCGCCGTGAGAATCTCCCTCGTTTTAGCGCGGACAAGCTCCGGCGTTCCCCGGATCAGCAGATGGTGCGTATCGATACAGCCGTTGAGGACGATGCGGCCGCCGAACGACCTTTTCAATGAGGCCGGGTCCATGCCGCGGGCGTCCGGCTGGAGCGACTGGAGCGCGTCCAGGCCGGCATCGATCAAGGCCGGGACGAGGGGTGCGAAACCGCCGCAGCAGTGGAGCATGACTTTGAGTCCGTAGGCATGGCCCAGGTCGATCAGCCGTTTCAGATGCGGCAGGAGAAAGCGGCGGAAGAGCGTCTCGCCGACGACCGGCCCCGTCTGCGTCCCGAAATCGTTGCCGATGAAGAAGATATCGAGGGCATCCGCGGCCGCCTCGAAGATCCGCCGGCTGACCTCGGCGTAGTAATCCACGACCCGCCCGAGCAGGGCGTCTACGATGTCCGGATCGTCGACCATCGCCGTCATGAACCGCTCCATCCCCAGGAGGTCGATCGCGTCGTGGTAGAACGGCGACCAATCGCCTCCCAGGACGGCGAAGCGGCCGTCCCAGAGGCGCTCCTCGGCGCGGACTCCGGAGACATCCATCCAAGAGGGGTTGGGCCAGGGATAGGCGTCGATTTCGGCAACCGTCCGGGCGCCCTTCAAGGGATGGTCGAGGGGCTGGCCGTAGCCGTAGCCATGGCGCTCGACCCCGAACGGCGTGCGGCTCGTCGCGCCCGCGCAGGCGAAGTGCGAATCGGGCGACCGGCCAGCCGGGCCTGCGTATTTCGCGTAAACGCGGCGGAAGTCGTCGCCGATGTGGAGAGAGAGCTCTTCATCGGTCCGCAGGCCGAGGCGGCGGCGGGCCAGATCCCTGAACTCGGGCGAAGCGCCCAGCCAGCAGGGCACGCGGTCCGGCTCGCGATGGGCGAAAGCCGTCCGAACCCGCTCTCTGGACGTCATCGGGCCTCAGTAGTCGAGGGAATCCGGCTTTTCACCGACAACCGTCTTGTGCCTGAAGACGCGATAGACCCAGACCTGATAGGCGATGACGACGGGGACGAAGACGAGGGCGGCCACGGTCATGACCGTGAGCGTCGTGGGGCTGGAGGAGGAATTGAAGGCGGTCAGGCTCGAAACGGGGTCGGAGCGCGACGGGATGAGATTGGGGAACAGGCCGACGATCCCCGTGAACGTCGTCAGCACAACCGTCGCCGAAGAAGCGGCAAAGGCGAGATTCGCCTTTTCCCGGCCCGCCCAAATCTTGACCGCGGCGAGGCCGGCGACGGCCAGGACAGGAACTATGAGCCAGACCGGATGGCGGAGGTAATTAGCCGCCAAGTCAGTCGCAAAATATGACGCCGCTAGAAAGGCGACGGCCAGGATTGCCAGGGC
>Ga0208828_1000365_pt1 | contig 20628 bp, 22 predicted proteins | sample Kivu_160m_FD_185487 | JGI IMG/M metagenome (GOLD analysis project Ga0208828, IMG submission 185487) | Freshwater microbial communities from Lake Kivu, Western Province, Rwanda to study Microbial Dark Matter (Phase II) - Kivu_160m (SPAdes)... | ecosystem: Environmental > Aquatic > Freshwater >... | reverse complement strand
GGGGATATTCATCAGCGTCTCGACGTTATTGATGATGGTGGGCATGTTCCACAGCCCGCGTTGAGGCGGGTAAGGCGGCTTATAGCGCGACTCACCCCGCTGTCCCTCGATGGAGTTCATCAGCGCCGACTCCTCACCGCACACGTACGCGCCGGCACCTTCGAACACCTGGATCTCCATATCCTTCAAATAACCTTTGTCTGAGGCCTGACTGATGGCGGAGACGAGCAGGCTGTTGAGCGGATGGTACTCACCCCTCAGGTAGATATAGGCCTTGCGGGCGCCGATGGCCAGTCCTGCTATCAGTATCCCTTCGATCAGTCCAAAGGGGTCGTGGGAGAGGATGTATTTATCCTTGAACGCGCCGACCTCGCCCTCGTCGGCGTTGCAGATCAGGTACTTCTGCCGGCCTTTGGCGTTCATCGCCAGCTCCCACTTCAGGCCGCAGGGGAAACCCGCTCCGCCGCGTCCCGTCAGCCCCGATTTCTTAACCTCCTCGACGATGGCCTTCGGCTTCATCCTGCGCGCTTTCTCGTAAGCCTTGAAGCCTCCGGCCTTGAGATAAGATTCTATATTCTGCGGATCTACCGTCCCGCAGTTGCCCAGTACAATACGTTTTTCCGCCACTTACATCCTCCTGTTAATAGGATTTCAGTATCCCGGCAATGCCCTCGGACGTGAGGTTGCCGTACAATTTATCGTTGATCAGCATGGCAGGGGCCTGGTCGCAGGCCCCGATGCAGCCCACCATCTCAAGCGTGAACTTCCCGTCGGCCGTGGTCTGCCCCGGCTCAATGCCCAGCTCTTTCTTAATACTCCCTATCACACCCTGTGCATCTTTCAGATCGCAGGGCAGGCAGTTGCATACCTTAATCACGTTCCTGCCAACCCTGGTTACCGGCAGAAACGCGTAAAACGAGGCCACCCCATAAACAGAGCTGAGAGGAAGGCCTGCCTGGCCTGCGATCCCCTCCAGCGTTTCTCTGGATAGGTAATCCCTCTGCTCCACCTCTGCTTTCAGACCGGGTAGCAGCCCGGAGCCGGACTGTCCGCCCGCGGTTGTCTCTCTCTTATCACTCATCTTCAGCATGCCCCCTTATACTCAGACTTTGACCGGCTTGCCCAACGCTCCCGTGGGGCAGTGCTCGATGCAGATCAGGCAGTCACGGCAGACCTCCGCCGTGAGCGCCTCGTCGTAACCGCTGACCACCTTCGACCTGAAGCCGCGGTAACCTATGCTCAGCACGTCTTTGCGCGCTATCTCCCGGCAGGCCTTGACGCATTTGCGGCAGAGTACGCACTTGGATAAATCCCTCCTCACGTAGGGGTTGGATTCTTCTGCGGGATAGAAACGCGGCGATTTAACATTGAACCGCGGTGCGCCCACCTCGTAGTCCGAGGCCAGGTTATGCAGCTTGCAGTTCTCCGCGTTGGGGTCGTTTACGCAATCGCCGGTATGCCCCGTCAGCATCAGCTCCACGATGACCTTGCGCACAGCCACCACCCTCGGGGTATGCGTGGACACTATCATGCCCTCCGAGGCGGGTGTGTGGCAGGCTCCCACCAGCGTTTTGGAGCCTTTCACTTCCACTACGCACACGCGGCAAACACCCGTGGGCAGCAACCCCTTGATATGACAGAATGTGGGGATGGTGACGCCGCACACCTCGGCCGCCTCAAGTATGGTGGAACCCTCGCGTACCCTGACCTTTTTCCCGTCGATGATCACATTGACATTACCCATCTACTTACCTCAAAATTTGATTTAACCTACCATCGGCCGCCACGTACATTAGCAAACCAATCCAATACAGTATATCCACATATATTCAATCTCTCAACTGCTAGCGCCTGCGTATATATCATAAATTCAGAGTTACGCAGCCTTAAGAGGCGGCGGACCTGGCCTCCATCTCGGCGATTTGCGCACAAATCTCCTTATATCGTGTCTCTGTAATCGGGTAGAAATATAGAAATACAGCGGCAATGACAAATATACCGGCCGATATGGGCCCCAGGAATAGTCTGATACTGAGTTGAGCGCTTGCAGTTTGCGGCATGACGTTGGCTACATAGCCCATCGATTCAAGAGTCACACCCATCAGAAAGATGGCCAGCGCCTGGCCGATTTTTAACCCCCATGTCCAGATACCGAAAAAAGCGCCCTCCCTTCGTTCTCCGGTCCTCAGATAGTCGTATTCAATTGCATCGCTCACTATTGCATAGGGCATAGCGTATGTGAAGCCGAAACCTGTGCCCATTAAAAACATGACTATCAATGTGAAGGTAACGCCCTGAGCGTGACCGAAGAAAAAGAGTACCATCAACATGATGGCCATGATTATGAAGCCCGCGCCATAAACCTTTTTCTTGCCTACTCTTTTGCTTAAAAAGACGCTGACAGGGATGAACAAAATAGCCGTTCCGATCAGTATCAGCATGGCCCAGGTGGTCGCGGCTTCGTCGGCCAGAATGTATTTGAAGTAGTAAATAACTATGCCGCTGGCCACAGTAATAGCCATAATATGAGATATGTATGTTGCCAGGATAAGCAGGTAAGGCTTGTTCTTAAAGACCTCGGTATAAGTCTTAACGAATCCCATGGATTTTGCCGGTTTCAAATTTGCAGGCTCTTTGACTGTAAATATGGTGATTAATACCGTGATCAGCATGACGGAGCCGAACACAATGCCGAGTAGCACGAAGCCGATATTTTTATCAGGGGCAAGCGCCACGATCGGCAGGGCTAAGCCCGCCCCGAGCAAAGTGCCTATGGCGGCGAATCCAAAGCGGTAGCCCATCATGGACGTCCTTTCATGGTAGTCGGCCGTTAACTCGGGCGCCATGGACATATAAGGGATATTAACCGTTGAGTAAGCGGTACACAGGATCAGGTAGACGACCATTGCATAGATAAAAAGCGTTATCTGAGATATGCCTGCGCCCGCCAGAAGCACCGGATTTATAAACATCACTATCACCGCTATAAAGAGAGGGATGGCGCCTCCCAGCATGTACGGCCTGCGCCGTCCCATTTTGTTCACGGTGCGATCCGAGATATAGCCTATAACAGGATCGTAAAAGGCATCCCATAGACGGCCCACCATAAGGGCAATACCAGCCAGTCCCGCCGCGAGGCCCACAGTATCAGTCAGATAATTCAGTAATATGAATGCGGTCGCCGTGAAAAACAGGTTCGCCCCGAAATCGCAGACCCCGTATCCGAGTTTTACGCCGATTGATACCTTACCTTGCTCCATTTAACCCCCTTATGCGTAAATAGTTACCCCGTATAAGTGCCCCTCAAACCGATGATTATCGGCTAATCGTAAACAAACTGAGTCTTGATAGCTTTGTAACGACCTTTATTGGTATTGACCTTCATCATTTTTTTATATTCATCCAGCCTGAAGGTATGAGTTACCATATCAGCGAGCTTCGCCTTGCCACCCGACATAAGGTCAATAGCGATTTCGAATACGTGCCTGCGCTTACCTTTCCACTCGTGGAAGCCGTAATACAATGAGCCCTTGATCGATATCAGCTTGATCAATATGAGAGTCGGATCCAATTTGATCTCCCGGGAGTTGCCCACCAGCGAGATCACACCGCCTGTCCTTGCCAGGCGCATGGCCAGGCCGACGCTGCTTGAAGTGGAGAAACAGTCGTATATCCTGTCGTATCCACACATCATGGCATCGGGACCAAGCATGGGTTTATAGCACCGCCCCCCGGTAATCTTCGCTGCCTGCTGCAAGGCAGTTTTGCCCGTAATCGTGTGGTCTGCACCCGACTTTCTGGCGAGATCGGCTGTGAATTTTGAACTGACAGCGGCCGTCATCTCACAGTGGATCTCAAGGGCGCGTATCGAATGCATGATCATGGTGCCGATCACCCCACCACCGATTACCAGCACCTGCTCCCCTTTTTGGGGCATGTTGGTAAGGACTGCTTCAAGCGCAATCGCAAACGGCTCGACCAGGGCTGCCTCCTGTACGCTCATCCCTGCCGGAATCTTGAAAACCTGGCTTTTATGGGCGATTATATATTCGCTGTAGCCTCCCATCGTCGCAATACAGAGATCGATGGCCTGTCCCGGAGGAAGCTTTCCCTCGGCGAAGTTCTCACAACTCGAAAGACCTTTGCTGCACGCATCACATACCGGTTCTATTCCACGCGTTATGCAGTTGAGCACCGGGCAGACGGCAACCAGGTCGCCCTTATTTAAACCTTGCACATCCGCACCCACCTCATCAACAGTGCCGCAGATCTCGTGTCCGGGCACAGCCGGAAAAGACGTGTAGGGCGTCCAGGCCGCCGAAACCTTCAATAGAACAGCGTAGATATCGCTCGTACAATTACCACAACGGGAAACTTTGATCTTTACCCAGTCCGGGAACGGTATTGAAGGCTCGGGAATATCGACCAGCTTCACCGTGGACAGAGGACCGCTGTAATAAGCTCGTTCGCTCAACGCGCCAATAACCTTGAGCGTCAGATATTGCGGGATTTTAACATCGAACTGCACAGCTTTCATAACAACCTCTCTCCTTTTCAGTATTTCATCCAACCATGCAACCAAAGCACATGCGGTTTCTATCTGGCAAATTTTACTACATACTTTTTCAACAGCAAGCAAGACTGTATGTCAGCGGAAGATGCCCACTAAAATTATGACATCAACTTCGGCTTCCAGAACAATATGAAAATGGTTGCAACCATGGTGCAACTATTATATCTGCAAAACCACAGATAATGCGGGCTGACCGGCAGTCAGTTTTCCATCCTGCCTGTAATGATGCACGCAGCCAGGCCGAAGCCCACGCACCACAGGTTGATCAATGCATTCAGCACGAGGTCCACGACCGAGGTTAGATATATGCCGTTCTGCAGGTTAAAGCTGAAATCGAGCAGCCCAAGGAAGATCAACGCCCCGGCTCCAATTAAAGACAGGGTGCGTCCCGCCCGATTCGATCTCATCAGCAATATGCCCGCGGCCAGCAGCAATACGGCCAGAATACCATCCGGCAATGGAAATGAATTCTCATAGGCAAAATAACAGGGCGGCGCTTTTTCTGGCGCCAGTCCCACGGTGAAAAAGGCGATCCAGAATAAGATGAGTCCCACTCCGGTCACGATCTCGAGCGAGGCGATCAGCCTGCGTTTGTCGTCTTTAACCATCTCTTCTCACTGACTTCTCATTTATTTTACCTTCTGCACCTGCTTGACCTGCGAATCGGTTACCATCTCCACCAGCCAGGGGAAAAGCCGCTTCATAATATAGGTAAAGCGGCCGTCCGCGTTGGGGATGATGATGAATTCCTCTTTGGCCATTCCCTTCAGCAAAGCTTCCGCTACAGCCTCAGGTTTCATCAGCTTTGCTCCAGCCGAAATGACCTTGGTTTCCTCAGGTTTGGTTTTATTTTCCTCAACAAAGCCGGGGGTGTCGGTATCCGGCGGACAGAGCACAGAAACTGCGATGTTATATCTCTTCACCTCACTGCGTAAGGCTTCCGATAAACCTATCACACCGAATTTTGCAGCAGCATAGTCGGTATAGCCGAAGATACCCAGGAAACCCACTATGGAAGATACGTTTACAATGTATCCGCCGCGCTCTTTCATATAAGGAAGGAGGACCGATATCGTATTCCATACACCGTATAAGTCCACTTTTATGGTTTCCTCGAACTGCGCAAAGCTGATCTCTTCGAAATAAGCGGGGCGGGCACGTCCGGCGCAGTTAATCAGGATATCGGGAACGCCATATTCTGCTACAGCCTTTTTGAGCACCGCCTCCACCTGTTCGCGCTGAGAGACGTCCATCGATTCGCAATGTATCTTCTGCCCCTCGATCGTCCGGCATGCATTGATCTCATCCCGGGCAGCGTCCAGCGTTTTCTGTCGCCGCGCGAAGATGACAACGTTTGCTCCTCTGCCCGCCAGCGATTTGGCCACTCCAAGGCCGATGCCGGAAGATCCGCCACTTATGTAAACCAGCTTGTCTTTGAACTCCTTCACCTGTCTGCCTCCTTACTTCTGTTTAAACGATGCCGTATCCATTGTTTTCAACCATTGCATAGTGCGGTCGAAGCCCTCCCTGTAGCTTATGCGAGGCTTCCAGCCCAGCTCCCGTTCGGCCTTGTCTATGGAGAACCTGAACCTCGATCCCAGATTTGTTACAGTATAGGTAGTCAGCAGAGGGCGCATTTTAATCTTGAAAAGCCTCCAGCTAAACTCCATCACCCTGGCCGCATTCATCGCGGCCCAGTAAGGTATGTAAGTTTTGATGGGCGGTACCCCCAGTGCAGCGGCTATGCCCGCGCAGAACTCCTCCAGCGTTGTCGACTCACCGTCGTGGACCAGATAGCCGTTCCCGATGGCTCTCTTATCCTCCGAGATCAACATCAACAGGTCTACCAGGTTATCGATGTAAGTGGGCCACACTATGGCGCCCTTACGCCAGAATATCAGTTCCTTCTTAATGATAGCGTCAGCCAGCAAGGGGACGAAGGTCTGATCTCCTTCGCCGTAGACCCATAGCGGATAAACCATGGCCAGCGGCAGACCTTTCTCCTCGTGATACCTGCGCATGATTTTTTCCGCGTCTATCTTGGCATCGGGGTAGGGCTCTCCCCAGTACTGCAGCGGCAGAGTCTCATCCATCACTATCGATTCACTGGTGCCGAAGACGTCACATGTACTGATGTCCACCAGTCGCGATACTCCCGCTTCGACGGCGGCGCGGCAGATGTTCTCGGCCCCGCCTACGGTAACTTCTTTAAATAGCCTGGCCGGCGCCCAGTCGGTAACAACCGCCGCGCAGTGGAATATGATCTCTCTGCCGGCCGCAGCCTGCCTGACGGACTCGTAATCGCGAATATCACCGCTCACGGTCTCAACACCCAGCTTCTTGATGACGGCCTCTCCTTCGTCTCCCGGCAACACCAGCACGCGCACCTGATTGCCTTTTTCAACGTTGCCACGTACAACATGCCTGCCGATGAATCCTGTGCCGCCGGTCACCAATACCTTTTTCATAGATCCGGCCTCCTCACCTGTAAATATGTACATTTTATATTAAAGGTTAAACAAAACGCCAGTAATTTTCAGAGTGAACCGAACGCCGCCCAAAGACACCTTGTTTAACTTTTTCGAGTGGAGTAATATTGCTATAGCGTTTTTCACTGTGATAAATTAACGGAGAGGCCATCTTGACTATAGCCATTCTCTACAGCGAAGAATTGCGGGAATACGATTATGGCCCGGGACACCCGTTCCGCGGTGACCGATATGATATTTTCCCAAATTTCCTGAGGGAGAGGTTGCCGGAGGGGGAGAAATATCGCTTCATTAAAGCGCCGCCTGCCACACTGGAAGACCTGCTGCTCATCTGTAATAAAGATTATATAGATTTCACGCACGATTACTATAAAGCTGCCCACGAAGGTGTGCTCGATCATGTCAAATTCGGCCTTTTCCAGAGCATGGACAATATGCCCTTCGATACACCGGGCAAGCTGGAGGAGGCAGCCCGGCTTATCATCGGCCAGGCCAAGATGGGCTGCGACCTCATACAGAAAGGCACCTATAAGAAGGCTATTTCTATAGGCGGCGGTATGCACCACGCCAAGCTTTCCTGCGGAGAAGGTTTCTGCCTCTATAACGATGTCGCCTTCTCCGCCCGCTATCTGATTAGCAATTACAAATTAAATAAAGTGCTTATTCTGGACACCGACGCTCATGCAGGCAATGGGACCTGCGAGTATTTCTACGATGATCCCAGGGTGCTTTTTATCGACCTGCACCAGGACCCGCGCACTCTTTATCCGGGAACAGGCTTTGTCGGCGATATCGGCACGGGCAAGGGAAAAGGTTTTACCGTTAATATTCCCATGCCTCCCAACGCCGGATACGACTCCTACTACCGTGTTTTCGGCGAGATAGTCGAACCACTGGTGCGCGAGTTTAAACCCCAGATAATTATTCGCAACGGGGGATCCGATCCCCACCCGGATGATGGTCTGACCGACCTCGGGCTGCCGGTACGCGGATTTCAGATGATCGGTGAGAAGGTCAGATATCTGGCCGACGAGGTATGCCAGGGCCGTGAGCTCGACCTGATCGCCTCCGGCTATAATAAACGCGTCCTCCCTTACTCATGGATGGCGCTTATTGCCGGATTGGCCGACTGGGACATAAACGTTGAGGAACCAGAGCCGGCCACCAGGAAGTTCTACAAGGACCCGGCTTATTCCCAGACCAAGGTGGTCGAGGCGGAGGTCAAGCACAACCTCAAACCTTACTGGAAATGCTTCCAGTCACAGAATCCCATCCACTTTTAGCCAAATAAGCGCGGACAGGAGGCAGGTGGTATGAATTTAGGCAGCCTCGGCCTAGACAATATCCAGAAATACGGCCCATATGAAAGCGTCTATTACGAGGGGAAGTGGTACACCAATGTAGAGATGGAACTGCAATCCAACAAACTGGGTAACGCTTTGAAGTCACTGGGCATACAGAAGGGGGATCGAGTAGCCATACAGATGCCCAACAGCCCGGTTGTAATTTGGTCATTTCCTGCCATTTACAAGATAGGCGCGGTCGCAGTGCCCATGAACCCGCTGCTGAGACCGGAGCAGGCAGCCTATATATACCAGAACAGCGGGGCCAGGGCCGTTGTAACCAGCCCTGAGTTCGCCCCCTGGGTGCAGGCCGCGCAAGAACAGGCCACCGAGCTCAAACATGTCATAGTGACCGAGAAGGACGATATCCCCGGCACTATTTTTTATGATGCTTTCGTTTCAAACCAACCTAATAGTCTGAAGATCGAAGAGACTGATAATGATGATATTGCGGCACTGATCTATACAGCCGGCACAACCGGTCCCAATAAAGGCGTAATGCACTCGCATTTCAGCCTGTACATGACGGCGCTGGGATACGGCGATTTCGTCCTTCGCTATCGCTCTTCTACGGTTGAAATTAGAAGCACCATGATGGACGTAAGGACCCATAAACCGATAGAAGTGGAGCGCAAGGTAACCGGGGGCAACCGCCTGGCCCTCAGCCTTTTCGTCCTGCCGCTCTCACATTCCTACGGGCTGGCCACCTCGCTGATGGGCGTCATCGGCGCCATGAGGGGCATTGTGATGAAGTGGTTCAATCCTGAGCAGGCCCTCAAACTGATCCAGGAGTTCCGTGTTACCAATTTTTCCGGCGTGCCGACTATGTATATCATGATGCTCAATCACCCGGACTTCGACAAGTACGACCTCAGCTCTCTGCAGGAGTGCGCCTGCGGGGCGGCGCCTCTGCCGCCCGCGGTGGGAAAGAAGTGGAAAGAGAAGACCGGCACGTATATTTACGAAGGCTGGGGCATGACGGAGACCGGCGCCACGACCTGTGGCAATATGCCGAACAAACCGCCCAAGTACGGATCCATCGGCGTCTGCATGATTAAGGCTGATACCGTCAAGATATTCGACGACCAGGATAACGAGTCGCCACCCGGCCGGACAGGCGAACTGGTGGTTAAAGGGCCCACCCTCATGAAAGGCTATTGGAACATGCCTCAGGAGACCGCTAATGCCCTTCGTAACGGCTGGCTGCACACCGGAGACGTCGGCTACATGGACGAGGACGGCTACTTCTATATCACCGACCGCAAGAAGGATATCATCATCAGGGGTGGTGAAAACGTATCGCCACGGGAGGTTGAAGAGGTCCTGCTTCAAATACCGCAGATCGCAGAGGCCGCTGTTATCGGCGTCAAGGATGAAGTATATGGAGAGGAGATAAAGGCGTACTGCGTGTTGCGCAAGGACGAGATGATCAGCGCCGGGGAAATACTGGCTTACTGTAAAATGAAGCTGCCGAATTATAAGGTTCCCAAAGCCATTCAATTTATCGACGCGCTACCTAAAAACCTGCTAGGCAAATTGCTGCGGGCTGAACTGCGCAAAATGGAAGCTAAACAGGACTGATACTACGATCAACGGTCCGATTCACCCAATTTGACATTTAAATTGGCTGCAAACATAATACCTTCCATTCCGGAGGTCGTTATATCCTGTGATCCCTGTTGAAGATGCGCTGAAAAAAATACTGGACACTGTGCATGTGCTGGAATCCGAGAACAGGCCAATTCTTTCAGCATTGGGCCAGGTTCTGGCTGAAGACGTGGTGGCGCGGTTTAATATACCGCCCCATGATAACTCGGCCATGGATGGATTCGCGGTAAGAGCCTGTGATACATACAGCGCCGGCCGGCAAAGTCCCGTTTACCTAAAGGTGATCGGAGAGGTGGCCGCCGGCTATACAACTTCGATCGAAATTACGGGCGGGACATCCGTGCGTATCATGACAGGCGCGCCCCTGCCCGCAGGCGCTGATGCGGTCGTTCAATTTGAAAACACCGATGAGACTGACCGAAAAAAACAGAAACAGCCGCTGGACATCATTGGTATACTGACACCGGCTGAAGCCGGCCTGAATGTACGGGCGGAAGGCGAGGATATTCGCGCCGGACAGGTTGTGCTGACAAAAGGCACTCTTTTACTTCCCGCCGACATAGGTATACTGGCCTCTCTGGGAAATGAGACTGCAAGTGTCATCCGGCGCCCCGTGGTCTCTGTGCTCTCCACCGGCGATGAGCTATGTCCCGCCGGAAAACCCCTTGCGCCGGGCCAGATCTACGACAGCAACAGCTATACCATCGCAGCCAATATCGCCAGGTACGGCGGCGTCGCTAAAATAATAGGCATAGGTAGAGATACACTGGCCTCGCTGCAGGAAAAAATCAGGCATGGATTGGATGCCGATATGCTGATAACCTCCGGCGGGGTCTCCAAAGGTGATTACGACGTAGTCAAAGACGTGCTGGCTCAGATGGGAAACATCAGCTTCTGGACAGTGCGTATGAAACCGGGCAAGCCCATCGCTTTCGGCACACTCAAAGCGGACAACGGCCGGGAGGTCCCCCACCTTGGACTGCCTGGCAACCCCGTAAGTTCCATGATCACCTTCGAACAGTTCGCCCGGCCGGCCATCCTGAAGATGCGCGGCATTCCTAAACATACCAGGCCGGTTATATACGCCGCAATAGATCAGGAGATTATCAACACTGATATGCGACGCATTTTCGTGCGGGTTAATGTCGCCAGAACAGAGGATGGCTGGAAGGCATTCGTCACCGGCCCGCAGGGATCGGGCATACTGACCTCCATGTCGGGAGCCAACGGCCTGGCTATCGTCCAGGAGGACTCTCCGCTGGCCAGACCGGGAGATATATTAAAGGTACAGTTGCTGCAGGATATTGAGGAGACTTTGTAGCGAGGTGAGCCATATGGTGCCGGTTATAGCTATCGTTGGCAGGTCAGGAGTGGGCAAGACGGTTATCATGGAGAAACTCATCGCCGAATTCAAGTCACGAGGTTATCGCGTGGGCGCCGTCAAGCACAGCCACCGGACAATCGATCTCGATGAGTCGGGCAAGGATACATGGCGCTATTCCGAGGCCGGCAGCGACGCTGTGGCGATCAGTTCACCTCTGCGGGTAACCGTCTTCAATAAGCTCGATCATGAACCTGCGCTGGAGGAAACCGTGCGTCTGCTCGGTGACAACTACGACATCATCCTGGCGGAGGGATTTAAAGAAACCAGAGCGCCCAGGATCGAGGTCTGCCCCACGGGCAAACCGGGGGATCTGGTATGCAACGAATCCGACCTCTGCGCAGTCATAGCCAAAGTCAAGCGAGCCGGGGTAAAACCGGTATTCGGCCGGCAGGAAATAACCAGAATCGCCGATTTTATCGAACATGACGTAATCGCCGACATGCCTGCCGATATGTCCGTGGCAGTGAACGGCAAAAACGTGCCGCTCAAACAATTCGTCAAAGACATCATGGCCAGCTCCATACTGGCCATGCTGGGGACATTGAAAAGGGTTGGTATAATAAAGACGGCCTCAATCCATATCAGGAACTCGATATAGGAGCGGCTGCGCACGGAGATATGCCGGCAGAGGGATGTTGAATGTATAAAGCAGGGGTTCTCACCGTCAGCGACAAAGGCTCACAGGGCCAGCGCACCGACGCAAGCGGCGATTATATAGTTAAAACTTTCCGCAACATGGGTATGGAGGTCGCCCTGTATCAGATCGTGGCCGACGAGGAGGAAATCATATCCAGGACCCTTGCAACATGGGCTGACAGCAGCAATGTGGACCTGATTGTCACAACGGGCGGCACCGGCATAAGTCCACGGGACGTTACACCGGAGGCTACGCTGAGTATAATTGATAAGCAATTGGTCGGAATCGTGGAGATGATGAGAGCCATCGGCTATAAAAAAACCCCTACGGCCGTGCTCAGCCGCGCCGTGGCAGGCACGCGCGGCAGATGTCTGATCATCAACCTGCCGGGCAACCCTAAAGCCGTTCAGGAATACCTCGATCTGCTGTTGCCCATCGTGCCACATGCCATAGAGACACTGCAGGGCAGATCGGGAGATCATATCTGATTAGGGGATAATTATGCCGGGAATATGCGATAGCTTTCAGAGGGGCATAGACTATCTGAGGATATCTGTCACCGACCGCTGCAACCTCAGGTGCATCTACTGCATGCCACCCGGAGGCGTCCCGCTGGTCTCACACCAGGATATCCTAAGCTATGAAGAGATCCTCATGGTGGTGCGCGCAGCAGCGGAGATCGGCATGAATAAGATCCGGATCACGGGCGGCGAACCGCTGGTCAGAGCGGGCATAGCGGACCTGATACGCATGATCTCAGCAGTGGAAGGGATACTCGAGATATCGATGACCACCAACGGTATACTGCTACATAAGTATGCGGGCGAGCTGGCAAAGTCAGGATTGCAGCGCGTTAATATCAGCCTGGACACGATGAAAGCCGACCGCTTCAGACAGATAACACGCACAGGCGATCTGGCTGACGTGCTCGAGGGAATGGAGTCCGCCAGGGAAGCCGGACTGGCCCCGGTCAAGATAAATGTGGTTCCCATGCAGGGTATCAACGACGACGAGATACAGGATTTCGCCCTTATGACGCTGGAAAAAGGGTGGCACGTGAGATTTATTGAACTGATGCCGCTTCAGGGAGCGGCCGGCCTTGTTCCGGCCAATTTGTTACGCAGTGAAATAGAGAAGCTGGGAACGCTTGAACCTCACTACGGCATGACCGGCAACGGCGCGGCAAAATATTATCGCCTCCCCGGAGCCAACGGTACGGTGGGATTTATCGAGGCTGTCTCAGAACCTTTTTGTAACCGCTGCAACAGGCTTCGACTGTCGGCAGACGGCACTTTACTGCCATGCCTCTTCTCCACGGACGGTATAGATGTACGGGCGCCTTTGCGCAGGGGCGCCATGGTTCACGATATTAAACAATTGCTGCTCGATGCTATTGCCGCCAAACCCGAGATGCACCGGCTGTCCGACAACTGCGCTGCGCATACCAGGATGTCAGGCATAGGGGGATAAGACATGGGCAAACATGACACCCGCATGATAGATGTATCAAGCAAAAAGGACACGCAGAGACTGGCGACTGCGGTGGCCTGTATCAGCATGAGCAATGATACTCTCAGGAAGGTAAAAGGGCAGAATACACCCAAGGGCGATGTCCTGGCAGTAGCGCAGGCAGCCGGCATAATGGCTGCCAAGCAGACATCCAGCCTCATCCCGCTGTGCCATCCCCTGATGATTACAAGCATATCGGTTGATTTCAGCTATCCCGCCAAAAAAAACGCCATAGCTATCGAGGCTACGGTTAGAGGGCGCGCTAAAACGGGCTTTGAGATGGAAGCTCTCACTGCAGTGGCTGTTGCGGCGCTGACTATTTACGATATGTGCAAGATGTTCGATCAGGACATGATTATCACAGATATGCGCCTTATCAAGAAAACGGGCGGGAAAAGCGGTATCTACATCGCTGGCCCATTGACACGCTCATCTCAGCATTGACGGCAACACTCGAACCGCGGAAGCCTTAAACGAGGCATACACCTCCTGACCCTGACTCAATCCCATCTCAACAACGGACTTATCCGTTACCAGCACTTCAAGCGGGAATCCGCAATCCACAATGATAGTGCATAGCGGACCATTGGGGGACAGCGATTTGATCGTGGAACGTAGACTATTACGCGCGCTGCCGCCAGTAACAGCAGCAGATAGTACAACGTCCTCAGGCCGTATATATATCTCGACAGCAGACTGCACAGGCAAATCCGAGACGGCCTGGATATCCCGGCCATTGACATTTACTACAACAATACCTGCTTCGTTTTGCACAATGTAGCCTCGCAACAGGTTGCGAATACCCACAAAGCCCGCGATCCTGGCGTTATCAGGTGCGTAAAAGATGTCACCGGGCGCACCCACCTGAACAAGCTGTCCGTTCATCAGCACGCCTATCCTTCCCGCCACACGCTGTGCCTGCTGCATATCATGTGTCGACATAATTACGGTCAATCCGCGCTCCCGGTTGAACTGCATAACAAGCTCTTCGATCATTTTTACATTCACAGGATCGAGGTTGGCCGTGGGCTCGTCGAGCAGCAGCAGGTCCGGTTTTATCACCACGGCGCGCGCCAGTGCCACGCGCTGGGCTTCTCCTCCCGAGAGGGTCCTGGCTTTACGCCCGGCATATCCGCCCAATCCAATGATTTCAAGCATCTGGCAGACGGCGGATCTTTCGTTTTTACCATGAGCCCCGCGTACTTTAAGTGGATAAGCCACGTTTTCATATACCGTGTTATTGAAAACCACCGGCTTCTGGAAGACCATTGCCATACGGCGTCGCACTTTAACAGTATCGCATGACGGGTCGGTTATTTTCTGCCCATCGAAGCAAATATCACCCGCCACCGGGCGGTCCAATAAATTGATCAGCCTCAATAACGTGGTCTTGCCCGCGCCGGTGGGACCGATGACGGCAAATATTTCCCCTTTCTCCACTGACAGGCTGACCTTGTTCAGGAGCACGGCGGCGCCGGCACGCTGTTCCAGGTCCACAGTCTCAAGAATGGCCATCAGTACCTCTGCAGCAGTATGTTCATGGTAATGCTGACCACCATAGCTATACTGATCAGGATAATGCCCAGCGCCAGAGCGAGCACAAGGTCTCCGCGCTGTGTTTCCAGCGAGATGGCCGTGGTTAGAATACGTGTATAACCCCGGATATTGCCACCCAGCATCAGCGCCGCCCCCACTTCGGAGATGGCACGCCCGAATCCCAGAATAAGCGCCCCCACTACGGCGAATCTGGCTTCAAAGAGGATCGCCCACATGGCCTGAGCATTGCTGGCGCCGGATGATAGCGCTGTGTCTCGTATTGCCCTGTCCACACCGCTCAGCGCATTGATCATCATACCTGTGAGCACCGGCAGGATCAGTATCACCTGCCCGATCACCACGGCAGTCGGTGTAAACATCAGTTCGAGGCCGCCCAACGGCCCGGAGCGCGAGATAAAAAGGAACACCAGCAGGCCAACCACAACAGTCGGAAGGCTGTAAAAGGTCTGTATGATATTGATCACAACACGCTTGCCCCTGAAATCATGGAAATGGATCAGGCCGCCGATGGGGATACAAAAAAGCGCAGCGATCAGTATAGAGCATCCCGAGATATACAGCGAGCGCAGTGAGATCTGGATGACCTCAGTATCCAGACTGACGATAAGGTCGACCGCCTGGACCAGGGCCTGCCAGATCTCCTGCATCACTCAATCCTTTATTGGACCGGTACTGTGTAATCTTCCACTTTGGGACAACCGGATTCGGTGCATCCGCCGCCCTTGAGGGGGTTGAAAAGCGACCTGCCGTATTCAGCCACCCCGTAGTTGCCGATCAAATCCTGTACCTCGTCGGATATCAGCCAGTTGGTAAAAGCTTTGGCGGTGGGCAGCATCTTGGCTGTTTTTATCTTTTCAGGATTGATCTCTATTACATCATAGACATTCAAAAAGAGCTCGCCTTTCTCGACCAGAGGTGCCAGGTCCACCTTGCCCTTGAAAGCAAGGAAAGTGGATATGTCGGCAAGGATGTATGCACCCTCTTCCGAGGCCATCAACAGGCAGGGGCCCATGCCCTTTCCTGCTTCAACGTACCAGGGACCAGACTTCTCCACATCCGCATAATTCAGTCCGGCGGCTTTCCAGATCAGCTTCTCCTTGGAATGGGTCCCTGAGTTGTCACCACGGGATATGAATTTGACCTTTGTTGGGTCAGCCATACCGGCTTCATATATCTTCTTGAATGCCTGCTCGGGGGATAGATCCTTAATGCCGGCCGGATCGGCTGCGGGGCCGGCGATAAGGAAATGGTTGAAGGCAAACGATCGCTTGTTGATCCCGTATCCTTCGGCTATGAATTTAGCCTCAGCCTCGGGATCGTGCACGACAACGGCATCCACATCACCACGTCTGGCATACTCCAGGGCGATGCCTGTGCCGGCATAGACGATGTCCAGCTCGACGTTGGCCTTCTTTTCAAACATCGGCTCAAGGTAGTTCCACAGGCCGGTATCATACAGGCTGGTGGTCGTGGCTATTTTGAAACGCGCTTTACCGGGAATGATGGGGGTGGCCGTGCTCTGGGACGAGGTGTTGTCGGCCGGCGCCGGCTGTGTTGCAGCTGGTGCGCAACCGGCAAGTATGACGCCCAGAAGTAGACAGGTGATGATGAAGGAAATTGATACGCGACGAATAGGATTGATTAATAAGCCTTTCATTTTACCCTCCTTTCCAAAATGGGAGGCGCAGATGTTTCCCACTGCACCCTCGAGGCTTTTCAGCCTGCCGTCCGGATACCATGCCTCTATAGTTTAGGTATACGGATCGAAGAGCATATTTATATAGTCAGCATTCTATCAAACGGATCCCATTTTATCAATAGACGGTTGTTGAAAATGACCGGCCTGTATGTTAGTTTGATACTAAGAAAAAAATACGCTTAGCAATAATTCGATTCTACTTTAACTAATGCCCTGTTTGCTCTAATATATTGGCGTGGAATTCAAGGAGGTACGATATGACTTTAGGTAGCGGTACGATTGCAGTCATTGTTATCCTGATCATTGTTGCGCTCGCAGTGGTGGGATACGGCGGTTATCAGATGGGCATGGATACCGGTTATAAGTCCGGTTACAGCAAGGGCAATGCCGATGGAACAGCAATCGGCACACAGGAAGGTTACAACAGGGGCCAGAGCTCCGGTTATCAGCAGGGTAAACAGGACGGTGAGGCAGACGGTTACGACAAGGGCTACTCGGCAGGACTGTCCAAGGGCAAGGCCGAGGGACAGGCTCAGGGCGAGGCGCAAGGCCAGCAGATCGGCTACAACAGCGGCTATAACGCCGGCTGGTCCAACGGTTGGCGCAACGGCTGGCGATCAGGATGGTGGCAGGGTTGCAACAACTGCTGGCAACAGGCCGGTCCGTTTGTGGCGGGAAACCAGATGGTCACCTATTCAGACGGCCCCAGCACGGCCTGGGTACCCACCGCTCCTTCAGCACCGGCGCCTCAGCAATAGTCCTATAATATCAATACGCGATGGAGTACGTCTGTTTCAGTGATTAGAGGGAGTGCAGCATGAGCGATAAAGACAAGAATATCAGAACGGCAACGATTATACTGCTGGTGATAGTTATGATGTCGCTGATACCCTGGGCTTTTGCTGCATTCACATCATTGTTTGCTTTTGACAAGCCGGGGTCGGAGAAAGATCCGACCATATGGCTGATGGTGGCGCCGATACTGGCCTACCCGATAATTGCAGCAAGTTGCATTATCGGGTCGGTCGTACTGTACAAAAATAACAGGGCGCTCCCCGCACTGATTGTCATCGCAGTACCTCTTGCGACTGTCATACTGTATATCGCTGTCATGGGCATTTACACCGCTGGCTTAATACGATGAGCGGATAGCACATATTCGCCTGTATCCGGATGTCAACCGGGTAACCCGTATCTATTCCATCCCTTCCAGGAAGGCTCTGACGTTCATTCCCAGGACGTCGTGGTTGTAGCCACCCTCCAATAAACCGAAACGGCGGCCCCCGCATTTTTTTACAGCGAATTCTTTCACATGTTGCCCCATATTCTTATAGTCTTCCGTCGTCAATAGCCTGCCCCAATCATTAATATGTCTGTCGAATCCGGCCGAAACTGCAATGATATCAGCCCTGGACTGGCCCAGAAAGCGGCCCACGTGATCTACGAACTCCTGCCTGTCCCCATCTTCTGGATGGAAATAGGTCACTTCATGCTGACCGCTGAAAATATTGGCTGTACCATCGCCGAAATGCAGGTCGAAATCGAGTATCAGCGCCGTTTTAATTTTCTTCTGTTCGATCAGCCTGGTGATCGCAATAGCCATATTGTTGAAGAAACAGAAGCCCCAGCAGCTGTCCGCGCTGGCATGATGGCCGGGAGGACGGATCAATCCGAAGGCCGGCTCGCCTTTGATGGCCAGATCGGACGCCAGGATGGCGCCTCCCACGGCCAGCGAGGCCGCATCAAACACGTCGCCGTATCGCTGCACATAGCTGATATGCAAAGGCGTATGACAGAGCCGTATGTCATCGAGGCCGGCAGTCTGCGGTTCGATAAAATCGAAGCCACCCAGCTCTTTTACTATCGCTTCCATACGTCCGGGAGCTGCGGCTGGATCGCTCTCATATACGTCCGTGTAGCGCGGGTGATACACTACCTTCATGATCTTCCTCCTCATGCAGTGATAACGGCGGTATACTTATCGCACGCCAATTATACTGCATGCCCGACCATGAAGTGTTCATTCAAAACTAAGATCGATAATGATTTAGAAATCTCTTTACCGTGAATAGTAACTATCCTCTTTAGAATCAGGCAGGGCCATGGAATAGCGAAAATCCAAAGGTATATTAAAGTGGGCGTAAGCCTTTTTCATTTGCTCTATAGCTACTTGCTCGATCTGGTCAAACAGGTTATTTCCATGGGCATCGATATCAACTACCAGCGGGCCCCAATCCTCAATTTCCAGTACCCAGGTTGCCTCAAATGGTCCTACCTCGTCATATCCATAGGATTCTACAACGCGTTTTACTGTATCGGCCGTTCCCGGCTTGTCCAATCGAGAATTCTCGGTCAGGTGTACACAGCCGAATTCCGCCATTGCCTTCCTGGTCTGTTCACCCATACTGCCTTTGCTGACAACCGCCCTGAGTCCAAGTTGCTGGATAAGCCTGGGTAAATAGGGTTCAAAACGACTTCCAGATGTTACCATGATCGCAAACTTATCCCACTGCATCGGTTCCCATTCACCACTTTCACCTCTTTTGATACTCAGTGGAGCATGGGCCATTACGTTCATTTTCTTGAAATCTATGGGCGGTGTAATGTTCTTTTCGCATGCTTTTTTATGAAAAACCTCGGTGCCTGTGAATAACAGCCCACTGAACGTCACCAGGTCTCCTATTCTAAGGGATCGAACATCGTCCTCAGTCAGAGGAATTTTCAATCTCTTGATGTCCATCTTTCACCTCTTAACGATAATTCCAGCTTGGTGCATCACCATATTCAATATGGCCCGATGGGTCCAGCCGGGCAGTGGCTCGTCGTATCACACAGCAAAAAGTATTAAAGGAAACAGAGATGCCGGCAAAGTGGGTTAAAGCATATTCGATATGCACATCCAGAGCACTGGTCTTTCCACCCATACCCATAGGGCCGATACCCAGGCTGTTAAACTGGGTCAGCAAGTCGTCTTCAAGTTCCGCAATATCTTGATCCGGATGACGGTTACCTATAGTGCGCAGGCACGCAGCTTCAAGAGCCAGCTGTGCAGAGGTTGCAGTAGTACCTCCGATGCCGATACCTATAATACCCGGGGGGCATGTTTTACCCGAGTAGGATGTGTGCACAAAACAATCCAAAACGAATTTAATTATTCCTTTTCTACCATCGGCCTCGGCCAGGTTTCTTTGAATTCCTCCAAAGAGCTCGCCACCACCTCCCTTGCAGACTGAGACAATTTCTATATAATCAATAGAGGGATCGAATTGAACGTAGACAGTGGGAGCATGAACTCCCACATTATTCAACGGATTCCTCATTGTCAGGGGATGCACCAGATGAGGCCGCAGATAACCTTCGCCGGTAGCTCTTGCAACTGCCTGTTTAGCTGCATCCTGTATACTTGATACACCATTTTCAATCCTGACGTTTTCCCCCATTTTAATCCAATAAATCTGCCAACCGGTGTCGGGACACAGCGTCCTGCCCCTTTCGCCGGCGTCGCAGGCCTCAAGGAAAAAACTCAATGGACCTCTGGATACCTCCGTTTCCTCCTGGCGCTCGCCGTTCTCGATGGCTCGACGACAATCCCGCGGAATAATACAGGCTGCGCGCACTGTAGCCTTGTACACCATTTCGTTCAGTGTGTCTTTTGCAACTAACATCTCACGCATTCCTAATTAACCCCCCCAGTTTTTAAAAAATGTTGCTCATCCGGTTTGAGTAACAGCAGGAATCTCATCATCCCTCATATTCAACCACCTGTATTAGCATAGCCTCTGCTCGACATTCCCCCATAGCAGAATTATGTGCATATATTACCAACTGT
>Ga0208828_1000364_pt1 | contig 20660 bp, 20 predicted proteins | sample Kivu_160m_FD_185487 | JGI IMG/M metagenome (GOLD analysis project Ga0208828, IMG submission 185487) | Freshwater microbial communities from Lake Kivu, Western Province, Rwanda to study Microbial Dark Matter (Phase II) - Kivu_160m (SPAdes)... | ecosystem: Environmental > Aquatic > Freshwater >... | reverse complement strand
GAATAGCCGAAAACAAAGATCAATAAAACAATAATAATCATTGTTATTAGGGCATATATGAAAGTGAGGACTATACCCCATATCAACATAGACCTGGCTTTTTTAGGATCCCGGTCCTTAGTAACTGCCCATGCTATCAAGCCGCCCAACCATGTAAAAAATATAGGCAATAGCCACCAGGCTCCACTGACTGTCTGAACGGGTTGCGCAGGTTGTCCAGTTTGAACTGCAGCTTTCGAGATAAAAAGTTTGTTAGCACAAGGTTGGCAATACACTTTTTCCTGGAGTTCTGTCCGACACGCAAGACAAACCATCTTGCCGCAGTTTACACACGCGCCAACAGCATCTTTACCTGGGTGGTATGAACAATCAGCCATAAGATACCTCCTCCAATTATTCTCAGAGATGAATCACTTGATATTATAGACACAGTAATCATGCAATGCAATTAGCACTTTACTTTATAGCATCCTATTGTATAATTAACTTTATAAGTTTTGATCATAAAGGGCATTATTGTTGGTTTATTGAGGATGCAGCAGAGTAAGGGTAGTGCAGTTAGTTCGCTATTTTAGGCGATTATTATAAAAACAATGGAGGTGTTTGAATGCCGAAGCAGAAGATATTGAATTGCCCCATGAAGTTCAACAGCAAGACCCTGGAAGCCGATGGTTTCATTAAAAAAGAAACCTGCCTCTGTGATGAAGAGGCATGTTCCTGGTGGAGGCCCGCTACAAACCTATGTGCGGTAACGAACCTGATAGAAGCCATGAACAAGCTGGAGTTGGCGGCTGGATTGCAGCTTAAAGCTCTATTGCCGGATTTCCAGTCGAGGACAACCGTAGTTGATGTAGATAGGTGATTCTGTAACAAGGCTGTATTTCCGTCATTTCAGATATCAGAAATCTGATGATGTTAATGCTGACAGAGAAATATTTAGCGATTTATGCTATAATATAGCGCGAAATTAAAGAAACAAGGAGGTATTATGGCTTACGATACATTAATACTGGAAAAGGAAGGTGCGGTTGGAATTATTACGCTTAACCGCCCGCCGGTGAATCCATTTAATTACGCGGCTATTGATAATCTCAGCAAGGCATTGACGGAACTGGAAATGGATAAAGCTGTTCGTGCGGTTATAATCACGGGTGGAGGAGAAAAGGCCTTCTCCGCTGGTTTTGATATTGCCAGTTTTGCTGACCCGATGAACGTCTGGATTGGACGTTACGGTCATATTGTTTTTAACAGAATTGAGAGGGGTTCTAAACCCGTGGTCGCAGCTATCAACGGCTTTGCACTGGGAGGTGGTTGCGAACTGGCACTCGCCTGTCACTTCAGGGTCATGGTAGATGCCGAGAAGGCGGTTATAGGCTTGCCTGAAATTAACCTTGGCATCATACCGGGCTGGGGTGGTACACAAAGATTACCACGCCTGGTTGGCCGGACCAGGGCACTTGAGATTGCGCTTATGGGCAGGAGGATAAATGCTCCTGAAGCTTATAGCTGGGGCCTAATCAACAAAGTTTCTAAGCCAGGCGAGGTGCTGAAGGATGCCAAGGAATATGCAAGTGTGCTTTCAAAGAGAGCACCATTAGCTTTGAAGGGGATACTCAATTCTATAGTTCTCGGCGCTGATACTAACATGGCTGCCGGTATTGAAATCGAGCTTGCACAGGCGGGAATTGTAGGAGCGTCAAAGGATGCCACGGAAGGAATGACGGCTTTCATGGAAAAGCGCGAAGCTAAATTCAGCGGAGAATGAGAGTATTAAATAAATAAGAGGAGAGATAGATCAATGAAGGTTGATGACATCAAGAAGATCGCAGTTGTCGGTTCTGGTGACATGGGCCATGGCATAGCTGAGATTGCCGCTATGGCTGGCTACAAAGTCAACATGTACGATATCAAGCAGGAATTCGTTGACAGGGGTCTCGGAAAGATTAAGGATAGCCTGGTCAAGCAGGTCACCAAGCAGAAGATGACCCAGGAAGCTATGGACAAGACCATGGGCAACATCTCTGGATTCATTGTACTGAAGGATGCAATGAAAGATGTTGATTACATGGTTGAAGCAGCTCCCGAAATCCTGGATCTCAAGCAGAAGATATTCAAAGAGTGCGATGAGTTTGCGCCGAAGCATGCAATACTTGCCTCAAACACATCGAATATGAGCATCACAAAAATCTCCTCCGCCACCAGGAGGCCCGATAAGGTATGTGGCCTGCATTTCTTTAACCCGGTGGCCATGATGCTACTGGTTGAAGTTATCCGTGGCGATAAAACATCAGATGAAACGATGAATGTTAGCACGGACCTAGTTAAAGGATGGAAGAACTTCAGGGGTGCTATGGTAGCAGTAAGGGTTGAAAAAGATACTCCTAGCTTCGTTTATAACAGACTTGGCGCCCCGGTGGGATTATACATGTTCGAGTTGTTGGATAAGGCGTTGGTCAATCCTGAGGCCGTAGATGCCAAGGTTAGATCAATTGGAGCGCCCATGGGTCCCTATGAGACCTTTGATTTTGTTGGGCTTGATATAATGGAGCACGGACAGAAATATCTTGCCGAAGTGCTTTCACCTGAATATGCACCGCGCAACTATCTTGAAAAGAAGATTAAAGCCGGAGAACTTGGCAAAAAGACCGGCAAAGGCATTTTCAATTGGACAGGGGGTGCACGACCTACGATCGATATGAGTAAGGCTGATCCTAATTTTGATCCCATGGATATTATCTGCCTACAGGTAAATGAAGGTACCAAGCTCATTGAGGCCGGCGTGATTAAAAGCGCCGCTGAGATCGACATTGCCATGGTAAACGGCGGCGGCGGAATATTTGGCCCATTCGCCCTTGCCAAGGGTATGGGTTGGGCAAAGGTGGCTGAAAGATGTGAAGCAGTATCAAAGAAAACAGGCATTAAGCAGTTCATGCCCACGGAGACGCTTAAGAAAGGCGACATCAGTATTTAGTTAGGACAAGACAAAAGACAACAATCGGAAGGGTTGGCTGTCGGGAATCAAATCTCGTAGCTGCGGTAATTTTAATAAGCAGAGCGAGGCTATCTCGATAGCCAACCCTGACTGTTTGCCAGGACTATCAGGTAATAAGAGACTGGAGCTATCAGCAAGTGGCTATCTATTCTATCCAGAATACCACCATGACCGGGCAGCAAATGGCCTGTGTCTTTAGCTTTCATATTCCTCTTCAGAAGAGACTCCACCAGATCTCCTATTTGGGAAAAGATACCTATGATAATACCTGCTATTAGCATTTGCCAGCAGTTCAGAGGCAAATTGAACAAGGTGCTTACAATGAGAGCGAAAACTATAGAAGCTGCCAATCCTCCGGCTGCTCCCTCCCACGTTTTACCCGGGCTTACCGATGCGGCTAGGGCGTGCTTGCCTAAAGAACTGCCCACAGCGTAAGCAAACGCGTCGCTCAAGGCAGTACACGAGAGGATTAAAAATATCCAACCTCTACCATTTTCAAGCGACCGGGTAAGTACGTAGAATGATATCATCCAGCCGATATACAAAATGCCTGATACGGTCCAGCCCCAGTTAATAAATGAATTGTCTTTATTGCGCCTGAATAAAACCCATATCAGCGGGATTACGGTAATGGATGCGAACAATATTGAAAAAGTGCAGGGATATGGGCTGGGGGCGTATGCGACATAGTAGGCGTTGGCGATGAAAATGACTGAGCAGGCGATACCGAAATAACTCAGCGGCTGTATATGCTCAGTTTTTACCATTCTGTAGAATTCAAAAGTAGCTACAGCAGCGACCAGGCAGGCTGCGATAGTAAACCAGGGCTCACCGAACCATATTATGAAAGCTATAAATATGGCAATTGATACACCAGTGATAATCCTTCTTATAACCATAGCAATGACTACGTTAATGACAAGATGGGGACTATTAAGTTCTCAACCGTTGTTATTCTGATCGGGGGTTATCCGTAAAAAGCCCAATATCAACCCTCTAGCTCATAAAATTTGACGGTCCTATCAAGCTTCGAGGATTTCCCTTTCTTTTTCCCTGCCGATTTTATTGACTGCTTCTACGAAATTGTCAGTGAGCTTCTGTAATTGTTCTGAGGCGCGCGTATTTTGGTCCTGGGAGATCTCCTTATTTTTTTCTGCCTGCCTGAGTTCTTCTATGGCTTCCCTGCGTATATTGCGGATGTGTATACGAGAATCTTCGAGGCGTTTATGTACTACTTTAATAAGCTCTTTGCGGCGCTCCTCGGTTAGCGGTGGGATAGGAATGCGGATTACATTGCCGTCGTTGACAGGGTTTAGCCCCAGATCTGATTTGAGAATTGCCTTGTCGATATTGTTTATGATGCTGCGGTCCCAGGGATGAATCAGGATCATCTTGGGTTCGGGAACGGATATCGAGGCCAGCTGGGTTAGGGGAGTTATGACGCCATGATAGTCTACCTTTATGTGTTCAACAAGTGCGGGGGAGGCACGACCTGTACGGATGCCTGCCAGCTCTTTAGCCAAAGCCTCAACGGCCTTTTTCATTTTAGCATCAGCGTTCTTGAGTATCTTATCTGTCATGCCCTCTCCTCATTGGTAACGACTGTACCGATATCTTCACCATCGATTACTCTCACTATGCTGTCTTTATCCTGTAAATCAAATACAATTATAGGAAGCTTGTTCTGCTGGCACAAAGAGAAAGCGGTGATGTCCATTACTTCCAACTGCAGGTTTAAAGCCTGCCTATGGGTTAGGTGATGATATTTCTTAGCATCCGGATTTTTTTTGGGGTCTGCACTGTAGATGCCATCGACCTTGTTCTTGGCAACAAGTAACACCTCTGCATTTATTTCAATTGCCCGGAGAGCCGCTGCTGTATCGGTAGTCATATAAGGATTGCCTGTACCCCCTGCAAAAATAACGACGCGTTTCTTTTCGAGATGCCTGATGGCTCTGCGCCGTATGTGTGGTTCAGCAATTGCCTGGACGGTAATTGCTGACTGGGTCCGGGTCACAATCGCGTGATTTTCGAGGGCATCCTGTAACGCCAGGGCGTTTATGATGGTTGCTAACATACCCGCGTAATCCGCAGTAGCGCGATCCATGCCCGCTGCTTCGGCAGTGACGCCCCTCCAGAAATTACCGCCGCCCACCACAATTGCGACTTCGATACCTTTTTCGTTGATCTTCTTTATTTGCCCTGCGATGGAATCGAGCGTCTGCGGATCGATGCCAAAGCTTTTATTACCCATCAGGGCTTCCCCGCTGAGTTTAAGCAGGACCCGTTTAAACTTTGGCTTTTCTTTCGACAACTCTAATAACCTAGTTCGAACCTGATAAATCTACGAACCTTTATATTCTCACCGGTTTTAGCTATTGTCTCAGTAATGATATCCTGGATCGTTTTGCCGGGATCTTTGATGAATGGCTGAAGCAGAAGGCAGGATACCTGCGGATCTACATTGGTACCGGTGGGTATTTCGTCCGCCGATATATATTGCGGGTCCATGGCTGATGCCTGAAGAGCAATATTATGCGCCAGTTCCTTGAATTCCTGGGTGCGGGCCACAAAGTCCGTTTCGCAATTCACTTCAACCATAACACCCAGATGGTTCCCGGTATGAACATAGCACTCAATAATCCCCTGGTCAGCAACTCTATTGGATTTCTTCTTGGCGATGGCAAGCCCGCGCTCGGCAATGATGCTGCACGCTTTATCGAGATCGCCTTTAGCGTCAGCTAATGCTTTTTTACAATCCATTACCCCAGCGCCGGTTTTCTGGCGCAATTCCTTTACCTGATCAGTCGAAATTTCCACTTCAATCCTCCTTCAGGATTAAGAAAGGTCTAAAGTTGGGACGATATTTGATTAGTAAAACCTTTGCCTGGTCTAGGCAGCAACCGTTTCGGAATTTCCAGAATCCGCAGGTTCAGTATACTTGGTCTCCTCGGCTTCTGCCAGCATCTTGCCTTCGAGCACTGCATCTGCCATCTGGGAACAGATTACTTTAATTGCCTTTATAGCATCGTCATTGGCAGGTATGACGTAATCAATGCCGTCCGGGTTGCAGTTGGTATCTACAGTGGCGACAATTTTCACTCCCACTTTCTGTGCTTCCGATAACGCGATTTTTTCCTTGGTAGGATCGATAATAAATAAAGCTCCTGGCAGGGCAGTCATTTCTTTGAAGCCGCCCATGAGCTTATTCAGCTTGCCCATTTCCTTGTCCATTTTCAGCTTCTCTTTTTTGGTGAGATAGTCAAGCTCGCCCCGCGACTTCTTATCCTCCAGCCTGACAAGATAATCTATCCGCGCCTGTATGGTATTGAAGTTGGTCAGCATCCCTCCCAGCCAGCGCTGGTTCACATAAAACATACCGCATCTTTTAGCTTCTTCTTCGATAATATCCTGGGCCTGTTTTTTCGTGCCAACGAATAGAATGGTTTGCCCATTGCTAACAAGATCCCGGACGAAGGCGCTGGCCTTACCTAAGAGAGTCACCGTTTGTTCAAGGTCAATAATATGAATACCATTTCTTTGAGTGAAGATATAGTTTTTCATTCTTGGATGCCAGTGACCTGTCTGGTGTCCGAAATGGGCACCGGCTTCTAGTAGTTGTTTTACTGTAACCGTTTCTGCCAAAACTAATTAACCTCCTGACGCAAGAGAAAATTCCTGCTTGAAAACCGCTGCAAAGTATAACACAATATCAGTATCGGAGCAATTTGAGTGTAATAAAAAATCCCTCGACCTAATGAAGCCGAGGGATTTTTTGTTGTTAGCAATCTTGATTTATTTAAGGCCTATTTGCTGCGCAATCAGCTCCCTGTGATAATCGGTGCTGCCGTAGACGGTGTCGGCGGCCTTAGCCCTGCGGAAATAAAGGGGTATGTCATGATCGTTGCTGGTGCCGATGCCGCCGTGGAGCTTGACGCCGAGCGCGCTTACCAGCTTGTAGGCCTCGTTGATATAAGCCTTTGACATGGAAGCTTCCTTGGCGCTGGGCATGCCGTTGGATTCCAGCCAGGCGGCTTCATACAATAAGTACTTGCTGGTGCCCATGGCAATCCACATATCGGACATTTTATGCTGCAACGCCTGGAAGGCGCCTATGGGCCTGTCGTATTGCGTGCGCTCCTTGGCGTAGGCAACAGTCATCTCCAGGACGGTCTGCAGTCCGCCGAGCGATTCAGCCGACTTAAGTACGGAGCCTTTCCTGATGAGCATCTGCAGTACAGGCCAGCCTTTGTCGACCTTGCCGAGGATATTCTTCGCCGGAACTACGGCGTCTTTGAAGACCACTTCACAGAGGTGGTCATGAGCAATAGTGGGGATTACCTCGGTTTTGATGCCGGAAGATTTGGCATCGACCAGGAAGAGCGTAATGCCGTCTGCGCCAGCTCCTTCCTTGGTCCTGGCGACGACGATCATAAGATCAGAAACGTGAGCGCCATCAACGAACATCTTTGTCCCGTTGAGAACGTAGTCATTGCCTTTATTTACGGCTTTCAGGGTAACACCACCTGACTCGAACAAACCGTTCTCTTCGAGCCAAGCCAACGTAACAATGAGATTGCCATACGAAATCTTGGAAAGATACTCTTTTTTCTGCTCATCGGTGCCGGCTTCAACTATGGCATATGTATTTACGACGGTGCTTAAGTATGGGCCCGGGAGGATATTCCTGCCGACCTCTTCGATATGTACCGCCAGGTCTTCGAAGGAATAGCCCATCCCCTCGTACTCTTCGGGGATGTTGAATCCCAACCAGCCCAGCTCGGCCATTTTTTTCCAGAGCTCGGGATCGTATCCCTTGGGGTCCTTTTCCAGTTCCCTGATTTTAGCTTTAGGACATTCCTTGGTAAGGAAGTCCCTGGCAGACTTTTTCAATATCTCCTGCTGTTCAGTTAGTCTAAGATCCATTTTTCCTCCTTATCAAATAACAAGCAATTATTTCATCCTGGGCAGGCCGAGGCCGTACCAGGCGATGATGTTGCGCTGGATCTCGTTAGTCCCCATCGATACTATGGGCACGAAGCAGCCCTGGTAGGTGTATTCAGCGCTTCCGCCAAGCTTGGCAAACTTGGAGTGCTTGACCTGGCCGTAAGGCCCGAGGATATCAGCGGACAGGTGCGCAAACTTCTCCATCAATTCGCTGGCGAAGATCTTGACCGCGGCAGCGTCCATCAGGCCCATCTCGTTCCTGTTCTGCTGGTCGGCCACGCGATAGGCCAGGCAGCGGACTGCTTCAAGCTGGCTGGCCGCATCTGCGATCCTGTTTCTAATTATGGGATCCTTTGACAGCGGCTGTCCGTTGCGCTTGTTTTCATTGCAGAAATGAACGAGTTCCTCGACTCCACGGACAAGCCCGTAAACCATATCGAGGTTTGACCTTTCGAAACCGGCAAGCACGTTAACTACTGCCCAGCCTTCGTTCTCCTGGCCGACGATGTACTTGGCCGGCATATGGACATCATCCAGGTAAACTTCGTTGTAAACATGAGTGCCGCTCATATACGGGATCGGTCTGACCGTGATTCCCTTGCTCTTCATGTCGCAAAGGAGGAACGTGAGGTTGTGATGTTTCTTGGCATTGGGATCGGATTTATAAACGCCGAATGCCCAGTCTGCAAAGTGGGCGCCTGAATTCCACGTTTTCTGGCCGTTTACTATAAACTCATCGCCCTTATGGACAGCTGATGCTGTGAGTGCAGCCAGGTCTGAACCTGCGTTTGGTTCGCTCCAGAGCTCGCAAAACATGATTTCAGCATTGGCGATTTTTGGCAGGAACTCCTTCTTTAATTCTTCGCTGCCCGCCGCAAGTAAAGTGGGGGCGAGCATGGCCACGCCGAAGATGTCCGCGCCGGGCAGATCGTAATAACCCCGCGCTTCCTGGAAGAGCACCTTGTCCATCATATCGCCGGTGCCGCCGTATTCCTTGGGCCATCCGAGTGCCAGCCAATTCCTCTTGGCAAACTCCTTGGCGCAATACTTGTGAAATGCCCAACCTTCCTCATCGTCGAACTGGCTTTCGAAACCTACCCATCTCTTGGGCTTTTTCTTATCCAGTTCCGCGCAGACCTTGAAAACTTCCTTTCTATGCGCAATCTGTGCGTCCGTCAGTCTAAAATCCATGATACCTCCTTATTTTAAAATTTTTCCGTACTGAATTTAATTACTGCATAACACAATAATGGAGACGCCAGCTAATCAGCGGAGCCGGCATCCTCCACATACCCTTCTCATGCAACCGTACTATTATAATTTAACGCAACCAATAATTAAAGTCGTATAATTTTTAAAATTCAGGCTATCCGTTAAATCCATCAGGTCCGCTTAATATCCAATATCTTGTAGCTGATTATGCCGGACGGTGCATTCACGTTCACCGTGTCACCGATTTCTTTATTAAATAAGACCTGGCCCATAGGTGAGATAATAGATATCTTCCCCTGTTTTACATTGGCCTCCCTCGAGTCAACAAGTGTGAAGTCCAGCTTTTCTCCGGTACCCTGATCCTTCAGCAGTATCGTGTCACCAATTGACACTTTGACACCTTTCCCTGGCCCGGCCTCAGCCAGTTTGGCCCTTTTCAGCGTATCCTCGAGTTCTCTTATTTGACCCTCGATATGACCCTGCTGTTCCCGAGTTGCCTCAAGGGGGGCATTTTCCCTGAAATCCTTATCGGCCGCGGCCCTCCTCAATTCTTCTGCTATCCTGGGGCGTTCATTCTTAAGCGAGGCCAGCTTATTTTTCAGCTCTTGGTAGCCATAGCTGGTAAGAATTACCGGTTCTTCGGCTTTTACTGCTACACCAGTTGAAGCTTTGGTGGGAGTCTTTTTTATCCTGATGTGCGTGCCGAAATTGGATGATGTAAAACCTTGTTTATATGCGTAGGTAAGGAAACGTTTAACTATGTTTAGATGCTCGGGTGATTGTGTAGCCGAATTGTAAAATTGCTCTGAATAATTGGCGACTTCCTGACCTGAGATAGAGCTTATTTGCCGTTCTTCACCGTACCAGCGGATGAATTTAAAGATTTCCTGATGTACTTCTGCTTTTAAATCGGAGGATATGGTTGATAAGAATTGAGTAGCCGTTCCGCCCAGGGTGGCGCCCGGCTTCGATAACTGGGGCTTTTGTTTAGAGGGCATTTCTTGATAAACCTGTAAATATTAAAATAATTCCGTATATATTGTCAATTTTATTGCACATGAACATAGTTCAGAAAGAAAATAAAGAAGTAATGACGTTCCAGGCTATTAATACTAGCTTTTAAAGAAGGAATAACCGATTAACTTATAAGCTAATTTGGCGGCTATAAAGGAGCATGCTGCCGGACCCTGGGCAGGGCACAGTTCAACGATATCGAAACCTATGACATTTTTACTGCGGGAAACAAGTTGTAATAGATTATTGACTTCACGCCAATTCAAGCCAGCAGGCTCAGGCATGCTCACGGCTGCCATCAGCGATGGGTCGAAGACGTCGAGATCAATTGATATGTAGACGTCGTTGGCAAGAGAATCGATTATATCATCGACGGGCAGAGCAGACGGAATTGTATCTGACAGTAAAAAAGGACGTGCATTATTTCGATCAATAAATTCTTTTTCTTCCAGGCTCATACTGCGGATGCCCACCTGCGTAATAGGGCAGAATTCGAAAATACGGCGCATGGCACATGCATGGCTGTACCTGGTGCCCATATATTCGTCCCTTAAATCGGCATGTGCGTCCAGTTGCAGTACCGAGCAGTTTTTATACTTTTCTTTATATGCTTTAACCGCGCCGGCACTTATGGAATGCTCGCCGCCTAACATGGCAATAAATTTGGATTTATCCAGAAGTGCTTTAGATGCCTGATATACACGCTGAACTGTTTCTTCCGGGCTGTTGAATGAAGGTTGCAGCTCCGCTAGAGTATGAATGCCGACTGTGTAGATCTCTTTACCCAGCTCTGTGTCATACCATTCTAAATAGACCGAAGCATCTATTATTGACCTGGGGCCTTCACGGGATCCGCTATGCCACTCCGTTGTGCTGTCATAGGGAACGGGAAGAATGACGACTTTTGCCGTTTTGAAGTCCGAATACGGCGAAGCAAGCCCGGCAAAATTTCCGGGTTGTGAAAAAAGAACTTCGTTATTGCTCATACAGAATTCAATTGTAGAATCTCTGCATGTTCTGTAAGTTCGTCTGGCTTCCAATCCCTGCGGACAAGGCAACTTCTGAGTCTAACAAGCTTGAATTTTTCTTTGAGGTCTTTAATAACTTTCTCTACATCAAAATCTTTGCATGAAAACACATCGATGTTAATAAAGTTACGCTCTACGAAAGTATGTAGACTAATATGGCTTTCGGCGATAAATACCAGGCCTGTTATACCCCAATCTTCGGGCTTTAAGCTTGAGTAACGGAAAACGACAGGGTCAGAGATTTTGGTCATTCCTATCTTGGCAGGATAGGTATCCAGTAGCTCGTAGATGAATTTTTCATCCTGCAAAATCTCCTTGTTTTTTCCGAAGCCATCAATTATCAGGTGCATATTGGTCTCCTATAGCAAAGATTTTTCTTAATTCAAAGAGAGCTGAAACCGCTGCTCTCTGCTTGATCTGCAAACGGGTGCCAGGATAAATTTTTTTAAAAGAGTAAGTACTCTTACCATCGTCGATCCCTATCATTATAGTGCCAAGAACGTTATTTGTATTTTTAAATTCCATCACACCTATTAGCCCGACGCCAATCGAAGTCCCGTATTTTTCTCTGACGGATGAAGCCAGTTCGCGTGCCATCTCCTGGCTCACTGCGCCATGCTGTACTACAATACCTTCATTTATACCGAATTCCGATTTCATGTCATCGAGGCTAATCACTATACCACATTTATAGAATTTTGAACTATCCGGTATATTTGTTATTATATTTGCCAGAATACCTCCTGTCTCAGCCTCCATAGTTGCCAGACTCAATTTTTTCTGTACGAATAAATTTGCCACAATCCCTTCGAGCGTGTCAGAATCAGTCCCCCATATATAGTCACCTAGCAGGTTTTGAATCTCACCGGAAGTTGAATTAACCAATTTTTGGGCCTCGCCGATTGTATTGGCTTTGGCAGTAATGCGCAGGTGGATACCATCTGGCTTGGCGTAAATACCAACAGTCGGGTTCCTGGCCTGTAAATATGTCCTTGCTATTTCACCGACTTTTGCCTCACTGAGGCTGAACGTTTTCAGTGTCATGGAGAATATTATGGCATCACAGAACTTATCCTGCAGTTTTGGTGCGACCACATTAGTCCACATTTGCTGCATCTCGCCGGGTGGACCCGGCATAGCGATGACAACATGATCATTTTTCTCCACCCACCACCCCGGCGCTGTTCCCCGTGGATTGGGGATCACCTGGCAGGAAGGTATAATAGAAGCCTGTTTGATATTGCTTTGCGGCATTTCCATATTGAAACGGCTGAATAGCTCTTTGAATTGGTCGACAAGAGATTGATCGATTGAGATCGGTTCTTTGAAAAAGTCAGCTATGGCTTCGCGGGTGATATCGTCTTCGGTTGGACCCAGTCCCCCGGTGGTGATAATGATATCTGACCTTTGCCAGGCGTGATTCAGAGTTTCGATTAATCTTGGTCTGTTGTCGCCAACGGTAGAAATGAAATGCAGATCTAACCCGAGTAAGGGTAACTGGCTGGCAAGATAAACGGCGTTTAAGTCCGTTATCTCACCCAGGAGTAGCTCAGTGCCGATCGAAATTATCTCTGCTTTCATCTAATGACATAATATCCCTATCAACATTTAACAGCGGTGATGCCGAGATATTTCTCTACCATGTCCATAGCACAATAATCTCCGCACATGCTGCAAGCACGGCCTTTGATGCTGTATTTGCTATGCAGGCTACGGACTTTTTCAGGGTCGAGAGACAAATCTGCCTGCGACTCCCAGTCGAGGTTTTTCCTGGCAAGGGACATTTTCCTATCCCATGCTGCGGCTTTACCCCCGCTCCTGATGATATCGGCCGCGTGGGCGGCGATACGCGAGGCTATTACGCCGTTTTTTACATCCTGTGCATCCGGCAGACACAGATGTTCGGCAGGTGTTACATAACATAGGAAATCAGCACCGTAGGCACCGGCTATGGCTCCACCGATGGCACTGGTGATATGATCGTAACCTGCACCTATGTCTGTTACCAGAGGCCCCAACACGTAAAATGGCGCTTCATGACACAGGCTTTTCTGGAGTTGCATGTTCATACCGATGTGATCGAGGGGCAGATGCCCTGGTCCCTCAACCAGGACCTGAACGCCGGCATCCCAGGCGCGCTGAACTAGCTCTCCCAGGGTTATCAGTTCCTGTATCTGTGGCCTATCTGTTGCGTCGGCAAGGCTTCCTGGTCTCATTCCATCCCCCAGACTCAATGTCACATCGTGTTTGCGGGCAGTATCCAGAAGACGGTCGTAATGTTCATAGAGCGGGTTCTCCTTTTGGTGATATAGCATCCACCCAATCAGGAAAGCACCACCACGGGAAACGACATCCGTAACACGGCGCTGACTTTTCAATGAATTTATAGCTGCCTGCGTCACACCGCAGTGCACGGTCATGAAATCGACGCCCTCTTCAGCTTGTTGCTCTATCGCGGAGAATATATCGTCGACGGTAGCTTCAACGAGCGGCCCGTACTTTTCCCCCGCTTCGATCATAGCCTGGTAAATAGGCACAGTTCCGATCGGAACAGTGCTTTCCTTCAATACAGCTTGCCTGACTGCTTTGATATCCCCACCCGTGCTAAGATCCATAACTGTATCGGAGCCGTATTTTACGGCAATATGGAGCTTTTCCAGCTCGCTGGGGATCGTACCGTAATCAGACGATGTACCGATGTTGGCATTTACCTTGATCTTGAGGCCTTTCCCTATGCCGCAAACGTTCGTTATATGCCGGTTTTTATTGACAGGGATGACTATTTTGCCCGCAGTAAGATATTCGCAGATGAAATCTTCTGCCAACTGCTCACGTTGAGCGACGTATTTTATCGCGCTGCTTACTGTACCTTTGCGCGCAAGTTCAATTTGTGTCATTTTCCTCAAAATAAAAAACCAAGAGTTATAGTATATTCAACTTAACCCTTGGCCGGTTACCGCTTCCCTACGCTCGAATTACCAAGGGCAGGTTTCAAGGGTTCCCCGCTTCAGCGGAGTCTCAGCCTATTTATCTAAGCACCCCTAGCGGCCAATTTTATAGCTGCTACGTGAATAAACTATAGCATATGCCCGTATCAAAAACAATCAAATAACTCGTGTACGGCGAAAATTATCAATATCATCAATATCTATTTCTATTAATCAGGGCCATTATCCCGAAGAATATGAGCGCAAGTACCAATATAATGATTGTGACAGACAAGGCAAATACTAGCGGAGAAGTCGGGACGATCTCAAATTTCCATATATTCGACCATTGGCTTTCGTCTCCCATATCGTCAACTGCTTTTACCCTCCAGTAATAAATGCCTGTCATCGGCAGGCTCGATTGTTTCAAAATGTAGTTATTGTTGGTAATGCCCTCTTTATGATATTCGGGAGATGCAAGATCCTCAGTTTTGGAGATCTGTAATATATATTTCAGTCCAGACTGTTCCGAGGAAGCTGACCAGTTCATAGTTGTGAGGGCGGAGTCATTCGTTGTTTGTTTGGAACCAGTAATAAAATCAAATAATCCCCCGATATACCTGAAGACGCTGACGATGACATCAGCCACAGAATTGAAAGCTTGAATTTTAACTCCGGGTCCTGGGGACAGCAATTGTGGAGCCTGAGGAGCAACTTTGGTACTGGTGAAAGTGGCCTGGGCGTCAGCCCCTTTGTTGCCAGTTGCCGTGACAGTAAGATCCTTGCCGGAGCCGGGCGGTACTTGAAATACCGCGCTGAAGGTGCCGTTATTGTCTGTTTTTGCTATAACGTTTGTATTCGTTTGATTTACACTAATGGATATAGCTTCTCCAGCATTGAACCCATTCCCCTCAATTTCTACATCCCTGCTTTTAATCAATCGAGAAGGCGTTAGCTGGATGCTGGGACTGACTTCAAACTCTATATCGGGCACTATGCCTTTGGGCGTGAAGCTACTGCCGTAAATGCCAATTATGTGCCTTCCTTTAACGCTGGGGGGCACTATAATACTGTAACTAAAGCTGCCATTTGGTTGTGCTACGAAATTGGTATCGATTATCGGTCCATCCCATGTGAATGTGATACCATCCTCGCCAGATCTGAAACCAACGCCCGTGATGGTGACCTTTGTCCCAACCGGCCCGGAGAGAGGTTTTGCCTTGCAGTAGGGCGCGACCGTAAAAACTAGGGCAGTCACTTCCGACGGGTTGGTCAGTTCTCCCGAAGCCTGAATAACATATTCGCCTCTAGTGATATAGGGCACAGTGAAAATGTCGTTCCATGAACCTGTTCTGTCGGCGGAAATGGAGCTGCGTGAAAGCGGTTTTCCATCAAATGTGGTCTTGATAGTCGATTCATTAGGTGCGAAGCCGTATCCCAAAATAGTGATAACGTTTGAAAGTTTTCCCCACGGAGGCTCCGCGATTATGCTGGGAGTTACAAAGAAAGTCGATGTGGCTACGATATTTGCCCAATTACTGTCATCTGATACTTTCACTACGTGCTCGCCCTTTGGTGCAGGCGGTATTTCAAACGTGTAATTTATTTGCCCTGTCTTAGATACCGGAACGTTCTGGATCAATTTTTTATCATCCCAGTAAATGGTTGCCAACTTTCCTATAAATCCGTCTCCGCTGATTGCGATACGTGAACCAACTGTACCCGAACTGGGTGATAGCCTCATATCGGTAGCATAGAGTGGCTGAGGCAAAGCCATAATGGCCGCGGAAATGGCTATTAATAAAGCATATGTAGATGATGCGATTCTGCGAGAATGCAAGGAATCCTCCTACGAATGAACTGTAAGATACATATTAGACTAACCCAAAAACTGAATCTTAGCTTATAACAATCGGGTTTAAAAATCAATAATTTATAGATAGTTTGACACCTATAACAGTATGTTGATAGACTTTTAAAGCAGTTTTCCTCTCACTCCTATTCGCAATGTGCGAGAGCAGGGCCCCGTGGTGTAGCGGTCAAACATGCCACCCTGTCACGGTGGAGATCGTGGGTTCGAATCCCATCGGGGTCGTATCGTTTCCCACTCAACTTGACAGCTATTTCCTTTTTCTTTAGACTTGCCATCGGCACCAAAGTCATCCTAATATTTATTCGTGAGGCTGTACGATGGATACAGCGCTAGCTGTAATTCTGGCGGTTTTATCCTATTTGTTAGGGGCGTGCCCGTTCTCCGTCTGGGTGGGTAAGCTGGCACTGGGAAAGGATATCCGCAGGTACGGTGATGGCAATCCTGGAGCCACCAATGTATTTCGGACGGGTAGCAAACTCTGGGGAATTGTGGCCCTGCTCGCTGATGTTGTCAAGGGCATGCCATTCATATTGATTGCCAGACTGGTATTCGGACTGCCTCAGGCCACTATTTACATTATTGCTGCGTGTACCGTACTCGGGCATGCGTACTCTCCTTTTCTTGGTTTTCGGGGTGGTAAAGCGCTGGCAGTATTCGGTGGTACTTTACTTGCCATACCGCAGTGGGACATGGTAATTAGCTTTGCTATTTTTCTATTTATTGGGTTCCTGTTTATAGAAAGTGATTCCTGGACTGTCATCTTAGCGGCTGCGGGTTCGCTAACCTACCTTATATTAAGTCGAGCAGACATGCTGGAGACCCTATTTATTGCCAGTGTGCTGGTAGTATTTGCCATTAAACATTTAAGTGGTTTGAGAATGTTGCCTCACCATTCCGGCCGACTTATTAAATGGATCAGGTCAGGAAAGAGATTGGCGTAGATAGTAGTACAGGAGTAGGGCACTGTTGATATATCAGATTATCATCCTGGCTGTCTTATTCCTGTTTTTCATTAATCTGGTTCTTAATTTCTTAATGCTCAAAAAGCCGTCAAAGAAGGCTTCTCTGCCTGACGGACTTCCGCTTGTTTCAGTTCTTATTCCAGCTAGAAATGAACAAGAGAATATCGGGAATTGTCTTAACTCGATACTCAAGCAAGACTATCCCAACTTTGAAGTACTGGTCCTCGATGATAACTCAACGGATAATACCAGCGTGCTTGTGAAGAAGATCCAGTCCGAAGATAGAAGAGTAGGTCTTATTTCGGGCAAACCCCTGCCTGAGGGTTGGGCTGGAAAGTGTTTTGCTTGTCATCAGTTGTCTCAAAATGCCAGGGGTGCCTGGCTCCTCTTTATAGACGCGGATACTATACATGAGCCGCACATGATAAGAGGTACCCTCGAAATATCAATCAAGGGCAAGATTTCCATGTTATCAGGATTTCCTCGCCAGGAAGTAAGTGGGCTTACCCAAAAAATTGTGTTGCCTATTCTATTTTACTTTGTCATAATGAGTTGGTTTCCATTGTGGTTGCTTCACAAAGCGAAAAAGCCCAGACCTACTCTAGCGATCGGGCAATTTCTTTTATTTGAAAAGGATGAATATCAGAGAGTAGGGGGGCATGAGTTGGTTAAATCAAGGATCATGGAGGATGTCTGGTTTGGAATTGAGATCAGCAGGCACGGGGGGCGGACCCTTTCAGTAGATTTATCCAAGACCGTGACTACCAGGATGTACAGGAACATCGGTAGTATGACAGAGGGCGCCATGAAATGGTTTTATTCTGTTGCAGCCCTATCGCCGATAGCACTGGTAGGTTTTGTGCTTGCAGCCTATATCTTTTACCTGGCGCCTTTTTACTGGTCTATAGCCGGGCCCATCAATTCACTAATATCCAATGATCCGTTGACCGAGTGGGGAGTTGTAGTAATAGTTCAATTAGGGGTAATCATTTTAATGCGCCTTATTGCGGACATATATTTTAAAGCTTCGGCAATATCATTTTTATTCCATCCGCTGGGGCTCGCTTTCCTGGTATTAACCGCTTTATATAGCGCATCCAGGCGCGCTTTTGGCGCTGGAGTTGCGTGGAAAGATAGGGTTTACCATAGCCTGACTCATATTAAGTAATAGCTTTCTTATTGCAATTTACATATTAGCTTGATAAGACTATTCTATAATGATGTTTTCCCAACATTAAATATTAAGGAGTAAGAATGGATTTTAAGTTTAGCGAAAAAGAGGAAATGCTACGCGAAGAAATCAGGAAATTTGCCAAAGCGGAATTAGCCGGTAAAGATTTCGTCTCCGGTATGGAAGAGGAGAGCAGGGATGAAGATTGGGAATTTGCTATGCAAATATCAAAAAAGCTGGCCCAGAAAGGGTGGCTTACCATGGCCTGGCCCAGAGAGTACGGGGGACAGGGTGCCTCTTTCTTTGAGCAGCATGTTTATATAGATGAAGCCGGGTACTGGGGCATACCGGGTACAACGATGGGAATTAGCGGTATCGGCTGGGTAGGCCCATCACTCATGCTTTTTGGGACAGAGGAGCAAAAAAAGAAATACATACCGCTAATTGCATCCGGTGATCCCGATGGTGTTTGGTGTACCGCCTACAGTGAACCTAATGCAGGTTCTGATTTTGCCAATATTCAAACACGTGCCATTAAGAACGGGGATGAATATATACTTAACGGACAAAAAATATGGACCAGTTGCGCACACCGTGCAAGATGGTGCTGGATTGCAGTAAGAACAGATGCTACCGTAGCAAAGAAACAGCACGGAATCAGTCTCTTAATACTGGATATGCAAAGCCCGGGTATTACTATCAAGCCCATACTGAATTATGCTGGCATTCATATATTCAATGAGTTGTTTTTCGATAACGTTAAAGTGCCTGTGACAAACCTGGTAGGGACTGAAAACCGTGGGTGGTATCACCTGATGCAGTCTCTCGCTTTCGAGAGACATAGCATGGCGCCGCAGTTTTATGGAACAGCGAGGAGACTGCTTGAACATATAGTCAAATATACCGGGGGAATACGTTACCATGGCAAATCCTTAAGTGCCGATCCTATGGTTCGCCACAAGCTGGCGGAACGGACAATAGAACTGGAAACCCTCAAAATGTTCGGGTATGAAATTACCTGGAAAATGAGCAAGGGTTTAATACCTATTTACGAAGCAGCAAGAAACAAGGCATACTGTGACTTAGTGATGCAGCGATTGGCGACAACTGGCACAGAAATTATCGGCGCGTACTCGCAGGTGGACATGTGGTCCAAGTGGGGAAAGGTAATGGGCCACATCGTGCGACTGTATATGATGTTCCCGGGCTTAGAGATTGCCGCTGGTACTGACGAAGTACAGAAAAATATCATTGGGCAATTCAAACTGGGATTGCCCAGGCCTTATTAATATAAAGAGAGGATAAAGATGGATTTTGAGTTTAATGAACAGCAGAACATGCTTAAAACTATGGCACGGGATTTTTTATCCAAGGAATGTACGAAAACTAAGGTGCGTGAGTTGGAAAAGGACCCAAAGGGATACGATCCGGATATGTGGTCTAAAATGGTGGAACTGGGTTGGATGGGTTTAATATTTCCTGAACAATATAGTGGTACGGGTGCTGATCTTATGGAGTTAGCTGTACTGATGGAGGAAATGGGGAAGAATATTACCCCGGGTCCATTTTTCTCTACTATCGCCCTCTGCGCAATACCGATTTTGAAGTTTGGCACTGAGACACACAAGGCCAAATATCTTCCTCCAATAGCAGATGGTAAAAATATATGGAGCCTTGCATTAACTGAGCACTCTGGCAGGTTTGAAGCTTCAGACGTCAATTGTATAGCTAAATACGATGGTAAATACTATGTCATTAATGGAGAGAAATGGTTTGTACCCTATGCACATGTGGCCGACTATTTACTGGTTTTGTGTAGAACCGAGAGCGGGCACAAACCTGAGGATGGTTTGACTCTCTTTATAGTTAGAACCAGGAGCCGCGGTGTGAAATCTGAACTTATTCAGACCATTGCAGGTGATGGGCAGTGCAGGGTAAAGTTCAAGAACACCAAAGTCAGTAAACGCGATATCTTAGGCAAGGTCGGTAAAGGTTGGGATATGGTGAAATATATAATGCAGAGGGCTACCATTTTAAAATGTGCTGAAGTATCAGGCGCCTGCCAGGCAGTCCTGGAGATGACTACGGCCTATGCAAAAGACAGGACACAGTTCGACAAGCCAATCGGTTCTTTTATGGCGATCCAACACAAGATTGTTGACATGCTAACAGATGTGGAGGGATTGCAGTACCTCGTTTATTATACGGCGTGGCTTCTATCGACCGGCGGAAAGGCTGATATGCAGGTATCGCTTACAAAAGCCAAGGCAAATGAAGTTTACCAACGGATATGTATCGACGGCATCAAGGTCCACGGCGCCATAGGCTTCACCATGGACCATGACATCGGATGCTATTTCCGGCGCGTGAAAGCTGCCGAATATATGCTTGGTGATACCGATCTACATCTGGAAAAAGTTGCGGTCGGATTGGGACTTTAACTAATTATTACCGTTAATAGAAAACCGAATTCGACTACGAGTTAAGTGGCTGGATATCGAATTAATCGAATATTCATATAAGCTATGTACGTA
>Ga0208828_1000361_pt1 | contig 20705 bp, 19 predicted proteins | sample Kivu_160m_FD_185487 | JGI IMG/M metagenome (GOLD analysis project Ga0208828, IMG submission 185487) | Freshwater microbial communities from Lake Kivu, Western Province, Rwanda to study Microbial Dark Matter (Phase II) - Kivu_160m (SPAdes)... | ecosystem: Environmental > Aquatic > Freshwater >... | reverse complement strand
GGGTGTAGCGCAGTTTGGTTTAGCGCACCTGCTTTGGGAGCAGGGGGTCGGAGGTTCAAATCCTCTCACCCCGACCATTTCGGGCGGGAATAGCTCAGTTGGCTAGAGCGTCAGCCTTCCAAGCTGAAGGTCGCGGGTTCGAGGCCCGTTTCCCGCTCCATTTTTTAGTAATGGATTTTAATTTGTTATAATATTTGCGTGCGCCAGTAGCTCAGCTGGATAGAGCAACGGATTTCTAATCCGTGGGTCGGGGGTTCAAATCCCTCCTGGCGTACCAGAAATTTGGGTATCGCATCATAAATTTAGGTCGCGTACCATAAAGTGTAGTTTGGCTGTATAATTTTAATTAAATATCTATGGTGAGAATAGCTCAGCTGGGAGAGCACAGGATTGTGGATCCTGGGGTCGCGGGTTCGATCCCCGTTTCTCACCCCATTTTTAAACCTTGCGCCTGTAGCTCAGTTGGATAGAGCGTCGGACTTCGAATCCGTGCGTCGGGGGTTCGAATCCCTCCAGGCGTACCATATTTAAGTGGGCCGTTAGCTCAGCTGGTAGAGCACCTGACTCTTAATCAGGGTGTCACAGGTTCGATTCCTGTACGGCTCACCATTTCTGCGAGAGTGGCGGAACTGGCAGACGCGCTAGACTTAGGATCTAGTGGGGTAACACCTCTAGGGGTTCGAGTCCCCTCTCTCGCACCAGAAAAGATATAAATTTTAGAGTAGAATTTAAACTGAACAGTAGAAAACATGCCATAAGTGCATGTTTTCGGGACTTAAAAAGATGGACCGAGTGTTAACGAGGGAGTCTGCGTCTCTGCAGCGGGACCTGCTTTGTATTTTAATAATTTTCTATTATAATATGTGTCTTAACGTGAAACTGGATTACTTTATTTGCAGTATTTGAGGAGGAATTTTATTGAGTTATAAGATAAAAAGTCAGAAGAAAATCGACTTAAACAAGGTTAAATTAGAAATAGAGATTTCAAATAACTATTTAAAGAAAAATATTGGTAAAGCCTATAAGAATATATCTGCTAAAGCTAATATACCCGGTTTCAGAAAAGGTAAGATCCCGTATCAGGTAATAGATCTGAATTTTGGTAAACAATATGTATTAAATGAGGCGGCCAGTCTTTCGATTTCGGAATTATATCCTGACATAATAACGCAGTCCCAACTGATGCCAATAGACTATCCTAAAATAAAGATCAACCAGTTATCCGAGGACTCATCCCTGGGATTCGAGATGGAAGTGGAACTCGAACCTGAAATAGAATTACCGGCATATAAGGGAGTAAAAGTTTCAGGTATCCCGACAGATGTGTCCGATGAAGAATTGGAACGGCAGATTAACAATATAAGAAATAACTTTGCATCACTCGAACCGGTCGAAGACGGCAGGTCAATATCAAAAGGTGATTATGTCACTCTGGATTTCAGCGGTGAAATAGAGGGCAAAGAATTTGAGGGCGGCAATGCAGAAGATTATCTTCTTGAAGTCGGTTCGAACACATTGTTTACCGCATTTGAGAATTCTCTTATCGGAATGAAAAAAGGTGAAAGGAAAAATGTAATCCTTGCGTTACCGAATAATATCAAAAATATTGATCTTGCAGGAAAAGAGGCAAACTTCAGTATTTTTATAAAGGAGATAAAGAGGAAAGTACTGCCTGAGATAAATGAGGAATTTCTAAAAAACCTGGGTGATTTTAAAGATGCCAATGATTTTAAAGATAATATCAAAAAGAGACTTATCGAGCAGAAAGTAAGTTTTAGAAGAGCAAGGATAATAGAAGAAATCCTCAATCATATCGTGGATAATATGAAGACCAGAGTACCCGATGTAATGGTAACCAACCGGATAAAGCAGATAAACGAGGAGATCGATGAGGATTTAAAAAGACAGAAAATAAGCAGGAGTAATTACTTTAAAGCGGTAAATATCACAGAAGACAAACTCAATGAAGAAATCAGGGAGAAAGCGGCCAGAGAAATAAAAGAATATCTGATCTTCAAGGCATTGGAAAAAGCAGAAAAGAAGAATATAGAACCCTCCGAAGAAGAGATAAAAAAAGAAAAAGATAATATTATCGGCAGATGCAAAAAGGAAGAAGATATTAAGAAGGCAAAGGAATTTTTTGAAAATCCTGAAGGCCAGAGGACTATTGTCGAGACTATAAAAAGAAAAAAAATATTAGATTTATTAATAGCAAGTGCCAGGGTTATAGAAGAAGCAAGTACAGGTGGCAAAGATACAGAGGAAATATGGACACCTGATAAAGATAAGACAGGAGATGAAAAAAGAGCAAAGAAGCTCTGGACTCCTGGTTCAAAATAATTAGAAAGAGAGATGAATGAAATGTTTAATGATTATTTAATTCCGATGGTGATCGAACAGACCAGCAGAGGGGAACGCTCTTTCGATATTTATTCACGCTTGCTCAAGGAAAGAATAATTTTCCTGGGAGTGGCAATAGATGATAATGTCGCAAATCTGGTCATGGCGCAGATGCTGCATCTTGAAGCCGAGGATCCGGAAAAAGATATTCAGCTGTATATAAACAGCCCGGGTGGGATTGTGACATCCGCTCTTGCTGTTTATGATACCATACAGTTCATAAAATCACCGGTATCAACGATATGCATTGGCCAGGCAGCAAGCGCGGCTGCGGTCCTGCTTCTGGCAGGAGCAAAAGGCAAAAGATTTTCACTGCCTAACTCGAGAGTCATGCTTCACCAGCCATCCGGAGGTGTTTCCGGAACAACTATCGATGTGGAAATCCATGCAAAAGAAATGGTAAGGATCAGAGCTCTCTTGAATGAAATAATTGCAAAACATACCGGTCAGGACGTGAAAAAGGTGGAGAAGGACACCGAAAGAGACTTTATATTGAATGCAGAGGATGCCAAAAAATATGGCATAGTGGACGAAGTCATATATAAAAAATAATATCGCCAAGGAGTGTATAAACTTGTCAACAAAAGACGAAAAAAACAGTGATTTTTTAAAATGTTCTTTTTGCGGTAAATCCCAGAATCAGGTAAAAAAATTGATTGCAGGTCCAGGGGTTTATGTTTGCAATGAATGTGTGGATCTGTGTAATGAGATCATAGATGAAGAATTAAAAGAACAAAGGGAAGTCGACTTTAAAGATCTTCCCAAACCTAAAGAAATATATTCGATATTGAACGAATATGTAATAGGTCAGGAAAGGGCAAAAAAGGTTCTTTCTGTAGCAGTATATAATCATTATAAAAGAGTAAAATACGAAGGCAGTCTGAATGAAGATGATATAGAGATCCAGAAAAGCAATATTTTACTAATAGGCCCGACAGGCTGCGGCAAGACCCTTCTTGCCCAGACTCTTGCGAGGATATTGAATGTCCCCTTTTGTATCGCAGATGCGACCGCGCTTACCGAAGCGGGTTATGTCGGAGAAGATGTGGAAAACATATTGCTTAGATTGATACAGGCTGCAGATTTTGATATCAAAAGAGCTGAAACTGGCATAATCTATCTGGATGAAATTGATAAAATCAGCCGAAAATCCGAAAATCCTTCTATCACGAGAGATGTATCCGGAGAAGGAGTGCAGCAGGCGCTTCTTAAGATTTTAGAGGGGACCGAAGCCAATGTTCCTCCCCAGGGAGGAAGAAAACATCCTCATCAGGATTTTATACAGATCAATACAAATAACATTCTTTTTATCTGCGGGGGTTCATTTAGTGGATTGGAAAAGATAATAGAAAAAAGGATCAATGAAAGCAGCGTGGGATTTATTTCAAGAAAAATTCCTGCCAGGATTGAAAAGATCGATAAGCTCCTTCCCCTGATAATGCCGGAGGATCTATTGAAATATGGTCTTATACCGGAACTAATCGGGAGGCTGCCTGTTGTAAGCACACTCTCTAATCTTACCGAGACCGATCTCATTAAGATCCTGGTCGAACCTAAAAACTCTCTGGTAAGGCAATATGTAAAGATGTTCAAGATGGATAAGGTAGATCTGGAGTTTACAAAAGATGCCTTAAGAGAGATTTCAAAGCGTGCCCTGAAAAGAGGAACCGGAGCAAGAGGACTGAGAGCAATTATAGAAGAAATAATGCTTAATATAATGTTTGAGATACCCCAGCGTGATGATATAAGAAAATGTATTATAACCAGAGAGGTTGTAGAGAATAAAACCGAACCCGAGATTATCGGTAGATCAAACAATAAAGTTTTTTTGAAAGATGAGGAAAAATCAGCCTAAAATGTTCGATGAGATCAAGGATAAATTCAATCCTTCGGCATTTGAACAGAAAATCTACCGTTATTGGTTAGAAAATAAATACTTTTCTGCAAAAATCGATAAATCAAAAGTCCCATTCAGTATGGTAATACCCCCTCCTAATGTGACCGGTTATCTTCATGTCGGTCATGCTCTAAATAATACTCTTCAGGACGTAATCGTAAGATACAAGAGGATGAAAGGATTCAATACTGCCTGGATACCCGGGACGGATCATGCAGGCATAGCCACCCAAAATGTCGTAGAAAGAGCCCTGGAAGAGAGAAATACTAATAGATTTCAACTTGGAAGAGAAAAGTTCGTAGAAGAAGTATGGCGCTGGAAAGAAAAGTACGGAAGCCGCATCATAGACCAATTGAAATCACTGGGCTGTTCATGTGACTGGGACAGGGAAAGATTTACCTTCGATAAAGAGTACAGTAAGGCAGTAATAAAAGAGTTCGTCATCCTTTATAAAAAAGGTCTGATTTACAGGGGAAATTACATGGTCAACTGGTGTCCCAGGTGCGGGACCGCGATCTCGGATATCGAAGTTGAACATGTCGTAAAAAAAGGTAATTTGTGGGATATAAAGTATCCATTGATCGATCCTGAAACCAGAAAACCCGGTGACAGCGAATACATAGTTGTTTCGACTACAAGGCCCGAAACAATGCTCGGTGATACCGCAGTTGCAGTAAACCCGGGTGATCAGAGATATAAGAAATATAGGGGCAGGACCTTACATCTTCCATTGATGGGTAGATATATTCCCCTTATTGAGGACGATTTTGTAGATATGGAATTCGGAACCGGTGCTGTCAAGGTCACTCCTGCACACGACCCCAATGATTTTGAAATAGGAAAAAGACATAAACTTGAAGAGATCAATATCTTTAACGAAGATGCAACTTTGAATTCAAATGCAGGAAAATACGAAGGCATGGACCGTATTGCCGCAAGACAAAAAGTCCTGAAGGATATGGAAAAACAGGGTTACCTGGTGGGCAAAAAAGTTCACGATTCATCGGTTGGAATTTGTTCAAGGTGCAGCACCATAGTGGAACCAAGGATCTCGATGCAGTGGTTCATGTCCATGAAGGAACTGGCCGGTCCTGCCATCAGTGCAGTAAAAGAGGGAAGGGTAAAAATAATCCCAAAAAAATGGGAGAAATTGTATTTTAACTGGATGGAGAATATCAGGGACTGGTGCATATCGCGCCAGTTGTGGTGGGGGCATCAGATTCCGGTATGGTATTGCAGGAATTGTAATGAGATGATAGTAAGCGAGGAAAAACCTGCGGGTTGTTCTAAATGCAGCGGCAGCATTATGGAACGGGATCAGGATGTTCTTGATACATGGTTCAGTTCCTGTCTGTGGCCGTTTGCGGTTTTTGGCTGGCCCGAAGAAACGGAGGACCTTAAATATTTTTACCCGACTGATACTCTTATAACTGCTCACGATATTATCTTTTTCTGGGTTGCCAGGATGATTATGATGAGCCTTTATTTTAGAAAAGATATACCTTTCAGGGAGGTCTTTATAAATCCTCTGGTAAATGACTTGTTTGGTCAGAAAATGAGCAAGTCAAAAGGCAATGCAGTGGATCCTGTGGATATAATCAATCAAAAAGGAGCTGACGTCCTTAGATTTACTCTGACTTCTTTGACCACTCCCGGAAGAAACCTGAAGTTGGGAGATGAGAAGATCGAAGGAATAAGAAATTTTGCAAATAAATTGTGGAATGCATCTAAATTCGTCACGGCAAATTTAAAAGATGAAGATATGGCCGGTATAGACATCAGCCGGTTGGGCCTGGATATCTGGGATAGGTGGATACTGTCCAGATTGAACAGGACTATAAGAGGGGTTGAAAAATATCTGGGAAAATATAATTTTTCTTTTGCTTCAAGTATTCTTATAAGCTTTCTCTGGAACGATTATTGTGATTGGTATATAGAGTCTGCCAAGGTTAAGATATATTCTCCAAAAAACAGCGGTGATAAAAAAACTGCATTATTCATTTTGTGGTATGTGCTGGAAAAATACCTGAAACTTCTCCATCCGTTCATGCCTTTTGCGACCGAGCGGATCTGGCAGAGTATTCCGCACAGTGGTGAAAGCATAATGGTAGAGAGTTTTCCGGAATCCGATCCTGCCAGAATCGATCCACATACCGAAGGTGAAATAAAAGTATTGTTTGATGTCATAAGCGAGATAAGAAAGATAAGGTCAGAGCTTAAAATAAATCCTGCCAGCAGGGTCAAGATAAGCTTGCTGGCGAGTAAGGATAAAAGCAGGGCCATGCTGGAAAAAAACAATGAATATATTTGCAGCCTGGCTAAAGCAGGGGAACTTGAGTTTAAAGACTTTACCGGTAAAAAAGGATATATAAAAGCTGCCGCGGCAAATATAGATATATTTATAAATATTGCCGATGCGATAGATGTGGAATCAGAAAAGAAAAGAATTGGGGACCAGATCAAAAAAGTGAACCTGGATATTGAAAAAAGCAAAAAAAAGTTATCAAAAACTGATTTCCTGAATCAGGCTCCAAAGGAAGTAATCCAAAAAGAAAAAAATAATCTGGACCAGGCAGAAAAGACACTGGCGGCACTGGAAGATCAATTGGATAGAATAAGGACCATCAACAAATAACATAACGTTAACCAGGTGAGAAATCGTGAACTACAGGCAAGTAAGCAAATATCTTGATGACTGCCTTATTTTTGGAATAAAACCAGATCTTGTAAGAATAAAAAAAATTCTCGAGCTTCTTCGCGACCCTCAAACAAAGGTTGATTTTATCCATATCGTGGGAACAAATGGTAAAACTTCAACCACTAAAATGGTTTCTGCGATATTAAGAAGTCAGGGCATTCGTACCGGTTACCATATTTCTCCCCATATTGACAGTTACACGGAAAGGATGTGGATAGACGGCAGGGACCTTTCGGAAAAAAAATTTACGGAAACCTTTAACGAGATTTATCCTGTAATCCTGGAAGTGAACAAAATGGATCCGGGCGGTCCGGTTACCCAGTTTGAGATAATATCTGCCATGGCATTCAAGTTAGCTGAAAATGAAAATGTTGAAGTCATGGTTCTTGAAGCAGGAATGGGAGGAAGATGGGACGCCACAAATATTGCCGATTCAAAAGTAGTGGGACTTACAGGTGTAAGTCTGGAACATACTGAAATACTCGGTAAGACAATAAGAGACATAACTCTCGAGAAAGTAGAAGTAATAAAAGAAAATGTAATGGTTGCAACTGCAAGCAGCAATAAAGAAGTTCTGGAGATTTTAAGGGATAAAGCAGAAAAAACCGGTTCCGGACTTTTTTTATACGGAAAGGACTTTTATATACAGAAGAAAATAAACATGGGACTGAATGGATGGTCCTTTGATATTAAAGGAATAAACGAGACTTATAAAAATCTCACATTACCTCTTCTGGGACAATATCAGCCTTTAAACCTTTCGCTGGCAATAACTCTTGTGGAGCTTTATCTGGGAACAAGAGGAAAGAAAATAGATGAAGAAAAATTAAGAAAGACCATATCCGAAATCCGTGTAAAAGGAAGACTGGAGATCATAAGAAAGAACCCTATAGTAATCCTTGATGCGGGCCATAACCCTGAAGGAACAGAGAATTTTGTTAAGGATATCTCCTACTACTTTAGTAAAAAGAAGAAAATAATAATTTTTGCTGTCCTTAAAGATAAAGATTACGAAAGCATGGTCGAGCGAATAATAGGTATAAGTGATATCTTGATTTTGACTTCGAGTCTGAGCGCAAGAAGCCTTGGTGTAGATCAGCTCGAAAAGGTAGTAAAAGAGAGAATAAAATTTTTAAAAAATAAAGCCTTCCGGCCTGCCAGGCTATATACTGTAGATACTATAGAAAATTCCATAAAATTTGCTTTAAAAATTTCTACCATAAATGATATTATATGCATTACCGGTTCTATAACTAATTTAGAGAATATTGTGTGCAAATATAAAATTAAACCTGGAGGATAGATGGATTTATTTGAATATTTCAATGATATTTTAGCTTTTTTCCAAAATCCGATATGGAAATATCTGTTTTACGGATTAATTTTCATTTTGATTATCGTCTGGCTGGCCTTTGTATACTGGACATATAGAGATGCCAGACTCCGGGTCGAATCTCAGGCTTCGGCTATTTTCTGGGCAATTATTGTACTCATCCTTAATTTTTTAGGATTGATACTATATTTGATATTAAGACCCCCGGAATATTTAGATGATGTGGCAGAAAGGGACCTTGAAATAGAAAGAATGGAAACACTGCTTAATAATAAAGAGTTCAGCTGTCCTGCATGTGGAAATCCCGTGAAGGATGATTTCTTAATTTGCCCTTATTGCAGAAAGAAACTAAAAAGTTCCTGTATCAATTGCGGCAAACCTTTGAATTTAAACTGGAAAGTCTGTCCCTATTGTAGAAATGCTCAATAACGAAAGAGAGATCTTGTAATGAGTGGATGCAGGAATTCTAAAAAAAGAGATATCCTGGATGAAATCGATAATAAAATAGAAAGAAGCCTGATCATAATCAAACCGGATGGGGTGAAAAAAAAAGTAATAGGAGAGATCATATCCCGTTTTGAAAAAGAAGATCTGAACGTTGAAAAGTTAAAAATGCTCCGAATAGACAGGGAACTTGCACACAAGCATTATCAGGATCATAAAGATAAAAATTTTTTTGATATATTGATCGAGTACATAACATCTGGTCCGGTGGTGGCAATGGTAATAAGCGGTAAAAACGCAATAACAAGAGTTAGGGAACTCATGGGGCCGACTGATCCAGGAAAGGCGAAAAGAGGGACCATCAGGGGTGATTTTGGTGATGATATTACCGTTAATGTGATCCATGGTTCGGATTCCAGGGAAAACGCCAGGAGAGAAATAGAATTATTTTTTGATTAGAGTGAATGGTAAAAAATCTTAAAGGTGACGAATGGGTAAAAGAAGAGGAAAAATAGTTTTTTTGATAGTATTGCTTGGAGGCATAATAGGAGCTATTTTGGGCCATGTCCTTAAAGATATTGTTCCGATTTTAGATAAAGGGTTAAAAGTGGGCACGGACTCTCTCAGCTTTAACTTATATCTGATTGATATGAGTTTTGGCATTCATGTAAATATTACACTTGGTGCCATAATAGGATTACTTATAGCTTTTTTATTAGCTGATGTTGGAAGAAGAAGATCGTAGAAAAAAAATTATTTTAGCTTCTGCTTCTCCGAGAAGAAAAGAAATACTGAAGCTTTTAAGGCTGGATTTCGATGTGATAGAGCCAAAAAATTGTGAAGAGAAGCGGTATAAAAATCCTTACCATACTGTAATCGACAATAGTATCATTAAAGCTAAAAATGTTTATAATTATATAAAGGGAAAGGGTCCAGAAGAACAGAGTCCTTACCATAGGAAAGAATTTCTGATTGCCGGTTTCGATACTATCATATATATGAATAATAGATATATGGGCAAACCGGCAAGCATTGAACAGGCAATTGAGTTTTTAAATCTTTTTTCTGGAAGGGTTCATAAGGTAATAAGCGGAGTTTGTGTTTTAGATAGTTTATCCGGTAAGTATTATTTTGACACCGAAACGACCAGGGTCAAATTCAGAAATCTTACTGAAAATGAGATCAAAGCATATATAGACAAGGAAGATGTACTTGATAAAGCCGGAGCTTATAATATATTTGGATTTGGAAGTCTGCTGGTAGATAAAATAAACGGTTGTTTTTATAATATAGCAGGATTCCCGGTTAAAAAATTTGCGGATCTGGTTGGGAAATTTAAATTTAATATTTTAGGTTAATTTAAGGAGTTGATAGATGCAGATGTTTGATTTTTTCTTGAATGTAGTCGGAAGGGATATGGGTATTGACCTGGGAACTGCTTTTACTCTGGTGTATGTAAAAGGTAAAGGAATAGTGCTTAATGAACCATCTATTGTAGCAATCGACAAAGAAAGAAAAAAAATACTGGCAGTCGGCAAAGAAGCCAAGAGGATGCTGGGAAGAACTCCCGATAATATAATTGCAATCAGGCCCTTAAAAGACGGGGTGATTACAGATTTTGAAACAACGGAAAAAATGCTCCGGTATTTTATTCAGAAGGTTCATAAAAATGTAGCTTTTGCCAGACCCAGAATTGTTATTTGTGTCCCTTCAGGAATTACTCCGGTGGAAAAGAAAGCAGTCATTGAGACTACCGAACAGGCCGGAGCGAGGGCGGCTTATATAATCGAGGAACCTCTGGCTGCAGCTATAGGTTCAGGTTTACCTATCGATGAACCAAAGGGCAGCATGATCATAGATATAGGAGGAGGGACTTCCGAAGTAGCGGTTATATCTCTGGGAGGAATAGTCGTCAGTCAGTCACTGCGCATTGGCGGAGATGAGATGGATGAAGCTATAATATATTATCTTAAAAAGGAACAGAATCTGTTTATAGGTGAAAGTACCGCTGAAAAGGTAAAAATAGAGATAGGATCTGCGTTCCCTCTTGAGAATGAAGAAAAAATGGAAATAAACGGAAGAGACCTTGTAACTGGTATTCCTAAGACAATCATTATAACCAGCCAGCAGATAAGAAAAGCACTGGAAAAAGTACTGGGTGATATCGTGAATTCGATTGTCGAGGTACTGGATGTAACACCTCCTGAACTTTCTTCAGATATAATAAAGAGGGGTATTTTCATGGCTGGAGGCGGATCACTGCTTAAAGGGTTGACTGAAAGAATCAGCAGGGAGACACATTGCCCCGTTTACATGGCTGAAGATCCTATGGCAGCCGTAGCTATCGGGGCAGGAAAATGTGTTGAAGATTTTAATACTCTAAAAAAATACCTCAAATATTCGAAATAACTGTTTAAATTCAATCTATAATATTCGCCGATGGTTACAATAAATAGAAGATTTAGAAACTATATCGTTCTTGCCATAATAATTGTCTTATGTCTGATAATTATTACAGTAAGTTTTAGAGAATCCGATTTGATCAATAATATCAAGGTCAAGACTGTTGATTTTTTCAAACCCATTCAGGAAAAGTTTTATTCTTTCACAAGTCCTATCATCCGGTTTATAAATTCAATAAGGGATTATATAAACCTCAGGCAAAAATACCTGGATCTGCAGGAGGAAAATGCTCTCTTGAGACAAAAATACAGTGAAGAGATAAACCTTAAAGTGGAAAATGATTCACTGAGAAAGCTGCTGGGTGTAAAGCTGAGAGAAGACTATGAAACTGTTACCGCCAGAGTGATAGGATATTACGAAAGTAAATGGCAATCCGAAATCGTTTTAAATGTCGGTAAAAGTGATGGAGTGCAGGAAGGAATGGGAGTAATCAATCAGGATGGACTGATCGGGGTGGTAATACTTGCTGGTAATGATACCTGCAATGTGAGGGTAATCAACGATCCTCAAAGCAATATTGGAGTAAGAATATTGTCTTCAAGAAAACTCGGGATCATTCAGGGCACACAGGATAGGAAAATCAATTTAAATTACATTTTAAGCGAAGAATCCGTATTTAAAGGAGATGTAATAAGCACATCCGAATATGGCAATTTACCGGGTGAAATACTGATAGGACGGGTAAGCGAAGTCAGCGAAAGTCCAGGTGATCCATATAAAATAATCGAGATCGAACCGTTTGTGGATTTTAAGAAGATAGAGTATGTTCTGATTATAAAGCAGTAAATATTAATATTATGAAGATTTTTTATAAATTTTTACATTTCTTTATACTTGTGATCTGCTTGCTGCTTCAAATAGTTTTTTTTGAATATCTTAAGTCTTTTTCGATAAACTTCGATCTAGTCATGGTAGTTATAATAGCAGTTGCTCTGTTTGACGGTACCTTATGGGGGATTTTATTCGGATTTGCGGCAGGAATGGTACTTGATCTTTTGATAGGAGATATTATAGGAATAAGTGCCCTTATTTATCCCATAAATGCTTTTATAGCATCGAAACTTATTACATCGGGTTTTAAATCCAGGTATTTGACTTATTCATTTATCATTTTTCTGGTCACCGAGATAAATATTATAATAGTCAGTCTGATCCGCTATTTGTTTAGTTTTAACGGTAACTGGATGCAAATGGGATTGGAACTTATAACAAAACCGATTTTAAATATAACTTTAATGTTTATTATTTTTCCTATTATAAGTATAAGTTCGGGAATGACGAGGGAGTTTGAATTTGGGTTTAAATATAAAAATAAGATTTAAAATAATTCTTTATTTGCTCGCAATAATCGCTCTGGTGCTTATGCTGAGACTTTACTTTTTACAGGTAATGAGCGGGGAACTTTATGCTGAAATGGCATCGGAAAATATAAGCAGAGAAAAAACTATATTGGCCCCCCGGGGGAATATATATGATCGTAATGGAAAACTGCTGGTTAAGAGCATTCCTGTCAAAGCAGTAGCAATAGAACCTCTTATCGTTTCAGAAAATGAAGACGTGATGATGACTTTAAGCGAATGTTTGAACATGCCATATGAAGACATAAGGGAGAAAGTGGAGCAAAGCAATCTGTCCTATATAGACAGGTTGATTTTAAAAACGGATATAAATACTCCCACTATGATCTATCTCAAGGAAAATAGCAGTAAATTGCCTGGAGTAGAAGTAATTGACTTATACCTGAGGGAATATAATTTTGGTTTTCTTGCATCGCACCTGATAGGATATACCGGAGAAATTGATGAAGAAAGATTGAAGTCTGAAAGATATTCCATGGATTATGAGGGTGGAGATCAAATTGGGCTAACAGGGTTGGAAGAAGCCTATGAGAATCTGCTCAGGGGTAAAAAGGGTAAAATAATATATGAAGTCGATCCTCTGGGGAGACCGGTAAGCATACTGGAAGAAACGGATCCTATCAGTGGAAGCGATCTGTATCTGACAATAGATATAGATTTACAGAGATTTGTAGAAGAAACCCTTTATCAATCCATACTTGAAGTGAGGCAGAAGAAGATCAGTGGTACGAATGAGTATTATAAGGTACCAGGAGGAGCAGTTATTGTGCTTGATTCAAGGAATGGTCAGATACTTTCTATGGCAAGTTATCCCACTTATGATCCGGAACTGTTCGTAGGCGGGATATCAGAGAAGGATTATGCAGAGTTAAAGGATCCGGAAAATCACTCCCCGCTTATAAATAGAGCGGTTATGTCTTTTCCTCCAGGTTCAGCAATAAAAATAGTCCCGGCTTACGCAGGACTTGCCGAGGGAATAATAAGTGAAAGAGGAGGTCTGTATTGCGCAGGGGCATGGACAGGACTGGGAGAAAATTTTATAAAATATTGCTGGCAGAGAGGGGGGCACGGCAGTCTTGATATCAGAGGAGCCATTAAGAATTCCTGTGATATTTATTTCTATCAGGTAGGATACGGGCTTTTTTTAAAAAATGATAATATGGAAGAGCTTCTGCAACAATATTTAAGGACCTTTGGATTTGACTCGACAACAGGGATCGATCTTCCGAATGAAGATGCCGGATTGGTTCCGGATAAAGAATGGAAAAAGGATTATTTTAAAGATCAACCAGGATATGATATATGGTTTCCGGGAGACACGGTCAATATGGCAATAGGACAGGGAGATTTGCTAGTGACTCCGCTTCAGTTGGCCCAGGCTTATTCGATTCTTGCAAACCGGGGATTGAAATATCAACCGCATCTGGTAAAAGAGATAAAGGATTCTGAAGGGAATTTGTTTCTTGATAGTTCAGGAAACGAATATCAGGATTTAAACCTGGACGAATATTTTATCGATATAATAGAAGATGGTATGGTTCAGGTGGTAAGCCCGGGTGGAACCGCGGCCGGAACTTTCTGGGACTTTCCTTTAAATGAAATACCAATTGCAGGAAAAACGGGTACCGCGGAATTTTTTGGAAAACAGGATTATGCATGGTTTGCGAGTTACGCTCCGGTTGGCAATCCCCGGTATGTAGTCGTAGCAATGTTTGAAGAAGCAGGTTCCGGAGGAAGCAATGTGGCACCACTGATCGAGAAGATATACAGGTATTTATTTAATATTGAATGACATAATTATAAAAGCAGATGATAAAAAGAATAAAAAGTCTTAGGGATTTCGGAAGCATTGACAGAGAGAGTAGAAGGATCCGATTTGATTTTATTTTATTTTTCCTGGTGCTTGCTATTTCTTCATGGGGAGTATTGATAATCTTTAGTGCAACCAGAGAGACCCTGCCCGGAGGTGTTTCGGATCCCCAGTATTACCTGAAAAGACAGTTAATCTGGCTGGGAGTCGGGATTGTCATATTCATAGCTATTCAATTCATAAATTACAGGAAAATCCAGAGATATTGGTGGCTGGTTCTCGCTGCGGGTATTTTTTCTCTTATTGCCGTTCTTCTTTTTGGTTATGAGGTTCACGGATCGAAAGGCTGGATAGATTTAAAGTTTACCACAATTCAACCATCGGAGTTTTCAAAGATTTTTATGGTAGTAGCCCTGTCTGCCATCATGTCAAAATGGAGAAGTGAAAAAGTATCAAGCGTTACTTTTAGGAAGGTTGTCATTTCAACATTTGCGGCACTTACATTCGTGATACTGGTTTTACTGGAACCGGATTATGGAACAGCAATTATATATTTCATAGTATTTATTGGGTTATTATTTGTATCAGGGGCTAATTTTCTCTATTTACTCTCAATACTGGGACTAACGGCAGGAGGTTTTTTTCTTGCTCTGAACGCAGGTTTCATAAAGCAATATCAACTGGATAGGATTCTTATTTTTTTAAAACCGGACATTTCTTCAATTGAGGGTGCTGGCTACAATTTATATCAGTCCAAACTTGCAATTGGTTCCGGCGGTCTTTTGGGTAAAGGTCTTTTTCTGGGAACGCAAACCAATCTGAATTATGTTCCTGAACAACATACCGATTTTATTTTTTCCGTTATCGGAGAAGAAATGGGTTTTGTGGGAGCAGTTCTGGTGATATTGATACTTGGAGTGATAGTCTGGAGATGCTTCTATATAGCTTCGAATTCTTCCGATACCTTTGCCATGCTGCTTGCTTCCGGAGTAGGTTTTATTATTTTATCTCAGGTGGTCATAAATATAGGCATGACCATAGGTATTATGCCAATCATAGGAATTCCTTTACCCTTCTTGAGTTCCGGTGGTTCCAGCCTCATAAGTATGTTTCTGGGTATTGCGCTTGTGGAAAATGTATATGTGTGGAGAGAAGTAAGAAAAAGTCATGAGATTGCTTATCAGGAGTTTAAATAATCTCAGGGAATTCAAATATGGACAAAATAAAAAGGCTGGATTTTGCTCTGCTTGGAAAACTCTTGAAGGATATTGAAAAACCGGGCAGATATATAAATAATGAAATAGGGACCAGGAGCAAAAGTCCGGGAGCAGTAAAAGATTTTCAAGATTTAATCCTCATGGCTCTTGTATTTCCTGATATCTATGAAGTCGGTATGTCCAATCTAGGCCTTCAGATCCTGTATGATATTATAAATAGACATGAATGTTTTTCTGCTGAAAGAGTTTTTTCTCTATGGTTAGATTTTGAGGAAAAGCTCAGAGGACAAAAGGTAAAAATCTTTTCACTTGAGAACAGGATATTTCTGGACTCTTTTGATTTGATCGGTTTTACGGTCCAGCACGAACTTTTATATACAAATATATTGAATATCCTTGATCTGGGCGGTATAAGTATAAGGACCAGGGACAGGAAAAATAGATTTCCGCTTGTGTGTGCAGGAGGACCTGCGATTGTCAATCCCCAGCCGCTTTCAAGATTCATGGATTTTTTTGTTATCGGGGACGGAGAAGAAGTGGTCATATCTATTTTGCAAAGAGTAAAGCAATACAGGGATAACAAAAAAGAAAAGAAGTGGTTCTTGAAGGAAATCAGCAGGTTGGATGGGATATATATTCCTGAGTTCTATAAATTCTACTACTTCCCTGATGGCCGTATCGAGAGAATAGAACCTGAGGAAAAGGTAAAAAAGGCGCTAATAAAAGACCTGAATGAATTCGAGATAGTCCAGGATCCAATAATACCCAATATCAAAGCGGTGCACGACAGGTTTGCGGTGGAGATTATGAGAGGATGCAGCAAAGGCTGCAGATTCTGCCAGGCAGGTATTATTTACAGGCCGGTGCGAAAGAGAGAGGTCAGTTCACTGATCAGGCAAAGTATTGCGGGACTAAAAAAAACAGGTCATGACGAGATCTCATTTTTATCGTTGTCTTCTTCTGATTATAAGGATATCGGACATTTGTTGGACAAAATCACAGGTCTTTCAAAACCCGGAAGACTTTCTGTTTCGATGCCTTCTATGAGACTGGATAGTCTCAATTTGAAGTTATTCGAGCTTATTCAGAGCGGAAGAAAAACAGGACTTACTTTTGCTCCCGAAGCTGGCAGTCAGAGGATGAGAAATATAATCAATAAGAATATAGAAGAAAAAGAAATGCTTGATTGCATAAAAATGGCTTTCAGCAGTGGTTGGGAAAAAATCAAGCTTTATTTTATGATCGGATTACCCTATGAGAATGATAATGATATCCATGAGATAACATTACTTGTGGAAAAGATAATATTGGCGGCCAAAGAAAGGCTTTCAGGGAGGAAACTTGCCAGGTTAAAAATCAACATCAGCATAAATGCATTTTGTCCCAAACCTTTTACGCCTTTCCAGTGGGCAGCTCACGACGATACGGAAAACCTTGATAGAAAGTTTGATTTTATTTTAAAAAATATACCCAAAAGATATGTAAACATAAATTGGACTGATTCCAGAAAAAGCAGGATAGAATGTGCGCTCGCCAGGGGTAATGACAGGGTCGGCGAAGTCGTAGAAAGCGCATGGAAAAATGGTGCCCGATTTGATAACTGGACCGATTTCTTCAAACTATCCGTCTGGGAGGAAGGATTCAAAAAAGCCGGCCTGGATATTGGTCTTTTTACAAGGAATTTTTCGGAAGATGAAGTGTTACCCTGGGACATAATTGATATAGGAGTAAGCAAGGAATTTTTATTAAAAGAATATGACAGAGCAAAAGAATGTTTACGAAACCAGGATAAGATTTAAATTTTGTAAAAAAGATGAATTTAAATATTTATCCCACCTTGATATTTCAAGGATAATGATACGTGCCCTTAGAAGAGCGGAAATGGAAATCAAATATAGTCAGGGATATAATCCAAAACCAAAGATAGGTTTCAGTCCGCCTACTCCTTTAGGTGTGGAGAGTATGGCAGAATATGCCGATGTCCTGCTTGACGGTGATATCGATGCGGGTGAATTCAAAAAGAAACTCAATCTTGAGTTGAAACCGCAGATGCTGATTTCAGAAGCAAAAACGATTATGGAAAAAACCGATAATCTTATGAATGCAGCGGCAATAGTCCTCTATGGCTTTGAACTTTATATGCGCTCTTCAGGTAATAAAGACATGCTTGAAAGATTTTATGAGGGATTGAAAGAAGATTTGATTACTAATTCTGATTTTTCTCGCTCGATATTTGATTTGAAAATAACCCCGCAAAAAGGAACTTCAGATATTATCCTTCTAAAACTATTGGGATATGCTAAAATTTTCAAAGAAGAAAATAACGAGATCTTTAAATTTAATAGTTTTTACGAATTTTTCGAAAATTGGTTAAATCAGTATTGCTTGAATATCAAAGATGTAAGAAAAGAGGAGATATTTATTATGAGTGGAGGTGTACTTAAAACACCGATGGAGATAGTCTAAATTCTTAGAGCAAAGGAGATCTGAGATTAAATTGAATAAAGAAATGTTAGTAAGTTCGGATAAAAGCGAGACCCGGATTGCTATTTTGGAATCAAAAAAAGTAACCCAGCTTTTTTTTGATCGCAAGAGTAAAAAATCTCTTGTTGGAAATATATACATGGGCAGGGTTAAAAATATTCTTCCCGGACTGGATGCGGCTTTTGTGGATATAGGTGAGGATAAAAATGCTTTTCTGTATATAAATGAAGTCGGTCTGGATATAGATGATGATAACGCCGAAGAGATACCGAAGAAAATACAATATGTTCTTAAGCCGAATCAAATGGTATTAGTCCAGGTAACAAAAGATCCAATGAAAGCAAAGGGTGCCAGGATCACTACTTATATATCTGTTCCGGGCAGATACCTTGTTCTGGCGCCTTTTAATAGGGGAATTGGAATCTCAAGGAAAGTTTATGGCGAAGAAAGAGAAAATTTAAAAAAGCTTGCAGGAGAAATAAAAAGTGAAGATTACGGCTTGATTGTCAGGACTGCAGCCAGGGAGGCAGATAAAATCAAATTAAAAAAAGATTTAAAACAGCTTTTAAAAAAATGGAATTTTATAAAGAAAAAAGCTTCTGCTTTAAATAAACCTGGTATTGTTTTCAACGAATATTCAGTGATTTTAAAATTGATGAGAGATGTGTTTTCCGAAGAGTTTAGTGCCATATACGTAGACAAGAAAGTGCTTAAAAGGGAAATCGGCCGTTATCTGTACTCTGTTGGGATTAAATTCAATAATATAATAGTCCATCACGGAAAAGAAGATTTGTTTGAAGCATTTAATATCAATGAGATTATTGAAGGCGCTCTTGAAAGAAAAATCTGGCTGAAATCCGGGGGATTCATAGTAATAGATCACGGGGAGGCAATGACCACGATAGATGTCAATACCGGTAAATATACATCAAATAAAAGTTCATCCCAGACCATACTGAGGACCAACCTTGAGGCTATGGAAACGATTACCAATCAATTAAGACTACGTGACATCGGCGGGATAATAGTGATTGATTTTATCGATATGGCCAGCGAGAAAGACAGAAAGAAAGTTTATAGCAGATTTTTGCAATGTCTTGAAAATGATAGGACCAAAACTGAAATACTTCAGTTTTCAAAATTGGGTCTGCTGGAAATGACAAGAAAAAATGTCTCGGATGGAATTCTCGATACGATGTGTAAAACCTGTCCCTGCTGCGGTGGTTCAGGCTATATAAAATCGGAGGAAACGATAAGACTGGAAACTGAGCGAAAGATCAGAAAGCTTGCCAGAGAAAGCAAGGTAAAAGGTTTTTTAATAAAATTGAATACCACTATCGCGGCACTTGTTATAGGTACAGACGGCAGGAATTTGAAACATCTTGAAAATATAACAAAAAAATATATCAATATTCAGGGTGATTCAAAGTTACCGATCGATGCTTTCATAATATCAGCAGAAGGTTCGGTTGCCGAAATAATTGAAGCTTCCAAACCATTTAAAACAGGTGATATTCTTGATTTACTCGTAGAAGAACAGTATTTCCATAATAAAAACGATGCAATTTCGAGAGTTGATGGATACATTGTGCAGATAATCGATGGGGGAAGATATATTGGTCAGAGACTCAAGGTAGAAATCAAATCCGTATCTAAAACCAGTGCCGTTGCGGAAATTAAGAATTGATATCCGGATTTATTTAAGTAAGAAGAATTTTGTGAGAAGTTGTATTTAGAGCAGATGTTTTAAATTGACAGGGCAGTAATATATATGGTAGTATGTCACTCTGTAATTGGAAGAGAAAACAGGGAGGAATAAAATTTACGCAATAATCACAAGCGGCGGAAAGCAATACAAAGTAGAAGAAAACAAAGATATAGTAGTGGAAAGAATCGAGGGTAAAGAAGGAGATAAGGTCACACTTTCGGAAGTGAATCTTGTCAGTGATGGTGACAATCTTGAAATAGGCAATCCTTTGATTTCGAAAGCTGCAGTAAAAGCTACTATAAAGAAACAAATAAAAGGTGATAAAGTAATTGCATTCAAGTATAAACCCAAAAAAAGATATAGAAGAAAAGTGGGACACAGGCAATTGCTTACAATTTTACATTTGGACAGGATAAGCCTGAAGGGATAAAAGGAGGAAGGTATGTCCAGCAAAAAAGGTGTTGGAAGCAGTAGAAACGGTAGAGACAGTAACCCAAAATTTTTAGGATTAAAAAAATCCGGAGGTCAAATGGTGACGGCCGGAAATATTATTTTAAGGCAGAGAGGAACCAGATTCAGACCGGGCATCAATGCAGGCGTGGGCCGGGATCATACTATTTTTGCCAAAGCTGACGGTAGAGTCGAATTTATAAAACACAGTAAAAAAGGCAAAGTAGTAAATATCATTTCTTAATGCATTTCTTTTTGGTTTTATAATATTCCTATAAAATGCAATATGACCCCAATTGTGCCAGCAGCCAGAATTACCACAATTGGATGTATTTTGGTTAGAAACAATACCAACAAACTTACTACTGTTATTGCTATGGCGACAGGATCTATGATCTCCAAAAAATGACTTCCTGTATTTATATTCAATAAATCTCTAATAC